>Ga0182024_10007031_pt1 | contig 24441 bp, 19 predicted proteins | sample P32metaG_FD_120480 | JGI IMG/M metagenome (GOLD analysis project Ga0182024, IMG submission 120480) | Permafrost microbial communities from Stordalen Mire, Sweden - P3-2 metaG (Illumina Assembly) | ecosystem: Environmental > Terrestrial > Soil > Wetlands > Permafrost | place: Sweden: Stordalen...
CAGACCACAAACGCTTGGCCGTTTACTGTCGCGGCAAATCAGAATCAGAGCGCATGGGTTGACGTACTGATCCCATCGAGTGCGCCATCGGGCTATTATCTCGGCTCCGTTACAGTCAAGAGCGGGAGCACCACCCTGACGACAACGCCTGTAATTATCGCCGTGAGTTCGACCTATCGGCACCGCGACTTGTATAGCGTGCCAGCGGAAGTCGGCACACCGGTGACATCGCCGGAGCTGGTCAAGCTCCCCCGCTGGCAGCGCAACCACCAGCTTCAGCGTCAAGATCGCGCAAGGAACTGTGTATTCAGTATCCCTCGCGTGGACCGCAGGCCGTCGTCCAGCGTTACGGGCTACAATGTGTATCGCTCAACAGTCAGCGGAAACGACTACGTCAAGATCAACTCGTCTCGGGTTTCGGGACTCAGCTACGTCGACGGTACGGTCCTCGACGAAACCACGTACTACTATGTGCTGACGTCAGTTGACGCCAGCGGCGACGAAAGTGGCTATTCAACCGAAGTTCAAATGGTGATCCTGTGATCGTATGCAACGACGGCAGAAGCTCTGATGTGCATGGGGTTTCAGAAGTGCGCAATTCTGTCGGTTTCCCACAGGACAGACCGCGTAATAACCAGGCAACATTCCCGAGCAAGATTCTGAATCGACTCATTCTCACGTTTGTCTCAATCGCAGTGCTGCCAATGCTTGTCTGCCACGGCGGGGTCGCTTCCGCCCAGAACGATCCGCTCAACAACGCTTACAAGCCGACGGTCGATTGCAATCCGGCCGACTATCCGTCGAATATCGCCCTGAGCGGGCCGCTCGTGAAGTTGCGCCAGGATTCCGGATCGCCGAACGGTGTGTACGGGGCCGCGCCATGCGTTACAATCTATGCGGCGCAGAACGAATTTCAGAGCTTTCAGGTCCACGTGCAGGCACCGAGCGGCGGCTATTCCGCGCTCAATGTCACCATGTCGGCATTGTCGAAAACGACAGGGCCAGGTGCCAATTACACGATCCCCGCGCCATCGACCAGCGCCGTGGACATCGTGGTATACCGCGAAGGGTACATTCATATCACGACCCCGACCTGCTTTGATGCGCCTACATGTTTGCCGACCTTGTCTTCGCCGACTGGCTATTATCCTGATCCCCTGATTCCGGCGGTTGATCCTTACTGGCATCAGACGACAACGGCATTTCCTGTCAGCGTTGCCGCCGGGCAGAATCAAAGCGCCTGGATCGATGTGTACATTCCGCAGGCCACTCCAAGTGGATGGTATCTCGGAAGCGTAACGATATCGAACGGCGGCACAACTCTTGCCACCATGCCGGTTCTCTATGGTGTCTGGCAGTGGCCGGCGGACGCCGGTGGATACATGCCATCCACTGCTACTTTGCACACCATGGAATTCACTGGCTACCAAAGTCTGTGTCGTCAGGCTTACGGGTTAAACGGAACTACTTGTGCGAATTATCCTGGGTCCGGTGGTAGCGCCGACTATGGGGATGTAGTTTCTAAGGAAGATTTGGCCGTCCAGCTTTTGGACAACCGGCTGACACTAGCATCCGTCGCCACAAGCTATTTTCCGACAGCGGCAGATACGACTTTGGAGAACGGCACGACGATGCCGACAGGACGCGTGCAACGGATCATGTCGGGATCAAAACTCGGAGCTGTCTATTTTCAGTGCCCCGGAAACTGCAATTTCGGAACCGGCCAGAATGCTCAAACGGATATACCAGCGTTTATGAATACGATGAACTCAAATGGATGGCTGAATTCGCAGAACAACGGTGCGTTTTACTATGACGTGGACGAGCCGGGGCTAACGTGCTCGAACTGGACTACTGCAATAGCAAACGCAAACGCCTCACGCACGCACACATCTGCTCCGCTTATGCCGATGCTCATCACAAGTTGGATTCAGGCTGCGACCGCTTGCAGCGGACTGAATGCCGTGGATTGGATGATTGCAGGCGTCATTGCTATGGAGCCTTCTCCTCAGAATTATGTTCCTGGGGTCACGCCTGGCGTGAATTTTCGCTCTTCCTATAACTCCTGGCTCGCGGGAAACTGCTGTGGTACAGGAAGCCCTCAGAGGCAGCTTTGGGCCTATGGCGCGTGCGGAAACACCGGAACATGCACTAATGGGTATCCCGCCAGCGGCGACAGCACTCAGCCAGCTGCTTGCGGAACAACTTGGGTGCAGTGCGGAATCGCCGCCTACTATCCCACTTGGGACGTGGACTCTGTTCCTGTTGCAAATCGCGCGAACGAATGGAACACGTTCCGCGAACAGGAGAGCGGCGAGCTTTACTACCTGCTAGACGGCTGCTTTTATTACTCCTGCGGCGGTACTACTGATCCTTGGTCGTCGGTATACGAATATGGAAACAACGGCGACGGAGACCTGCTTTACCCAGGATCGAATTCAACCGGCACATCAAAGTTAGCTGCGCAGATTGGCGTCAGCGTGCCGATATGGATTCCGTCGATTCGCCTGAAAATGATGCGGGACGGTGTGCAGGACTACGAGTACCTAAACCTGCTGACGAACGACGGCAACGGATCGTTCGTGCAGTCCGAGATTTCGAGCTGGATCACGAACGGCTATACCTACGATACGAACCCGTCCGGCTTGACGAACGCCCGCCAAGCGTTCGGTCAGGCTATACATCAACAGACCTATCCGGTCACTCTACAACCACAACCTCCGACCACTTTGAAGGTCACGTTGCAGGGCCCGTGAGAACTCGCCACGACGCGGGGAAGTTGTCCGCGATTCCGTCGGAGGTGGGCGGCGGTGTGAAGCATTCTAGGCCACTGTTCCATTGAAGTCGCCTGATTTACGTTGAAAGATAAGCGGCAGACCGTCGAGGAAACACTTCGGCCTGGGCCTTCGGTCACACTCATGACGCGAGCGCACGGAGTAAACGCCAACCAAGTCTTCGGCGGGCGCCGGCTCTATCCACAAGGACGGCTGAAGCGCAGCATTGGCGAAACAACCGCTCTGTTCCCGGTCCGCGTGGTCGACGAGGCAGCGACGGATGCGTCCGAGGTCAGCACGCCGCACGCCGAACTCCATCCGTCTGATTCACGTCGAGCTGTCGAGAGGACAGCTGCGTATTGCCCGGTGTTAGCGGCAAGATAGGGATGGTTCGTCCGCGAATTTGGTGCAGCTGATGTGCCTTTGGCAACAGGAGCACTGTTTAGGCAGATGACTCTGGTGCGCGTTCGTCTAGGTTGTAGGGGCGATTGCACTCGCGAAGGACCACTCGCAATCCGCGCTTCCCAATCCGCACTCTGGTTTTAGACACCATCGAACAATCCGACGATCACTGCTGGTCAGCGTGCACGTCGAGCAAGTTCCTCGCTGCTGTGGGCGGGGCGCCTTGCGTCACGGTCGCGGGACCGGAGGGGCTATTTGCTGTTTTGGATGGTCGCGCCGGTTATGCCCTTGTTTGCCGAGCGGCTGAGCAGGGCGCGCCGCCAATCGAGAAACCTCTTCGGAGCATACGTGAGTCCCAGCCAGCCCAACTGTTTGAAACTGAACTGTCGGCGAAGGCTCTCGGTGAAGAACACCCGTGCATTTTTCATATCACGCTGAGCGAAGAAGTCGAGGGCGAATTCGTCATACGTGGATATCTCCTTCAGGCGGACCAGCCTAGGATCCAGTTCCAACTGTCGAGCTAATTTGGCGATATTGGCTAGGGCCGCGGATGCGAAGCGGATCGTCTGACGAGAGAGGCCGCTGGACAGGCGTGTATATATGCATAACTCTTCTGGAACGCTCAGTATCGTCCAGCCCGCTGCCAGCAGTCGGAGCCATAGATTGTAATCTTCGACTCCGATGAGCCCCGGGTCCTCATCCAGACCACCGCTCTGAGCGAACGCTGCTCGTCGGACGAGAGCCGAAGAATTCACGATGAAATTTCGCTCCCAGAGTTCCGCGAAGGTTATTACATGGCGTACCAGTGTTGGTGCGCCGCGTGCGGGCGAGCACACGACTCCCACCTCCGGCCGAATCAATTCCGTTTGCCGTTCCAATTTCTCCGGGAACCAAGCGTCATCGGCGTCTAGGAAGGCGACCCAGTCACCTCGGGCCTGCTGTACTCCCAGATTTCGCGCTGATGCGGGGCCACCGTTTGGCTTGGTCAGAACTCGGACTGGAGAGCCGTATGACGATGCGATCTTCAGTGTGCTGTCCTGCGACCCGTCGTCGATGATGAGAATTTCCGCCGGCCTGAGGTTTTGCGCCAACGCACTCTCGACAGCGCGCGGAAGGACCGCCTCCGCGTTGTAGGCAGGGATAATCACGCTGATCAATATCTGACTCATCTGCAGCGTGTGAGCCGGGAGATATCTTGAAAATGTTCATCCTGGGATTTCCTTAATTGTACCCGGCAGTGATTTTCCGGACTTTTGGCAAACACGTTCAACAATCGGCCGCTGTTTGGCACAATCCAGCCCACGTACTTGGTCCCGAATCTCGTTCCGGTCCAGCAAACCATTCGAGCGTGCCTGCGTGATGCATTGCACTGTATGTTCCTCGCTGTCGGAGATGCTATCCGAAGCGATCCCAATCGTGTGACACCGGACTGCAGCAGAGCCTTAGCGGTCACTAGGTTTTCGTCCGGGGTATATTTGACGCCCGGCGTCTGGTCTCCACCTTGCAGCATGGGTGTTCCTCACTTCCAGCAGCCGTGCATTACAGAAATGGGTCCTAAAAACGTGCGTACTCCAATTGGGCTGCAGGCGTTAAGGGCTGCAGACATCCGGTGATATGGTGTGAATCGCTCTCCCGGAGTGGATCGAGAGGATATCCCACCTTCGGGATGTCTATTAGCAGGTTCAATGTCCTATCTTATGGTTCTCTGATGCACGCTAATACGTAGTATATTGAAATTTGCGACTCGCTCAACAAAAAAGCAGCGTGCGTCATTTTATTTTTAGGGGGTACTTGCCCTGTGTTCGAATGGGCTACCGCGTCTCGCCGAGTTATACTGGAAATAATGGAGCGATACGGCGCCCGGTGTAGTGCTCCCCACTAATTTAGGCGTTCAGGGCGTCGTTTTTAGTTAGAACTGCAAGAGCCAAGAACGTCTCGCGCGGTGTGCGATTTCGGACTCCGCGATGAGGCCGGTCGTGATTGTACTCCTCGATCCAACGAGCGATGCTGGCCCGTGCTTCTTCCAAGCTGCGATACTCCGTCATCCAGACTTCGTCTTCCTTCAAGCTGCGATGGAACCGTTCGATGTAGCTGTTGCCCTCCGGGTGATGATACGCCGTCCTCCGATGAGTGATACCGAGCCTCCCCAATGTCTCCAAGAGGCGCGAAGAAGTGAACTGCGTCAAGCATCGTTCTTGCAATGGAAGCACATCCGCTAGTCACCCGGGGAACAGGTGTCGATCGCGTTGAGTGTCTGCGCCTGCTCTCTACGTGGCGTACCTTTACATTTATTGCCGCTGAAAGCGGTGTGTTTCTGGACATCAGACGTCCTTTGTTTGACCAACTGCCTCGAGAGATCCATAACATTATCGCCATATCCGATGCACAGAAAGTAGGGTGAGCCATGAACAGAGCGTGGACGAGAAATCAAGATTCATATCCTGAGTAAGAGCAGCTTAGAGGAAAGAGAGAGGAACAGCCCCGCCAGAGGGCGGGGCCCTGGCTGGTCAGGTCTTCTCGCAATACAGATGGCCTTCCATTGCCACTGCAGTGTTTCCCGGCGTGATCGTGGTGTCGCTCTCTATGTGGCGGATACGCCGGTAGTCGATCTCCCATAAAAAGGCAACGATCTCGTCCACCTTACGCCTTTTCTCCCGCATCGTCTCGCCATGCAACTCGAGAAATAGCGACGGCTTATGTGATTCCAGTATATTGCAGGCCCCTCGGAGTGCTTCGATTTCCCACCCCTCTGTATCGATCTTGATCAAATTGGGTATGGGCAAACTGGCTCGGGGGATCTCCTCGTCAAGCGTGACGATTGAGATCTCCTCTGCCACTGTTCCTACGCCAGCCCGCAACAACTCCTCCACCGCCTTTCCGTCTACGCCCGCGCCGCCCGGCATGAGCGGATTCCATACCATGCTGCGCGTCTCGCACCGGGAGCCAACGCCGACTTTCCGCACCGCGACGTTCTTGATACCGTTCAACATCAGATTCTCCATCAGGCGCTTGTGGTTTTGGGTATTGGGCTCGAAACAGACCACTGCCTTGGCCCGCGAAGCAAAGTACAGAGTTAGCAAACCTTGGAAGGCGCCGATGTCGTAGACGGTCATACCGTTGAAATTGAGACCACACCAAAACTGTTGTTCGGCCGTCATAATGCCGGGTAAGAACATTGCCGGAACCCAACCGAGCCCACCCTTCCGCTTCATTCCTTTCAGCAGGCCGTGGCGAACTGTGTAGGTTGGGCAATCGAATACGTGCATGCTGACCCAAGCTATCAGGCGGTGCTTGAGCTTGTAATGTCGAAACGGAAGGTCTTCCTTCAAATCGGGATCTACCATTGGTTCGAGTATAGACCACTATTTCCTCATCGGAAGCGTCGGCGTCTCTTTCTCTTTTCTCTCTGCCTTCGCCGTCCTTCGAAATGCAAGGGTTGAGCAATAAATGCGCGCTCAACTGCGTCCACAGTCGTTCAGCTTAGAAACCAAGTCTTTATCGAAACGATGAGAGATGGGCTAGAATGATTGCGACAAGAGTTGGTTTTGTCCTATTTTGCCGCTGCCCCTTTTACTCGCTGAAGGAGGCACAGATCGTGATCGCCGTGGATATTTGAACCAAGTGAAGTAAGAGAGAATTCACGCAAACACTCGCCTGAACGTACGAAGGAGGGCGCTAACACGGTTGCGATGAAAGGCAAAAAGTGCACCGGCGTACGACATTACTCCGATGATCACTAGCAGAGCCAGATCGATGAGCGAACGAGCTCCAGTGGCCAGCATCGAACGGGTCACGATAAGCACGACTGCCATGATGGCCGACGAGCTCACTGCAGGCACGATCACAGAAATATGCTCCTTCACGCTCAAGCCGGTTATGGAAAGCGCTTTATAATACATGGGTATCATAATTAAAGGATAAGCAACCACCCACGCCGCCGCAATTCCGTTCGTTCCCCATCGGCTACCAATCAGAAACGCAATCGGCATCGTGATCGCCGCACCGAGCGTTGCCCGCATCACAAACCCAACATGGCCCACAGCTGTAAGGAGATTTGGAAATATTGTCGCAACGGAACGCACAGCAACAAAAATGCCGAGCAAGCGAAGCGGGCCAATCACCCCGTGCCATCTAGGACCGAGTAGAACAGGCACGAGATAGTCGGCGACAAGCGCGATGCCGATGCTCGCGGGGACCGTCACAAAAGATACTAGTTCGGTGAGCCGAAGAAAATATCGGCTCAGCTCGGCTTTATCGGTTTGCACGGCGGAGAAAAATGCCGGTGTTACGCCGGTGACCAGGCTGCCGATCTTGTCGATCGGAGCGGCCGAAATCGTCCAGGCAACCGTGTAGTTACCGAGAGCCGCTCCTCCGAGAACACGCCCCGCAACACCAAAGTCCGCATTGTCGTACACATACGACGCGATTCTCGACAGCAACGCATCACGACTAAATCTCAGCTCTCGCCGCAGGTTTGCGATACTTGGAGTGGCGAATTCGTGCCGCATCCAATAATAAGTCAAAGAAGACGCAACGATACTACTGACGATGTAGCCGAACACTAAGCTCCAATACCGGAAGTTCAGCCATGCAAAAAGCACTGTGGATATGATTTGGGAGAAAGCGCGCACCGTTTCGATGGCGGCAAGCAGCTTAAAACGCAAGTCTCTTTGCAGGAGTGCCTTGGGCACGACCTGGATTGCGTTAATGAGATAGCCGACGCTCGCGACGACGATTACAGCGACAAGCAGTGGCTCGGAAAAGAAGCGTGCAACAAGAGGCGCTAAAGCACAGGACAAACCAGTCAGTCCGGCACCCATGATCAACGAGATTGTGTTTAATTCCGCTATTTGACGCCGCGTCAAGTCACGCAGAGCAATTACCGCGTCCCCGATTCCCGCTTGGCTGATTAACAAGGTCAACTGCAAATATAATCCAGCCATGCCAACGAGCCCGTAATCGTAAGGCGTTAGAAGACGGGCAACCACGATCGTCGATGCCCAACTCACGATCTGGGACGCCCATCTTGCGGCCGCGCCCCATGCCACGGCATGAGCCAGTGATCGATCCAAAGAGCCATCTGAGCCTTGACCCGTCATTTTGAAGTTTTAGTGCATCCCGAAATGGTGGAAGCACAGCAATTGCGAGCGCCAGAGGGTACACAGCCTGCGATCCCTCGATTTTTGATCCGCCTCCAATTCGTTCGCCCTGAAGCCCTTCTCCTCTGTCTTTCTCCGTACCCGCTCGCGCTTGCCCATACCACCTCCTTTTGATTTCATAGGCCTCGAATTATAGCTGAGCGCCCAATCTAATCTTAAACGGGAGGGCTCCACTTTTCTGGAATATCATCGACTCGGTTCGCCTACAGCTTTTAGATCATCTGCTTGTGCCAAACTCGAAATGACCGTTTCCAGACTTCTTTTCAGAGCCAAATGACTATAGCGCTCGAGGATTACTTTTCTAGCTGATGTGGCGATCGCGTCACGGCGCGCAGGATCTCGCAACAATGTAACCACTGAGCGAGCGAACTGATCTGGGTCATCAGCCAAAATGATTTCTTTCTCTGCCGCAAGATCCAGACCTTCAGCGCCGAGGCTAGTGGACACGACCGGTTTGCCGGCCGCGCATGCTTCTAAGATCTTAATTCGTGTGCCGCTACCCAATCGAAGAGGCACAACTACAACTGTTGCAGCAGAAAGGTAGGGGCGCATATCTGGAATTGTGCCAGTGAATTCAATCTTGGGATCCGACCTGAATTGTTCGACGAACTGAATTGGTGGATTCCGTCCTGCAATAATGAATCTAGTTTCTGGGTACACCGCACGTACCCGAGGTAGAATTGCTCGGGCAAAGAACTCCACCGCATCACGATTGGGATACCAATCCATTCCGCCCTGGAACAAGAGAACGGGACCAGTGCCGTCCAGAGACGAACTTTCCACAGGATGGATCAAATCCGTGTCGACTACATTTGGCACGATAAAAACAGGAAGGTCCCGGCGAAAAAGGCGCAAAATCTCGAGGTCGACTTCTGAGCAAACCATGGCTAGAGAGGCTCGGTAAGAGCTACGGCGCTCGGCAATCCTCATCAAATGAGACTCAATCCTGGCATAGTATTTTTTCAGAGGGTTTCGTTCGAGTCGTGCATATCGTTCAAGAATAACGTACTCGACATTGTGACAATTTAAGGCGATTGGGACCTTGGTCTCAGGAACATTGGTCAGGGCATAGATTCCATCACATACAATGAGATCGTATCTTCCTGCCTGCAATTTTCCTTGGATCTTTTCCCGCATCGCGTCCGACCTAAACCGTTCAATGGAAAAGGACCCAAACGCTAACAAAGTTCTGATCCGCCGAAAATAATCTGCCTGTTCGGTTAGATTTGCCATCTCTCGCTCTAAGATGTCAATTGAGCGACAGAAGGAGGAGAGGGGATGCAGGTCTTCGGAGCGTCTTTTATTCGCGAACGAAACGAAAGTCAATTCATGACCGCTTGATTCCAGAGCTTGAATAATCGAGAGACTGCGGATAGATTGACCATTGTTGGGAGGTACCGGGAGATTTGTAGCAACAAACAAGATGTGCACTTAACCGCTCTCCGAACATTTAGTATCTATTGACTTAAGAACTAGGAGACCTGGCCGATAAACATCGTACTTACCGGGAATTCGAACACCAGAACTTGCCGACTAGACCTCTTTGGTACCTTTCCATGGTCTGTTCATCATAAAATGAGGCAGAAACTGACAACCAGGCAAATCCAACAAAGTGAGTTGCGATGACGCGATTGCTTTATATCCTAACGGGCCTTGTACCCCCAGATTCTGACCCTAGCCGAGACAAATTTCATTATCTCTCAGAACTTTGTGAAGGAGAGATACTTCTTCCCGTGTGGTGGGGCGCAAGCGATGAGGCTAGTCCGTATTTGAAAAACAGTTTTCCTATTCATCGGGCTGACAGATTTTGTTACCACATGTTTCTTTTCCACAGGGCACCGCGATTTTATAGGAAAATCGCAACTTTCTTCTGGTACGTAAGCTGCGGCATCAAACTGCACCGAGAAAACAAGATCGACGTGATTGTAACTTATGGGACAAACATGCCGGCAGTCGCTGGCATGATTTTGAAATGGCTGACGGGGGCAAAGCTGGTTGTGGAAATACCCGGGGTTCCCGAAAATGCCTTTCGTTACGACGAACCAAATCAGGGCAAACTGGCAGCCGTGAAACGTTTCTTTGCGGATCGGCTCTTGAATTTCGTCGGAAGAGCATCCGACTGTTTTAAACTGCTATATCCGTGGCAGTTGCAGGACTATCCAGGACTGCAAAAGAAAAACGCAGCGATTTTTCACGACTTCGTTCCCGTACGATGTGTGCAATTAACGGCCAAAGAGGAGCGTTTTATCCTCTGTGTTGGGCATCCATGGTACACAAAAGGCGTGGACATCCTGATCCGCGCCTTTAAGACGATCATGAGACAGTATCCAGATTACAAACTCAAGCTAATGGGCTATTATCCCGATCGCCAACTTCTAGATGAGCTCGCCCAGGGGTGTCCGCAGATCGAATTCTTGGTTCCTCGTCCTAACGAATTGGCGCTCAAAATAATCTCTGCATGTACGATCTACGTATCGGCCTCGCGGACGGAAGGAATGGGACGAGTTCTCTTGGAAGCTATGGCCGCGGGCAGGCCGATCATCGCCTCAAATGTCGGAGGTGTGCCTCACTACATCAGTGATGATGATAATGGACTCATTTTTTCGCCAGGAAATGTGGAAGACCTTGCAGCAAAGATGGTTCGTCTCTTGAGCGACAAAGAGTTACGGACACGGCTGGGTCAGAAAGGACACCAGAGAGTATTTTCTGAGTTCGATGAAATGTCTTACGTGAGAGCGTTTCGAAGAATGTTGCAATCGATTCAGATCGAATCCGTAAACCGCGGTTCAGAGATCGAAAGTAAATACATTGGCGGCAAGACCTGAACCTCTTGAGCGGGGAGGATGCCGGCGGTCTTTCCTGGTCTAGAAGACACAACCTGCGGTTACGGGACTCTTGGTCGAGCATTCGCTGAGACATTTCGCACAATGGCTTGACTCGCGCCGGGCCATCCACTTGGCCGCGCTGCTGAGAGTCGCGGCGCTCTGTGCCCAAGCGCGGCTTAGCGATTTTGTGCTACTCGGGCTGGTGCTTGGACTGCTGATAATCACATTTCGGCCGAGATCTCCACGAACAACATAGCGTCTGTCAAATTTTGCCCCAATCTCGCGATGCGAAGAGACAGCTGTGCCCATTGGTCGAACAATAGAATACAAGGAATTCGAATGTCTTTTTTTCACTCGACCGACCCGAGGTTGCAACGTGAAAACACAAGCCCGCAGATCAATCAAACTAAGATCTTAGCTGTGATCAACTAAACTGGGGACGACTTCTCGTGCACCCTACTTTAGACGTTCGGGGCCTAAGGCGTCCGTAGTTCACTCCCGAGGCGCAGGTTTCGGCAGATCGTCAGTTCCCCAGATCGTTCGGAATCGTAGTCGAAATCGGCCAGAGCCGAAAAGAATATTTGTTCACAATCGTGACCATGCAACTCTATGCAGATATTTCGGACACGCGGTAGCCATTCCCGGGATTTCGGACCGAACACCGCGATTTCCCCTCTTTCGATATCGACCTTCAGGAGATCGACTTTCTCCGCCCCAGCGATATCGATCAGGGTACCTACGTCCCAGGCCTCTATATCGGCAATGTCCCCTTCGGCTGGACGCCGAACTTGCGTTGACCACTCGAGGCTGTCGCGAAAAAAGTCTTCCGAAAGGCACAGTCTGGTGCATTCCGACCATGCAGCACCATGCAGGACGAGCGACCGCAAACCATAGGGTGCGAGATTTTCTTTGCACACCGCGATGTTCCTTTCGGCTGGCTCGATGGCGACAACGCGCGAAGCGGGAAAACAGCTCAGGAAATATGCAGACGAGAAGCCCACGTTGGCCCCCAGGTCGATCACGAATGAAATCTCCGGCAAATCGCGAAGGCATGCATACTCTTCCGCGATAAAGATCTGCTCAAACACCATGAGGTCGCTGGTCGCGCCCAGACGAACGGACAAAGGTTTTTGTGCCTGGCGGGGTCTCAGTCTCACCACGTCTTGTCCGCCCAGGCTCAGCTTCTGTTTCAGGCGGAGCCAGTACCATTGCAAGGTGATGAATGTCCCGGCGGACCGTCCCGAGTCATTCAAAATCCGGAGGTGCCTCACGATTTGCTCCAGCATATGTTGCACCTCGGTTCGTTGAGCATAGCGCATAACTAGTTCTACAGAATGAAAGCCGTTCACTTCCCCGTCACCTCCGCGAGGCTCGGGACGCCGTCCTGAGCAGCTCGATCACCCCGGCGATCAACTCTCCGAAGCGCCCGGTGTCGAGATTTCGCTCTGCGAAGCTCCTTGCGCCTTTGGCGAGCCTGTCGAGATCCCGCGGGCTGGAGCGAAGGGAGATGATTCGATCCGCCCAAACACTGGCGGGGGCGTCACGTGGCATCAGAAACCCGGTCTCGCCGTCCCGGATCAGGTCCCGAATTCCTCCTACGTCGTTGGCGATACACGGCAGGCCCGCCGAGAGCGCCTCCGCGAGAACCTGAGGCATATAGTCCTGCAAAGTGGGAAAGAGAAAGAGATCGCTGCTGCGATACGCCTGCAGGATTTCGTCGCGGCTCAGACCGCGCCGCCAGACTGCACCCGCCGGCAAAACTGTGTTCTCTAAAGTCGGGTCATTGGAGACTATAGTCAGAACGCACGAACCAGCCAGGTGTCCAGCGTACAGCTGCAAAAGAAAAACGCCGCCCTTACGCGCAAAATCGTTGGTTACAAAGAGCAGGCGCAGGAGATCCGAAGGGCTCTTCGGCGCGGGTGTCCAGAATTTCAGGTCTTGTGGGGCTAGAGTGACCGTGCAGCGGTCGCGCGGGATCTGATATCGAACCTCAAGCGCACCGGCGCAATCGGAGCCCGCCGCCAGAAAGTATCTGAAGTCCCGAACCGCCCTGCGAAACGGGATATCGTGAACTGCGGTAGCCAGAGTACGTTTCCACCCGCCACTTCCGCGTCGCCGCAGCTGATCACCGACCGTCGTTGGTACAGCGTCCATGTACGCCGCGGCGGGAACGCGTCGGGCGAGGCGCCGGAACTCAATTACAAATTCCCAGCAATTTACCAGCAGAATATCGCAGGTACCGTTACGTAGTGCATCCAACTTCCTCCGAGCCAAGTACCGGCTCTCCCATGCGTCCATCGCGCGAGCCCACCGGGGGACTGGGTAGTGACGATAATCGTCCGTCGTAACCAACACATAGGTCGTATCGATAGCGTCGATGCTGTTCAGCGCCTCGATCAGCCGCTCGGTCGTGACTTTGTTGCCAAGCAGAGTTGTGAAAATGCAAAGAGCTTTCGCTTTTTTCATGGGCTGGTGAGGGTTTTCCTGCACAAACTGCGCGGGATCGAATCACCAATCACGCACAAAGGTCGCGGCCGACGAGGAACGTCCCTCGTCCAGGCCCCATCGCCCTCGCTGTTGGCCCTCAAAGAAAAATTATATAGCAGGCGATTCTTGATCGCTTCGAGAATTCGTTCTAGCCCAGGAATCTCTATCGTGAGCATGCGCACCGAGCCGGGCACTGGATTTCAGGGCTTGAATTATCGAGAGGCTACGAATGGCTTGACCATTGTTCGGAGGTACAGGTAGGTTTGTGGCAAAGTACAATATTTTCATTTAGATTTTCTCTAACCACCTCGTCACTCTAAGCTCAAGTGACAACCCCCCAAGACCAGAAGCATCGTCGTCTCTAGGGATTTAAAGGCTCGACCTTCGCCGTCAAACAACTTTGATACAAAGACAGAATCGAATCACAATAGGCTGCAGGGGAATAGGCTGAGATGGATTGTCGCGCAGCCTCAGCGAGTTTCCTTTGCAAACCGGCATCGCCTAGCAATCGACAAATCGCTCGGGCAATGGCCATCGGATTGTGTTTTTCCACAAGCAGTGCTTCCTTTTCATTCGTTACGACTTCCGGCACACCACCTACGGCCGTTGCAATGATTGGAAGTCCCGCCGCCATGCCTTCCAGCAGGACGTTCGGTGAGCCCTCTGTGTGCGAAGGCAACACTAGAACATTTGCCAGCGTGTAGTAACGACTGAGATCCGGAAGGCGGCCAGTGAAGATAAACCAGTCGTTCACGAGGAAGGATCTTGCGGTGTCCTTCAGCATCTGCTCATCGGGGCCCTCACCAACAAGAATAAATCGCATTTTGCGCTCTTTATTCTCTCTTCGTAGCAGTGCAGCAGCTTCGATGAGATCTGCCTGACCCTTCTCCCGTGACAACCGGCCAGCGCAAAGCACTACCTGAGTGTCGCCTGAGATTCCAAGACTCTGTCGCAGCTCAGAAACTTCCTTATCGGAAGCCGGAATGAAGGTTTTGACGGAGTTGTGTTGAATCACAATTCGTTCTGGCCGAACGCCAATTTCCTCTAGCGCGGAAGCGAAAGGGCGACATACCGTTACAACCTTGGAAGCAGATGGCAATGACCACCGATCAAGGTAGTTGTAGATTCTAGTTCTCGGAGTCGTCCAAGTGTATCCATGATGAAATGCAATCCAAGGAAGCTCTCGATGTATTGCTGTCAATCGTATCAAAAAGTGTGATTTCACAGCGTGCGATTGAATGATATCTGGCTTGCAATGAGCAATTAATTTGCGAATAGCCGGGAGAACAGCGGGATCAAACAAAAAACGTTCTCGAAGAACATGTACCTCCAATCCAGCTTTCTCGCAGGCAAGAACGAAGTCATTTGAAGTGGGTCCACGACCGCGATGAAAAGTCGCGATTGTTACGTTCGCGCGGACCAACGATTGTGGAGTGCCTGTCGCGCGGCAGGCAAACTCGATGAGATTCTTAGCAGGTCCTGTGGTGGGCCAAAGGGCTTCTATAAAAGCCAGTACACGCACTGGTCGCGCCATTGAACCAGAGCTTTCCTTTCCTGACGGAAGCAGACTTGTTTTTGAGCTCTGGATAGGTTGTGACCTGCTCGACAAACCTAGGTACCTCGGAAAGTTATTTTGAGAAATATTTCCGCAACCAAGGCCATCTAACCCATTTTGACTCAAACAGGCATGGAGCACACCATCCATTATACCAAGATAATGAAGACGTTGGGCTGATAGATCCCCAGCGCCGTCGGAACTATTTAGCACGCTGGGAATCATTGAAGCTTTAGAAAAAATGCTTCCGTTTGAGGCCAACGCAAGAGCCATCACTTCGTAAGAATTTCCCTGAACAATGCTTCATAACGATCAACGATATGGCTTGTTGAGTAGTTTCCCGCGATGTGCTCACGGGCTGCCGCTCCCATGCGTCGGCGCAAGGGAGCGTCTTGGAGGAGGCGTACAATGGACTCGGCGATTTTTTCTGTATCTCCGACGGGTATCAAAATGCCGTGCGACTCATTTTTGACCAATTGACGATTTGCAGCAATATCACTCACCACGCTCGGAAGCGCCGCGGACATAGCCTCCTCAAGTGCGCAAGGAAACCCTTCAGAGGGAGAAACGAGCGCAAAAACCGTCGCAATCTTTAACCATAGGCACACTGCCTGGGGATCCACGCGCCCCGCGAACCGAACTGTCTTTTCATTAAGCCCGAGCTGCTTGGCTTGTTCAACCAGCGCCAGGCGGACGGAGCCATCTCCAACAAGAACCAAAAGAGCATCGGGGACCTCTTTCACAACTAAAGCGAAGGCACTCAGCAAGATGGGCAGTGCTTTCTCGGTAGCGAGCCGGCCAGAATATAGTACTACCAGTGCTGTTTGTGGGATGCCCAAGGTCGCGCGCAATTCGCGCTGCTCGTCCTTGGTCGCGGGCGAAAATTCCTTGGTGTCGACTGGATTAGGCATCCAGAGTAGTTGATTAGGGGATATGCCATGATCGATGGCTTCCTGGCGCATATCTTCATTCAGAATTAATATCCTTTTCGCCCAGCGACTCAGCCAGCGGAGTTCCTGTCGCCCAATTCTAGAGCGATACACTTTTGGCACGACGCCGCTGCCTGCTATTTTCATGAGGATGGGTTTCTTAAGCAGCCGCGCCACCGGCAGGCCTACAGCCAAGTGAAGTCCCTGCATCAAGAAATAAACGAATTGATAGTTGCGCCGTTCCCAGATCATCATCATGGCCACTCGCAAAGCAAACACGACATCCCTTAGCGTTCCTTCCCAGCGTCCTGCGTACATCCGTACGGGCACTCCTTGAGGATCGATCCAATCGCGGAAAGGGGGCATGGGATCCCCGCCTGCACAAACAACGGTCACATTGTGTCCCCGCCGGATGAGTGCACTGCAAACTCGCTGTGCTTCTATTTCGGAACCGCCTATGACCGGAGGATAAGTCTGACAGATCAGAAGAAAGGAGAACGAAGTTGTTTCGGCGGGTTTACTCATTGTTCCTTGGCGCAGAACTCTCGCGCATGACAAGCTCCTCGAGTTCCGATCCGTTGCCAATCCTCTCTAAAACCTCCCACTTCGTTTCGGTCCGTCTAAAGAAGGTCACATGGTTCGTTTGGCTTTCCTCAAGAGTACGGCCAGTAACCAATATTACAAACACCTAGTACGCAATACGCCCCGACGTAGACGCCCCGGCCCATAGTCGAAGAACTCTGCGCAAAAAAGCTTCCGAAGGAGACTCGACTATGGAGAGAACACTTCCGCAGCGTAAGGTAGTAATAAGCGACACGAAGATAGTCGCCCGGAAGCCCAGGAACTATTGCCAAGAGCTGTGCGAAAGTCTGGAAAGCCTGTGAAATCCGTCCGAATGCGCACAAAAGCGCCAGAGGGAGCGCTACCACAAGCGCAACTCCTTGCATGCTCGCTCTTAGAAGAGAACGGAGTGCAGATATGACTGTCATGGCTGCATTGCTCCGACCGTAACACTAGCGGCCCTGCTAGTTCGTTCCATGTAGTTGCGGTGCCACAGTTCGAATACTAGAAGCTGCCACAAGCCGGCAGAATGATCTCTATCACCTCGATGATGTTCTCTCAGTAACTTTTCTACTGCGGACCTTCTGAAGTAACCCCGTTGCAAAGTGCGCGCCTCCAGGAGAATGGAGGTAATTTCTGCGCGCAATTCGGAACGCATCCAATGAGTCAAAGGGAGCGAAAAGCCCTGCTTCGGACGGTTTAGGGCCCGGGCTGGTACGCCCAGTTTTTCGGCGAGGCGCCGCAATAAGTACTTTCCGTTTCCGTTTCGGATTTTTAGGTTCAACGGGAGACTCACGGCTTGTTCAGCGAATACGTGATCAAGCAACGGGCTTCGAATTTCGAGCGAACATGCCATGCTCATTCTATCCACTTTCGTCAGCACATCTGCCGTGAGGTAAGTCTTGATGTCCGTGTATTGCATACGACTTACGGTGTCTTTTGCTGGCGCGTGATCGTAATACTTTCGAGCGGTGTCCGCCGCTGGTTCGCTGCCGGAAATAGACTGAAGAAACTCCGGAGAAAGGATCGACAATTCCTCATCGTAACTCTGTATGACGGCCCTGGAATTTACAAATCGATCGCGGGCATTCAAAACAAAATTGTAAGCAAGTTTTCTGCTGCGCACTCTTGCGGGTAGGTGCGGGTAAACAAGTCTATGATACGCGGGAGCAATCCAAGAGGGCAGTAAGTCAAGATGGCGCCTTCGGTAGTGTACAAGATAGCTGTCATACCCCGCGAATAGCTCATCGCCTCCGTCCCCCGATAGAGCTACGGTGACGTATTTTCGCGCCATCCGCGCAACGTGATAGGTCGGTATTACGGATGAATCTGCAAATGGCTCATCGAGTATCCCTGTCAGTTCTTCGAGCGTGCCCCACAGATCGGCTTCGACTAACAATTCGTGATGATCAGTGTTAAATCGCTCTGCGACAGATCTCGCGTAAACCGCTTCGTCAAAATCAGCATGCGTAAAGCCAATCGTGAACGTTTTTACAGGTCTGCCACTGAGTCGGGCCATCATCGCGACTACTGTCGATGAGTCAACTCCACCGCTCAACAGCGCTCCGAGAGGAACCTCGCTGATTAGCCGCATGCGAACCGCGCTCTCTAATGTTGCCTCCATCTCTTCGAGGCATTGCTCTTCGGGAAGCGTTGTAGAGCAGAACTGCGGTAGATCCCAATATTCTCGCAGCTGGACCGAATTGCCTTCGAACTCGAGGTAATGAGCGGGCGGAAGCTTTCTTACGGTTCTAAAGGCAGTGAAAGGATCAGGAACGTACCCGTAGTAGAAAAACTGGCTGAGTGCTTCTTGATCGATAGTCGCGAGGTCTGGGGCCACTGCAAACAGTGACTTGATCTCGGATCCAAAGTAAAGGACTCCGTCCTTCAATGCGTAATGGAGCGGCTTTTTACCGAATCGATCCCGAGCCAGGAGCAACTTATTTTTTCGAAAGTCGTAAAGAGCAAAAGCAAACATCCCTCGTAACCGCTTGACGCACTCTGAACCAAACTGCTCGTAGGCGTGTACTATGACTTCCGTATCCGAATGGGTATGGAAAACGTGTCCCAATTGCTCCAATTCTTTGCGCAGTAGTTGAAAATTGTAGATTTCGCCATTAAAGACGACCCACACTGTTCTGTCTTCATTACAAATGGGTTGTTGCCCGCCCGCGACGTCAATGATGCTGAGCCGGCGCATGCCGAGTCCCACCGGTCCATTTGTGTAGATCCCTTCGTCATCAGGTCCGCGATAGACGATTGCCGCGCACATCTTACGAACCTGCGTGGGATCCACTCGGATTCGGTAATCACCGCGAACGATTCCAGCTATTCCGCACATGCCCTCTCCTGATCCAAATCCTTGACTTCCCCCGCGGCACCAATAGATTATGGGAGAAACTCTCGTTCATTGATAGCAGCGATTGCCCCCGGGAATCTGTTGGCGCTTCAGGGAGACGAAATTACAATCCTACTTGGGCACGGCCAGCACGGCCCAACGCTACGCCATATCTTCATAGTACGTGTAGGCCCGTTTGAAGCTTCCCTAAGCGCTGGTTCTCACTGGCAAACTGTCACCTCAACCTGGGCAGGTGTCAGATGTGATTCCGACGCCCGACTCGAAACCTTCCGATCCCTCCGCACAATCAGGAGCAACACGCTGGTGTAGGCAACTAAACAATATGGAAAAAATTGGTACGCTTGACTGAGGAAGAAAGAGCCTACGAGATAGGCTGCGAGACTGGCTTCAAGCGCCATCGCGAATATCCAAATTCTGTTTTTCGTTCTTGGGTACCTTCTGACTTCTCTAAGATTGGTAACGCCACGCCAGAGAATTAGTACATACAACAAGAACGCCGGAATACCTCCCTCTGCACTCATCTGTGTATAAGAATTGTGGGTAACACGCCACACCCCAGAAACGATGACAAAGTTCCCTGGCCCAACCCCGAAAAGCGGATGCTGAGCTGTCACTGTTAGGCTTTGAATCAAGAGTTCTTTGCGCTGCTCCGACGATTCAGAAGCCTCGGTGCCGTGGTTATGATTGAAAGTCGTTTGCTCAAATCGATTTCGCAGAGCGTTCCCGCTGATTAGCCAGATTACCATCACCGCGACGGGTACGAGCAAAAGTACGTAGAAGCGACGGTTCTTGACACCAAGCTGCCAAAGACAAACCAGTGCGGCAACGAGAAGTGCGATGGCTCCCCCACGAGACGCAGTTAGAAAAACCGCATAAATCATCGCGAGCATGGCCACGGTCCACGCAGACTTCTTCCAATAACTTCTGGTCGTAAGTGCGAGTGCTAAACAAAGCGGTAGGCTCAGGTCGATGAGGAGTGCAAGATCGTTCGAATTTCCGAAGCTCGCGGAAGCACCTTGCAGGCGGCCGCCCGTAGTGTGTTGATTAACAATGTTGATGATTGCGATTACAGCGAAGGAAGCGCCCTGCACGAACAAGATCCCGCGAAGCCTGTTTATCGAGCGCACCACTCCGTAGATGACGATGACCAATGGCAGCACTTTGGAAAAATCGAGCATCGTGTTGACTGCGCCGCCTTTCCAGACAGGTGAGAAAACAGCCGCAAGCCAAAGCTGAACCACGAGTAGACTGAGACAAGCAATTTCCAGCGGCATGTTCCAACGGATGTTGCCGAATGAAAACACCAGGGCCAAAAGGATCACGATGCCCGCGATTTTCGCGAGCGGAACGCCTGCCAATCCGGGTATCCAATCCTCTGGGCGCGCAAAGTATACAACCATGAAGAGAACTAACCCGAAATATGCAAATCCAAGCGATATACGCCGCTTCGGGTGTTTCGCGTCCACTCTCGAAACCTGTTGCACAGTCAGAGGATTCTCTTGGAGTGTTTCCCGGTATTGGTCCATGTACTTCGTCCGTATGGTCTGCTCGAAACTTAGTGTATGCGTTCCCAAGTCGTTTCGTGTTCGCCGAAGAAACAGCGCCAGAATCCCACTAAAAATGCTATGTGTACCGTCAGCAGAAAATATGCCAGAAGTGCAAAGCGCACCTTCTTCATCCGCTCGTGAAATAAGAAGCCCAGGGATCCCCACAGATAGAAAGCTATCTGAGCTACGAACACTGCTTGATAGAGCGGCTTTCCGAGAAGAAACATGTTGCTAGTTAGCATAGCCACGAGAAGGAAAGGAAGTACCCAGCGCAAAAGCTTGTGGGACACAAAGGCAAATCCGGTAAATCCACGCAAGGAGGCAAGTTCCATCCTTCGCAAGGCGCGAAAGCTCCCCACTGCTAATCTTGCGCGCCGTGTAAATTCACCTTTCACTGTATCCACAGAAAAATCAGTGGCCACCGCCTCTGGATCTTCAATCACTTTGTAGCCGAATTTCCGGGCGTTCATCGGGATCAGGAAATCATCAATCAAATCGCCCGCCCGAAGCGGAACAAAACATTCTCTTCGCAGTGCGTAGATGGCCCCGCTCGCATTAATCGTCGCGCCCAAACGTGATTCCATCAATCGCAGAACCTTCTCGAATCTCCAGTAAGTTCCTTCCGTCTGCTCAGACTCTTCGCTTCCCATTAGTTGCAACGAGCCGCACACAGCTCCGATTTTCCGATCGGAGAAATGTCGCACCAGATTGGAGACTGCATCGGGAGAGAACAGGGTGCTAGCGTCAGAAAAAACTAGGATATCGTGCTTGGCATACTCAACGCCGTGATTCAGAGCCAGCGGTTTGCCTGAGCGCTTGGGGAGAAGAATGGTCTCGACGAAAGATTCGGAAATAGATCTCAAGAGCTCATTTGTCCTGTCGGTAGAACCGTCAGACACAAAGATAATTTGGAGTTTTTTGATGGGATATTCGGTTTGACGCAGGTTGGCAATTTTCCCGGGCAGGTGAGATTCTTCGTTGTATGCGGCAATGATAAACGTGACCCCGGGTAATTCTTCTGAGTCGACCCGCGTAACCCGTCGCTCAGGGCGTCTCACCAAGTACAGGGTGTCGCTGTACACTTGAACCAACGCGTAACACAGGAACAAAACAATCGGATAAATGAAAAACGTGTAACAGACTAAACCGAAAGAAACCCAAAAGACAAACGAGGGAATGTTGGCGAATGCATTCACTGTGACCCTCGCGTAAGCAGCAATATCTTCATAGTCTTGAATAAAATTAATAGATCAAGTCCAACGGAAATATTCTTTATGTAGAAGAGATCGTAGGCCAGCTTGTTCTTGTTGTCTTCCAAAGTGACATTGTAGCCCTGATTGATCTGAGCCCATCCCGTTGCACCCGGTTTGACGGCCCACCGATGACGATAATAGGGAATCTTTTCTACGCACTCCCGCTCCTGATTGGGAACAAATGGCCGTGGTCCGATGAAATGCATATCACCTCGGAGGATATTTAAGAGCTGTGGCAATTCGTCCACGCGAGTGCGTCGTAGCAGCTTTCCCAAGCGCGTAAATCGGATATCAGTTTTCTCCGCGGGCCGATGGTGCTCGTCCCGGTCAACGCCGTCTTTCATGCTACGAAACTTGAACACTGTGAATATCTCCCCATGCAGCCCGACGCGCTTCTGCCGGAAAATAGCTGGGCCATGGGAGTCCAAACGAATTGCTACTGCAATCAGTACCATTAGTGGGGAGGCCAGGATCAGAGCGACCATAGACCAAATGACAGACGAGGCGCGCTTATATACCTGTAGAGGGTGCGACACCTCCAAGCCGGAAGAAAACAGTAACCAGCTCAAGCGGAGAGATTCGATTGGAAGCTTTCCGGTTGCTGCCTCGTACAATTCGGCACCGTCCTGAATAGCTACCCCGCGATTCTTCAACTGAAGTAAAGCTTGCACGGGCAGATTTCCTCTTCGTTCGTTCATCGCTACAACGATTCTCTTCGCGTTATAGGTATCAACTAAGTTGAGAAATTGATCGTCCGGATTCTCGCCAGAACTCAAGCTCGGATTTTCGTTCTCGTTCTCATGGCTCTTCAGTTGGCCCACGACGCGAAGACCTAATTCTGGCCGAACACCCAACTCCGCTATAAGCGACTCAGCCAGGGGGCCGTCCCCAAGAATCAGCACACGTTCGGCAAATTGGGGAAGACTATTGACTGCCAAAAACAGCCTGCGCCAAAGCAACAGGATCACTGCAACGAGCGATAAACCGATCACGAAGATTCCGCGGCCAAGCTCTAAAGGTGGATACAAGTAATAGACAAGGGCCAGAAGTATGCAGCCTGCGCCTAATACCTGAACTAAACGTGTGAGGACCTCGCGCCGATTGCTTAATATTGAGGTGTCATAGAGATCAAAATAGTACATACAACCGATAAAAACAGTCGACACCAAGAAAATCTTGGCCCCCCCCTGTTCGTAGCTGAGCATTAAGGCGGCATCAGTCGCACCTAACCGCGCGATCGTAGCAGCGACGAATGCAAGCGCGACCAAGCACGCCTCCGAAATTCCCAAGAAGAGAGTGCGCCTGGGAAAATAGGCATTGAGGAGGCGAATCATGGAGAAGCCTTTGGTTTCTTTTCTCTTGCCGGCTGATTTTCTTTCTTCTTAACGCCGTAATATTGGTCTGAATAATTCACCCGATCGAATTCGGAAGCCTCGTTCAGGACCATTCCTATCCATTTCGGATTATCCAAACCTTTCACGCCCATCTTTAGTGCTTTGATAGGTGCAACGCCTTCGCGGACTACGAGGAGTGTGCCGTCCACCAGTCTTGACCACAGGTTGGCGTCGACGATGGGCGACATGGGGGTTGAATCGACTACAACCCAGTCAAAACCGCCAACTAATCGCGTAAACGTCTCCGCAAATCGGGCCGATTGCAAAATTTGCGATGACTGATCGCACGCGGACCCGGCACTGAGAAACCACAGTGGAATATCATCCAATTTGCAGATGTAGCGAGCAATTTCGGTATCTTCTTCTCGCTTGCGCCACCATTGATTTATCCCTTCCAGATTCGTCAATCCGAGCAAGGTTGTGAGGGTTGGCCTGTGCAGGTCGCCTTCGAGCAGGAGTACCTTATAGCCGAAGTGCTTCACCAGAGTGACCGCGAGGTTTGCTGCGACCAAACTCTTGCCTTCGTTGATCACTGCGCTGGTGATCTGCAACGATTTCAGCTCGCCCTTCTGACGTAGATTTTCCAGTCGAGCCACCAAGGCGCGAAATTTTTCGGCACCTAATCCCTTGGGGTCTGTCAGAGCCACCAAACGCGACGTCTTGCCGAGCTTGATATTTGCCCGCGGACCATCTGCCTTCTCGACGGGCGGACCCAAGATATTATTTAGGAGCTCGAGAGGTTTGTTGACTTCGGGCGTAGCGGTTCCGGGCTTCCTTTTCTCCCCCTCTATCCTTCGCAACGTGTCGTAGAGTCGGCTCACTCTGATTCCACTCTCGATGGCAATTTGCTTTCGTCAATCGTTCCAGACGAATCTACTGCAATCTTATTCAAATGAAGATCCCCAGCTACCTCCTGGACGATCTCGGGCGAAATCTGCTGCTGATTGTGACCGAAACCTAGTAGCAGCGAATTCTCACAAAGTGTGTTGACTAAGCGTGGTATGCCTCGCGAAAACTTGTGAATCAAAGCTATAGTTTCGTCGGGGAAAATGGACGCCGCGTGCGAATTAGCTCCAGATAGCTCTAGCCTTTGATGAATGTAGCCTTGCAGCTCTTTCATTTCTAGGGGCTTTAGACTGCAACGCAGACCGATCCTTTGCTTTAGTTGGCGCAGTTGTTGTGAATCGAGCTTTTCC
>Ga0182024_10007032_pt1 | contig 24440 bp, 18 predicted proteins | sample P32metaG_FD_120480 | JGI IMG/M metagenome (GOLD analysis project Ga0182024, IMG submission 120480) | Permafrost microbial communities from Stordalen Mire, Sweden - P3-2 metaG (Illumina Assembly) | ecosystem: Environmental > Terrestrial > Soil > Wetlands > Permafrost | place: Sweden: Stordalen...
CTATTCGGCACGAATGAGGTCGTGCCCTTTCAAAGCGTCGACCTATCCAGAGTTCCAATCGGAGAAGCGGGTCGATGGCGGAGCTTACGGCTGCGGATCGACCAGGTGATGGGCGATAGCGAACAATGCTAGCTCAAGGCGAGTGGAGACACCGGTTTTGTCAAAGATGTTGGAGAGATGGCGCTTGACGGTTTCTTCGCTCAGGGTGAACTGCTTGGCAATGTCGCGGTTGGAGCACCCTTCCACGATACAGCCGACGACTTCAAGTTCGCGCGGCGTGAGGCCATAGGTCTTGCGCTGCGGCACAACGGCTTGCTGCATCAGGTCGTGCAGAGCGCTGACGAGGTTGACGACGCGCTTGCCGCCGATCCAGTAGTCGCCGCCGAATACGGTGCGAATCGATGTCTGCAGGTGGCTGGCAAGGGCGTCTTTAAGCACGATGCCACGCGCGCCGATGTGGAGAGCCTCAATGATCTGCTGGGTGGTAATGGTGGATGTGAGCAAAAGAATCTTGACGGTGGGCGTGCCGTTCATGATGGCGCGCATGGCTTCAAGGCCTGGAAGGCGTGGCATCATGACATCGAGAAGCAGAATATCGGGTTCGAGTTCGAGCGTCTGGGTGATTGCCTCGTCGCCGTCGGTGGCCTCTCCGACCACGTCAAAGCCGTCCTCTTCTGAGAGCATGTTGCGCACGCCGATGCGAACTACCGGATGATCGTCGGCAATTACAATTCGGATAGGCTTTTCCACGTGAACCAGTAACCTCCAATGCCTTGTTTTACTTATGCTTTGATTTCAGCCTCCAGAATACGCTGGAGGTTGTTGGCGGCGGCGCGCAAATCATCGATGAACATCGAGCTGTTATCCACTTGGTTAACTCCGGCCCGGGGTTCGAGGGCCCCGGACTCGATCATAGCGCCGATGCGGGCAACTTGTTCTGCGCCGGCCATGGCTGCGCCACCCTTAATGGAGTGGCCGATGCGGCGCGCCTCTTTCCAGTCGGGTTTGGCAATCGCGGCTTCGAGTGCGTTGGTGCGGCGGCCCAGATCCGCAATGATGGCTTCGAAGATCTGGCGGACCCCGGTGTCGGGCATCATCTCGCGGAGCCGGGCCAGGGTTTTAGGGTTGACGGCAGTTTCATTGGGGTCCAGGCCGGGCACCTTTGCGGGCCGCGACTGCGCAAGGTGCTCCTCAATCAGCCTGGTCACGGCTTCAGGCGCGAAGGGCTTGAGCAGGAACCCGTCGGCTGCCGCGGCAATCTCATCCGGAGCGCCGCTGGCGCTGACGACGTAGAGGCGCGCCTGACTGCGGGCGCGGAGTTGTTGAATCAACGCGACCCCGCTCAGGCCGGGCATCTGGACGTCCATCAGGATGACGCCGGGAACACACGCTCCTGAAGCCAAAAGCTCCAGCGCGGCTTCGCCGTCGTCCGCGGTGTGCACCTGGTAGCCGCTCATGGTGAGCATGGTGGCCATCACCTCGCGGCTGACCATATCGTCATCAACGAGAAGAACGATGGGCAGATTTTGATGGGCGAAGTCGAGCATAGGTACAGTGTGCCACTTTGAAGCTCCGGTCAAGGGGGAAAATGAGTAAAGGGAACCCACTAAGTTCAGGGAAAGTGGCAACCGATTCAGGAGATCTGGATTCAATTTCCAACCACGAGCACCTGAAAACTACCATTGACGGGGTCTGTTTTGACAGGTCCAGTTCCGGTCGACTGAGTCAGATCCACACCAAGAAGATCGGTGACCAGGTAGACCAGGCCGGTGTCAGGGTTGACGGCCAGAGTGCGAGCGCGCTGGCGGGTGGGCAGGACTTGAATAACGCGATAGGTGTCGGTGACGTCCTGATGGATGATGGTGAGGCTTCCGTCGGCGCCTCCGTTGGCGGCATAGATGAGACTGCGGCCAGGGTCATAGCCGATTGCATCAACCCCTGGGCCGATGGGCAGGGAGGCCACACGGTCGCCGGTATCGGCATTGAGGACAACCAGCTGCATGTTGCCACATGCGGCAAACAGGCGCTGGTGGGCGTTGTCGATGGCCAGACTCTTGGGGGCGGTGCATCCTTGAGCAAGAGAGAAGGAACGGACTTGCCGTTCTCTTTCAGTCCAATCGATGGTGAAAGGCGGGGTGGGTTCCTTCGCGGCTGTTGAGGCCGCCGAGCCGGTTGACGGGCCGGGCACCGAGTTGGACGCGCGGCTGAGCGCTGGCCCGGAAGCAGCCCCGCCGGCCGGTTTGTGAACGGGAGTGGCCGGTGGAGAGAGCGCTGCTTCGGACGCTGAAGGACCGCCTTCCGGCTGTTTGGGAAGGAGCTCGACTACGGTGTGCGCGTTGAATTGCAGGATCCGATTGATGTCCGGGGCGTTGACGAAGACATTTCCCCTGTCGTCCGCTTGCGCAAAACCGAGGGTCTCCGGCAGCAGGATCTGACCGACGACCTTCTGGGCTTGCGTGTCGATGATGGTGATGTACGAACCGGGTTTCGGGGCCGGCGCAGCGGCCGCCGCGGGCCCTGATGCAGCGGGCGTCGTGGCGTGGCGGCCCACGGCGACTGGGTTGGCGCGCACCGCAAAGAGCAGCCTGGTCTGGGGTTCAAGGACCAGAGCGCGGGGGTTGGGGACGCCTTCAATGGTTGCCACCGTTTGCAGAGAGCGACGGTCGAAGACGACCACCTTCCCACCGCGGCCATCGCTCACATAGCCGAATTCTCCGGTGTCGTCGAGCACGATGGAGTGCGCTTCGGCAAGTCCGGAGATCTCGCCAACCAGGGAGCCGGACTTCACATCCACTACCTGCACGGCGTGGCCATGGGCGATGTAGAGGCGTTCGGCGCGGGGGTCCACGGTGAGGTAGTCCCAGTTGCCGATGCCGCCGACGATCCAAGTGTTCTTGATCGAGAATGGACTGCTTGGCAGTTCGGTGGATGAACCCGGCTCCTGAGCTGGGAGAGACGCGCTTGCGAGCAGGCACGGCCCGAGCACGCAGAGGGCACACACTCCCTTCATGGTCGAAGTCTCCTAGTGGAATAGATGCGCGGATGGCGGTTGGCGCTCGAAGAATCGTCAGCGGGGCTGTCAGACGGCGAGCACGCTCCGGGTCCGCGGGCCGGTCTTGGTGGGTGGTCTCCCAGATCTCAGAAACGAGGTCCTTCGGCAATCTCAGGACAGGCTCTGGGGTACACCGCACCTGGCGTTAATTTTGTGCACGTATACTCAACGGCATGGCTAAATTCAGCGCAAAGGCTAAAGGCCTTTTGAAGATTGCCGGGCCTGGGATCATTACCGGCGCGGCGGATGACGACCCGTCGGGCATTGCAACTTATACCCAGACCGGCGCGCAGTTCGGCTACGGACAGCTATGGACGGCGTTGCTGGTGCTCCCGATGCTGGTTGCGATCCAGGAGGCCTGCGCGCGGATTGGCGCGGTGACCGGAAAAGGCATTGCCGCGGTGGTCAAAGAACGTTACAGCAAGAAAGTGCTTTATGGAACGCTGGTTCTGATCGTGGTTGCCAATACGATCAATCTGGGAGCCGATCTGGGAGCCATGGGAGCGGCTGCACAGTTGATTGTGCCGGTAAACTTTACGGTGCTGGTGCTTTTCTTTACGGCTCTGATTCTTATCCTTGAGATCTTCACCTCTTATAGAACTTATGCGCGGATTCTCAAGTGGCTTTGTGTCACGCTTTTTTCGTATGTTATTACCGTATTTCTCGTCCACGAGCCATGGCGCGTAATTCTGAGGGCAACGTTTGTCCCGCACATCGAATTCACCCCGGAATTCTTCTTCATCATTACCGGAGTTATCGGCACGACGATTTCGCCGTACATGTTTTTCTGGGAGGCGTCGGAGGAGGTTGAAGAAGAGCGAAGCAAGCACATGATCCACAATGGAATACCGAAGATGACCAAGCCGTTTATGAAGCGGCTCCGCATCGACAATTTTTTAGGCATGCTGTCGTCGCAGATTGCGGCGTGGTGCGTAATTGTGGTTGCGGCAACAGTCCTGAATCACAATGGCATCACCCATATCACAAGCGCGGCGCAGGCGGCTAAGGCCCTGGAACCGCTGGTTCGTACGTTCCCGCACTCGGGGTTTCTGGCTGAATTGGTATTCGCCATCGGAATTATCGGACTGGGGTTTCTTGCCGTGCCGGTTTTTTCAGGATCGGCCGCGTACGCGCTTTCAGAGGCATTCGACTGGAAGGCCGGGCTTAACCTGAAAATGAAGCGCGCACATGGATTCTACGGTGTTATCACCATTGCAACGCTGGTCGGCCTGATGATCAACTTTATCGGCATCAATCCGATTCAGGCGCTGGTGGTGACGGCAGTGATTAATGGAGTGGTTGCAGTGCCGTTAATTTTTCTGATCGCCCGGATCGCGCGCAACAAGGAAATCATGGGAGAGTACCGGAGTGGAACGCTTTCGAATGTTCTGGTGTGGGCGACATTTGTTTTTATGGGAGCGGCGGCGGTTGCGATGTTTGCGACACTGAAGCTGTGAGTGGGAGTAATTGGAGGGGGAGATGCGATAGATAGGTGGAAAAGCCATAAGGGACCATATATAGATGGAGCTATCCCACCCTAGCCGCAAAAAGTCGCCGCGGCGACTCGCGGCGAGGATGGGGCACCCGGATTTGTGGATGGGAAAGACGAAAAGCAACCGCAGGTCCTTCGACTCCGGTCGCCGCGGCGACTTGCGCTTCGCTCAGAATGACAGCTCAAGGGTAAGAGTGTCGAGTCATAGGGCTAAGTCTGGGCTAAGTCAAGACTAACTCGAAATAGATTAGTGGATCTTTTTTGTAGACGACGCGGGCGGTTTCGCGAAAGCCGCAGCGGGCGTAGAAGGCGCCGGCGCCGGCATCGGAATTGAAGGCGTCCAGACGGATGGCGTCGGCTGGCCAGGCCCGGGCTCGCGCGATGGCTTCCTGAAGCAGCAGGCGGCCGATTCCCTGGCGTTGTAGTTCGGGATGGACGGCCATGCCAGTGAGATAAATTGCTTTCTTGACCGGCGTGAAGTACGTGACATCGATGGCCCAGGGCTTCTTGTTGGCCACGCGCAGGGTTCCGACGATGGTTTTGCCCTTCCGGGCGATGAGGGTTTGGGCGTAGCGCAGGCTGAGGAGCACTCCTTTTTCAGTTGCGACGTGAGACCAGAAGCCTTGGCCGTAACGGCGGGTGAGGTTCTCCGCAACGGATGTGTGGAGCGCGGCTAGTTCGAGGGCGTCGGCGGGGGTGGCGAGGGTGAAAGAGAGTTTCATTCGGAGCAGCCCGATTGAAGGTTCGCGGTTTCCCACCCTAGCCGCAAGAATCCGCCGCGGCGGACGGAAAGGATGGGGCACGGAGCTTTTGTAGCTGAGATGGATAAGAAAAGCAACCGCAGGTCCTTCGGCTCGTCCGCCACGGAGGACTCGCTCGGGCGACGGGCAAGTCTGGGGCGCTTGCTCAGAATGACAGCATAGGAACAACCGGCACCCTCGTCAACAGTGCATTCGCTAGTCGATGGCGGCGGGGACTTCGTGAAGCCAGCCGGGGGCTTTTAGCAGCTCTCTTGGGCGGGAGCCGTCGGAGCGGCCTACTAATCCGTCTCGCTCCATCAGGTCGATTAGATGGGCGGCGCGGCCATAGCCGACTCTTAGCCTGCGCTGAAGCAAGGATGTGGACGCTTTGCCGAATTCGAAGACTAATCTCACGGCGTCGTCGAACATGGGGTCGTTTTCTTCGGGGTCGGGGTTGGAACCGTCTACGGAGGCGCGCTCGTCTTTGGGCGACTCGAGGAAGCCTTGCACGTATTCCGCCTCGGCCTGGGCCTTCCAGAAATCAACTACTGCAGCGGTTTCCTTTTCGCTCACATAAGGCGCGTGGAGGCGCATGAGGCGGCTGGTTCCCGGCGGCAGGAAGAGCATGTCTCCGCGGCCCAGCAGAGCTTCTGCGCCGTTGGTGTCGAGGATGGTGCGGGAGTCGACCTTGGTGGCGAGGCGGAAACTAATTCGAGTAGGTATGTTGGCCTTGATGAGGCCGGTGATGACGTCAACCGAGGGGCGCTGGGTGGCGAGGATGAGATGAATGCCGACGGCGCGGGCCATTTGAGCGAGACGGGTGATGGATTCTTCAACGTTGGCGCGATCGAGCATCATGAGGTCGGCGAGCTCGTCGATGATGATGACGATGAACGGGAGCGGCTCGTTGTCTTCTTCCTCGTCGAAGAGCGACGGCATGGAGCCTTCAAACAGCTTGTTGTACTGATCGATGTTGCGGACGGCGCGGCTGGCGAGCAGCTTGAGGCGGCGCTCCATTTCGCGCACTGCGTTGCGGAGGGCGTTGGCGGCCAGTTTGGGTTCGGTGATGATGGGCGTGAGCAGGTGGGGAATGCCTTCGTACATGCCGAGCTCGACGCGCTTGGGGTCGACGAGAATGAGGCGGACCTGAGCTGGTGTGGTGCGGAACAACAAACTCATGATCATGGCGTTGATGGCCACGGATTTTCCCGACCCCGTGGATCCGGCGATGAGAAGGTGCGGCATGGTGGACAGGTCGGCGGGGACGATGCGGCCGTTGATGTCCTTGCCCATGGCGAGGGTGAGGCGCGTCTTGGAGCGCGCGAAGGCCTCGGATTCGAGCACGTCGCGGAGATGGATGGTTTCGCGGTCGTGGTTGGGAACCTGGATACCGACGGTGGACTTGCCGGGCATGCGCTCGATAAGGATGCTTTCGGCGCGCATGGCGAGGCAGAGGTCGTCGGCGAGTCCGGTTACGCGGGAGTATTTGACGCCGGCTTCTGGCTTGAACTCGTACGTGGTGACCATGGGGCCGGTGTTGATTTGTACTACCTGGCCGCGGACATCGAACTCGGCGCACTTCTCGACCAGGACTCGGGCCTCTTCGCGGAGCATGTCTTCGCGAACGGCGAGGGGAGCTTCGCCAGCATGGAGCAAGGTGCTGGGAGGGAGCTTGAAGCCGGAGACGGACTTGGGGGCGACGGTTACGGTGCGGGTTTCGGCGTCTGCGCGGCCGTGGATGGCGATGGGCTCGAAGGCGCGGTTGGTTGGTGCTGCTGTTGGCTGGAGTTGTTGCGCCGGCTTGCTGGGTTCCGCGGTTTCCCAAGGCTCGGAGGGCTCAAATGCCAAAGTTGGGGCGGCTGCTGATGTGTGCGGCTGGGCGGGAGCTGCAAGAGGCGCCGGCGGCTCGGGCGCGCGTTCCCAGATGCTGGGCTTGCGGGCAGCGGCATCGGCTGGGGCCTGGTCTTCCGCGGAGGTCAATGGGGCGCGGCGGAAGGCTGGAATGTCGTTAATGGATTGGTCGAGGTACTGATCGTCGACCCGTGCGCGGCGGCGGAAGAGTGAGGCGAAGAAGCCGGGCTTATGGGCGGCTTGTTCGGGCTCAGCCTCGTCGAATTCGGCAGGGTAGCCGGCTTCATATTCGGCCTCGCGCTGGGCTTTGCGCTCCGCGCGCTCTTCGCGCCAGTTGCGCCAGCGATCATGAAAGGCGACAACGTGGATCCAGCGGTCGCCCATTGTTTCTCTAAGGGCCACGAAGCTTACGGCGGAGGCGAAGTAGAGTCCGGTGGCGGCGAGGATTCCGGCGACGAGCCAGGCGCCCTGGACATTGATATATCCAACGAGGAAGGCGGAGATCAGGCGGCCGATTACGCCTTCAATGGGCAGCAGATGAAGCCAGCGCCAGTGCCAGGGGAGAAGTCCGAACGCGGCGGGCATGAAGAGGAGCGCGAGCAGAGTGCCTGTCCAGCGCAGCCAGGGCGAGCCGCTGGGGCGGGAGTGCATCCATGTCCAGCCGAGGCCGCCGAGCCAGATAGGAATGAAGAACGCGGTGAGGCCGAGGGACTGGAGGAGCACGTCGCTGACCCATGCGCCGAAGAGGCCAACCCAGTTACCCACCGCGTGGGGGCCAGCCTCGCCCGAGGCGGTATTCAAAGAGGGGTCGGCAGCGTGCCAGGTGGCGAGCGAAAGAAGCAGGAGGAGCGAGACCATCAGCAGCAGCACGCCGAGAAAGATGTTCAAGGGGCGGCTTCGCGTGGGCGATAGGACGATCGAAATGGGTTTCATGGCTTTGCGCTCCCGGCCTTTGTCCGCTCTGAAATTTGCCGCGAGCAAGCCGAAGGAGCGGACAAAGAGTCCCAGAGCAGCCTTTATTATCGGTGCGCGGGAGGGGGACTTCGGGCAAAAACGGGCGGGGGGAACCTTGGTGTGGACCCCCTTTTCCAGGGCTCAGGGTTCAGGGGTCAGGGATCAGTTGTCAGTTCTCAGAGACGTGGAGGGTGGGTGTGGGTCTCTGCGGCGGGCTACTGCATTAGGCCTTCGGCTTTCAAGACATCGATGCAGCGCTTGATTCCGCCGTCGTTGGTCAACAGGGGCGAGTGCTTCTGGATTGCGACTGTGCAAATCAGAATGTCGGTTGATCCGCACTCGACTCCGTGATTTCTGCAAAGGTTGAAAAGGCGCGCGGCATCTTCGAAGTGGAGTGAGGTGAGGGATTCATCCCGGAAGGCTGCAAGCGCGGCTCTCAGTTTTTCGAATTGAGCCAATTCTTTGATTCCGGACAGAACCTCCTGACGAATGGGGCCGATGATGGCTACCCGTCCATCTTTGATGGCTTCGGTAAGCGACGCAAGCAGCGATTTCTCTTCCTCGCTCAGGTCAGTCTTGTTCTTGCGGCGCAGCAGGAGCGACCAGGCGCAGGTATCTACCAGAACCCTCACCGCTCAACCTCGATGCGATCGAGTTGGCGAATCTTCTTGTAGTCGTACGTCGGATCGTAGTCGATGGTACCGGCCAGTGCGAGAATTTCGAGCTGCTTGCGGTGGTCGATGTACTCCCTGAGGGCCGTGGTAACCGCTTCTTTCTTGGTTTTGTGATGGCCGATGCGGCGGGCCTCATCGATGAGCCGGTCGTCGATGGCCAGGTTGGTTGGCATGGATGCACCTCACTGAATGTGTAGAATACCACACATTCATGTGTGTGACGTTGCGCCGACTGAAGACGGACGACGTGAAGCGAGAACGAACAACCCAAAAAAGAAAGAGATGATCCAGGGAATCGATATAAGCATTTGATTATAAATATGTTAATGGAATAATCGATTTGGCGTCCATTGTGCTGTGCGTCATAGCATCATTTTCTGCGAAATGGATAGTCTGAAGGAGGCACGACTATGGCTGCTTTACTTCGGGATTTGAAGTTCTCATTGCGGCAACTGGGCAAAAGCCCTGGGTTCACGTTTGCAACGGTGGCGATGCTGGCCCTTGGGATCTGCGCCAACAGCACGGCTTTCAGCTGGATTGACTCTACCCTGCTCAATCCGGTTCCGGGAGCAGCGCACACGGGAGATCTTGTGACGGTGATGCGCGGCGCCTGGAATAGCGCGCCTTCACCCCCGCTTTCCTATCCTGACTACCGCGATCTTCGCGAGCTGAATCACAGCTTCACCAGCATGCTAGCGTACCACGACGATTGGGCAACGCTGACGGGCGGAGACAAGCCGGAACGGATCTACGCCGCCAACACCTCTGCTAATTACTTCGATCTTTTGGGAATCAGACCGCTCAAAGGCCGCTTCTTCATGCCGGGTGAAGAAGCCAACGAGGGTGGCGCGCCTTACATTGTTCTCGGCTACTCGTTGTGGCAGACGCAATTCAGCGCGCGTGAAGACATCGTAGGAAAGTCCGTAGAAATCAACCACAGACCCCTGACAATTATCGGAGTCGCGCCAAAGGGATTCATCGGCTGCAAGACGGGTATTCGCGCCGATGCGTGGATGCCGCTTTCGCCGATTGGCCAGAGCGGCGGCAACTGGCAGATTGAGGGACGCGGGAGCCCGTGGCTCAACGTGATGGGCCGGCTGCGCCCGGGGGTGAGCCGCGCGAGCGCCAATCAGGACCTTGAATTGCTGATGCGACATTTGGTGGCCGAGTACCCTAATGATCACGCCGGCGCAAACACCATCTTCCTTGATCCGCTCTGGCGCTCGCCATTCGGCGCCAACGGTTACCTTGCGTCTTCGCTGCCGATTCTGCTGGCGATCGCGGGGGTAGTGCTGCTGCTGACCTGCGCCAACGTTGCCACGCTGTTGCTGGTGCGATTCGTCGCGAGGAGACGCGAGATTGCGATTCGGCTCTCTCTGGGCGCCAACAGGGTTCAGTTGATGCGGCAGATGGCGCTGGAAGGACTGCTGCTTTCGCTGGGCGGAGGCGCAGTGGCGATTCTGCTGACGTCGTGGTCGGCAAAGAGGATGGCCGATTTCATTCCGCCGAGCAGCAGTCCGATCGTCATCAATGGGGTTTTGGATGGGCATGTGATCGCCGCGATTGCGATTCTTGCGGTTGCGGCCAGCGTGCTGTGCGGCGCGATGCCGGCGTGGAGATCGTCGGGGGTTCCTGCCGCAGAGGTTTTGAAGGAAGAGGCGGCCAGCGTGTCGTCCGGAATACGCAATCAGCTGCTGCTGAGCGGGCTGGTGGTGGCGCAGATCGCACTGTCGCTGACGCTGCTGATTGCGGCGGGGCTGTTCCTGCGAACAATGGAGAACGCCAGTGCGGCCGATCCAGGCTTCGATCGAAGCCACGTGCTGCTGGCCACGGTGGATCTGGGGAGCGCGGGCTACTCGCAAGCGGAGACGGCAGTGTTCCAGCGGAACATGCTGGCGAAGTTGCGGACGCTGCGCGGAGTGACCGGGGTGGCCTTGTCGGACTGGGTGCCGCTGAGCTTTACGCGCGGCTCGCTGGATACGTTTCCGGAGGGCTACGTAACGAGGCCGCACGAGTCGATGGAGGTTCGGCGCGCCGCAGTGAGCGCGGGCTATTTTGAGACGATGAAGATTCCGCTGCTTGAAGGAAGGGAATTCACTTTTCAAGATGGGGCGGATACGCCGAGAGTGGCGATTGTGGACGAGACGATGGCGAACCATTTTTGGCCTGGGCAATTGGCGCTGGGCAAACGGATGCGCATTTACGACAACTGGTTCACGGTTGTGGGCGTGGCGAAAAACAGCAGGCATCAACGCACGATTGAGGCCCCTGAGCCGATGGTTTACCTTTCGCTGTTTCAGGTTTCGAGTTCGCCCACGATTATTCACCTACGCACCAGGGGCGATGCGGGATTGAGAGGACCAGCGGTGGAGGAAGCAGTGCATGAGTTAAATGCAAAGCTTCCCGTATTCGATGTGCGCACGCTGGAGCAAAGCACGCAAATGGCAAACATGTTTGAGACGATGGAGACCACGTTTGCCGGCGTATTCGGAATTCTTGCTTTGATTTTGGCGGCCTCGGGAATTTACGGCGTGATGGCATACAGGACACAACTGCGAACGCAGGAGATTGGGATTCGGATCGCCTTGGGCGCTTCCCGCTCCGACGTGCTGCGGATGGTGTTGCGGCAAGGGTTGCGGCTGACAGCAATTGGCCTGCTTCTCGGGCTTGCGATGTCGCTGCTGCTGACTCGCCTGTTGCAGGGACTGCTATTTGGGGTTTCGGCGATGGACTTGTGGACAGTGTTCACCGCCACCGGGCTGTTGTTGCTGGTTGCATTAGCGGCGAGTTACCTGCCGGCAACGAAAGCGATGCGAACGGATCCGATGGTCGCCATTCGAGCGCATTAAAGCGAAATCAGAGTACTTGTAGCCTTCGAGAAAGTCTTAAGGGTGTAAAGTCGTGCCTCTTCAAAGCGTCGACTTATGCAGAGTTTCACCTAAAGCTCAGGGAAGATCGAGGTCGAGGCGGTATATGTTCACTTCATTGCGTCTGAGATATACGACCAGGGCGCCGTCGGGTGCGAAGGCAACGAGAGAGCATCGGACATAGCCGGCGTTCAGCAAATTGTCAAAGGCTACAAATGGGTCAGACTTGCTGGCGGCAATCGAGAACCGGAAAGAGGGCTGGCCCTCGCCAAGAATGTCCTGATAGTAGAAGTACTTCGAATCCTTTGACCATTGCACCGGGTTGACAAGCGTTCCCTGAGCGATTTCGCGCCAAGCCTGAGTTTGAGAATCGAAGAGCATGACGCGGGTGGGCTGCGTGGGATTGAGGTCGAAATTGGTGATTGCGGCCAGGAACCTGCGGTCCGGAGAGAAGAGTGGATGAACGAAACCTTCAGAGCCCGGAATTTTGCTGACTTGCGATGTGCGCAGATTGAGCAGATAAATTCCGCTCTCCTCCGGCTTGGTCTGGCCATCAGTTGACCATTTTGCGAAGACGATGGTTTCGCTATCCGGAGACCACCTCGGCTCGTTGTTTCCCTTTCCAAGAGAAATTTCAGTATCCGGGCCTCCATCGGCTGAAACGAGGAAGAACTTGCCCGATTTGGCAGCCCCGCTTGCGTAGAACAGGATACGTTTTTCGTCGGGGCTCGATTCAAACCAATCAATTGCCTGGAAGCCGGAAACCAACGGCTGACGGTTGCTTCCATCGGGCGCGCTTCGCCATAGCTCGCCGCCGGATGCAAAGATGACCGAGGCGCCGTCCGGCGAAAGCATCAAGCCAGCGGTGCGAATGCCTGGAAGCACAGGCTGCACTCGTCCAGAGGCGGGGTAGTAGCGGTCGACTTCGTGCTGTTCGCTGCCGCTCCAGGCATAGACCCGGGTGGGGTCTTCGCTGGTTATGAGGCCTCCGTAGTTATCTGGGCGAAAGGTTAACGGAACTGGCCTTGCAGGCCTGGACAGCCACATGCGGCCTCCGTCACGGATGGCCCAGATGCTGTGAATGCCATCGTGCGTGAACGTGAAGAAGAAGTAGCGGCCATCGGTTGACCAGCGGCCACAACACGCCGAGCCCGGCATGGGCAAATCCAGATTCACAGGGTGCAGATTGCCGCCATTCGCGGAAACTTCCCAGATCGACGATTTGTCCGGGTCCGGGACATCGAGAGTGAATCGCAGACGCTGGCCATCTTTGGACCATTGCGGATCTTCAGAGCGGTTGGGCAGGGCGACGAGTCTTTGCACCTGGCTTCCATCCATCGCGGAGGAGTAGATTCCGTCCGGCCGGTTGAAGAAGATTCGTTGGCTGTCGGGAGCGAAGACAGCATCGTCGGCGATGATGTTGCCCACGCGCCTGGGCGGTCCTCCCACGACAGGAGTGAGCGACAAGGGGAGGTCGTTGCTTCGACCGTGAAACGCAAAGGTCAGGAGCTCGGCGCGGTCCGGTGAGATACCCACAACGCGAATGTTCTGCGACGGTTCTGGAAAGGGCTGCGCCTCGCCACCCGAGGCCGGGGCCTGCATGAGATTCCAGTGACCGCCGGCGCGGCCCAGATAAAAGACGCGCGCACCGTCAGAGGTCAGCTTGCCCCAGGGATCAAGGAGACCGTCGTGGGAGATCTGAACGATATTCGACACTTTGGGTACGGGGTCCGGTCGAAGGGCAACGATGATTACGGCAGCAGCCAGCGCAATTGCGGAGATCCCCAGGACGGCGTATGTCCAGAGACGGCGTCTGGTCTTCCCGACAGGCGCGGTTGTATTTGAGGCTGGGAGAGGCACCGGGAGCGGCGCTTCCGGGACTGCCGTGTCGGCTTTGACGGCGCTTGCAGGAGCGATGAACCGATATCCACGGCGGCCCGCAGTGGCGATAGAGCGAGGGTTTTCCGCGTTGTCTGAAAGGGCCTGGCGTAGCTTGTTGACGGATGTATTCAGGCTGGCATCGAAGTCGACGAAGGTATCCGCGGACCAGAGACGCCGGCGGAATTCGTCACGCGTAACTACTTCGCCCGGGCGCTCAAGGAGTACGGCGAGCACTGCAAATGGGCGGTCCTGCAACTTGACCAAGGCGCCGTTTCGCCGCAACTCGCGCGCCGTGAGGTCTACCTCATAGAGACCAAAGCGGATTAGTTTCGATGAGGCTGGGTCAATGGCGGCCATATCGATCTCGCGGGTTTGGGGGGCGGCGCGCTAGTCCGGGGAGACGTTCAAGCCGTTGTAGACAGATTAGTTGAGCTTGCAATCCATTGCAAGGAAAAACCTTAGTTGGTTATCGATAAATTTGCGCAGATGTTTGCCGGTCCATTGACTGGGTTGACGGGCGAGGGCTATTAAAGGGGCGATGGAAAATGCTATGAAACGCCACTACGTAATCGGAATTCTTCTGGCCGCGCTCGCCTTTGCCGGCTCGGCCCGGCTTTCAGCCCAGGAAAATGGACCGGGCAACCAGATTGTTTACTTTATCTCGGATGGCCAAACCGTCTATGACGTGGTCAATCACGTCACCTGGCTCGCGGACGGCAATCTGGCTGCCCAGGGTGTGCCTGGAACATTGAATTTCCGATTCGGCCTTCCCGTATGCCCAGACCTCACCATAGAACCCACAGAACCGTGCGTTAACTCGATCGGCTCTATGAACTACCCGTCCGCGGTGGCATGGGTAGCGGGCATGAATGCTGCTAACTACCTGGGGCATCATACCTGGCAACTGCCCACCGCGCCGCACAAGGATCCTGGCTGCTCGGGAACGGGGCCGAAGCCTTATCGCGAAAGTTTCGCGTTCGGCTGCACAGAAAACGCGTTGGGCTTCATCTACTACAAAGCTTTGGGCCTCACGGCGCCCAATACCGCGATTCCGATCCCACCCAACACGGTGGGGCCATTCAGCAATTTCCAACCTAATCTCTATTGGTCGGGTTCGGGCGGTGGCGGCCTGACCTGCACCATTGCCAATTTTAGTTTCGCCAGCGGGGCCCAGGGCGGCGGTTGCGGAGGTGATTTCGGGGATGTTTTGCCGATGATAAAAGGCGGGCTACTCGGAATGCCGCTCCCCGGCGGCAGTAATAAGCTGCACGTCAATCCAGGTGGTCAGACTGTGTATGACCCTGAAACGGACGTCACCTGGTTGGCGGATGCCAACCTGGCCGCCACCTGGTTGGCGGGTTCCACCCTGGGCGAATTCGACACGCTCGGCTTGCCACGCTGCAAGACCGCTCCCGACACGAAGCCTTGTGTAGCCCTGGACGGCTCGATGAACTATGAATCGGCCCAGCAACTCATCGAGAACATGAACCACTATGACAACGGCGCCGGCAATTCCCGCGGCTACATGGGCCAGACCAACTGGCAATTGCCTCCACTCGAAGCGAGCTGCCCTACCTACGGTTGCGGAGGCGACCGCAATCCGATGGGAAACCTTTGCTATGACCAGCTGCACTTCACCGCGGGCACGCCCGTGGTCCCGGTGCCTGACATTGCAGTTGGCCCGTTTCATCACCTTGTGCCTTTCCCCTATTGGGAGTGCCTGGCGGACACGATTCAGGACGCCTGCGAGATCGGTGACAAGTTTCCGCAAGTTCCGGGTGACAACTCCGAGTGGGGCTTCTCATTTGGCACGGGCTTCCTGGGCACAGAGCGTTTTACTGCCAATCATTATGTCACCGCCTATTACGTGGGATGCGACCCCGACCAGTCATGGTGCCAAAGCATCACCTTCCAGCCCATCCCGGAGGCGGAAGATGCCCTATCCTCGCTCATGTTGTCTGCCACGGCCACTTCCGGCCTGGCCGTCAGCTTCACTTCAATGACTCCTAAAGTGTGCGCGGTCTCTGGCAATACCGCATCTCTACTGCGCTCCGGAACGTGCACCATTGAGGCATCGCAAGCCGGCAACGACTCATTCGAGTCCGCCCTCCCCGTTCAGCAGACGCTCACTGTCAACCACCTGAAGCAGAAGATCACCTTCCCTCCGATCTCAACTCAGACGCAAGGGACCCTTTTGCATCTCAGAGCTACGGCCAGTTCCGGCCTGAAAGTCACCTATACGTCACACTCTTCGCAGGCCATCACCCAAGCTATACCCCCTTTGCAGGCTTGCTGGGTTGATGGCGACACCGCAGGCTTTCCGATACCGGGCATTTGCAGCATCACTGCACATCAGGCTGGGAACGATGTTTATGACCCCGCACCGGGCGTAGAACACACCTTTAGCGTGGATTGAGGTGGCAACCATTGCCGGAAGCGTGTCGCCCGGTGCGATCCGCGCCTCATGCCTCCATGAACCGTTTGAGTGTTTCACGAGGCTTTAATCACGTCGTAGAGATCGCAAATGCGGGCTGGGTGGTGGAGTCGGCAGGCCCCGTCAACACGCACAGCTTTGGTCGAGCCGGCCTGGGATTTGAGGCGGAAAGCTGGACGGGGATGAGGCTTTCTTGACGGGGCGAGCAACAAGCTTCAATCGAGCCGAAAGGCAGAGGAGGTTGAGATGTCAAAATCTACAGTTTTAGCCGTGCGATTTGCGGTAGTAGTTCTAAGTATATTGGCAGGTGTAGTGCCAGCCTTGGCAGTGCCAATGTGTCCTGCCGGACCCAATGAATCGGAGATTCCGTGCGTCCCGATTCAATATCATGGTGGGCCGTTCCTGCAAGGATTCACCATTCATCCGATTTACATGGGCAAGTGGAGCTCGGCGGAGATAGAAGCGCAGCAGGCATTTCTCACGAATCTCACGGAATACATATCGGGGAAGAATGCGCCGTCGGGCGAGCAGCCAGTGTTGAAACAATACGGCGTAGGCTCGGCCTCAGTTGCCGCAGCCATTAAGTTGGACGTCGATCTTGAACCCTCGCAGTATAAGTCCACGTGTCTCGCAGGCTCCCTCGGCACCTACGGAGGGCATCCTCCACCTCTTCCTGCGGTTGCAGGGAACCTATATTTTTGCGACATTCCGCAAATCATTGCCAAGAGCCAGGCAGCGAAAGTCGTTCCGGCGTATGGGCCTGAGACGCTGATCATGCTGTTCCCCGCTGCGGGCTTCAGCCTGGACCCGACATGCGGCTGCGGGGGCTATCATTCTTCGCCATCGTCCTCGTCCTTCTTTGGGGTGATTGGGCCGGGCCCTGACCCCAGCGACCAGGAACCTTACGAAGGCGCGATCTCAAGGTACCAGGTGATCACGTCTCACGAGGTTTTCGAGGCCGCGACCGACCCATCGGATGACCATTTCAACGGCTGGGACGAAGTGGCAGACCAATGCAACACCTTTGTCACTTTGGACTGGCCCGGCGGAGTCAAGCTGCAGTTTGCGGCCATCATCGATGACACCGCAGACCACAGTTGCACCACCACAGGGTATACGAGTCTCGATGAAATCCAGGACTATGGGGTAACTTATTCAACTTACATTGCGAAATACAACACGTTATGGAACGAAGGCTATCGCCTGTACATTCTGCAATCGTACGTATTGGAGAGTGGCCAGGTGCTGTATAACGCCGTTTGGCGGCCGATGGGGGACATAAGCGAAACCCAGCAATATGGAGTTACCTTCGATGAGTACAAGAGCGAGTATGACACGCTCTTTCCCGAAGGTTGGCGAATATACATTCTTCAATCCTATGTTCTGCCGAGCGGCGAGGTGTTATACAACGCGGTGTACAGGGCGGGAACTTCGTACGAACGGCAGACTTATGGGGTGACTTACGACCAGTTCCGGAGCGAATATAACTCGCTCTACCCCGCTCCGGGGTATTGGCGCCTGTACATTCTTCAGTCGTACGTTACGCACGCCGGTGAAGTGCTTTACAACGCTGTCTGGCGTCAGCCAGATGGGCACGTTTCTTCGTGCGCTTGTGCGAACGAGACTCAGGAATACGGATGGAGCTACGCCGAATACCAAGCCCACTATAACACGCTGTGGCCAGAAGGATGGCGCCTGTACTTGCTCGATTCGTATGTGCTAGCCAATGGAACGGTAAGTTACAACGCCGTGTGGCGGCCGGCGACTCATGGGGAAATCCAAGTGCACGATAACACCTACGCACAATACCTGGCCGAATATAACAAGCTGTGGACGGAAGGCTGGCGCCTGTATAGCCTGACGACCTATGTGCTGCCGGGCGACAATGTGCGCTATGACGCGGTGTTCAGGACGGGAATGTTCGATCGGCCGCTGTAACCTGGCCGCATACCAAAGACTAAGTTAAACCATAACTAGTGTCGCGACCGTGCGGATTGGTAGTCTCCCAGGTCTCAAACGCGAGACCTGGGGCACCCGCAGTTTGAAGTTGGATTACAAAATCTCACGGTCGCGATACTAGCTGGCCATGAATTTTGCGCCCCATATTAACAGAGCTGCGCCGAGGAGGATGCGGTAGAGGGCGAAGAGGGCAAAGCCGTGTTTGCGGACCCACTGGAGGAACCATTCGACGACGCCGAGGGCGACGATGAAGGAGACGACGAGGCCGATTACGAGGACGATCCAGCGGTCGCCGGTCATGACGACGTGCGGGGCCAGGCCGGCGGCGACAGCGGACTGGGAGGGATGAATCTCCTTGAGCAGATCCCAGCAGGTGGCGGCGAACATGGTGGGGATGGAGAGCAGAAAGCTGAAGGCCAGGGCGGTGGGGCGGTCGAGCGAGACGAGCTGGCCGGCGGCGATGGTGGACATGGAGCGAGAGGTTCCGGGAAAGACGGCGGAGAGGGTCTGGCAGAGACCGATCCAGATGGCCTGAAAGAGGGTCATCTGCTCGATGTCGGTGACGTCAGGATCGCGGCGGTCGGCCCAGTAATCGATAACCCACATGACAATGCCGCCGAGGAGCAGGGCGATGGCCATGGCGGTGATGCTGCCCAGATTCTTCTCGCTCCATTTGTGCAGCAGCAAAGAGGGCACGGCGGTGACCGCGAAGGCGATGAGGGTGAGCGAGATTGGGTGGTTGAGCAGGGTGCGGTCGCCGTTTTCGCCGTGGGGGAAGGTGCGCATGAACTCGACGATCCGGCCCAGGAAGAGCAGGGTGAGGGCGAAGATGGCGCCGAGTTGGATGACGATGGTGTACATCTTCCAGTAGGCGTCGTCGAGGGGAATCTTCATGAGTGCTTCAGTGATGCGCAGATGCGCCGTCGAACTGACAGGCAGGAACTCGGTCAAGCCTTCTACGATGCCAAGCAGGACGGACTGAAGATAGGGATTCAAGAAACCTCCGATGCGAATCACGCCGAGATCCTTCCCGGGAAGGTCGTTTCAAGGCCTGGAAATGCAGATGTCTCTTAGAAGGATAACTCAGGAGTCACCGAGGTGGGGATTTGCGCAGATCGCGGCGGCGGGTCGGCTTCGGGATAACCGAGCATCCTGCCGGAGCCCCGGGGAATCCGACCGGAATGTAGCTCGGCAGCCTCCCAGGTCTCAAACACGAGACCCTTCGGCAAGCTCAGGGCAGGCTCTGGGGCACCCCAGTTTGGGGTCAAATTACAAAACTACCTGATCGCGAGCCTAGGGCAGTTTGTCCAGATAACACGGGTTGCTGGTGTTTTGCGTTGGAGGCGTCGGCGGTTTGACCCACGGCGGACTGCTGAAATCGAAGAACTCCGTCATGTCTGGCTGGGCCGCATCCCGCTTGTTGAGGGCGGGTAGGTTGAAGCGGGTTTCGATGAGCTTCAGGATTGCCGTCTCATCCATGACCGTGTGGGAGACATAGTTCTGTTTCGCGAATGGCGAAACGACAATCAGGGGTACGCGACCACCGGTCCAAACGAAATCGCAAGTCGGGCCCTTGGCCGCATGGCAAACTGAGTCCACAGGCAGGTCGAGCGGTTTGATGCCATCGGGACTTACAGCGGGCTGCGGTGAGACATGATCGTACAGGCCACCGCTCTCGTCGTAGGTCAGAATGAACGCCGAATCGTCCCACGAAGAGCTTTCCATTAGAGCATTGATGAGTGTCGAGACATACCTCACTCCCAACTGAACGTTGGTTGGGAAGCCGCTGTCCGAGTCGGTTCCGTGCTCATCGAGACCCCCCTCGGACGCGGGTTCGATCTGCGCTACCTGCGGCAGGGTGCCATTGGCCAGATCGGAGAAGTATTCAGAGATGGGGGCGATGTTCTTGGCATAACTCTTCAGCACGGTCTGGCCATACGTGAAGTCCTGGATATAAGTCAAGTGGAAGAGGCAGGAAGCCTCGTAGACCGGCCCGGTACATTTGCTGCCCTCAGGGTTCACGTAGATCTTCCAGCTTATTCCCGCATCCGTAAGTTCTTCAAAGATCGTCTTTGATTTCAGCAGAGGCGTATCGCTGGGGTAGGCGCCGTTGGGATACGCATATCCACCGGACGTCGCCGCAACCAGATACTCGCGGTTTGGATTGGTGCGCGTCATTGCGGGCTGGAAGAAGCGGTCCGACGTGGCGAAGTTGGTGGCCATGAAGTAGTCGTAGTTCAGGTCGTCCCCGTCGAAGTAGCCCATGGCGCGGATGCCATCAGCGTCGTAGAACGGTTTTGGGGAGTTGGTGCGGGCATCGTGCCCGGCCGTCTTCACGAACCCATTATTCTTTGCGGGATATTTACCCACCTGGTCGTAGTAGTCCCAGTCCACATGGGCCTCGTTCCACGAGGGGCTGGTGTTTTCAGTGCACACCGTGTCCAGGTGGAACGAAGCCACCAGGTTAGTCGCGTCCCAAACACAATCGCTTGGAGGAACGTCAGCGGGATTGCATCCGGGGAGGGCCGGCGCGGGACCATTGAGCGGGTGGGGGCCGCTGGCGGGGTTGAACTGAGGCAGGCCGTCGAAGGATTGATCGGGGTAGCGATTCTGCGCCCAATACTGACGCATCGCGCCAAAGTAATTATCCAGGGAGCGATTCTCCTGCGACAGATACACGATGTGATTGAGCGACGTGAGACTCCCGGAACCGTCGTTGAACGCCGCCGTCACCGAAGTATTTGCTTTCAGAGTAAAGGTGCACGTTGCCGCGCCGCCGCAGCCGCCGGACCACTCAGCAAACTTGAAGCCGGAGGCGGGAGTCGCCGTCAGCGTGACGGATGTCCCGCTGGGAAACTTGGCAGTGCACGTTGTCCCGCAATTGATACCGGCGGGCTTACTGACGATGGTTCCTCCGCCGGTGTCGGCGTTCTTCACCGTGAGTTGGACGTCGGAAGTGGCCGACGCGCGACCGCAAAGGATTGACAACAGAGCGACACACCAAAGGCATTTGATAGATATAGATCTAGACATGAGTCCCAGCAACCCCCGATTCTTAGATGCTATTTGTGAAATTACAGTTGTTTTGGCAGGTGAATGCCCCTAGACCGCCCTCATCGCGCCCATGTTCTTCGTTTGTAGCGTACCCCAGGCAGAAGTGGAAAAGACTGCACAAATCAGCCATTTTTCAGGTTTTGGCTTTAGTTGGCGCCCGAACGCCGACCCACTTTTCGAACTCCCAAACCGGGGAAGACTCAGAGCTTCGGGCTTTTGACGGGCAAGCCGCAGAGTCAACCATGTTGAAGGGCCAATGGCCCTGACGGATCCAATTCCAAGCCGTCTGCAGAACCCCGGGGGATGGAGTCGCGCCGCTTCACGGCCTCAATTCTGCGCCGTGCTGGGCAGGGCTCATTGGCGGTCAATGCCGTAAACGGGAACGCCTTGATCCAGCTTGAATACCAGAGCTCCGGCACGCCAGGTGTAATCGGACTGTGGGAACTTGTCGCGGAGACGGGTGGCGAGATCCTTGGCGTGGTTGTGGGCTTCGTCGGATTTCTTGTCGCTGCCGTCGGAGGCGTACATGTCGGTAAGGACGGCCTGGCGGTAGACGGCCTGATAAAGGGCCTGTGCGGTGCGCGGGCCGTCAGGGATTTCCGTGGCGTATTTCTCGTAATACTCGGACTCTTTTTCAGGGCATTTGGGCGAGCCTTGCCAGTCGCCGCAGAGCTTGTTTTCGATCAGTTCGAAGTTGGCCAGATCGGCCTGGCGGGTGCGGGGGTAGAGCTTGACCACCTTCTTGAGTTCGTCCTCGTCCATCTGATCGCGCATGTAGGGGTCACGCTCTTTGGCGGAGGAGCGCGTGGAGGCATCGGCTTTTTGAAGCTGCCATTTATCGTCGGCGGCGCGCCAGGCAGCCTCAGGGACCAGCGGGGAGTTGGGAAACATTTCAACCAGGCGGCGATAGAGCAGGCGGGCGCTTTTGGCGGCGTTGGCGGGGCCGCGAGGATCGGAGGCAAGCGATTCCTGGTTGGCGGCTTCGCCCATGAGGATCTGGTCGCCGTTGGGGGTCGATTCGATGACCACAGCTTTGGATTCCATCCAGCCTGAGATGGGAGGCGGGGTTTCATCGGTGCCGAAGTTGGGAGTGTCCTTATCGCGCAAGAGCTCAATGTCTGTATTGGCGTAGACGCGGAGCCAGGGGCCGCTCTTTTCTGCGACGACCATTTCGCGGCCGGGCTGGACGCGGTCGAGCTTTTGCGAGCTGGGATCGGGGGCAACGTAGAGGATTGTGACGCGGAGAGCCGTGGCGCGCGGGCCGGCTATGGGCTTTTCAAGCTGCTGGGGTTTCTTCTGAGCGGGGGCCGGGAGGGTGAGGCTGAGGAGAGCGACGGTGAAAGCAAGGTTCGCGAGATTGCGGGATTTGATCACGGAGAAAATCATAATCGAACGACGTTGCGGCGTGTTTGAGGTTAGCGGGGCACAGGCACGGGCACAGGGGACTAAGGGACTACTAGGGACGAAGGGACTGGTGACTGTGTTACCTCTTCGGTGAGGATTTGGGCTAGTAGCGCTGGATCGACGTTGCCGCCGCTGACTACGGCTACGGCTGTTGCGTAGGGCGGAAGTTCGGACGCGTGGAAGAGCAGGGCGGCGGTAGCGACGGCTCCGCTGGGCTCGGGAACCAGGCGGGTGGCGGCGACGATGGCGCGCATGGCGGCGCGGATTTCGGCTTCGGTGACGGTGACGATGCCGTCGACGAAGGCCTGGATGTGGGCGAAGTTGCGCTGGCCCACGGACTGGGTGCGGAGGCCGTCGGCGATTGTGCGCGAAGTGAGTTCGGCTGCCCAGGTGACGATTGCGCCATTGCGGAAGCTTTCGGCGGTGTCACCGGCCAGCTCCGGTTCGACGCCGTAGACACGCGTGCGTGGGCTGAGTTGTTTTACGGCCGCGGCTACGCCCGAGAGCAGGCCGCCGCCGGAGACAGGGGCGAGGACGAGGTCGACGTTTGGAAGGGACTCGATGATTTCGAGACCGCATGTGGCCTGGCCGGCGATGATCTGCTCATCGTCATAGGGCGGAATGACGATGTAGCCGTGCCGGCGGACAAGCTCGTCGGATTTGGACAGGCGGTCATTCGATGCGGGACCGACGTCGACGATTTCAGCGCCCATGGCGAGCGTGGCGGCGCGCTTGATGGCGGGGGCGTTGGAGGGCATGACGATGACCGCCTTCGCTCCGACTTCCCGCGCCGCATAGGCTACGCCCTGGGCGTGGTTGCCGCTGGAGTAGGTGATGACGCCGCGGGCGATCTCTGCCGGTGTTAGCTGGAGGATTTTGTTGGCCGCGCCGCGGATTTTGAATGCGCCGATGGGCTGAAGCGATTCGGCTTTCAAGTAGATTTCTTTATTTGTGCCGTAGCCTGAGAGGCCGGGGAATGGGGCGCGGACCAGCGGGGTCTTGACGGCGATGTTGGCGATGCGCGCGGCGGCGGCGCGAATCTCTTCGATGGTGACCAGGGGGAAGGACTGCGCGCTCATGGGAGGTATTTCTCCGGGACGGGGTCGGAGGGGGTTTGGGCTTGCCAAGTGATTTCGATGACTTGCCAGCGCTTGCCGTCGAAGATGGCCTGGATGCTGTTGATGCCGCGGTCCATCAATTTGCCTTCGGGTAGCTTACCTTCGGGACTGGTTGCGTCGGGGGCGGCGCGGGTCTCGTAGGTGCTCCAGAGGTGGGCGATGTGGGCCCAGGATTCGGTACGGACCTTGACCTGATGCTCGTAGAAGACCGCGCTGCCACGCTTGGCCACGGCGTCGATCCAGTCCTGCACGGTGAGGATGCGCGGCGTGGCTGTGCCGTCTGCGGCGATGCGAACGGGGATCAGGCGGGCGTCGGGGAGGAAAAGCTCGCGAAAGCAGGTTCGGTCTTTGTTGCCGGGGCCGCTGACAGCGGCGTCGATGGCGGCGATGAGCTGGTCGAGCGTGGCGGTGGATGGACAGGCTGGGACGGCTGCGAGCGGTGTGTCCGGGCTTTGTGCGCGGAGAGCGGGGACGAGCAGGGCGGCGGCGAGGGAGAGGAAAAGTGTGAGGCGGCGCATGGAGCGATTGTACCGAAGGTGCTCGCAGCCGATCCGAATTCGGATTCTATTTCTTCGAAAACTTCTCGTAAACGAAGCTCATGGCAGCGCGGCTCGGATCTTCGTGGCCCGCCTCGCGGGCCTTCAGGAGCCCCTCAATGAATGCGCCGGCGAACTGGCCTGGCCTGATGCCCAAGGATTCAGCATCTGCTCGGATTCGTGCTTCCGTTTCCGGATCGACTTCGACCGAAATCGTCATGGCTAATTTTCCTCTGCCTCATTATCGGCTGAATGACGGGGAAGGGAATGGGTGGAGGCGATTTGTTCCGCTCCCAGGTCTCAAAGGCGAGACCTGGGGCACCCGGCTAGCGGGCCGCAGGGCCTGCGCTCACAGCCTATGGATCCTAAACCGTAGGGGGTGGCGTCTTTTTTGCGTCTGTCTTCGATTTTGCGAGGTCAATCA
>Ga0182024_10007033_pt1 | contig 24435 bp, 25 predicted proteins | sample P32metaG_FD_120480 | JGI IMG/M metagenome (GOLD analysis project Ga0182024, IMG submission 120480) | Permafrost microbial communities from Stordalen Mire, Sweden - P3-2 metaG (Illumina Assembly) | ecosystem: Environmental > Terrestrial > Soil > Wetlands > Permafrost | place: Sweden: Stordalen...
AAAAAAGATAGGGCGCGACTGGCATCACCACAGTCGCGCCCTACGTCACCGGTCAATGGGGCAGGGGGATAACCGGCTGCCGGGATGACTCCGAAGCCCCCGACCTCGTTCCAGCCGTCAGCAAATTTTTTGGATATTTTTCGCACACGGTTAAGTGATCGGGCGATCCCAGAACCCGGAAGCTTTCGTTCGCGTTGTGTCCACGATCGCCATGAGCCGAGGGGACAGGCAGATGTTACAAATTGGCAACGGAATTTTCGGCGCGGTCGCGATTTCGCTGACGCTCGGCGCGGTTCAGTTTGCATCGGGCCATGATCTGACTGGACGCCGGCAGGTCACGACGGATCCAACGGTGAGCACCATCCATCGCGCCGCCAAGGCCGATCGCGGTGCGCGCCTTGCCGCACCGGCGGCGCGGACGCGGACGATTTCGCTTCGGCTCCATGGTCTTTCCGACACCTCGGTGCTGGTCCGCATTCCCGCGGCCGAGATCGCCCGCAGCGGTTCATCGGCGCCTTCGCTGATGAAGTCCGGCAGTGGCGCAGCCGCGGTGGCCTGCGAGCCCGTGGTCAGTATATTGACCGAGGTGGCCAAGCAGCTTGAGCCGGGCCGCTGCGTGACCTGATGTTCGGAAACTGAAAATCACGCCTCCGGCGCATCATCGCTGGGGGCGCCGGCGGCATTGCGGCTTGCCAGCATTCCCAAAGCAAGGCCGCCGAGCGCCAGCAATGGAATCAACTTCTTGACGCCGACGGCGCGGATCAGCTGCACGCCTGCCGCAATCAGCATGGGATCGGCGAGCGGGGAGTGAGCCGCGGATCTGGCGGCCTCGGCGGCGCGGGCCTTGACCCGGTTTTTGCGCACCATGTAACAGCCGGTCGCGATCAGCGTCACGACAAAGAACACCGCGGCCCCAGTCAGGCAGGCCTGCACCAGGCCATAGTTCTGCAGCACGTAGACAAAGGCGGCCGCGCACAGAAACGACGTCGTGATGAACAGCGCCAGCGCGGCTGCGCCCGCGAGCGACGTCAGCCGCACGGCCGTAGCGGTACTTTGCTTGAAATCGTCGATCATGCGCTGAAACATCTGAAAACCCCGATTCAAAATAATGCAGCCGACCAAACCGACGGCGCATTCGCCCGCCGTTCAAATCAAAGGATTGGACCTGGTCGAGAGGGGCATCGCACGCCCTAGCGGCGCCAGGTCACGCCGATCAGAAACCCCAGTCCAAGCGCGAGGCCGACGGTCGCCAGCGGACGCTGCTGAATGACGTCCTCCAACGACTCTTCCAGCGAATAGGCCGCGTCCTGGGCCGCATCCATCATGGCGCTGCCGCGATCGGAGAGATCGTCCACCGTCGCATCGACATTGGCACGCGCCTGCTTGTAGCCGCGGCGGGCCTGCTTTTTGGCGGTGCCGGCGAAGGTGTTGAGCACGTCGGTGATCTGGTCGGTCAGGGCTGCGATATCGTCTTTCACGGCTGCTACATCCTTCTCCAGGCGTTCATAGGTCGCTTTATCCGTCAGATTTCTCATTCCGATTTCGCCATCCGTACTCGACATCCAAAGCTCCCGGAAACTGAGATCATGTCAGGGCTAACGCGCCCGGTTCCCCGAAGTTCCCCGCGGCAAAGCCCCGCTCAATCCGACGGAAGTTGCGGCACATCCACCGGCATCAGGTGCTCCTTGAGCACCAACGCCACGATCAAGAGCGGCGACGACAGGAAGCCGCCCATCGGCCCCCACAGCCAGGTCCAGAACGCCAGCGCCATGAATACCGCCAGCGCGTTCAATTCGAGCCGGCGGCCGATGATGGTGGGCGTGACAAAATGACCTTCGAGGAAGGTGATGCCGACAAAACATGCTGCGGCGATCAGTCCCGCGCCAAGCGTGGTGAACGCGATCACCCCGACCGCCGCCAGAATCACGAACATCGCGACCGGGCCGATAATGGGAAAGAAGTTCAGCGTTGCGGCCAGCGCGCCGAGCCCGGCCGGATTGGGCATGCCGGTCACCGCGCAAATGATCCCGGTCGCGGTGCCGACGCCGAAATTGATCATCGTCACGGTGAGCAAATAGCCGCCGAGATGGCCTTCGATTTCGTTGAGGATCCGCAATGTCCGCAACCGCGAGGCGTGATCGGCAAAGGTCATGATCAGCGCCCGCCGCAAATCGCGCCAGCTCGCGATGAACAGCACCAGGGTCGCAAAGAACAGCAGGAATTCGGTAAAGGTCGGCGACAGGAATCCGATCGCCGGCTCGACCCAGTCGAATTTCGGCAGCTGGAACGTGGTCGCCGAGGCCGCATCGGATACGCCAACCATGCTTTGCAGCTCATGCCACAGCGCGAGCGGCCGATCGAATACGTGCAGCTTGTCCCGAAGCCGCGATCCGAGCTCGGGAAGCCGCGTACTCCATTCCATCAGGGGTGAGGAAATCAACCCGATCATGAACGCGACCGCAGCGCCGACCGCAGCCACGATCAGGACCGCCGACACCGCGCGGGGAATGCGGTGCCGCTCGAGAAAACCGGCGGCCGGCGACAGCATGGTCCCGACCACGAATGCCGATATGACCGGAAGGAAGAACGCCTTCGCGGCGTAGAGAACGGCAACGATGCAAATGATCAGCAGGGCGACCAGGGCGAAGGCGACCACTTCGGCACGGCGGATGACCGGCGGCAGTTCGTTTCGGCTGTCAGGCAGCGGCGTGCCGACGGTTTCACGCGACGTCGCACGCTCATCGGGAAGGACACGCAACTGGCTCTCCCCCGCGCTGCTGCAAACTGCTGCGATCCCGGTTCGGCGCGACGAGCCGGGTCCTGCCGGCGATAACCTGCGGCGCCGGCAAAAGGTTCCGTCGCGCAAACGTGAAAGCAGGCCGGGTTGACAGCGGCGGTTTAAATCGCCGCCGACGGAACCGCGATGCCCCGGTCGCGTTCGTTGTGCAGAGCATCACATGATGCGCATCAGTATGGGGCAGGTCATGGCACAGAAATTTGCAGCCGTTCGCACTCAACCGCGGCGCGCGACCAGCGCGTTGATTTTCGCAGGGTTGCTGCTGGCGCCCGCGCTGCTTCCGGGCGCGGCGAATGCCCAGGCGCTCGGCTACGCAGCCACCCCGCAGAGCGGCGGCTTTCCGTCAGACGATGTCATGAACGCGCCGACCGATCCGTCGCTGACGGACCAAGGCGGTGCGAGCGAAAGCGCCCTGCCTGAGCGGTTGCGGCGTGCCGTCGTCAGCCTCGACACCCGCGAGGCAGCAGGCACCGTGATCATCGATACCGGAAATACCGCGCTTTACTACGTGCTCGGCCAGGGCCGCGCCATTCGTTACGGCGTCGGCGTCGGTCGCCAGGGCTTCACCTGGGCCGGCGTGCAGACCATCAGCCGCAAGGCGGAATGGCCGGATTGGCATCCGCCGGCGCAGATGATCGCGCGCCAGCCTTATCTGCCGCGCTTCATGGCGGGAGGCCCGGGCAATCCGCTGGGCGCGCGCGCGATGTATCTCGGCTCCAGCGAATATCGCATCCACGGCACCAACGATCCCTCGACGATCGGCAAGTTTGTCTCCAGCGGCTGCATCCGTCTCACCAATGAAGACGTCGCCGACCTGTTCAGCCGCGTCAATGTGGGCACCAGGGTGGTGGTGCTGCCGAAGAGCGGGCCGCATATTGAAGCCAGCGCCACCGGCAGCGTTCGCCCGGTGACCGCACGGGCGACCGTTGCGATGCCGTCGGCCGGCCGTCAGGCCATGAACCTTTCGTCCTCGTCGCTGTACTGACGGCTGGCATCCGCGTCCGGAGGCGATCATGAAGTGGCAACCAGGAAAGCAATGGCTGGCGTTCGGTGCGGTCGCACTGTTGAGCGCTTCGGCGCTGGCGCCATCGGCCCACGCCGAAGACTTCCTCTCCGCCTTGTTCGGCGCCTTTGGCGCGCACCGGCCGGCGCCCCGCGCGATGCCGCTGCCGTTTGCAAGCGAGGGCGAGGTCGGCGCTCCGCCAGCCGAGTCACGCCCGCGCACCACCGGCGCGGGTCAGGCCTATTGCGTGCGCAGCTGCGATGGACGCTATTTTCCGATATCGGCCTCCGATGGTGAAAGCCGGGCGGCGTCCTGCAACAGTTTCTGCCCGGCCAGCGAGACCAAGGTCGTCTATGGCAGCAATATCGAGAATGCGGCGACCGAAACCGGAAAGCCCTATTCCGAATTGCCGAACGCCTTTCGGTATCGCAACGAACTGGTGGCTGGATGCACCTGCAACGGCAAGGATCAGATCGGGCTAGCGCCGGTCAAGATCGAGAACGATCCGACGCTGCGCAAGGGTGACATCGTCGCCGGCGCCAACGGCCTGATGGTCGCGGGCCGTGCCGACCGCCGCGGCGCGGCATTGAACTTCTCGCCGGTCTCGTCCCGCATCAGCGCGCGCTATCAGCGGGTGCCAGTGGTGGCGGCAGACTGAGGGACGGCGTCTGCCTCGGCTTTTCCGGACGACAATGGGTTCCACGACGGGAACCGGCTGGCAGCGCTGCGCGTTATCCTGCAGCAACAACACTCAATGACGTTCGCAGGGGGCATCGATGATTGTCAGCGTACTGATCACGTTTCTCGTCATTATCCTCATTCTCTACCTGATCAACATGTTGCCGCTGGACGGCCGCGCCAAGCAGATCGCGCGCGTCGTCGTAATCATTCTCGGCGTGATCTCGCTGCTGAAATACATCGCGGTGTTCTAGCGCGGCCCAAAACGTCATTCCGGGTCTGGTGCTTGCGCACCATCCCGGAATGACCACGTAAACACGAAACCACAAAAAAGCCCCGGCGAACCGGGGCTTTTCATTCGATTGTCTATTTCAGCGTCCTGAACCAATCGTCCACGTCGCTGTGGATCTGTTCCTTGGCAAAACCATAGCGCTGCTGCAGCTTGCCCTCGAGCTGCTCGCGACGACCTTCGATCACATTGAGATCGTCGTCGGTGAGCTTGCCCCATTTTTCCTTGGCGGCGCCCTTGAACTGCTTCCAGTTTCCTTCAATCCGGTTCCAATCCATCGCCATCTCCTGTTCGGTTGAGACGGCGTTCAACGGACGGACTATTCGAACGTTCCGTTGAACCTGGCGGCCACGTCGCCGCAGCCCGCCGGCGCTCAGCCCGCCGCCTTGGCCTCCCGGCGCCGCGCCGTCAGGATGTACTCGGTATAGCCATTGGGTTGCTCGCGACCCTTGAACACGAGGTCGCAGGCGGCCTTGAACGCCACGCCGTCGAAACCGGGCGCCATCGGCCGATAAAGCGGATCGCCGTTGTTTTGCCCGTCGACCACCACCGCCATCCGCTTCAGCGATTCCATCACCTGATCTCGGGTGATGACGCCCTGGTGCAGCCAGTTGGCGAGATGCTGGCTCGAGATGCGCAGCGTGGCGCGGTCTTCCATCAGGCCGACGTCGTGAATATCGGGCACCTTGGAGCAGCCCACCCCCTGGTCGATCCAGCGCACGACATAGCCCAGGATGCCCTGGCAATTGTTGTCGATCTCCTGTTTCACATCGTCGGGCGCCCAGTTCGATTGCGACACCGGGATGGTGAGAATATCCGACAGTTTGGCGCGCGGGCCGGCCTTCGCCAGTTCCTGCTGGCGCGCCAGCACATTGACCTGGTGATAATGCAGCGCATGCAGGGTCGCAGCGGTCGGTGAGGGCACCCACGCGGTGGTGGCGCCGGCCTGCGGATGCGCGATCTTCTGCGCCAGCATGTCCGCCATCTTGTCCGGCGCGGCCCACATGCCTTTGCCGATCTGGGCATGGCCGGGCAGGCCGTCAATCAGGCCCATGTCGACGTTCCAGTCTTCATAGGCATTGATCCAGGGCTGCGCCTTCATGTCGTTCTTGCGGATCATCGGGCCGGCTTCCATCGAGGTATGGATCTCGTCGCCGGTGCGATCGAGGAAGCCGGTATTGATGAAGACGATCCGCTGCCGTGCGTTCTGGATGCAGGCCTTGAGGTTGACGGTAGTGCGGCGCTCCTCGTCCATGATGCCGACCTTCATGGAATTGACCGGCAGCGACAGCATCTGCTCGACCCGGCCGAACAGCTCGCAAGTCAGCGCGACCTCGTCGGGGCCGTGCATCTTCGGTTTGACGATATAGACCGAGCCGGTGCGGCTGTTGCGGGTTTTGCCGTGGCCCTTGAGGTCATGGATCGCAAGCAGGCCGGTAACGGCGGCGTCGAGAATCCCTTCCGGAATCTCGTCGCCCTTGCTGTCCAGTACCGCATCGGTGAACATGTGATGGCCGACATTGCGCGTCAACAGCAGGCTGCGGCCGTGCAGTTTGAGTTCCTTGTCGTCCGGCGTCCGGTAGACCCGGTCGGGGTTGAGGGCGCGCTTGAGCGTCTTGCCGCCCTTTTCGAAATCGGCGGACAGCGTGCCGTTCATCAGGCCCAGCGTGTTGCGATACACCAGCACCTTGTCTTCGGCATCGACCGCCGCGACGCTGTCCTCCATGTCGAGAATGGTACTGACCGCCGATTCCAGGATCATGTCGGCCACGCCGGCCGGATCATCCTTGCCGATGATGTGGCCGCGATCGATCCTGATCTCGATATGCATGCCGTTGTTGACGAGCAGGATCGCCGACGGCGCGGCGGCGTCGCCCTGGTATCCGGCGAACTGCGCGCCGGATTTCAACGCCGTGGCATTGCCGCTCTTCAGCTTGACCGCGAGCTGGCCGGCGACGACGCCGTAGGAGATCGCATCGGTGTGGCTTCCGGTCGCGAGCGGCACCGCGGAATCCAGAAAGGCCTTTGCCTTGGCGATCACTTTGGCGCCGCGCGCCTTGTTGTAGCCTTTGCCGTCTTCGCCGGCCTCGTGCGGTATGGCGTCGGTGCCATAGAAGGCGTCATAAAGGCTGCCCCAGCGTGCGTTCGCCGCATTGAGCGCATAGCGGGCGTTGGTCAGCGGCACCACCAGCTGCGGCCCGCAGATATTGCCGATTTCCTCATCGACGTCAGCGGTCTCGACCTTCTGGGTGCCGGGCTCCGGCAGCAGATAGCCGATCTCCCGCAGAAACGCGCTGTAAGCGTCGAGGTCGAATGGCTTGCCCTTGTTGGCCCGGTGCCAGCCGTCGATCTTCGCCTGCAGGCTGTCGCGCACCGCGAGCAGCTCGCGGTTCCTCGCAGCAAGGTCGCGGAGGATGGCGGCAAGCCCGGCCCAGAACGCCTCGGGGGCAATCCCGGTCCCGGGGCTGGCTTCCTTGGCGATGAAATCGAACAGAACAGGTGCGATCTTCAATCCGTGGGCATCGATACGATTCATCATCTAACTTTCGCGAGAAGCGGCGCCTGCCGGCTGCTTCGGGGGCAAAAACAAAGAGCGCCGCAGAGGCGGCGTTCAGGGCCTTTTAGCGCCAAAGCGTGGGCCCTGAGAAGGCCTTTCGCAGGCCCGGATTGCGCAAACAATGGCCGGTGGCCGGGCTGGATATAGGCGCGCCGTGCGCTAGCGGCTTGAGCATTTTGAGATTGCGCGCAGGATCGTGTTCATCGCAATTTTCCGCTCAGGTCTTGTTCAGAGATAGCCCCGCATCCGCAACCGCGCGAGGCGTCTTGCTGAGCTCGCGGTCCCATTCCCTGCCGGAGCGATCGCGAAACGCACAGCCATGACGTTGGAATCCTTGCCCAGCGACCACAGCCGCGCCAGCTTCTTCAGCCGCGCGAAGGCTTCCCTGAAAATGTAGCTGCTGTGCGCCTCGAGCGCGTCCAGATGATCGATCGACGGATGACCGAGGTCGGGGCAGGTGTTTGCCCATTGGCGGGATGGGCTCGATCGCAGGTCCTGCGGAATCAGGGTCGAGAAGATGCATCTCCGGTCCCTTGGCCTCGGCAGGCAAAAATTCTATAGTTGCGCTGCAATATGAAAGGAATAATTTTCCCTTTACGGGCATTGAATGAGCCATATATAGAAAATAATTCCAGTCAACCCCGGATGTCGGGGGAGAGAGTGGCGCATGCGATTCCTGCCGGTGTTTCTCGATCTGCAAGCTGGGGCCGTGCTCGTGGTTGGAGGCGGCGAGTTGGTGCGAGCGAAATTGCGTCTGCTGGCGGCCGCCGGTGCGCGGGTGCGCTGGTATGCGACCGACGGCAATCAAGATCTCGGCTTGCAGGCATCCGACGCGGCGCGAATTGAGCTCGCGGCAGGCGATCCGCTGCTGGCGGATCTCGGCGAGGTGATTGCGATCCTTTGTGCGGGTGCCGGCGATGTCGGCATTGCGATGTCGGCGCGGGCCCGGGCGGTCGGGCTGCCCGTGAACGTGATGGACGATCTTTCGCATTCGACCTTCATTTTTCCCGCCATCGTCGATCGCGGCGACGTGGTGGTGGCGGTGGGCACCGGCGGTACTTCCCCGGTGCTGGCGCGCCGCGTGCGCGAGCGCATCGAGGCGATGCTGCCGGCCCGGATCGGCGAACTCGCAAGCTTCATTGGCGGTTTCCGCAAATCGATTCACGCACGGATTCCCGAATTTGCTCTGCGCCGCCGTTTCTGGGAGCGCATCGTCGACGGACCGATCGGCGCGCTGGTGATGGCCGGGCGCGGGGACGAAGCCGGGAAGGTGCTGCGGGAGATTGCCGATCCCGCTGCGTTTGCCGGCGCGAATGGCCAGGGCGCCGCCGAGGGCCGGGTGACGCTGGTGGGGGCTGGACCCGGCGATCCGGACCTGCTGACGGTCAAGGCGCTGTGCGCGCTGCAGGATGCCGATGTGATTTTCTACGATGAACTGGTCTCGCCCGAGATTCTCGATCGCGCCCGCCGCGATGCCGCGCGCATTGCCGTCGGCCGCCGCGTCGGCAAGCCCGGCATCGGCCAGGACGCGATCAACAGATTGCTGATCGAGGCCGCCAGGGCCGGGCAGCGTGCGGTGCGCCTCAAGGGCGGCGACGCCTTCGTGTTCGGTCGCGGCGGCGAGGAAGTCGAGGCGCTGCGCGCGGCCAAGGTCGCCTTTGCGGTCGTCCCCGGTATCACCGCAGCGCTTGGCGCCGCCGCCCAGTTCGAAGTGCCGCTGACCTATCGCCGCGAGGCGCTGCGCATCACCTTCCTGACCGCGCACAAGGCGAAAGACGCCGAAGCCGTCGACTGGTCGACGCTGACGGATACCAGGATGACCGTGGTCGTCTATATGGGGATGACCGCCGCAGCATCGGTCCGCGCCGGCCTGCTGGCGGCGGGACGCTCGCGGCAAACCCCGGTCGGCGTGTTCGCGCGGGTGACGCGGGCTGACGCGCAGGCGGCGGTCGGAACCCTGGAGCAACTGCCTGATCTGGTGCAGCGGATCGACGGCGGGCCAGCGATTCTCATCATCGGCGACGTGGTGGCGCACTCCGCGCCATGGCGCCATTCAAATCTCACGCGAGTGATCTCCGACCTGCTGGAAGCCGCCGAATGACCTCTCCGCTCGAACAGAAAAAAATCAGGATTGCCGGCCCCTCGGTGGTGACCGCCAATCGCACCTGGGACGGTGTCGTGATCTACCGCACCGCGGCTCGCGGCTGGTCGGCGGATCTGGCGGACGCCGCGATCGTCCGCACTTCGGATGAGGCGCGGACACTGCTTGCTGACGCGGTGGCCGACGATGTCGGCGCGGTCGCCGCCTATATCGCGCCGGTCGAAGTCAGGGACACCGGCGCCATCAAGCCCGGCAATCTGCGTGAACGGATCCGGTCGAAAGGCCTCACCATCGATGTTTCCGCTCCGGCATAAGGCTGTCTGCCCATGTATGCATATGACGAACTCGACCGCACCCTGGTCAATGAGCGCGTTTCCGAATTCCGCGATCAGGTGACGCGCCGGCTTTCCGGCGAACTCACCGAGGACGAGTTCAAGATGCTGCGGCTGCAGAACGGCGTCTATCTCCAGCTTCACGCCTACATGCTCCGGGTCGCCATCCCCTATGGCACGCTGTCATCGACGCAGCTCCGGCGGCTCGCCCATGTGGCGCGGCGCTATGATCGCGGCTACGGCCATTTCACCACAAGGCAGAACATCCAGTTCAACTGGATCAAGCTCGCCGAACTGCCGGATGCGCTGGCCGATCTCGCCGAAGTCGGCATCCACTCGATGCAGACCTCGGGCAACAACACCCGCAACGTCACCTCGGACCAGTGGGCGGGCGTGGCGCCCGGCGAGATCGAGGATCCGCGGATCTGGTCGGAATTGCTGCGGCAATACACCACGCTGCATCCGGAATTCTCCTTTTTGCCGCGCAAGTTCAAATTTGCGATCACCGCCTCGGCGCATGACCGCGCCGCGATCAAGATCCACGACATCGGTTTGCGGCTGCACCGGAACGCCGAAGGCGAAACCGGCTTCGAGGTGCTGGTCGGCGGCGGCCTCGGCCGCACGCCATTTATCGCCAAGACCATCAAGCCCTTTGTCGCGGGCCGCGACCTCCTGAGCTATGTCGAGGCAATTCTGCGCGTCTACAATCAGTATGGCCGGCGCGACAACATCTACAAGGCCCGCATCAAGATCCTGGTGCACGAGCTCGGGATCGAGAAGTTTGCCCAAGAGGTCGAGAACGAGTGGCGGCAGATGCAGGGCAGCGCCCTGATGCTCGATGACGCGGTGGTCGAGGAAATCCGCTCGCGCTTTTCCTATCCGGCTTACGAAAAACTGCCGCATCTGCCGGAGGAGCTGAAAAACGCGGCACGCGATCCGAAGTTCGAGGCCTGGCGGAAGAATTCGGTGTTTCCCCACAAGGTGTCCGGCTATGCGATCGTGACGCTGTCGCTGAAGCCGGTGGGCGGACCGCCCGGCGATGCCACCGCCGACCAGATGGATGCGATCGCCGAACTCGCCGACAAATATTCCTTCGGTGAAATTCGCGTCGGTCACGAGCAGAATCTGGTGCTACCCCATGTCGCGCGGCGCGACCTGCCGGCGCTGTGGCGCGCGCTGGACAAGATCGGCGTCGCGACGCCGAACGTCAATCTGGTCTCCGATATCATCGCCTGCCCGGGGCTCGATTATTGCTCGCTGGCGAACGCGCGCTCGATCCCGATCGCGCAGGAGCTGACCCGCCGTTTTGCCAATCACGACACCGCCAACCTGATCGGCCGGCTGCACATCAATATTTCCGGCTGCATCAACGCCTGCGGCCATCATCATGTCGGTCACATCGGCATTCTCGGCGTCGAGAAGAACGGCGAGGAATTCTATCAGATCACGATCGGCGGCCGCGCCGACGAGCAGGCGGCCGTCGGCACCCTGATCGGACCTGCCGTGCCGTATGGCGAGGTCGCGGACGTGGTCGAGGATATCGTCGAGGCCTATCTCGCGCTCCGCGTCCGTCCCGATGAACTGTTCATCGACACGGTCACGCGGCTCGGCGTCGAACCTTTCAGGGAGCGGGTTTATGCCACTCGTTAGACACGGAAAAATCACCCAGGATGCGTTCGTCCATGTGGCCGACGACGCGCCGCTGCCCGGCGACGCCGCCATCCTGATTTCGGCGGCGCGATTTCTCGACGACCCCGAAGCGCTTTGCCGCCGGGTCGGCCGCACCGGGGTGATCTGGCCCAACAGCCGCGATGTCGACGATCTCGTGCCCTGGCTCGACCGGCTTGCCGTCGTCGCGCTGGTGTTTCCGAGCTTTCGCGATGGCCGCGCCTATAGCCAGGCGCGGCTGCTGCGCGAGCGCTACTTCTACCGCGGCGAACTGCGCGCCACCGGCCAGGTGCTGCGCGATCAGTTCGTGTTCATGCTGCGGGCCGGGTTCGACAGCTTCGAGGTGAAAAAGGAGAGCGATGCGATGGCATTCGCCGTGACCGCCAAGCGCTATTCGGTATTCTACCAGCCGACCGGCGACGGCCGGATCACCGCCCTGCACCAGCGCATGCAGATGCGCCATTCGGAAAGTGCCGGCCAGTGAACGGTCCGGGTTATATGGTGTCGCCGCAGCGAAACCGGCCTGCGCCGGACTTGCCGGCGGCCGAGACGCTCGATCGCGCGCTGCGGGGCGCCACGCCGGCGCGGGTCATTGCGGCCGCGCTGCAGGCGGTCGGCCGCGAGCGGCTCGCTCTGGTGTCATCGTTCGGCGCCGAATCGGCTGCGTTGCTCAAGGTGATGGGCGAGGTGGACCCCGCGATCCCGGTGATTTTCCTCGATACCGGATGGCTGTTTGAAGAAACACTCGCCTATCGCGACGTGCTGGTAGCGCGCCTCGGCCTGCGCGACGTTCGTTCGATCCAGCCGCGCGAGGAAACGCTGTCGCGCGAGAACCCCGATCGCGAGCTGTGGTTTTCCGATCCCGATGCATGCTGCCGGATCCGCAAGGTGGAACCGCTGGCGCGCGCGCTCGCGCCATTCAGCGGCTGGATCAACGGCCGCAAGCGTTTTCAGGGCGGTGTCCGCGCCGATATCCCGGTAGTCGAGGACGACGGTGCGAGGCTGAAATTCAATCCGTTTGCGGGCGTCTCGCGCGAGCAGATCGCGGCGATCTATGCCGATGCCGAACTGCCGCCGCATCCGCTCGCCGCGCGCGGCTACCAGTCGATCGGCTGCATGCCCTGCACCAGCCGCACGTCGGCGAACGAAGACGCCCGCGCCGGCCGCTGGCGCGGCCGAGCCAAGACAGAATGCGGCATCCACACCGTCAAGACTTCCTAGAACAATGACGCTGCCGCGCGGCCAACAACAAAAAGCGGTTTCGTTGACTTGAAGTACCTTCGACCCGACTTTGCCCAGGCCGTGACGGCGATTCTGCCGTCGGGTTCGAATGGAGATCGAGATGGTTCGTCGTTTGCTATCCATCGCCGTGGCATTGCTCTGGGCAAGCTCGGCGCTTGCCGCCGACGTGACGTTGCTCAACGTCTCCTACGACCCGACCCGCGAGCTCTATGTGGATTTCAACAAGGCGTTTTCGATTGCCTACCAGAAGGAGACCGGCAAGAGCGTCGAGATCAAGCAGTCGCATGGCGGCTCCGGCTCGCAGGCGCGCGCGGTGATCGACGGCCTGCAGGTCGACGTCGTCACGCTGGCGCTTGCCTATGATATCGACGCCATCGCGGCTAAGGGCTTGATCGCCGCCGATTGGCAGAAGCGGCTGCCGCTGAACGCCTCGCCCTATACGTCGACCATCGTGTTCCTGGTGCGCAAGGGCAATCCCAGGGGCATCAGGGATTGGGACGATCTGGTCAAGCCCGGCGTCAGCGTCATCACGCCGAATCCAAAAACCTCGGGCGATGCGCGCTGGAATTATCTCGCCGCATGGGGTTATGCGCTGAAGAAATACGACTCAGCCGACAAGGCGCGGCAATTCGTCAGCGAGCTCTACAAAAATGTGCCGGTGCTCGACACCGGCGCACGGGGCTCGACTGTCAGCTTCGTGGAGCGCGGCGTCGGCGACGTGTTGCTGGCGTGGGAGAACGAGGCGTTTCTCGCCCAGCGTGAATTCGGCAAGGACAGGTTCGAGATCGTGTCGCCGTCATTGTCGATCCTGGCTGAGCCGCCGCTGGCGGTCGTCGATGCCGTCGCCGACCGCAAGGGTGCCCGCGCGGTCGCCGAAGCCTATCTGCGATACTGGTACTCCAGGGAGGGCCAGGAAATTGCCGCGCGGAATTCCTATCGGCCGCGCGATCCCGAGATCGCCAGGGAATACGCGAACTCATTCGCGAAGGTCGAACTGTTCACGATCGACGAGGTCTTCGGCGGTTGGGCCAAGGCGCAGAAGGAGCACTTCGGCGAAGGCGGCGTGTTCGACCAGATCTACAAGAACTGAGCCGTGAAGCGAGCGCGGGAGACATGGTGAATACGGCGGCGGAACGGCGCAGCACGTTGCCGGGATTTGGTCTCACCATGGGACTGACGCTGACGTGGCTGTCCGTGATCATCCTGATCCCGCTAGCCGGCCTGTTCCTGAAAACGTTCGAGCTGAGCTTCGATCAGTTCTGGGCCATCATCACCAGCCGTCGTACCCTCAACGCGCTGAGGATTTCGTTCAGCCTGGCGTTTGCCGCCGCGATCGTCAATCTGGTGATGGGAACGATCATTGTCTGGGCATTGGTACGCTACCACTTCCCCGGCCGTCGGCTGTTCGACGCCGTCGTCGATATTCCATTTGCATTACCCACCGCGGTGGCCGGCGTTGCGCTGAGCTCGCTATTTGCGCAACAGGGCTGGCTTGGCGCACCGCTGGCGGCGCTCGGCGTCAAGGTCGCCTTTACGCCGGTCGGCATTTTCGTCGCGATGATCTTCATCGGCATTCCCTTCGTGGTGCGGACGGTTCAGCCGGTGCTGATCGACCTTGACGTCGAGATCGAGGAGGCTGCCGCAAGCCTTGGCGCCAATCGCTGGCACATCGTCGTCAGGGTCATCCTGCCGAGCCTGATCCCGGCGTTGCTGACCGGCTTTGCATTGGCCTTCGCCCGCGCCGTCGGCGAGTACGGTTCGGTGATCTTCATTGCAGGCAACCTGCCCAACGTGTCGGAGATCGCCCCGCTTTTGATCGTGATCCGGCTGTCGGAGTTCCGTTATGCCGATGCCACCGCAATCGCCGTGGTCATGCTGGTGGCGTCGTTTCTCATCATCTTCATCGTAAACCGTCTGCAGCGCTGGGCGCAAACCCGTGCTCCCATGCACTGAAATGATCCCATGATTTTGGACCAGCCGCGGCAAAACGTTCAATTCACGTCGCCCATCGGGAGAGGTAGCATCGCCTTTGACGATCCCGCTGAGGTGTTCCGGACTGACGCGGGCACCTCCTCTGTTGCGCCGGCCGCGAGGCTCATGAAAGCACAGCAAACTTCGCTCAGTGCGCCACGGGTCGATCCGCGCACCGAGCCCGGAGCCGTCCGCCTGGTCGTCATCGCAATTGCCGTCGTGTTTCTGTCAGTCTTTGTCGCGCTGCCGCTGATCGTGGTGTTCGCGCAGGCATTTTCGAAGGGGGTGGGCGCCTATGTGGCCGCGCTGTCCGATCCGGAAGCGCTTTCCGCGATCCGACTGACCCTGTCGGTCGCGGCCATTTCAGTCAGCCTCAACCTCGTGTTCGGGGTGTTCGCGGCCTGGGCGATCGCCAAATTCGACTTTTCCGGCAAGACGCTGCTGGTCACCCTGATCGATCTGCCGTTTTCGGTGAGCCCGGTGATCTCCGGCCTTGTCTTCGTGCTGCTGTTCGGCGCGCAGGGCTATTTCGGGCCTTGGCTGCAGAGCCATGACGTCCATGTGCTGTTCGCGCTGCCAGGCATAACCCTCGCCACCGTGTTCGTGACCTTTCCGTTTGTCGCACGTGCGCTGATTCCGCTGATGCAGGAGCAGGGCACGCAGGAAGAGGAAGCCGCGACCTCGCTCGGCGCGTCTGGCCTGCAGACTTTCTTTCGCGTCACCTTGCCCAACATCAAATGGGGTCTGCTGTATGGCGTGCTGTTGTGCAATGCGCGGGCGATGGGCGAATTCGGTGCGGTGTCAGTGGTCTCCGGGCACATTCGCGGCGAGACCAACACCCTGCCGCTGTTGGTGGAAGTTCTCTACGACGAATATCAGTTCGCAGCGTCGTTTGCGATCGCTTCCCTGCTGGCAATGCTGGCGCTGATCACGCTGGTGGCGAAGATCATCCTCGAACGGCGACTCGACGAAGGGCAGACATCCCGTGAGCATTGAACTGAAAAACATCGTGAAGAAATTCGGTGCCTTTGCCGCGCTCGATGGCGTCGACCTCAAGGTCGCCGACGGCGAGTTGCTGGCGCTGCTGGGGCCGTCGGGTTCCGGCAAGACCACGCTGCTGCGGATCATCGCGGGGCTCGATTGGCCGGATGCCGGCGAGGTTTCATTCGACGGCGAGAACGCGCTTGCCCACGGCCCCGGCGATCGACAGGTCGGTTTCGTGTTCCAGCACTATGCGCTGTTCCGTCACATGACGGTGTTCGAAAACGTCGCCTTCGGCCTGCGGGTGCAGCCGCGCGCCATCCGCAAGGACGAGGCGGCGATTCGCGCCCGGGTCAAGTCATTGCTGGATCTGGTGCAACTAGACGGGCTTGCCAACCGCTATCCGAGCCAGTTGTCCGGCGGCCAGCGCCAGCGCATCGCGCTCGCGCGCTGGCGATCGAGCCGCGCATTCTGCTGCTCGATGAGCCGTTCGGTGCGCTCGATGCCAAGGTGCGCAAGGAACTGCGGCAATGGCTGCGCTCGCTGCATTCCGAGATCAACGTCACCTCGATCTTCGTCACCCACGACCAGGAAGAAGCGCTCGAGGTCGCCAACCGCGTGGTGGTGATGGACAAGGGCCGGATCGAACAGGTCGGCACGCCAGGCGAGGTCTACGACCATCCGGCAACGGCATTCGTACATGGTTTCATCGGCGAATCGATCATGCTGCCGGTGGAAGTGCGCGATGGCGCGGTACGGCTCGACGGCAAGCCGTTGAACATCGCCGCCGACCGCGCGCTCCGTGGCGCCTCGAAACTGTTCGTCCGGCGTCACGACATGCAGATCGGACCCTCTGGCAGCGGCTCGCTCCAAGGTGCGGTCCGCCACGTCCGGAGCTTCGGGCCGATTCAGCGGGCCGAAGTCGCGCTTTGCGGCGGCGAAGGCAAGACGGTGATCGAGATCGACGCGCCGCGTGACCGGACGTTGCAGCCGGGCGATATCGTCGGCTTGCAGCCGCGTCGGTACCGGATCTTCGCCGCCGCCGACTGATTGGCGTCATTGGAACAGGTTCCCGCTCCCGGCCGACGAGGGTGAAATTGCGTCCGCGTTCACCATTCAGCCACGGTTGGTATGCAACAACGGCCCCTCAATCGGGGGCTGGTTCATGCGCGCGGCGGCGGCGATTCTCGTAACATTATTGCTGGGCGGTTGCGCCGCGGACAACACCCTCACCGAGCAGCCGGCCATGTATGTCAACATGGCCGCGGCTGGAGCGCGGCTCGATCCGCTGGCTGCGGCCTCGATGATTTCGCAATACCGGCAGAATAACGGCCTCGGCGGCGTGGCCATCGACCAGGAACTGATGAAGCTCGCGGAGTCGCAGTCGCAGGCGATGGCAAGCAAGAACAAGCTCGATCACGATGTCAGGGCGCCGCTACCCAGGCGCCTGAGCGAAGCCGGATACCCGGCGAGCCTGGCGGTCGAAAACGTGTCAGCCGGGTATCACACTTTGGCCGAAGCCTTTTCCGGTTGGCGCGACTCGCCGCCGCACCGGGAAAATATGCTGAAAAACGGTGTCACAAAAATGGGCATCGCGGCGAGCTATGCTCCGAATACCAAATACAAGGTATTCTGGACGCTCATTTTGGCGTCAACCGAGGTGCGATGACTTCAGCGTGATCCGCCCGGATCGCTTCGCCGATTGACGCCACCGCCAACTGTCGCCACGGTGCAGCGTTTTTTGATATCAGCTCGAAGGTCATGATGGATATTGCCGCTTCCGCGCCAGCAGCGACGCCTGCGAAGGCCGAACGGGTGCTGGTCCTGCAAGGCGGCGGCGCGCTCGGCTCCTATCAGGCCGGCGCCTTTCAGGCGCTGTGTCATCAGGGTTTTGAGCCGGACTGGATCGCCGGCATTTCGATCGGCGCCATCAATGCCGCGATCATCGCCGGCAATCCGCCGGAACGGCGCGTGCCGCGCCTGAAGGAATTCTGGGAGCTGGTGTCGTATCCGGTGCCGTGGAATCCGGTCGTCAAGAGTGACCATGGCCGCAACGCTTTCAACGAGGCGAGCGCCGCCCTGGTCGCGACCTTCGGCGTGCCCGGCTTCTTTACCCCGCGGTTTCCGCCGGCGCCGCTGTGGCCGTCGGGCAGTCCGCAGTCGCAGAGCTACTACGACACCGCGCCGCTTCGCGCCACGCTGGAGCGTCTGGTGGATTTCGACCGGATCAACGATTTGCAGACCCGCCTCAGCGTCGGCGCGGTGAGCGTGACGACGGGCAATTTCAGATATTTCGACAATGTCGAATTCAGCAAACTCGGCAAGAAGATCGGGCCCGAACACATCATGGCGTCCGGCGCGCTGCCGCCGGGGTTTCCCTCGATCGAGATCGACGGCGAGCATTTCTGGGACGGCGGCATCGCTTCCAACACGCCGCTCGACTATGTGCTGGATGAGGAAACCGCCCGCGACCTGCTGATCTTCCAGGTCGATCTGTTCAGCGCCCGCGGGCCGCTGCCGGAAACGCTGCTCGAGGCGGCCGAGCGCGAAAAGGACATTCGCTATTCCAGCCGCACCCGGATGAATACCGACAAGAACAAGCAGGCCCACAACACCCGCAAGGCGCTGTGCGAGTTGATGGCCAAACTGCCCGAGCAGCTCAAGAACGATCCGTCGGTGGAAGCCTTGCGGGCGGCGGTGCGGGAAAACACCGTCACCGTGGTGCACCTGATCTACCGCAGCAAGAACTACGAATCGTCGCCCAAGGATTACGACTTTTCGCATGTCGGCATGGTCGAACACTGGAGCGCGGGCGTCCGCGACGTCCATCTGTCGATGCGCCACAAGGAATGGCTGGAGCGGCCGCAATCCGGCGAAACCATGGTGACTTACGATCTCGCGGGGGACGGCAGCGAAACCCTCGGTAGCAAGCAGGAGTGAAGACAATGGGTACCTTGACAGGCAAGACCGCTGTTGTGACCGGTTCGACCAGCGGCATCGGGCTCGCTTATGCGCGCGCGTTCGCCGGCGCCGGCGCCAATATCGTTCTCAACGGCATGGGTGCGCCAGCCGATATCGAGAAGGAACGCGCCGGCATCGAGCGCGAATTCAAGGTCAAGGCGCTGCATTCGCCCGCCGACATGACCAGGCCCGCCGAGATCGCCGACATGGTCGCGCTGGGTGAAAGGACCTTCGGCTCGGTCGATGTGCTCGTCAACAATGCCGGCATCCAGTTCGTATCGCCGGTCGAGGAATTTCCGCCCGAGAAGTGGGAAGCGATCATCGCGATCAACCTGTCGTCGGCGTTTTACGGCATCCGCGCCGCCGTGCCCGGCATGAAGAAGCGCGGCTGGGGCCGCATCATCAACACGGCGTCCGCGCATTCGCTGGTGGCCTCGCCGTTCAAGTCGGCCTATGTGTCGGCCAAGCATGGCATCGCCGGCCTCACCAAGACCGTGGCGCTCGAGCTTGCCACCTTCAAGATCACCTGCAATTGCATCAGCCCCGGTTATGTCTGGACGCCGCTGGTCGAAAAGCAGATTCCCGACACCATGAAGGCCCGCAACCTGACCAAGGAACAGGTCATCCACGACGTGCTCCTGGAAGCGCAGCCGACCAAGGAGTTCGTCACCTCCGAGCAGGTCGCGGCACTGGCCCTGTTCCTGTGCGGCGACGACGCCGCGCAGATCACCGGCGCCAACCTCTCGATCGACGGCGGCTGGACCGCGGCGTAGCAGGCCGTCATGCCCCGCAAAAGCGGGTATCAAAGCGCCTCGTGGTTCGAGACGCCCGCTGCGCGGGCTCCTCACCATGAGGGGTGAGAACCTCATCCTGAGGAGGCGCGAAGCGCCGTCTCGAAGGATGAAGCCACGGTGCTGGAAAAGATTTAGGACGAACTCTTCCCGAACGCCAGCACGTGCAGGCCGAGCCGTTGCCGCACGATCCAGAACAGCAGCACGGTCTCGAAACTGAGCGAGATCGAGGTTGCGGCCGCGGCGCCGTGGCCGCCGAACCGCGGCACCAGCACCACGCAAAGAACGACGTTCATGACAAAGGCCAGCGCATAGGCCAGCGCGCAGATATGCTGATGGCCGAGCATGTTGAGCAGGCGCTCGACCGGACCGATGGCGGAGCGGACCACGAGCCCGATAGCGGCGACAAACATGATGTCGTAACCGGAGACGAATTTCGGGCCGAACAGCCACAACAGCGGCTGGCCCAGCGCGAGCAGCAGCACGGTCGCGGCCAGCGACGGCCAGAACGTCCATTTGATCGCATGCGCGACATAGGCCGAGAGCCGTGCCCGCTCGCCGAGCGCGTGATATTCGGCGAAACGGTGCGCCGTCGTCGCCGACATCGCGTAGTGAATGAAGGAGACCAGCGCCAGCGTCTTCACCACGGCGAAATAGACCCCGACCTCTTCCGAGCTGCGAAATTGCTGCAGCACCAGCACGTCGGTATAGGATAACAGCAGATAGAAGCTCTCGACCAGCAGGATCGGCAACGAGATCGCGAGCCAGCCGCGGAAATCATAGGCCTTCGCGCCCGGCTCGATATGGCCTGCGAGCCGGCGATTGAGCAGCACCATCTGACCGATCATTGCGATCCACACCGCCGCCGCACTGGCCAGCATCGCGACCGTTGCGCCGAGATGGAAGCCGAGCGCGAACGCGCCGGCGGTAAATCCGATGATCAGCGCCTGGCGGATAATGAATTGCGGCATCAGGCCGAGCCGCATCCAGTCATGCGAGCGGGCGATGCCATCCTGGGTGTTGGCGACCACGAAGGCCGGCAGCGTCAGGCAGCCGATGTAAAGCGGCAGCACCGCGGCCGCCTCGATCCACGGCGCCAGCGCCTTCACGAGTGCCGCCAGCAGCATCGAGACCACGGCAGACACGAGCAATGTCATCCAGCGGCTACCGGACAGAAAGCCGCGCAGCAGCGCCTGCTCGCCGCTGGTGCGGTATTCCGGAATGATTTTCTGCGCCGACGCCGAGATGCCGAAATCCATCATGCTGCCGAGCAGCAGCACCCAGGTCCAGACATAGACGTAGACGCCGTAATCCGAACCGCCCATCCAGCGCGCCAGCAGGATCTGCGACAGATAGGCCAGCGCCGCGCTGACGACCCGGATGATAAAGATGGTGCCGGCAAGCCGCCGCGTCACCGAGGCTTCGCTGGCGCCGCCGACGAGGCCACCGAGCATCGATCGCAGCCGGGCGAACAGGCCCTTGGGCAGCGCTGCTGCGGATTGTGCGTCCATCACGGCCACGGCGGTATCCCAAAGACGACGCCGCATCGAGGGCGGCGATCCCCCGCCTATCAACGATTCGTTAAGATTTGGTTGGGTGGAGGTTGCGTGGCACAACATCTTGCATCGGAACTCTGGCTGTCATTCCGGGGCGCACGTAGCGCGAACCCGGAATCCAACGCGCCACCGTCATCGCTGCAAAAATGGATTCCGGGCCTGCGCCAAGAGGCGCATCCCGGAATGACGGAGAGAATCGTTATTCCAGATTGATATTGAACTCATAGGAACGGTCGCCGCCGACCAGGGTCAATTTGAGCGCGGCGCCTGCGGGATTGGCACCCGGCGGCAGGCCGTCGAGTTCAAACGCGAATCGTTTGACCCCGGGCGGCCCATGCTCCAGCAGTTTTGGAACCGGCAGCCCCCAGTCCGGCGTCGGTCCTTCGACGAACAGATCGACCGATGCGGTGTCGGGCGGCGCGACCACGTCGACCAGTACCGTCGATTTCCCATCGCGCTTGACGTCGCGGATGGTCAGCGGATTGGGATCGCCGACATTGGCCGGCTTCGGCACGGTGTCGAGCGCTGCGAACAGCGCATTGTCTTCCGTGCTCGCCACGCTGGTGAAGGCGAGTTCGGGATTGGCTTCGACGGGTATGCAGAGCTTGTCGCAGACCGCATAGTTGATGGCGGCGCGAAGCGTCACCGGCTTGTCGGCGTTCTTGGCGACGATCCGCAGCGGCAGCACGATCTGGTCGTGATAGCCCATCGAGTGGCCGCCGGCGCCGTCATCGAACTTGAGTGGCGCCGGCCACAGAACGGTGACGGCTTCGATGTTTTCGGATTTGGAAAAATCGAACCGCGGCGGCACACCGGAATCGCCGGGCGTCCGCCAATAGGTCTTCCAGCCCGGCGCCAGCTCGAAGGCGATGCCGCCGAGCAGCACCGCGCCGCTGCGCGACCCCGCCAGCAGCCGGACGGCGGAATGTCCATCGCGCTGCCACGACGATGCATCCTGGGCTCGAGCCTCGATCGCCAGCGACGACGCAAACACGGTTGCGGCGAGGCCGAGTGCGGCACGCAGGGGAACTGGCATGATCATACGGGGTCTTTAGCGCCAAGCGGCATGGCAAGCCATTGAATTGCTTGTGATGTATGACGAAAAGGCGCGCTCAGCTTGATTGACAGAACCGGCACCCAATATCAGGATATGCGTCAACACGAGAGTCCTTTGCGGATGGACCCTGAAGGCAAAAAACCCAAGACTGCTCGCCGCAAGGACGCCGGCATCGGCGACAATTCGGCCGGCCGCGGCTATCTCGACGGCCGATTACTGATCGCGATGCCGGTGATGGGCGATCCGCGCTTCGAGCGCTCGGTGATTTATCTCTGTGCGCATTCATCCGAAGGCGCGATGGGGATCATTGTCAATCGCCCGGCCGGCAGCATCGATTTTCCCGGACTGCTGGTTCAGCTCGACATCATCAAGAAGGTCGACCAGATCAAGCTGCCGGAAAACGCCGAATCCATGAAGGTGCTGCGCGGCGGCCCGGTCGAAACCGGCCGCGGTTTTGTGCTGCATTCGAGCGACTTCTATATCGAGAAAGCGACGCTCAGAATCGACAAAGGCATTTGCCTGACGGCCACGGTCGATATCCTGAAGGCGATCGCCAGCGGGGCCGGGCCCAAGCATGCCATCCTCGCGCTGGGCTATGCCGGCTGGGGAGCGGGACAGCTGGAAAATGAAATCCAGCACAATGGCTGGCTGCATTGCGACGCCGATCCCGATCTGGTGTTCGGCGACGACGTCGACGAAAAATACCTGCGGGCGCTGCGCAAGATCGGAATCGACCCGGGCATGCTGTCCGCCGACGCCGGGCACGCGTAGTTTCATCCCGTCGTCCCGGCCAAGCCAACGGGTCGCGCGGACGCGCGCCCGATGACAGGCTCCGCGAAGCAATCCATAGCGCAGCAAGCGGAGGCGTGGATTGCTTCGTCGCTTGCGCCCCTCGCAATGACGATCTCAAAGCGTCGACGTCCTGCTTACTCCGCCGCCTGCTGCGCAACGGTCGGGGTCGTGCCGGCCACCGTGGCGCGGCGCATGTCGCGCGGCTGCGACTGGTCATAGCGGCGCACGCGATGCATGGTCTGGCGGTTATCCCACATCACGAGATCATGCAGGGTCCATTTGTGGACATGGACGAATTCCGGCTGTGTCGCGTGCTCGGTGAGGTCGCGCAGCAAGAGCCGGGCCTCCGGCACCGTCATGCCCTTGATGCCGCCGGCATGCGAGGACAGATACAGCGACTTGCGGCCGTGCACGGGATGGGTACGCACCAGCCGCTGCAGCACCGGCTTGAACATCTGCTTCTCTTCCTCGGTATAGTCGAGGAAACCGAGCGAGCCGCGCGAATACATCAGCGAATGCTCGCAGATCATGTCCTCGATCTCGGCCTTGGTCTCGCCGTCGAGCGCATCATAGGCCGCGCGCATGTCGGCAAATTCGGTGTTGCCGCCCTTCGGATTGACCACCCGCGCCGACAGCAGCGAAAATTTCGCCGGGATCGGCCGGAATGAACTGTCGGAATGCCACAGGCAGTTGCCGAGGTTGAACAGATGGGTGCGATGATCGCGCGGCAACGGCTTGCCGTCCTTGCCGAGATTGGAGACGTCGTTCAATCCGGAGGTGAGCCGGTAATCTTCCTTTTTTGTCACGGTGCCGCCGCGGGCGTTTTCGCGTTCGCCGAAATTGCGGGCGAAGGCGAGCTGCTGGTCGTCGGTGATGTCCTGGTTACGGAACAGCAGCACGGCGTATCGATCCATGCCGGCTTCGATATCGGCGGCCTCCTGCGGCGTCAGCGGCTGGCGCAGATCGACGCCGGAGACCTCGCCGAAAAAATGCCGGTGAAGCTGCCGGATCGACACGGTCATGACGTTCCTCCTGATCGAGACGAGCGGTCCGAGCCGCTCCATTTGGACAAAAAACTACTCCCTGACGGTGCGATGTCAACGCTTCGCAGCCATGCGGCCCCTGGTTCGCTCGTGCGCGGACGTCGCTTTAAGCGTTCCGCGCCATCAATCCGCCGTCGACCGCGATGACGGCGCCGGTCAGAAAAGACGCCGCCGGCAGGCACAGGCTCAGCGTCATGTGGGCGACCTCTTCGGGATCGCCATAGCGGCCGAGCGCGGTCCTGCGCCTCGCATAGATCGCCTTGTGCTCGTCGTTGATGCGCGCGGTCATGGCGGTGGCGATCGGGCCGGGGCAGATGCAGTTCACGGTGATGCCATCGCGGCCAAGTTCCACCGCGAGCGAGCGCGTCAGTCCGGTCACGCCGGCCTTTGCCGCGGAATAGGGGCTGTGCAGGGCGGTGGCGCCAAGCGCCTCGGTCGAGGCGATATTGACGATGCGCGGGCAGCGCGATTTGCGTAACCAGGGCAGCGCCGCGCGGATCACACGCGGGTGTGCGGTGAGCATGACGGCGAGTGCCTTCGCCCACGCCTCCTCATAGCCGTCATCGTCGATCGCCACGCGCACCGAGATACCGGCGTTGTTGATGACGATGTCGAG
>Ga0182024_10007034_pt1 | contig 24433 bp, 29 predicted proteins | sample P32metaG_FD_120480 | JGI IMG/M metagenome (GOLD analysis project Ga0182024, IMG submission 120480) | Permafrost microbial communities from Stordalen Mire, Sweden - P3-2 metaG (Illumina Assembly) | ecosystem: Environmental > Terrestrial > Soil > Wetlands > Permafrost | place: Sweden: Stordalen...
GCCCGCGAGGCCGGTGACCGCCCGCTCCCGCCGGTAGGCGATCTCGGCCCGGACGAAGGGTTCTGGAAGCCTCAGCATGATGGTTCTCCTGTCGCTGGTGGAGGTTCTGCGAGGACAACGATGGACCTCTAAGGAGGGGCGGCACATCGACAGGAATCCCTATTTTCCCGGGGAGTGCTCGGCGGGTGCCTTAGGTGCCGGGACGTCCTCGACTAAGGGGCCTTGCCCGGGCGGTCGTTCTGCGACCGGCCTGCCAGGCCGACCTGCTCGGCTACCTCGACTCGACGGTGCACACCTTCGCCTCGGGCATTGACGAGCTCGAGTCGGTGGCGAGAACGTCGTAGATTCGTGCTTCGCCGAAGAGGGGCGCCGCGAGGATCCGGTAACAGCCCTCGGGGGCTACGTCCATGAGACTGCGGGGGCAGCGCCTAGTCAGGTCGACGGGGTGCGAGGTCAGCGCCCGGAGAAGGAGCAATTGCAATGGAACCGGCAAAAAGCCCCGAGCGACTGACGAACACGCATGCGGCGCTCCGGCGGGCGTGGCACCCGGTGGCCCGGTCGGGCGAGGTGGGTGAGGCGCCGGTGAGAGTGGAGCTCCTCGGCCGCCCGTATGTGGTGTTCCGGTCCGCCCGGAGTGAGCTGGTGGCCTTCGACGACCGCTGTCCTCATCGGCTCGCTCCGCTCTCACTCGGCGTCCGGGAGGACGACGTCCTCCGCTGCGCCTATCACGGATGGTGCTTCGACAGCTCAGGACGGTGCGTCGAGATCCCCGCCCTTGGTGCGGGCGCGGTCCTTCCTCCGAGCGCCCGCCTCAGCGCGCCGGCAGGAGTCACCGAGAGTCTCGGCATGGTCTTCATCGCCCCGGAGACGCCCGTGGTGGGATTGCCTTCGATCCCGGAGGCGGATCTCGACGGCTTCGATGCTCTCGAGCTTCCGCCAACAAGGGCCCGGGCGGGGGCCGGACTGATGGCGGACAACTTCTTGGACTTTGCGCATTTCCCTTTCGTCCATGCCGGCACCTTCGGCACGGACGAGTCGAGAACCCTCGATCCCTACACCGTCGAGCGCGACGGCTGGGGATTCCAGGTCGTCTATGAGCACCCCTTCGCCAATCGCGAAGATCCGGGAGTAGCCGCCGGCATCCGACCCCTCGTGCAGACGCGGCGCATGACGTACCGGTTCCTGGCGCCGTTCTTCCTCGCCCTTCGTCTCGAGTTCCTCGAGGCGAAGGGGATCAGCGTGATCGGCTTCTTCATCCAGCCCGAGCGCGAGGAGCGATGCCGGCTGTACACGGCGCTCTGGCGGAACGACCTCGGGGCCGACACGGCGGCGCGAGAGAGCGCCGTGGCTTTCGAGCAGCAGGTCCTTGACGAGGACCTGAGCATCCAGTCCCGCTATGACGACCTGTCGCTTCCACTCGATCTCCGGGTCGAAGTGCACACACGGGCGGACCGCAACACGATGGAGCTTCGGCGCGTCCTCGCCGCCTTCGTGGCCGAGTCGGAGCGGCGAGCCGAGACAGTCGGCGAGGGCCGGCCGGCTGCTGCCACCCCCGAGGAGTCAGCAGAGCCGCAGGTGCCCGTCCGGAACTGAACGTCGGCCGGCGAGCCGGCACAAGCCGGCGGCGGTCATGCCTCTGGTGCGACCGTGGCCTCCGGCGGCCAGCCGAGGACCTCATCGAGATCGCGAGCGGGCGCCCTTTCCGCCGTGGCGGCGGCGCTCATGACCCGGTCGAGGCGGAAGAGGCGACGATCGTCTCGGAGCCTGCACCATCCGCCGAGGAACCAGCCCTCCGACCCGCCGAGGAAACCGGCTGGCTCGACTTCCCGGCGGGTGCGGACGCCGTTTCGGTCCCGGTAGGTGAGGCGGAGCACGGTGCGGCTCGCCACGGCGTCCTCGAGGATGTGGAGAATGCGGTCCGAGACCCCGGAGACCCTCGGCTGCTGCACCCGGATGCGTGCGCAGAGGTCTCTCGTCGCAGCAGAGGTGGCATCGGACAGGAGCCGGCGCAGCTTGATGGCGGCGCTGTGCCCGGCGTCGGTGTAGGGCATCCCGTCCACCACTGTCAGGGCGACGAGGAGCGCGGCCGTCTCCCGGTCGGTCAGGTTCAGGGGTGGCAGGACAGCGCTCTTGTGCAGGCGCTGGCCTCCACACCGGCCCGGCTCGGCGAGCAAGGCCAGACCGCCGGCTCGAAGTGCGGCCAGGTCGCGCTCGATCGTCCGGCGGCTGACGCCGAGAGCGCCGGCCAGCGTTGCCGCGCTCACCGGACGAGGCGCCGAGAATCGGATCTCCTCTGTGATGGCGTGTAATCGCTCCAGGCGTCTCATCCCGGCGCTGAGCGGGGCGCCGGCCGGCCCCGCTCGGACGGGTTCATCGGGCAGGCGCCTGCTTCTGGTCGGCGGGTCGGAGATGCGCCGGCAGGGCGCTCACGACGAGGCTGTAGGAGTCCGCCACGAGATCTGTCACGAGGGCGTCAGGGACGTCGGCCCCGAGGGTGATCGTGATCCAATGCCGCTTGTTCATGTGGTACCCGGGCTGGATGGCGCCGTAGGAGCCCCGGAGAGCAACGGCGGCATCAGGGTCACACTTCACCGTCACGCGGCCCGGCGCGTCACCGAGGCTGATTAGGGCGAGCATCCTCCCGCCCACCTTGAAGACCGCCGTGCCCTCATCGAAGGGGTACGAGAGCTCGATGCCGTCGAGGAGCCTGCACTGGGTAAGGACCTCTTCGCGACCGGCTCGCCCTGTCATCGGCCGGGGCCCGGCGATTCCACCGAGACCTCCGAGAGGTCGAAACGGGGGTTGGCGATGACCCCGAAGAGGTTGCCGGACGGCTCGCGCACCGCCCCGAGGCGGATGCCGTCGCCCACGTCGGTGGCCGGGGAGTGCGGTTCGGCTCCGGCGTCGATCAGGCACTGCAGGGCGGCGTCGGCATCGGCCACTCCCCAGTAGGTGATCTGGTCGCTCTCGCCGTCGCCGGCCGGGACGAGCCCGAGCTCGTAGCCGGCGACCCTGAACCCGACGTAGAACGGCTCGTCGAAGTACGGCTCGGCGTGGAGCACCGAGGCGAACCACTTCTTGCTCGCCGCCAGGTCACGCACGGGGTATGTCGCAGTCCTCAGTCCGAGTAACACGGGATCTTCTCCTTCTCGATCGGGCCGCCGGTCGGCTGCCCCCGTCACGATGACACGGCCGTGCGACAACATATTGTCGGAGTTTTCAAAAAAGGTCCCCCGCCTCGCCGGGTCAGGCGTCGAGCACGGCGATGCGGATCCGCTTGTTGGCCTTCCCCTTCGACTCGGTCTTCACGACCCTTACCCGCCCCACCTCGTCCGTTCTTCGGACGTGTGTGCCGCCGTCGGCCTGTTTGTCCAGCCCGACGATGTCCACCACCCGTATCTCTCGAACCGACTCCGGGATCATGTTCACCTTCGTCCGGATCAAATCCTCGTCCTTAACCGCAGTGTCGCGGGGGAGGAATTCGATGTTGATGGTCCGGGCTGCGGCGAGCTCGGCATTGACGCGCTCCTCGATCGTCTGGCCGAAGGACTCCGGCAGCGGATCGAACTCGAAGTCCATCCGCGCCGACAGCGGCTCCATGTTCCCACCGGTGACGGCCCGGCCCCACTCGTTCCAGATGACCCCGCACAGCACGTGGAGAGCGGTATGGGTCCGCATGAGGGCGTGTCGCCGGTCCCACTCGATCTCGCCCTCGACGCCGTCGCCCACGGCCGGCACCGGCCCGTCGAGGGTGTGCCACACCTCGTCGCCCTCCTTGCGAACGTCAGTCACCTCCGCCGGGCCGAGTCGCCCGGTGTCGTGGGGCTGGCCGCCACCGGTCGGGTAGAAGGCGGTCCGGTCGAGCGCCACCAGCTCGCCATCGGTCGCCACGACCGTTGCCGTGAACCGGGCCAGGTAGGCGTCGTGCAGATAGAGGAGCTGCGTTGCCATCGCCCCAGTGTGCCCGCGCCGGAGGACCGAATTGTCGCCGCCCCTCCCGCCGACGCCCCGGCCGGCGTACCTTCTTGTACGTGGCGGGAAAGGGTCCCGGCAAAGGAGGAAACAACCAGATGTCGGCTGCTGACGATCCTCAGGCCTACCTCGACGAGATGGTGGCGGCGCGCGGCTACGTCCTCGACTACCACAAGGGCCTCGCTCTGGCGGACTTCCCGGTGCTGAAGGCCACCAACGAACTGATCGAGGCCGCCTACCTGCGAGAACGGACCCTCGACCGGAAGACGAAAGAGCTGTTGTTCGTGGTCGCCCTCGTCGTCTCGAGAGCGAGCAAGGCCCATCTGCAAAGCCACATCCGGGCCGCTCTGTCCCACGGGGCGAGCCCGCGCCAGGTCCTCGAGGCGATCGAGATCACCCTGCCCGAGGCCGGTGTCGTCGCCTTCCAGGACGGCTTCGAGGCCTGGCGGGAGGTGATCGGCACGGATGGGCTCGAGCCTGCCGAGCCCGTGGACGAGGATCCGAGCGGCGCCGGCTGAGGGCACGTCGGGGCCCTCGCCGGTCCGACGAGGGCCCGTCGCCGGGCCGGGCGCTCTCAGGAGTACTGCGTCAGCCTCGCCCGGACGCGCTCGGCGACGGCTCGGGTGTGCTCGATCAGGGCGTCCCGGCGGCCGTCCTCCAGCCGGTACTCGGGCACGGCCACCGAGATCGCCAGGCAGCGGCCCTCCCGGTCGGCGAGGATGGGCGCCGCCACGGCCCAGATGCCCGGGTCGACCTCGGCTCGGCTCAACCCGAAGCCCTGCGAGACGATGCGCTCGAGATCGGCTCGGAGCGCCCGGCGCTGCGCCGGCGGGACAGCGCCATCTATGTAGCGTCGCCGGGCCGCCGGCGGCGAGATGGCGAGGAGCACCTTGGCGCCGGCCCCCGTGTGCAGCGGCATGGCGCGGCCGATCTCGAATGACAGCCGGACCGGGTGGTCGCACTCGATGCGGTCGACACAGACGGCGGCGTCTCCGATGCGGCGAAGGACGAGCGCCGTTTCGCCGCTCGCGGCGGCGAGCTCTGAGAGGCCTGGTCGCCATAGATCGGCCAGATCCACGGTTGAGCGGGCGATGTAGCCCATCATGATCGCCCTCGGACCGAGCTGGTAGCTCCCGGTGCCCGCCCGCTCGAGGAGCTCGTGGCATCTGAGCTGCCCGACGAGGCGGTAGACGGTGCTCCGGGGGACGCCGATCGCCGTGCTCAGCTCCTCGACGCTATGAGTGGGATCGTCCGCGCTGAACTGGTCGAGGAGGGTGAGCAGGCGCTCGTTGCTCTGGGTGCCGGCCGCCGCCACGGCTCCCGGCCGGCTTCGCCTGGTCCCGCGACCGCGTGGGGGCGGACCCAGCACCGCCTCGGACGCGGCGCTTGACGCCTTGGGAGAGCGAATCGTATGATTTTATCGCATCTCGGGATCAGCTTCTCATGATGTGGGATTTCAGGGGGACTGATGGCGCAGGAAACGAAGGTCTATCTCCTCGACGGGGGCACGCTCGTCATCGACGGCTACCACCTCTATTGGAACGTAGGCCCGGGCGGACCGGTGCGCTTCCCGTGTTACAGCGTGCTGGTCGATCACCCGGAGGGAAGATTCCTCTTCGACACCGGCTATGACGTCGGTCACGTTCGGAAGGTCCTCCCCTTCGAGTTGCCCGAGCAGAGCCCTGATCAGACGATCCCGGGCCAGTTGAAGCTCATTGGAGTCGATCCCGCCGACATCACCCACGTGGTCAACTCCCATTACCACTTCGATCACGTCGGCGGGAACAAGTACTGCACGAAGGCCACGACCCTCGCCCATGCCAAGGAGCTCGAGGCGAGCCATCACCATCATCACTTTGAGCGCCTCGGTTACTCGGACATGAGCTTCGACGAGATCGGGCCGCGCTACGAGATGCTCACAGGCGACGCCGAGATCGCCAAAGGCCTGCGCCTGTACGAGACGCCCGGTCACACCGCCGGTCATATGAGCCTCCTCGTGGAGCTCGGCGGACGTCGCCCGATGTTGTTCACCGGGGATGCGGTCTACACGAGGGAGGCCTTCGAGAAGACGATCGTCTCCGGCTTCCATCTCGATCCCGTTGCCAGCGTGGCGTCGATGCGGCGCCTCGCTCAGCTCGCCGAGGCTCACGAGGCGGAGCTCTTCTACTCACACGACGCCGACTCCTACGGGAGCTGGCAGAAGGGGCCGGCTTACTACTCGTAGGCAAAGCGGCGTGTGCGGCCCGTCACGTCAGGTTGCCAGTCGCCGCTGACTCCACCCACCGGGAGGCTCCGATGTCACCGAAACCATCCGCAAGCGTGTACGAGATCCTCGGGCGCGATCTGCTGCGGCCGGAGAACCGTTATCTGAACGTCCCTCTCGTCCGGCTCATCACGTCGGGCCGGCTGCCGAGAGCGGCCCTGAAGGACTACGCCGTCCTTCGCTGGCCTTTCCAGGCGCGCGCTGACCTCGCCATGATGATCAGCCATATCGCCTTCCTCGAAGGTGACGACGCCAACCACCTGCTCGAGAACGCCTTCGACGAGATCCTCCGCCCGGCAGGCGAGGGGGACCACCCCGGCCTGTGGGTGCAGTTCGCCAAGTGTCTCGGCGCCACTCAATCCGAGCTCGATCAGGCCGCTGCCGACCCGCTCGTCGAGGTGGCCGGCTTCCCGCTCACGATGACCTATTACTGCCGGCGAAGCGCCGAAGAAGGTCTGGCCTCCTGGTACGCCGACGAGGAGCAGCTGCCGGAGGTGCATGGCGCCACGGCGCTGGCTCTGCGCAAGTACTACGGGTGCGACGACGAGACGATCGAGTACTTCCTCGAGCATGTGCGGGCCGACATCGGCCACTCGGACGCCAACGAGGTGCTGTTGGCCCGCTACTGCGACACCCCGGACAAGATCGCCCGGGCGCGGAGGGCGGCGGCGGGGACGTTGTGGGCTTGGCGCGAGATGCACCAGGGCATCCTGCGGGAGCTCGAGCGGCGGAGCCCCGAGATGGCGGCGGCGTGAGAACCGTCAGCCCTCGCGATGCCCCCACCACGGTGAAGCACCTTCACCTCCTTGGTGCCGCCGGCGCGCTCCACGGCATCGAGCTCGGGCACGGCCGGCCATTGCTCTTGCTCCACGGCGTCACTGCAAATGCCTACGTATGGCTGCCGGTCATGGAGCAGCTCGCAGAGCGCTATCGGGCGATCGCCATCGACCAGCGCGGCCACGGCCGAAGTGCCGTGGCGGCCGACCGACGGTACGACGCGGCCGTCTATGCGGACGACGTCGCCGCCGTCGTGAGCGCGCTCGGCGCCGGGCCGGCGGTCGTCGTGGGCCATTCCCTCGGTGCTCGCAACGCCATCGAGGCCGGCGCCCACCGGCCGGATCTCGTGGCGGGCGTCGTCGCAGTCGAGTTCACCCCTTTCGTGGAAGATGCCGTCTACGACGCCCTCGACGAGCGCATCGCTGCCGGGCAGCAGGTCTTCGTGGACCGGGACGACGTCGTCGCCTACCTGTCGAGGCGCTATCCGGGCCTCGACGGAACCGCCGTGGCGAGGCGGGCCGAATTCGGCTTCGCCCGGGGCCAGAGCGGCGGCCTCGAGCCGCTCGCGGACGCCTACGCCATGCAGGAGACCGCAGCCGGGCTTCGCCGCGACCTGGCGCCGGCGTTGACCGATCTCGCCGTCGGAGCCGTGCTCGTACGAGGCGCCCGGAGCGCCTTCGTCTCGGTGGCCGCCTGGGCGGCGACCCGTCGCCTGCGGCCGGATCTGCGCACTGAGACGGTCGAGGACGCTGACCATTACGTGCCCGAGGAGCAGCCGGAGGCCGTCGCCCGCATCATTGGCGAGCTCGCCGCCGAGGCCTTCGCCGCCGGGGACATGCCCGACAGGGGAGGGACCGATGAGTGACGGCATCGAGTTCTCTGTCGCCGTCGGGCTCACCGAGGACACGGACGGCAGGCTCATCGCAGAGGTGCCTGCCCAAGTCGCCGACCGGCTCGGTGTCGAAGCAGGGGACGTGCTGTGCTGGACCGGCTTCTTCTCCGGCCCGGTCGAGGCGTGGTCGGTGAAGAAGAGCCCGTACGCGTCCTTGGAATCCGAGGAACAGCCATGATGCTCGCCGCCGCCGGCCCGGAGGAGCTCCTTGCGCTCGACGATCTCGAGCCGTGGGCCGATCCGGCCGCCCACCCGGCCTTCAAGAAGGTGACCTCCGGCCTCGCCTCCCGCGAGGGCGTGCGTGAGCTCGTGCTGGCGCTCTTCCCGGTCTTCACGGGACGGTCGCGCTACGCCCTGGCGGCGAAGGTCTCCTGGATAGGCCTCGACGACGGAAAGGAAGTCTTCGCCGATCTGCACCGTGCCCTCACCGTGCCGGCGGCGGATGCCGACGCCGGTTGGGGAGCCGTCGCCGCCGCTCTCGGCGTGAGCCGCGAGGAGCTCGAGAGCGCCCGGGCCGGGGGCCATGCCGAGGCTGACGACCTCGTGACGATTGTCCGCCAGCACGGCCTCAGGTCTGCCCATGAAGCTGTCGGCGTCGCCTGGGTGCTCGACCGGCGACTCCCCGCCCTGTTCGGGGAGCTGGCCGACGCGCTCGCCACTCACTACGGCGTGGCCGAGGAGGCACTGACCCACCTGCGTTACCGTGCCGCCGGCGGGCCGGAGGCCGAGGCGCAGGTCCGGCACCTCGTCAGGCGCTACCTGTCGGATCCGTGGGCAGTCTTCGAGGCTCGCCGAGCGGCCCGCGAGGTGCTGTGGGATCTGACCGCTCTCTTCGAGATGGTGACCCTGTGAGCGGGCAGCCGGGCGATCCGGCCGGCGCCGGCACATTGCTCGAGTTGGCTCGTGCCCATCGCATCTTGAATCTGGAGGGCCACAACGACATGTCGCTCGGGCACTTGTCCCTGCGCGACCCGGCCGGACGGGGCCTGTGGCTGAAGCGGGGCAATATCGGGCTCGAGGAGGTGATCTCCGAGGACGACTTCATTCTGATCGGCTTCGGCGGAGACGTCCTCGAGGGCGACGGGATCCGTCATCTCGAGTGGCCGATCCACGCCGAGATCCTCGCCGCCCGGCCCGAGGTGAACGTCGTCGCTCACACTCATCCCTTTCACGCCACGGTGCTGTCGGCGACCAACGCCGAGATCGGCCCGTACTCGAACGAGGGCGTCTGGTTCACCGGCGGCGTCCCGCACTTCAAGCTCACGAGCGATCTCGTCAACACGCCGCAGCTCGGCCAGGAGCTGGCGCGGGCGCTCGGAAGGGCGCACGCCGTGCTGTTGAAGAACCACGGCGCTACCTTCGTCGGCACGAGCGTGCGGGAGGCGACCCTCGCCGGTGTGCTCTTGGAGCGAGCCGCCCGCCTGCAGCTGGCGCTGGCCGCCTCCGGCCTCGCCCACGAGCACTCCGGCCACGAGGAGATCGCAGAGAAGAGGCGCACGATCTACCCCCCGCGGGCAGTCGAGAACTTCTGGCAGTACTACAACCGCAAACTCGACCGAACGGAAGGCACACCCACATGAAGACCGTCGCGATCATCGGCACAGGAACGATGGGGCCGGGCATGGCCGCCACCCTGGCGAGGGGTGGGATGAACGTCCGCTGCTTCGACACGAGCGAGGCGGCTCGTGAGCGCATCCCCGGCGATGTCGAGACCGCCGCCGGTGTGCTCGAGCGGATCGGCGGATCGGCGGCGGCGACGCCCGGATCGGTCACCGTCCACGGCAACCTGGCCGAGGCGGTAGCCGACGTCGACCTCGTCATCGAAGCCGTCCCCGAGAACGCCGAGCTGAAGGCGCAGGTCTTCGCTGACCTCGACCGCCTGGCGCCGCCCGGGGCGATCCTCGCCAGCAACACCTCCGGCATCCCCATCTCGAGAATTCAGCAGTCGGTGGCCGACCCGAGCAGGGTGGTCGGCATGCACTGGTCCAACCCTCCCCACGTCATCCCGGTCATCGAGGTCATCGCCGGCGAGAAGACCTCCCCGGAGGTGGTGGAGCAGCTACGCGCGACGATCGAGGCGATGGGCCTCGTGGCGGTCCGGGTCCTTCGCGACGTGCCCGGCTTCGTCGAGAACCGCGTCCTCTACGCCATCATGCGCGAGTGCCTCTCACTTGTCGACAACGGCGTGATCTCGCCCGAGGAGCTCGACACCTGCGTGAAATGGGGGATCGGCTTCAAGCTGGCCGTCATCCCCCCGTTGCAGCTGCTCGACGTCGCCGGTCTCGACATCTACAACGCCGTCGCCGGCTACCTCAACGAGGACCTCGACAATCGCGCCGACGTGAGCGAGACGATCACGTCAAAGGTCGCCGCAGGCAGGCTGGGCATGAAGACCGGCGCCGGCCTGTTCGAGTACTCGCCCGAAGAGGCGGCGGCCCTCCGCCAGCAGCGGGCTCAGAAGCTCGTCGCCGTGAGAAAAGCCCTGAGCGAATAGGCGCCGAGGTCAGCTGTGGCGTCCGGGGCCGAGTTCCCCATCCGCAAGCTGCACACCGTCGTGGACGAGACGCGGACCGAGGCCGGACGTGGCGACGGCGAGCCGCTTCGCAAAGCTGCCGTGGCGGCGGTGGGAGCCAATCCGTTCGCCGGCGCGCACGGCGAGGACCTCTCCGAGATGATCGCCTGGGGCGCCGGCCTCGGAAGGCTCCTCGGGGAGGGGGCCGCCGCCGCGCTCGGCGCCGCGGTGCTGAGCTACGGCAAGGCGGCGATCGTGGGCCTCGCAGGCGAGCAGGAGCACGGCGTCGCCCTCCTCACGACGGCGTTCGGCGACGCTCTCCGCCACGCCGTCGGTGGCGGCTTGGCGTGGATCAGCTCGACGTCCAAGCGGGGAGCGTCCGGCACCTCGATCGACGTCCCCCTCGCCCACAAGGATGCCCTCTATGTGCGTGACCACTACGACACCCTCGAGATACGTGTGCCCGATGCCCCCCTGCCAGATGAGATCGTCGTGATCGCCGCCGTGGCGAACCGGGGTCGACTGCTCGCCCGCTGCGGCGGTCTTTGCGCCGGCGCCATCTCGGCGGGCGACGGGCTTCGTTGAGAACGAGACGAGCCCAGATGGGAGACGAGAGATGACGCCGGAAGCCCGTGGGCCCTCGAGGTTCGTGCCCACGTTCACGCTGGCCGCCGGGCCGTCGGGCGCCACGCCGAGCACCCTCGCCGCCCTCAGCCGCCCCATCCTCTACTACCACGACCCCGAGTTCCTGCAGCTGTATGCCGACACGGTCGGCCTGCTCGGGCAGGCATTCGCCACTACATCGACCCCGGTGATACTTCACGGTGAGGCGGTGCTTGGCCTCGAGGCGGCGGCGGCTTCTCTCATCTCGGCCGACGACGTGGTGCTGAACCTCGTGTCAGGTGTGTTCGGGAAGGGCTTCGGCTACTGGGCGCGGCGGTACGCCAAGGACGTCGTGGAGGTCGAGGTCCCCTACGACAGTGCCGTCGGGGCCGCCTCGGTGCGGGAGGCGCTCGCCGCCCACCCGGAGGTCCGGGTGGTCTCAGCCGTCCACTGTGAGACGCCGTCGGGCACGATGAACGACCTGGAGGCAATCGGGCCTGTCGTCTCGGACCACGGCGCCCTCCTCATCGTGGATGCGGTCGCGTCCTTCGGCGGAGCACGCTGTGACTTCGGGGCCTGGGGCGCCGACCTCGTCGTCGTCGGCCCGCAGAAGTGCCTCGGGGGCCCGCCCGGGCTGTCGATGCTCCACGTGAGCGAGGCGGCCTGGGAACACATGGAGGCGAACCCGGCGGCGCCGCGGGCTTCGATTCTCTCCATCCTCGACTGGCGAGACGCCCACCGGGTCGACCGGCCCTTCCCGTTCACGCCCTCCGTGTCGGAGATATACGCCCTGCACGCCTGTCTCACCCAATATCTGGACGAAGGCAGAGAGGCCGTCGAGCGACGCCATCAGGCTGCCGCCAGAGCCGCCCGCGCCGGCGCCGAGGCGCTCGGTCTCTGCCTGTGGGCGGCCGAGCGATCCATCTGCTCGGACACCGTCACGGCATTGAAGGTGCCTGCAGGCGTCGAAGAGAACGAGGTGCGAGCCCGAGCCCGGAACGAGTCAGGCGTCATGCTCGCGGGCGGTCAGGGCGACCTGAGCGGCAAAGTGATCCGTATCGGCCATATGGGCCCGGCGGCATACCCGCTCAGTCCGGTGATCGCCCTCGTCGCCCTCGGCCGTGCCCTGCGCGGTGTCGGCGTCAAGGCAGACATCGGCGCTGCTGTCGAAGCGGCTCTTGCCACAGTCGACGAGGAGGACTCATGAAGGGCTTCGCCGGACGAACAGCCATCGTCACCGGCTCTGCTCAGGGGATCGGTGCCGCCATCGCCACCCAGCTGGCAGCAGAGGGGGCGACGGTCGTCGTGGCCGACGTGAACGAGCTCGCGGCTGCCACCACTGCCTCGGGGCTCGGAGATCCCAGCTTTGCGTGGCCGGTCGACGTGGGCGACGAGACGTCGGTCGCAGAGCTCCACAAGGCAGTCCTCTCGCGCACCGGCCAGATCGACATCCTCGTGAACAATGCCGCCATCGTGCCGTTCACGAACTGGGACGACGTCGACTTTGCCGAATGGCGGCGGATAATGCGTGTCAACCTCGACGGTGTCTTCCTCATGAGCCGGGCTTCGTCCGATGAGATGCGCACGCGCGGCTACGGGCGAATCGTCAATATCGCATCCAACACCTTCTTCGCCGGCACGCCGAACATGGCCGCTTATGTGGCGGCCAAAGGAGGTGTTGTCGGCTTTACCCGGGCGCTTGCCACCGAGCTCGGGGGATACGGCATCACGGTGAATGCGGTCTCGCCGGGACTGACGGCCTCCGAGGGGGTGCTGGCGAGCCCGCACGCCGAGGCGTTCGACTTCGTCGGCGTCCTGCAGGCGGTGAAGCGCCGCGCCGCCCCCGACGACATCGCCCCGGCCGTCGTCTTCCTTGCCTCGGAGGAGGCGGGCTGGATCACCGGCTCCACGCTCAACGTCGACGGGGGCCACGTTCGTCATTGATGCGAGTGGTCACCAGGAAGGGCTCGTCATCGAGCCCACGCGAGCAGGGACGCGGAAGAGGGCAACTCACAACATGAACCGTGCCACCCGGAGCGAGCCAAGGCCGAGGTGGCCGGGCTCACCGGCGGGCGGGGTGCCGCCGCCGTCGTCGAGGCGTCCGGGAGCGAGGCGGCTCTGCGCCTCGGCCTCGAGCTCGTGGCCGGCCGGGGGACGGTGAGCGTCGTGGGGGCTCACTTCAACCCGAGCGCCCCGCTCGACCTGGGCAGGATGTTCGCCAAGGAGACGACGCTCGTCTTCTCCATCGGCTCACCGACCGACGACAGGCAGCGGGCCGCCAACCTCATCCTCGACGGCATCATCGATCCTCGCCGGATCGTCTCGCACCGCCTCGCCCTGGCGGACGCCGCTGCCGGCTACGAGGCCTTCCGCTCGCACCAGGCCACGAAAGTGGTCCTGACGCCCTGAGCCCGGCTCAGTCGAGCTGGCTCTCGAGCTCGTCGAGCTCGGCCGAGAAACGCGCCGCCGTGCTTCGCTTCTCCGCGTCGTCGAGCCAGCTGGCCTCGACGCCGTTCAGGCAGAGCTGGCGCACCTCCGTGGTGCCGTAACCGAGGGCAGTGCAGAGGTCGACGTACTCCTTCCCGATGTCGGTGTGGAACATCGTCGGGTCGTCGGAGTTGAGCATGCAGGACAGGCCGGCGGCCACCATGCCTCCGATCGGGTGTGTGGTGAGGTCGGGCCAGCCGTACACGACGGCCGTAGAGGTGGGGCAGCAGGTGAAGGCGATGCCGTCTTCCCTGCAGCGGGCGATGACGGCGGCATCGTCCAAGATGTGGTACCCGTGGTCGATCCGCTCGCAGCCGAGCACGTCGAGGCAGGTCGTGATGTTCACCGGCGGGGCATCCTCGCTGGCGTGGCTGGTCAGCCGCAGCCCACCTGCGCGGGCGGCGGCGTAGGCCTCCACGAATTTCTCCGGCGGGTCAGGCGCCTCCGCCCCGTCCATGCCGAGCCCGATCAGCTCCTCGACACGATTGGCGAGCACCTCCTCCACCATCTGGCGGGCAACCTCTGGCGGGTCCTGCCGGTAGACGTCGGCGATGAGGCGGCATCCCACGCCGAGATCGTGCTCGGCGGCCCGGATCCCGTCGACGAGGCCGTTGATGACCGTCGCCATCGGGACGCCGCGGCGCGTGTGGAGCGTGGGGTTGAAGAACATCTCCCGGTACTTGAGGTTTCCCAACCTGACGCCGTCCTCGAGAGACTCGTAACTGCAGCGGGCGAAGTCCTCCCGGTCGATGATCGTCGAGGAGACCATCTCGAATATCTGCAGGAACTCGACGATCGTGTCGTAGGAGTAGAGCTTCTCCACGTCGTCGGTGGGGAGCCTCACGCCGTGCTTGCGGCCGAGGTCGGCAAAAGTGGCCGGCCGCACAGTCCCTTCGAAATGGCAGTGCAGCTCGACTTTGGGCACTTTGCGCAGGTACTCGGCGGTCTGCAAGGTCCTCCTTCTCGGTGGCTCGGGCGCCGGCCGGCCCGGCCGCCGTCCTTAGGTGTGCTTACTGTGCCGTCACCGGTGCCGGCGCCGGAGAGGCTGCTGCCTCGGCCCGGACGGACTTGCGGGCGAGCAGGAAGTAGGTGCCGCCGCCGACCAGGAGGCCCAGGAACACACTGAAGTCTGAACCGCCGACGCGACTCGAGAGCGGCGACACGTACGGCGAGTAGGCATTTAGCCAGAGAGCGGCTGCCACCATTCCGAGTATCTGGGCGGCGATCGCCGGCCAGTGGATGCCGCCCCGGCGGTAGTAGAGGCCGCCCTTCTCGTCCTGGAGAGCTCCGGGGTGGTATCTCCCTCCTCGCAGCAGGTAATCGGTCAGGTAGATGGCGCACCACGGGGCCACCCAGACGATTATGAACAAGAGGAAGTCGGCGAGGAGCTGACTGAACCGAGAGGAGAAGATGGCATAGAACGTGAACCCGCCGGCCACGACGGTGTCTATCAGCACGCAGTGGTAGCGCTTGAGATGGAGCCCGATGCTCTGCAGCGTCACGCCGGACGAGTAGAGATCCATGCTGTTGATGGAGAAGAGCTGCACGATGGCGACGATCAGGTAGGGGACGACGAACCAACCTGGGAACACCGACACGAGCCCGTTGACACTGATGATCCCGAACGAGGCCGCCGAACCCGGCGCGACCGCGGTCGCCACGGCTGCCCCGAGGACCTCGAGGAGTATCGAAGGTATGCCGGCTCCGAGGGCGACAGCCAGGGCGATGTTGCGCCTCGGGGTGGTAGGCGGCAGATAGCGGGAGTAGTCGTTGCCGTTCTCGGTCCATCCGAGACCTCCAGCGGCGATCACGAGGGCCAGTGCGACGAACACCGACCCCCACCCGGCACCGTGGGAAGCTGCGTTCAGGTGGACTTTGCCCGCCGTGATGGCGGCCATGATCACGAACAGCACCACGAAGGGCAGTGAAAGCCACCGGAGCACCTTCACCATGGCGGCGTGCCCGATGAAGGGGAGCATTGCCTGCACGAGGATGGCGCCGATGATGAGGGCGGCCTTCAGACCGTCGCCGGCGGCGATGCCGGCCTTGGCGGCCAGTGCGACGCCGGCGAGCACGATGAGGGCGACCCCCTCGATCTCGAAGCCGACCTGGGTGATCCAGTTGAACAGCGACGGGACGCGGTTGCCGTTCGGGCCGAAAGGTGCCCGGCTGATGGCGAACGTCGTGGTCCCCGCGACCGGTCCTTGCAGGCTGGCGAAGCCTGTCAGCAAGTAGGAGAGATTGCCGAGGATTATGACCGCCACCGCCTGCGGGAAGTCGAGGCCGAAGATGACCACGATGAGGGTGCCGTAGACGACGTACTCGACATTCCACACCGCCCCGGCCCACAGCCAGAACAGGTTGCTCGGCTTGCCCCAACGCTCGGTCTGCTCGATGTGCTCGATGCCCTTGGCCTCGATCGCTGTCGAGGCCGGCGGAGCGCCCCCAACGGACGTCGACGCGCCGTTCCCGCCGTGGCTCATACCATCCACTGCCGGTCCTCCCCTCCGTGGGCCGCAGACGCGCAGTTACTCCGTGGTCGCAGGTCTCGAGACGACGCGGGTCACCTGCCCCCGCTGCCGCATTGAGGCCCGGCTCCGCCGGGGTGCCTCGCGGGAACGGCCTGGTTTCGGGCAAGGTATATCACGCCTCGTCACCAGGAGTGGATTTGGGCCGAGGCTGTCCGGGCGACAGCCCGGGCCTTAACTCACAGGGCGGCTTACGAGACCCGTGGAGCCCCGAGCTCGAGGATCTCGTCGTCACCGGGGCCGGTCGGCCACTGCGCCGGGTCGTGGCCGAAGACGAGGCGCGCCCCGGCCGACTCGAGGAGCGCCAACTGCTCGAGCCCGCGACGCTGCGCCGCGAGATCGAAGGCGAACGGGGGCAGGGCCACCTCGTCGAGCGACCGCCTCATGTAACAGGCGTCTCCGCACAGGACGAGCTCGGCCCCGTCGTCGGTCCTCAGGCGGAGGGACTGGTGACCGGCGGTATGGCCGACGGTGGGGAGCAACCGCACGCGGCCGTCACCGAAGACATCCCATGCCCCGTCCACGAGGCGGCGGCGAAGGCCGCACTCGAGGTCGGTGTACTCGGCGCGGAGGTAAGCCTCTCCGTCCACGTCGGCGACGGCCGCCTCCCACTCTGCCCGCTGCACGACAAGGTCGGCATTCTGCAAGAGAGCGCTTCCTCCGACATGGTCGAAGTGGAGGTGGCTGAGGGCGAGGAAGTCGACGGCGGCCGGATCGACGCCGCAGGCTGCGAGCCGTTCGTCGAGGGCGGTCCCCTCAGGAAGATCACAGTCGAACTGCGGCGAGAGAGCACGATGCCTCTCGGATCGTTCGTCGCGGACGTCCGGATGAAGGCCGGCGTCGAATACGAGCACGGAGCCGGCGTGCTCGATCACATAGCAGGGGACCGGGAGGCGGATCCGGCCTTCTTCGCCCTCGATGAGCTCGCTGTAGTCGATGCCGAGCCAGCCGCAGCAGAACCCTCGAACTCGCAATGCCCGCCTCCCTTACCTTGTCAGTGACATCGGCCCGTGGGAGTCCTCAGTCGGTGAAGCACAGCGCCGAAAAGCGCGCCGCCAGGTCCGACGATACGAGGGCAATGTCGAGGTCGACCCGGCCGTAGAGCCACAAGAGGAGGTCCGAGGCCGTCGCGGTGATCGCCGGCACATCCCGGTCGAGGCTCTGTACGAAGCTCGTCGTGCCGGCCGTAGCACCGCCCGAGATTGTCCACGCAGCCTCGGCGTCAGTGCACCGGAGGGCGAAGCGGCCGTTCAGGGACGCTCGGGCGGGCTCAGCCGGGTCGGCATCACTGGAGACGGAGAACGTCAGGAACTCCGTGATGGCGTCCACGGCCACCGGCGCCTCGATGGCGACGGCGCTTCCCGCGGCACGGGCCGCGTCCCAGTGGTGAACGGCCGTCTCCTGCACCTGGTGGCGGGTGATGAAGGCGATGTCGTGCTGGGCGGGGGCCCATGTCCAGACCGCCTCGGCACCGTCCGAGGCCCGAAGCACGCTCACCAGCCGGTCGGCGCCGCGGCGGAAGTTCTCGATCAGCTCCGCTGGGGGGGCGGTGGCGGGCCGGCGTGCGTCCTCCGGCGGGGCGCTCAGCTTTTCCTCGGCGATCGTGGCCCAGAACCACTGCACCTCGGTCAGGTGGGCGACAAGGTCGGCCACGGTCCACCGCGGGCAGTGCTCGACGGCAGCCTCGAGGTGGTCGCGGGCGGCACTGGCAAAGCCGTCGCTGTGTACGGCGATGGCGTCGATGAAGTCAAAGCCCGGTCCGTTCATAGCGGTCCGAGCGTACGCTGTCGAGGTGACGCCGACCCACCGGGAGATCACCGCCGAGCTCCTTGCCCGCCGGGCCGAGCTCACGGGAGAGGTCGCCGAGCTGGCCGAGCCGATCCGCGCCCCCGGCGTGCAGGTGCAGTTCGGCAAGCGGGCAGGTGACCACACGAGCGACGCGGTGATGCAGATGGAGCGGTCCGTCGCCGCCGAGCAGCTGCAGTCTGCCTCGGTCGAGATCGACCGGGCGCTCGCCAAGCTCGCCGAAGGCACCTACGGCCGCTGCGACAGCTGCGGGGAGGAGATCGCCCCGGAACGGCTGGAGGCGCTTCCCGCCGCGACGCTCTGCGTGGCCTGCAAGGCGGCCGGCCGGCGGCGCCCGGAACCGAGCGACTGACAGCACCCTCGGGCGGTCGTCGCTGGCACTCACCCCGGTCACCCTGGACACCGCCGCCGTCTCGCGCCGCGCTGCCTCAGCACCTCGCCCCCGCCCCACACAATCGTGCTCGGGTGGCAGCCGATGCAATACTCCGGACGTGGCCGAGGCGAGTCTGGAGGCGTCACAGGGCGTAGGGGAGCCAGCCGCCGCGCCGGCCGCCCCCCTGCTGGTCGTGAGCGACCTGAGCGTTCGCTTCGGCGGCCTCGCCGCCCTCGACGACGTCAGCATGGATGCCGCACCAGGCGAGATCGTCGGGGTGATCGGCCCGAACGGGGCCGGCAAGACGACGCTGTTCAACGTCATCTGCGGCTTCGTCCGGCCCGACTCCGGCTCGATCGCCTTCGACGGGCGCCGGCTCCACAACATTCGCCCGCACCGGCTCGCCGCCCTCGGCATCGGTCGCACTCTCCAGGGGGTGGGCTTGTGGACTTCGCTCACTGTCGTCGAGAACGTCATGACCGGCCTGCACCGCGAGAGCCGTGGGGACATCGGCTCGGCTCTGCTCGGCCTGCCCCGCTCCTCCCGGGACGAGGCGCGGCTTCGGCGGCGGGCGATCGCCGCCCTCGAGAGCCTCGGGGTGGCCGAGTACGCCGACCGGCTCCCTTCGTCTCTCCCTTACCCCATCCAGAAGAAGGTGGCCCTCGCCCGGGCGCTCGTGAGCGAGCCGAGGCTCCTCCTCCTCGACGAGCCGGCGAGCGGGCTGTCGGAGGCTGACATCGAGCTCCTGGCGGCGACGGTGCTCACGTTGCGGCGCCACCTCGCCGTCGTCCTCGTCGAGCACCACATGGACCTCGTCATGTCTGTCTGCGACCGGCTCGAGGTGCTCGATTTCGGCAAGGTGATCGCCTCCGGGACGCCTGCTGTCGTCAAGAGCAACCCGCTCGTGACGGCCGCCTATCTCGGAGAGGACGTCGCTCCCGGCCGCGATGACCGGAGGCCGGTGGTCGCCGGGAGCGGTGACGCCGGCATCGACCAGGCGAAGGGACGGCAGAGCACCGGAGAGGGCTTCAGCTGAGCGCCGCCTTGACCGTGGAAGGCCTCTCCGCCTCCTACGGGCCGGTCCGGGCCCTCGACGACGTGAGCTTCACCGTCGAGGAGGGCTCGATCACCGCTGTTCTCGGCGCCAACGGCGCCGGCAAGACGACGCTCTTGCGCACCATCACCGGCCTCGTTCCGGCGACCGGCGGGACTGCCATGTTCCGGGGGGTAGACCTGGCGAGCCGGCCACCGGAGGAGGTCGTCCGCGCCGGCGTCGCCCACGTGCCCGAAGGGCGGGGCGTCGTCCAGGAGCTGACGGTGGAGGAGAACCTCAGGCTGGGCGGCTCCTTCCGCCGTGATCGGGACGGCACCCGGGCCGCCATTGGCGAGGTCTACGAGATGTTTCCCCCGCTCGCCGAGCGGCGGCGCCGGTCCACCTTCACGCTGTCGGGGGGCGAGAGGCAGATGCTCGCCATCGGGCGGGCGCTCGTGGCCCGTCCGGAGGTTCTCCTGCTCGACGAGCCGTCGCTCGGGCTGGCCCCCCGCGTGACGACGCAGATCATGGCTCTCCTGCGCACTCTCGTGGCGGAACGGAACCTCACGGTGCTCCTCGTCGAGCAGAACGCCCGCGGCGCCCTCTCGATCGCCGACCGTGCGGTGGTGCTTGTGCTCGGCCGGGTGGCGCTGCAGGGCCCGGCGGCGCAGGTCGCATCCGACGAGAACCTGAGGCATCACTACCTTGGCTACTGACCCGACCGCCGGCCACGAGGCGGGAGGCCGCCGGTGAGGCTCTTCATCGACTACACCCTGAGCGGGGTGAGCTCCGGCATGATCTACGCCGCCGTGGCCCTCGGCCTCGTGCTCATCTGGCGCTCCACGCGCATCCTGAACTTCGCCCAGGGCGGCATGGCGATGATCACGACCTACATCGCCTCTGCTCTGCTCGAGCACTCGGTCGGCTACTGGGCCGCCTTCGCCGTCGCCCTGTTGGCCGGCCTGGCGCTCGGCGCGGCCACCGAGAGGCTGCTCATCCGGCCCGTGGAAGGCCGCAGTCCCGTCGATGCTGTCATCGTCGCAATCGGGTTTCTCATCTTCCTCGAGGCGCTCGCCGGAGCCATCTGGGGCGCCAGCCCACGCGGCTTCCCGGCCCCATTCAGCCAGGTGGACTACCTCGTCGGCGGTCGCGCCATCGCCTTTACCCCCTTCGACCTGTTCGTCGTGCTGGCGGTGCTGGCGCTCATGGGCGTCATGCTCCTGCTCTTCAGGTTCACCGAGGTCGGGCTGCGCATGCGCGCCTCGGCATTTGCCCCCGAGGTGGCTCGCCTGCTCGGGGTGCGGGTGAACCGCATGCTCACGCTCGGATGGGCTCTCGCGACGATGGCCGGAGCACTGGCAGGGCTGTTCGTGGCGCCGGCGGTCTTCCTGTCCCCCAACTACATGGACTCGATCCTCATCTACGGCTTCACGGCGGCGATCGTGGGGGGACTCGAGAGCCCCCTCGGGAGCCTTGTCGGCGGTCTCGTGATCGGGCTGGCGATCTCCTACGTCGGCGGCTACCTCGGCTCGGCTTTCGAGGGGGCGGGTGCCCTCGGGTTGCTCGTCGTGGTGCTCATGGTCCGGCCGTCCGGCCTGTTCAGCCGGGTACAGGCGCGGCGCGTGTGAGGGCCGCCCGCCGGCTCGGGGCCCTCCTCCGCTGGCCGAGTCAGCCGCTCCTTCGCCACCTCGCCTTCGCCGTGCTGGCCGGCATCGCCTGCTACGGGCTCTCGGTCAGCGTGAGCGACTTCGCCAACTCCGAGATCGCCACCGTCGCCCTCTTTGCCGTGGCCATCGCGGGCCTCTCCATGCTCACCGGCGGCACGGGTCAGCTCTCGCTCGGCCATGGCGCTCTCATGGCCGTCGGTGCCTACGCCTACGCCGAGCTGGAGCTGCACAACCCCCATGTCCCGCTCTCTGTAGGGCTCCTCGTCGCCGTGGGGGCGGCCGCCGTCGCCGGCGGGGTGCTCGGAGTGGCGGCGGCGCGCCTGCGGGGGCCGTACCTCGCCGGGGTGACGCTGGCGCTTGCTCTCGTGGCGCCTCAGCTCGCAGACCATTTCTTCAATTCGGACCAGGGGATCCCCGTCGGCCTGACGCCGCCGGCCTCGGTGGAGTCCAACCACTGGCTGGCCTGGATCGCCCTGACGTGCGCCCTCGTTATCTTCGTGCTCCTCGCCAACCTCCGGCGGAGCCGCTTCTACCGGTCGTTCACGGCCGTGCGGGACGACGAGATCGCCGCCTCCCTCGCCGGCATCAGCGTCGCCCGCACGCAGATCCTGGCATTTGTGCTGAGCGCCGCCTGCGCCGGTCTCGCCGGGGCCCTCCTCGCCATCGCCGACCTCGGAGCCACGTCCGGGCTCTTCCCCCTCACCTTGTCGGTGCAGCTCGTGGCCGGGATGGTCATAGGCGGGATCGGCAGCCTCGTCGGGGCGGTGTGGGGAGCGGTGCTCGTCGTCTACATCCCGATCTGGCTCGACGACATCGTCAACAGCCCGAGCTCGACGCTTGCGGCCAATCTCCCCCAGGCTGTCTTCGGCCTCCTCATCGTCCTCGTCATCCTGCTCGTGCCAGGGGGGATCCAGGGCGCCCTCCGGAGGGGCATCACCGTTGCCCGGGGCCGGATCGCCAGAGCAGGAAAACCCGGGCGAGCGCCCACGACCTCGCCAGGTGCCGGTGATACCGTGACCGAGGTTGCCTCCATGGACGGGGGATAGCGCCACAGGGGAGGGAGGATCGGGCGAGGCGGCGATTTTGGTTCGGCACCGGGTTGACTCCCGGTCCGAGGGTTCGATCTGAGAGGGGATGCTCAAAGATGCGACAGGTCAATCGTTCCGTGAAGATCCTCGGCGTGCTGTTGGCGGCGTCGCTCGTGGCGGCGGCGTGCGGGACTGCCTCGACCTCGTCGACGACGACGACGTCGGGCGCTAGCTCGTCGGGGGGCACCGATCAGGCCTCGGCGCCCGGGATCACGAAGACTCAGATCCTCCTCGGGTCCACCCAGCCGCTGAGCGGCCCGGCCGCCCCCGGCTATGACGAGATCGCCCCTGGCTCGAACGCCGTCTTCCAGTGGGTGAACGCCCACGGCGGGATATTCGGGCGCAAAATCTCCTACAAGTACCTGAACGACGAGTACGACCCTCCGCTCACCGTCCCGCTCACCAAGCAGCTCATCTCCCTGCCCATGTTCGCCGACTTCGACCCTCTCGGCACCCCCACCCAGGTGCCGGTGGAGGGACTGCTCAACTCCGACAAGATCCCGCAGCTCTTCGTCGCCTCCGGCTGCGCTTGCTGGAGCAACCCGTCGACCTACCCGTGGACGTTCGGCTGGCAGCCCAACTACATCATCGAGGGGAAGATCCTCGGCAGCTACGTCACTGCGCACTTCCCCGGCCAGGACGTCGGCTACGTCTACCAGGACGACGAGTTCGGCCAGGACGGCGTGAAGGGCCTCGACCAGCAGATCAGCTCCCACTCCGTCGTGGGCCGCGAGCCCTACTCGGTCGCCCAGCTCTCAGCGGCCGCCGGCCTCGGCAGCCAGGTCGCCGCCCTGCAGGCGCACAAGGCCAAGGTCGTCGTGCTGTACACAATCCCTGCCGCCACGGCGGAGGTGTTGCTGGCGGCGGCCGCATTGCACTACCACCCGCAGTGGGTCATCTCCTCGGTCGGCTCCGACGTCCCCACCCTGACCGGCCTGCTGGCCACCTTCTCCAAGGGCAAGGCCGGGGCCGCCCTGCTGAACGGCATCCTCACCGCCGGCTACCTGCCTCCCTTCACCGACTTGCAGAACCCGTGGATCAAGCTCTTCAAGCAGATCTGGCAGACCTACGACTCCCACAACAAGTTCGACGGCAACACGGTCTACGGGCTGGCCGTCGGTTGGACGATGGTCGAGCTGCTCAAGATGGCAGGGCGCAACCCCACTCGCCAAGGGCTCGTCAGCACGCTGGAGAACGACGGCGCCATGCTGAGCGGCCCGGGCCTCGTGCCTCTCTCGTACTCGGCCACGGACCACTACGGCTATCAGGGATCCGAGGTGTCCGAGATCACCAACAGCGCCTACAAGGTCGTCTCGCCCGTCTACACGGCACAGAACACCGGCTCGGTGTCGACCTTCAGCGGCACTCTGCACGACACGGCGCCGAGCTTCTCGAACCCCGGTCTCTGAACAGCAGGCAGACCGGGCCGGCGTGACCAGGCCGATGGACGGTTACGGGGATTCGACCTACGGCGACTCCATCGCCGATCTCTACGACGAGCTGTACGGCGAGATGGATCCGGCGGCGGCCGTCGAGATGCTCGCCGGGCTCGCCGGCAGCGGTCGAGCCCTCGAGCTTGGGATCGGAACCGGACGCGTAGCTCTCCCGCTGGCCGCTCGCGGCGTGCAGGTCGAGGGCGTCGACACCTCCGAGGCCATGGTGACCCGCCTCCGCGAGAAACCCGGCGGGGACGCCATCAAAGTCCACTTCGGCAACTTTGCCGACGTGGAGGTAGAGGGTGAGTTCTCGCTCGTCTACGTGCCGTTCACGACCTTGTTCGCCCTCGACTCGCAGGATGAGCAGCTGGCCTGCCTGCGCAACGTCTCAGCCCACCTCATGGCCGGCGGCCGCTTCGTGATGGACGCCTTCGTGCCCGAGCCGGCCAGGTTCCGCGACCACCAGTCGAGCACGGTCCGGATGATCGCCCTCGACAGCGTGTTGATGGACGTCGCCCTGCACGACCCGGTGTCCCAGCGCATCTACTCGTCCCACGTCCTCGTGCGCGACGGCACGGTCCGGCTCGTACCGGTGCGCATCCGGTACTGCTGGCCGTCGGAGCTCGACGTCATGGCACGGCTCGCCGGGATGATGCTCGAGAACAGATATGCCGACTACGCCGGCAACGAGTTCGGGCGCGACTCGGGACGTCACGTCTCGGTCTACGTGAAGGAGCCTGAGTAGGCAGGCCCGCGGCGGCGACGCACCGGCTCCCCGCGCCGCGGCCCATGTGGGCAGCTCGCCAAGCGGTAAGCGGTAAGCGGTCACGCCACGCCGGCGCAGACGCCGGCTCAGCGGCTCTGCTCCCTGCTCGATGCCGCCTCGAGCAGGGAGACGACCTCTTCGTCGGAGGTCTGGGAGAAGTCCCGGTACCACTGGCCGACCGCGAAGAAACGGCTCGGGGCCTCGAGGAGGACGGCCTCGTCGGCGGCACC
>Ga0182024_10007035_pt1 | contig 24432 bp, 26 predicted proteins | sample P32metaG_FD_120480 | JGI IMG/M metagenome (GOLD analysis project Ga0182024, IMG submission 120480) | Permafrost microbial communities from Stordalen Mire, Sweden - P3-2 metaG (Illumina Assembly) | ecosystem: Environmental > Terrestrial > Soil > Wetlands > Permafrost | place: Sweden: Stordalen...
GGGCTGCTGCTGGTTCCAATCCGCGAATGCGGCCTGGCCGGTGACGGTCTGCTGCGCCGGTAGCGCAGCGGGAAGAAGCAGGGCGGCCGCGGCAAGTACGATGGTAGACGGGGATCGCATGTTTTAGTTCCTCAGGTTTGAATGGAATTCGTTCCTTGCATGAGCGGCTGCGCTATCCGAAATAGAGATATCGCAGCCACGCGACGGTTAAGCATTCGTTCACGAAAATCAAAGGCGTTTGCTACGCTACGCCCTCTCTCGCGTCCTTCCAAAGGTCAATCGACCCCTCTCGCGCATAGCGATCAACCTCCTTGAGCTCCGCATCCGTAAACTGAAGCTGCTTCACCGCATCGAGGGAGTTATCCAACTGCTCCACGTTACGTGCTCCGATCAGTGCGGAGGTAATTCGCCTGTCGCGAAGGACCCACGCAATCGCCATCTGCGCCAGCGACTGTCCGCGGCCCTTCGCAATTTCGTTCAGCGCCCGCACCCGCTTCAGATTTTCTTCACTTAAGAATTCCTTCTGAAATGAGACGCCATCCTTTGCGCGCGAACCTTCCGGCACCCCGTTCAGATACTTGCTCGTCAATAGCCCCTGGGCCAGCGCAGAGAACGCAATGCAGCCGACACCGAGTTCCTCCAGTGTGCCGAGGAGCTCCTTTTCCACCCAGCGATTCAGCATCGAGTACGACGGTTGATGAATCAGAAGCGGGACTCCTTCGCTCTTCAGAATCTGTGCCGCTTCGCGCGTCCGTTCAGGACTATACGAAGAAATGCCCACATACAACGCCTTGCCTTGCCGCACGGCATGCGCCAGGGCACCCATCGTCTCCTCAAGCGGAACATCCAAGGTCGGCCGGTGGGAGTATAAAATGTCGACGTATTCGAGCCCCATGCGCGTCAGGCTCTCGTCGAGCGACGCAAGCATATATTTGCGCGAGCCGCCCTCGCCATAGGGTCCCGCCCACATATCCCATCCCGCCTTTGTGGAAATCAAGAGTTCATTTCGGTGGCTGCGAAAATCCCTCCGCAGAATCTCTCCGAAGTTCTCCTCCGCAGACCCATACGGCGGACCATAGTTATTCGCAAGGTCGAAATGCGTCACGCCGCGATCGAACGCGCGCCGAATCACAGCCCGGCCCGTCTCGAAAACATTGACACCACCGAAGTTCTGCCACAGTCCAAGCGAGATCGGGGGCAGGACGATCCCCGATCGTCCACACCGCCTGAATGAAGCTCCGTCATATCGCTTTGCATCCGGTACATAACTCATCGCATCTCCTTTTTTTTCTGACCTGCTCGATGTTGTTCGTCGTCAACTCGCAAATGCTCTGAATCTATCTCGTCCGGGGTGCCGTGTGATACTCGACATACATCAACCTGATGAAGCAATTCAGCAGCCAAACTGGTCTGAGGTTAGATTGCCGACCTGATTGAACTTTACAAGTGGCTCTCTCCTCCGGTGTGACAGTGGGCCGACACAGGTGTCCATGTTTCGCCTCGGCCCAGGTTATCGTAGTTTGATTCAAACTTCTCACTTAGCTGCTGGTAACTCGAATCGGTTAGGAACAAACTGTGAGTTAAGAATCAGAAGCCGGATTCAAGCCAGTAGCTAGAGGCTTCCCCCAGACTCCGCCTTGACGGCCTGGTTGATGATTCGCTGGATGATGACGATCTGGACGTGGATGTGGCTTGCTACGTCGGGGAGGAATTCGTTGACGAAGTTGCCGATGGGGGCGGAGGCGAGATCGATGGCGTACCGGTCGGCGGTCGCGCCGACGGCCGTTTCGCGGCCGGGGACGTAGAGGTTGGCCATGAGGTCGTCGCAGGCGAAGCCTACCAGGTTGGCGTAGTTGGGCATCCCCTTTCCGTTGTCACCCCTGGTCCAGAAGACCTGCACGATGGCGTGACCGATTCGGCGGCGGATAGTGGCGTGCTCCATGCGGTAGTAGTGCGGGTCCTGATGGGCGATAGAGGGGATGAGGAAGGTGCCGAAGAATTCGTCGGTCATGTCTTCGGTAGCGCTCACGCCGACGGAGCGGCCGAAGCCGGGCATGCCTGGGCCGTAGGGGGAGTGGCTATCGGTCGCGACCGAAATGCCAGCTTCACCGGTGACAGCGAGGAGGCTGAACGGGTCAAGGAAGTTGCGGGCGGCTAACCAGCCCTTGTCGCCACGGGTCAGGGGCCTCTGCTGCGGGCCGTTGGTGAAGCGCTGGTACCAGTTGAGCTGGCAAGTGGTGCAATGGACGTGGGCTGGGCTCGCGATTGAGCAGTCTCCGGCCATGGTGTCCTTGTGTGCGGGATCCGACTGGGGAGCGGGGCAAGATGTGCGAAAATGCGGTTCGGGCGCATCGGGGAGAGAGGACGCGTCGACCGGCTGGTCTGACGGGGTGGCACGCAGCGAAGGAGCGATCAGAAGCAAAGCCATCTGAACCAGCGCGAAGCACGCGAGTCGAGCAATTGCCGGGAGTTGCAGAAGGGCGTCGCGCCTGAGTGCGGGTCTGATTTGCGTTCTCGGGCTGCTCGCCGAAGTTGCCTCTTCTGACGAGACGAGCATTCGCGAGGGGATTTCGGGTATGCTCTTCGGAGAAAAGCGGACCCGTTGAGTCATTCCACTTTTCGTGACGATGGAAGTTAGCCAGGTCGTCATCTTGGCCTTTTCTGGCACTGATCGAGATGCTTGAATTCGGACAAGAAGGCGTCTCCGAAGTTTTGCCCTAATACAGCGGAAATCGGTCGCAGGACGATCCCTGACCGTCCACGCCGCCTGAACGAACTTCCGTCATACCGCCTTGTATCCGGTGCATAACTCATCTACGCAATCCTCTCCCTTTTATCCTGGCGCATGATCTGCTTCAACTTCGCGCGTGCCCGTGAGAGCTGGGCTTTTACTGTCCCGCCGGACACTCGAAGAATGTCTGCTGCTTCGCTCGTGGTCAGTCCATCCATGACACGCAACTGAATCACTTTGCGTAGCGCAGGCGAAAGCTCCGTCATGAACTGCATAAGATACCCATGCGATTCGGACCTGATGCACTCACTTTCAGGGTCTGGCCTGACGTCTGCCAATCTGTCTGACATGCAATAGTCTTGATCTTCAAACAATTGTTGGTCCAAAGATATGGGTGGCTGGCGTGGCCTTCGGCGCAACTGGGTCCGGGCACTATTCATGACGATGGTGGTAAGCCAAGTCGTCATCTGCGCGGCGCCCCTAAACTGATCAAGGTGCTTGTAAGCGGACAAGAGAGCATCCTGCACTGCATCTTCTGCGTCGTATGGGTTGCCCACGTAGCGGTTGGCCCTTCTGTAAAGTGAAGGCAGATATTGCGAAACAGCATTTTCAAGTTCTCTCAAGCCCTCTTGGCGATTGTGAACGGCGTAGTGCTGCTCGTCTCCGATGTGCGACTCTAGCGCCTGCATATCGTCCATGCCCCCTTGGCAACTGTTAAGTGCACGCTGTCTGCCAAACATTCCGATGTACGTTAGTTGTCTAGTTTGAGCGATATACTTCAACCATGGGAGTGGGTGGGCCTCATGGAGGTCTTTTCACGCGTCGGGCATTCGACTCGGCGTCCGCCATCCGACAGACCGCGGCAGTGATCGTATCCACCGCGTCACACTGATCGTTTCTGATTCGCCGTGTGCGTTACATGCCTATCAATCGTGTGGCTCGAATCCGCCTTTCGCATCAATCTCGGCCCTCGGTGCCCGCCCGATCCCTGCCTTCTCGTGTCGTCTTGAAAATCAGATCGATTGTCACGACCTGCGCCTTCTTGTCCAGGTCCACCAGCAGTGCGGCGCTCTAGCGTTCGACCTTGAAGCGATAGGTTAATCCGAGATAGGCATAGGTCAATGGAGCGCCATGTTTTTCGCTCGTCATTACCTCGCCGGGGAAGAAATGACCAACACCAATATTGGTGACGAACGATTTGTGATAAATGTACTTCGCCGAAGCATCAAACTCGCTGCCGATTTCGTCGCTCGCGAACCCGCCCGTGGGCGCAGCAATAAAGCTTGCGCCGGCACCGGAGAAAATCCCATCGTGGATCGTCGCCGCGTGCAGCGAGCCGCCCTGGAACAGCACCAGGAAGTCGCCGCGCGGCGTCAACTGCAAGTTCAGGCGACGCTGCTTGATGTTCTGGAAGCCGAACAAGTCGACCAGGCCGAATGCATTGTGGTTGCTCGGATACTCCTGATCGTAGGTGCCGATGCGATCTGAATTTGTGTGCGGATTGCCGGTCGCGTAGTCATACTCCGCCTCGAGGTGTGGCTGCCATGGAATGCGCTTCGTCCCATAGCCACCGCGGATGATCGCCGCGCCTGCATGTATCGAATCGTTGCTGTAGCTGCCGCGCTGCAAATCTCCGGTGCCCGACGAATCAAACCCGAGTGGCAGCTTCGTCGTGTAGTACGAACCGAATGTCACCTCGGTCTGGCTGCCAACCACGCCCTGCTGGCTGGTAACTCGGGCCAAGGCATGAATTAGGACGAATGGCTCGATAGTGGTACGCGGCACATATGTCGCCAGCTTCGCGTGCACGCCATGGAAGGTCAGTCCCGCGCCGTGCGTGTCCAGGCTCGTGGGATGAATCGCGACCACCGAGGTGCTGAAGAGATTCAACTGGTTGACGTTTCCAATACGCGAATAGAAGCCGTCCCAGGTTCGGCTGTTGTTCGTCCAGTCGCTGATACCAACCACGCGCTCGTCGCCTATCCGCAGCTCCTGCCGGCCCACGATGAACTGCACCGGCGTGTAATGGAAATCAAGATATCCCTGCCTCAGATCGAAGGTGTCACGCATGTTCGCCGCCGTATCCCGCAGCGGAAGCCCGAGCGCGTGCAGATCCATGAACTGCGCATAGAACGTCAGCCAATTGGTCGGAACCACCGTCATGCCGCCCCAAACGCGGGTAAGCTCATACAGGCGATCCTTGCCTGAGACATACCCCAGCGAGGTCTGCTCCTCCGTGCGCCCACGCAGTTCCATGTCCAGCGTCATCCAGCTCGGAATGTCGCTACTGTGGAAGGGCTGCACGATACCCTCCTTCAGCGGATACAGCGCTTGCTGCGCCAACCCGGAAGAGGCAAACGCAAGGACCGCAACCATGGCCGAAACCCGTGCCACAGCTGACCAGAGATGAAAAGCCCTTGCAACATTGACAAATTTTCGCATGGCACAACTCCGCTAGACACCCCGGAGCCGTGAATTGCGCGAGGCTCTGGGTTTCATTTGGGTGCAAGGTGCTTCCGGTTTACTTCTCCGGAGTGATGACAACTTCCGTCTTGCTGATCCTCGCGAGGAAGTCTTCGCCGGTGCCAATGTGCTCGTTCACCAGGCGCGATGGAGTGTGGGCAAGCCACTCACCCAGCGAAATATCCTGGTACTCGGCCGTCGGGAACACCTCCAGGAACAGCAGATCGGTATCGCCGATGTTCTCGATGTAGTGCGGCTGCGACCGCTCGATGTAGCCTACATCGCCGGGGTGGAAGTCCATAGTGCGGGCGTGTGCGCCGGCAGTGAAGACCGTCATACGGGCTGTGCCCTTCACGTAGTACTGCCACTCATCCGCATTGGGGTGCCAGTGCAGCTCGCGCAGGCCGCCGGGCTTCACCGTTACGATTGCCGCGGCAATGTTCGTAGCCGGGAAGTTGTTGCGGTCGACGATCTTCACGCTGCCGCCGGCCGTCACCTTGGTGGGCTCCATCTTCTCGGTGAAGAAGGCAAATGTATCCGGAACCGGACCGCTGCCCGCGTACACCTGCTTCTTCTCCTCGGCCAACGGTCGAGGCAGTTCGGTCGCGAAGATGAACAGTTCCCGCGGCGGCACATTGTCAAAGGTCGACTCCGGAACGCCAAAGTTCTTCGCCAACACCTCCTTCGGCGTGTGATGCAGCCAGTCGGTCAGCAGGAACGTCTCGAACTCGTTGAAGTTGCCGTCGTCGAACACCAGCAGGAACTGGCAGCCATTCTCGCCTATCCCCTGAATCGAGTGCGGTACGCCGCCCGGAAACAGCCAGAGATCGCCTTCCTTCACGTCCTCAATAAACACCCGGCCCTTCTGGTCGACCGCCGTGATGCGCGCGCTACCGGCCGTCATAAAGGCCCACTCGGAGCCCACATGCCAGTGCAGTTCGCGGACGCCGCCGGAGATCAGACGCATCTCCACGCCAGCCATCTTCTTCGATATAGGGAAGTCGCGCACCGTCACCTGGCGAGTCCAGCCGCCCGCCTCAATGCGCCTGTGCGACATGGCAAAGGGGTACTTGAATGGAGGCTGACCGCCCGCATCGGTTCCCGGCGGGTACACCGAATCCGGCTCCTGCGCCTCCAGACCCGGATTCTTCGGCCCCAACTCCTGCTCGTTGATTCCGGTATGCGTGTCCCGGCTCATGTCTTTCGTCTGTTGTGCCGCAGCCAGAATCGGAAAGCTCGCTGCCGCCACCAGAGCAGCCGAGGTCTTTCCCAAAAACGATCGCCGGCTGACGCCGTCACTGCTCATCCCACCGTCTTCCTCTGTCATACTGCTCCCTCCCTTTGCTCCGATCCATCGCCATAGAACTCTTGTGAGCCGGGCACATTATGTTCACGAGTTCGTCGAGGCGCTTATTTAGAATTCGCTGCAACCGCGCGGAATCTCGATCGGCCCATTTGTAGGGCGATGGCTCTCGCTACCACGGCGAAATGCACGTAGAATGCCAATCATCCCGGCATGCGTTAGCTGCCTGGTTTCAGCGGTATACTGCAACCGGGGGAGTGGGTGGGCCTTATGGAATCCACCTCACGCGTCGGACATTTGACTCGATGTCCGCCATCCGACAGACCTCGGCCTGGAGGCCCACGAATGACGCCTCGGAATTCTCCTACGGTGTTCGTTATTGATGACGATGTAGAAGTGCGTATGTCCATTCAGGGCCTGCTGAAGGCCGCGGGCATGCATTCCGAAGCCTTTGGGACAGCGGAAGAGTTCTTGGCAAACAAGGAGCCGGATGGTCCGAGTTGCCTCGTTCTGGACGTGTCCCTTCCCGGAGTCGACGGCTTGGAGCTTCAGCGGAAACTGGCAGACTCCGGTTTGCGCATCCCTATCATCTTCATTACCGGACACGGCGATATTCCGATGACGGTGAAAGCCATAAAATCCGGTGCGGTGGAGTTCCTGACCAAGCCCTTCGTCGACGAAGATTTATTGAATGCGATTCAACAGGCCTTCGATCGCGACCGCGTCACGCGCCACGAGCAGGGTGAGCTTGCCGAATTGCGAAAGCGATACGAGTTGCTGACCACGCGCGAACGCCAGGTCATGGGTCTGGTGGTTTCCGGCATGCTCAACAAACAAGTCGCATTTGAGCTCGGGACCAGCGAAATCACCGTGAAGATCCAGCGCGGGCATGTAATGACGAAGATGCGGGCCGAATCACTTGCGGAACTAGTCCGAATGGCGACTAAGCTTGAGCTTCCAGTCGGCGGGAAGTAGTTGAATACCGCACCTGGCGAACGATAGCGGTCTCCCGAGAATTGACGGCCGATGCGAAGGCGTCAATGTGATCCACTCTACGAGTCATTTTAGGGAAAGAGATTTCGAACATGAATCATCCGGAAACTACGAATAGGGCCGCTGGATCGGCAGGGTCGATGGCGCGACGCTATGGATTGGCTTTGGTCTCGGTCGCGGCCGCTCTAGGCTTATCGCTTGCGTTCATTCACTTCCATCTGCCTCAGCCTTTTGGTGCATTTGCGCTATCTGCAATCGCTCTCACCTTTTGGTACGCCGGCACCAAGCCTGGCATCCTCGCGGCTTTGCTGTCGTCCGTCGTCCGCGACTTTCTCTTCGATCCACAGACCAGTACGGAGTCTCGCCTCCTGTTTGATCTCGTGTTTCTGGTCTTTGCGTTACTCATGACGCAGGTTGTGCGGGGGCGAAATGAACTTCAACTCAGAGTCGCGGAGCGAACCGCGGAGTTGACTCGATTGAATGACGACCTCAAACGTGAGATCGCCAAGCACAACCAGATAGAGGCAGAACTGCGCCTGAGCGAGGCCTATTTAGCCGAGGCACAGAGGCTGAGCCACACCGGCAGTTGGGCATGGAGTCCGCCCCCGGGCGACATCAGGTACTGGTCCGAGGAATGCTACCGCGTGCAAGGCTTTGACCCGAACGAAGGGCAACCCCGATTTGAAGAGTTCTTGCAACGCGTTCATCCGGACGATCAAGCCCGAATCACAGAAGTGATTGAGACAGCAGTGCGCGAAAAAGAGGAGTTCGAATTCGACTACCGCATCATTCATCCCGGCGGCGAAATCAGAGACGCCCGTTCGATAGGCCATCCAATTCTCGGCCCATCCGGCGATCTAGTTGAATACGTGGGTACCATCATCGACGTCACTGACCGCAGGCAGGCGGAGAAAGAGCGGGAGAGGCTGCGCGAGGCTCAAGCGGATCTGGCTCACGCCAGCCGGATGACCGCCATGGGAGAACTGACCGCTTCCCTGGCGCACGAAGTGAATCAGCCCATTACTGCAGCTGTCAACGGCGCCAGCACCTGCGTACGGTGGCTTACACGGGAAAATCCCGACCTGGTGGAGGCTCGCGAAGCTGCGCTGGGAGTCATTCGAAATGCCAAGCGTGCGGCAGACATTATCAACCGCATCCGTTCGATATCGAAAAAAGGCGAATCGAAGCGGCAGTTGGCCGATGTCAATGAACTTATTCGAGAAATGATCGCCCTGCTGCGGAGCGAAACGAACAGGTATTCCATTTCGGTCCGCACCGAACTTGACCCTGAACTTCCCAAGGTCATGGCAGACTCTGTGCAAGTGCAGCAGGTTTTGATGAACCTCATCATGAACGGCATCGATGCGATGAAAGAGGTCGATCGGGAACGTGACCTCGTCATCTGTTCTCAGCGGACGGAAAATCGCCAGCTGATGATCTCGGTCAGCGATAGCGGCGTGGGGCTGCCACCGCAGCAGACCGACAAGATATTCGATCCCTTCTTTACAACGAAGCCTCATGGCATCGGCATGGGACTTCGGATCAGCCGTTCCATTGTCGAATCGCATGGCGGCCGCTTGTGGGCATCCGGCAACTCTCCGCACGGCGCAACTTTCTGCTTCACTCTGCCCTCGCCAGCCGAGGAGGGAGAATGACGCTGGCAACGCTGTGAACGCTCATACCAACGTATGATTGCGCCGCCTTCACCATGGGTGCATAGTGTGTCTTATGAGCTGTCATAAGGAAAGTAAACTCGTAGCGATTGTCGACGATGATGATTCGGTACGCGGCACATTGCAGGAGCTGCTGAGATCTGCAGGTTTCTCCTCACGAGCATTTGAGTCGGCAGAGGCATTTCTCGGGTCGGGCCGTCAGCAGGAGACGGCGTGTTTGATTACGGATATCCGCATGCCGGGAATGTCCGGTCTGGAATTGCAGGCCAGGCTGAATGCCGAGCGTTGCAGAATTCCGACCATCTTTATAACAGCGCACGGCGATGAAGATATGCGATTCCAGGCGCTAAGGGATGGTGCCGTGGAGTTCCTGCCGAAACCCTTCGACGATGAAGTTCTGATCGAAACTATTCGTGCTGCTCTCAACCGTTAGGTCGAGAAGGAAGGTACACGATGAGCACCAGGTTTAACGTGCATCCATCCGAAGATTGTGTCTGCGATGACCACAGGAGTGACCAAGGCTCTCGCCCGCGCAAATTCGAGCAACTCATTGGCAATAGCCCCGCGTTGGAAGCAGTGCTCGAAGGGGTCAAGCGAGTGGCGCCGACAGGTTCCACAGTTTTGATCCAGGGCGAAACGGGCACGGGCAAGGAACTGATCGCGCGCGCGATACACAATATCAGTCCGCGGTGCGGACGCCCGTTTATCAAGCTGAACTGCGCAGCGATCCCGCTGGACCTCCTGGAAAGCGAGCTCTTCGGACACGAAAAGGGCGCGTTCACTGGAGCCATCGCTCAGAAACTTGGCCGCTTCGAGCTGGCTGATAAAGGTACCCTCTTTCTGGACGAGGTCGGCGACATTCCGCCGTCATTACAGCCCAAATTGCTGCGTATATTGCAGGAACAGGAATTCGAGCGTCTGGGCAGCAGTCGAACTCACCAGGTAGACGTTCGGCTCGTGGCTGCGACCCATCGCGACCTGGCGGAGATGGTGAGAAATGGCGACTTTCGCAGTGACCTTTACTTTCGCCTGAATGTATTTCCCGTTGAGTTGCCTCCTTTGCGAGACCGCCGCGAGGATATTCCGGCCTTGGTGGAGCACTTTGCCGAGATTCTTGGTCGGCGTGTGGGCCGGTCCATCGACCACATTCCTCCGGAGACTATGATGGCTCTCTGTTCATACGACTGGCCGGGGAACATCCGCGAACTGCAGAACCTGATCGAGCGCGCCGTGATCCTATCCGACGATGGTGTGCTTCCGAATCCTATGCTGACCGTCGGGACACGGCGAATCGCTGTTTCCCCAGTTCCAACTACTTTGATTGATTCCGAGCGCGCCCTGATTCTGCGCACGCTTGATGCAGCCGGCTGGGTAATCGGAGGGCGGGATGGCGCAGCCTCCAGACTTGGCCTGAAGCGCACTACGCTGATCTACAAGATGCAAAGGCATGGGATTTCGCGGCCCTCTTTCGATAGCGATCTCGAAATGACCGAGCCGTCAGGGCAAGTGGTGGAGTTGCTGCCCCAGTTGCAGTAGATGCGGAAATTGAGCTGGAACCGCTTCCGAACGTAAGTACTCAGCACTACTGCGCTGCGCGCCTTCGACACCTCGAGAGTTTGGCTAGTCTGATCGGATGTCGATTTCATGATGTATTACACCGATCCCATCATTCAGGGCGTATCGCTCTTCCATTGTCATCTGCTAAGCCATGCGGACAAGGGCATGACAGCCAAAAATTCTCTTCAAGCAAACAATTTGTGAGCTCAGTGTGAATACATCGAACGCCGCGAAGCATCGAACAACCGAATAGAGCGAATCAGGCGTATAGCGAGGAGAACGTGGTCCATCATGAAAGCTCCGTCTTTTGCCGGCCCCTCGCACACGGTTGATAGCTCCATGTTGCAGACGGCCGTTGTAAAAGTTACGGGGCGGACGTCGCGAGAAGTATTGGATAGTCTCGCGATTGAAGAGCCTCTCGAGATTCAACTCACCTATGGGCCATCCAACTCGCGGCAGACGCGATCGATCTCCGTCACAATGCGTACTCCAGGCGATGACTTCGACCTGGCAGCCGGCTTTCTCATGACTGAAGGAGTGATCCGGGACGCAAACGACATCGAGCAAATTACGTATGCAGGAGACTCATTAAGTGAGGGCGCACCATACCCCCTGGCCATGGATGTGCACAAGCTCGGCTCCAGACGGAATATCGTTCGAGTGGATCTGACAACGGAAGTCGAGGTGAATCTAGGGAGCCTTCAACGTAACTTCTATACAACATCAAGTTGCGGCATCTGTGGCAAAGCGTCTCTCCTCGCCTTGCGCACGGTCTGCCCGCCGCGTGCGACGAACAATTTCAGAATGGACGCGCAGGTGCTCTATCGTCTCCCCGAACGCCTCCGCGCATCGCAGGGAGTGTTCGATCGTACAGGTGGATTGCACGGTGCAGGGCTCTTCGACTCAGCCGGGACCCTATTGGCGCTTCGTGAAGATGTAGGCCGCCACAACGCGGTGGATAAGTTAATCGGCTCTGAATTCCTTGCGGACCGTACACCCTTGCGGGAACGTTTGCTTTTGCTGTCTGGACGTGCCAGCTTTGAACTCCTGCAAAAAGCACTGATGGGCGGACTTCCAATGGCTGCGGCCGTTGGGGCTCCATCGAGCCTTGCAGTACAGGTCGCGAAGGAGTTCGACATTACCCTCGTCGGATTCCTTCGAGCAGGCCACTTCAACATCTATCACGGCAACGAGCGCATCGACGGATACACATCGACATCAATCGGAGTTGGAGAATGAAGCTGCGAATTAAGGGAGATTCCTTGCGGCTAAGGGTATCGCGCTCGGAAGTTGCAAAGCTTCTGGCGGGCGACTGCCTGGAAGAGACAATTCATTTCACGCCAGAGGCCGTCGCAAAGTTCACCTATGCCCTGCAACAGGAGACTTCGTTGAGTCGGCCGACCATTCAATACTCCAGTAATAAAGTTACGATTCTAATCCCTGCTGAACAGGCGAATGCGTGGGGCGCCACTGATCAGGTCGGGATCGCGGAGGATATAAGTCTAGGAAACCTCGGGTCACTTGCGCTCCTGATTGAGAAGGATTTCGCCTGCCTCGATCGAGGCGAAGAGGACAATGAAGACACCTTCCCGAATCCAAATGCCGGCACAACATGTTAGGGCTGGTCAAACCTGAGGGCTGGCGAATCTGCCGCCCCTACCCAGCCAGAGCTCCTGCCGCGGTCTTTCGCGCACTTACTTCGTCCAGCTTCCGAATCGACTCCGCACCCAGCTTCAGCTTTGCCGCTTCAGCCAGATCGGCCAGTTGCTTCTCATTCGTCGCGCTGGCAATCGGAGCCGTAATTCCGGGCTGTGCTAGCAGCCAGGCCAGCGCCACGCGCGCTGGAGTCGATCCGTGTGCGTTCGCCACCTCATCCAGCGCCGCAACCACCGCGAATCCCCAGTCATTCAGGTACTTTTGCACCATCGATCCCCGTGCGGCCTTCTCCGTGTCCTTTTGGCTGCGATACTTGCCGGTTAAGAAGCCTGCTGCCAGCGAAAAGTATGGAATCACTCCCACCTGGTACTTCTCCACCACCGGCAGAAGATCCGATTCGTAACCCTGTCGCTCCACCAGGTTGTAATGCGGCTGAAGCGAGATGTAGCTTGCAAATCCAAGCTTGCTGCTTGTCTCCAGCGCTTCCGCCAGACGCGCTCCGCTGTAGTTCGATGCTCCGATATACCGGACCTTCCCCTGCTTCACGAGTTCGTTGAAGGTGCCCAGCGTCTCTTCCAGTGGGGTCTCTGAATCGTCCTTGTGAGCTTGATAAATGTCGATATAGTCGGTCTGCAACCGCCGTAGCGAATCCTCAACCGCCTGCCGAATATAGGCCGCTTTCAATCCTTTTTTGCCTTCGCCCATGTCCATTCCGACCTTCGTCGCCAGGATCACGTCCTTGCGCTTCCCGGTCTTCGCAAACCACTTGCCGATAATCGTCTCCGACTCGCCGCCCTTGTTCCCTGGAACCCAACGCGAATACACATCGGCAGTATCCACAAAGTTCAATCCGGCATCGAGCGCGGCATCCAACTGCCGAAAAGTCTCCGTCTCCGGCAGCGTCCACCCGTAGACGTTTCCCCCCAGACAAATCACCGGCACTTCCGGCCCTGCAAATCCGAGCTTTCGCTTTTCCATGTGTGATTCTCCTCTCTTTCTTTTAGATTAGGGAAATCCCCCAAAAGACGCACATAACCCGCGTGATCTTCTACCCGATGTTTTGTGCATTGGAATTTCCGAGCTGGCGGGCGTCGTCGCCACGTCATTCGCGCCTCAGAGCCGAGTGGGATCCGGAATAGCTGTAACAACGCGGAGTCTCGTTTTGCACGAATTTCCTCAACGCGATCCTTGCGCGCAGAAGCCTTGACTTGACCGCCGGCTCCGAAATGCCCAGGGATTGTGCAATCTCTTTGGTCGATAGCTCGCCCGCCTGTTGGAGCTCAAGTACCCGCCGCGATTCGGGCTTGAGTCGCAGCATTGCTCCACTGAGCATCCTTGCCCTCTGCTGTCGCGCGTAGTGCTGCTCAGGATTGTCTCGATAATCTCTGAGTTCCCACTTCTCGAATTGAGCAATATCGTCAAGGCTGCTATCGATCGCCGATCTCAGGGCTCCTTTTCTTTTTCGCAATTGCATAAGGGCTGTGTTGATTGCAATCCTGGTAAGCCACGTTGAAAAGCTCGCTCTACATTCGAAGGTGTGAAGGTGAACAAAGGCTCTCATCAAGGATTCCTGGAGCACATCTTCTGCATCTTGCCAATTGTTTGTTATTCGATAGATCCTATGCAATACGCGCCTGGAATGGCGCTTGCTAAGTTCAACAAAGGCAGAAGAGTTTCCGGACCGTGCCACAGCAACCAACATCGCGTCGTCAGCGGAATTCGCTTCCTTCCGTTGGGTGGCAGCTTCGAGTTCTGATACAAATGAATTCACTGTGATAGCTCCCTTCGTTTAGCGGTTTCCGCCTGATTCTTCGCGATACTGGGAATTAAAAGATGTTGAATGGTGGCTACGATGATCCGGGCTCCAGGCCTATGGAATTCGCGGGTTGCCTTCGCGATAACTTGGGCAAGGAGAAAGCGATTTGAGCCTTGCTTTATAGCACTAAAAACAAGATCCGAACGCATTTGAGCCCCCGAGAGAACCAAAGATTTGTCTTCGCCCTTGATAGGCATTCAGCATTTTTCGTGCCAAATAAGGATGTAGCGGACTATCTGGAAATCTATTTGCATTGATGAACTTCATTCGTGCAGCTGCCTTGGGCGGCCTTCAAAGTTAGCTCGGAACGCGAGTCAAACTCTCGATGCTAAACGCAAGTTCACGTTACATGGAGCACCTCCGAGGCCTCATTCAACTATCCGCTTTCCAATCTTGATGTATGGCGACCGCCTCGGCTGTCGGGGCTAAGACATGTGTGTACTTGTATGACACAGCTAGTGTCGGCGGACCGACAGGTGCACAAATGGAGGTCTTTGGAGGCTCACGAGAGCCTAGTGTTGTCGTCGGTGCAATAACTTCATCCCACTGATGTACTGGCCGCCCTTGTCCTCAGTAAGCATGACTGTGCGGTCGGGGCCGCTGTTTTCCACGCTTGCAATCAGGTCCTTAGGCAGCGGCCCTTCTACAACCCGTTCGCTGCCGCGCTGCGGGGTGGCATTTGCGAGAATGGTCTGTGCAATGCCCGCAATATCCGCGAACACCATCGCTGAATTCGAATCTTCATCGGGACCGGTATTGCAACAGCGTTTGCGCAGTGCAGCGCAAGCCCGAGACTTCGGTCCGGTGACAATCGCTTCCACTCGATCGGTGGAAGGATGAGGATGTGATCGACAAACGTGTTGCGGCGGATTAGCCGTGAAAGGCCAGCGGCATTCCATCCAATGAAACTGGCTCGCAATTTTAGCGAGTGAAGATTGGCGCTACGGCTGAACATCCCCACCGTAGCAACGGGATTTGGTCGTGAGAGCGCGTTCATCGATGGACGCGATGCGGCTTTTTGTTGCACACGATCCAAGTCCTGGATAGGTCCGAATGATGCCAGTAGCCGATTGGTTGTTCTCGGCGAAAATGTCCACGCGTTTCTGCAATGGATGCAACGAGTCAGCCCCTGTCTCCGATCACAGGGCCGCCTCACTCGCGATAGGCCGGCAGATCCCGAAGCGCTCCATTTTGTAGATCAGCGTCGTGCGCGGCAAGCCAAGCTTTGCAGCTGCGCCTTCCGATCCGCCCACCACCCAACCACGGTCTTCAAGTGCACTCAGGATCGTAGTCCGTTCGATCTCCCTCAGAGTAGTTGGAAATGGACAGAAATTGACAGATTGAGACTCTGGCATCGGCAAGGGATTGGAAAGCACTCCCTCTCTTGAAAGAATCACGGCGCGCTCGATCCGATTTTGCAACTCGCGTATATTGCCCGGCCAGTCGTAAGAGCAAAGTGCAGACATCGTCTCCCGAGGAATGTGGTCGATTTGCCTTCTCATCCTGCGGCCAAACATCTCGGCAAAATGATCTACCAGCGCCGGAGTGTCCACGCGGCGTGCACGCAACGGTGGCACCACAATCGGAAACACATCCAGGCGGTAGTATAGGTCGCTGCGAAATTCGCCTTGCTTTACCATCTCCGCCAGATTTCGGTTTGTTGCTGCCACCAGCCGAACGTCCACTTGATGAGTCCGATTGCTGCCCAGGCGTTCGAACTCCTGTTCCTGCAGTACGCGCAAGAGCTTCGGCTGCAATGCCGCCGGAATGTCGCCCACCTCATCCAGAAAGAGCGTGCCTTTGTCGGCCAGTTCAAAACGGCCGATCTTTTGCGCGATTGCCCCGGTGAACGCGCCCCTTTCGTGGCCAAATAGCTCACTTTCCAGTAAGTCCAAAGGAATGGCAGCGCAATTCAGTTTCACGAAAGGGCGCCCACGCCGAGAACTGGATCTGTGAATGGCGCGCGCGATGAGGTCCTTGCCGGTACCTGTCTCGCCCCCGATAAGTACGGTCGAGTCCGTAGGCGCGACGTATTCGACTTGTTCGAGCACCCTTTCCAACGCAGGGCTGCTGCCTATGATCTGCTCGAATCCGCGTGGGGTAGAGCCTTGATCATGACTATTGAACACCTGGGAAGTGTCCATCGTGACCTCCTGCCAATCTGTTTTCTTACCTCATCGCCGTTCACCGTTGATCCACTCGCGGATGTATGCCGGGCAATTCTTCAGCTGGATGCCGGCCGCCTCGCAACGCCTGAGAAAACTGACAGCGTCCTGATCCACAAGTCTTAGGTCTTTCAAGTCCAGAACAATGATGCGATCGCTGGATTCTGCGCTGAGCGGCGCTTCCAACTCGCCTATGTTTTCTGCGTCCATTCGGCCGCTCAGCCTAAAGACTACCTCTCCGTTCGAGGCCCTCGTGATCCTCAACATCAACCTTCTCCCTGAGATTTTTCACGTCCTCGAGCTCCGTCACGTGCCCTGAAGTTGCAATCACAGGTCCAATGTTAAGATATTGAAAATAGAGATCTTAGTAATAAACTGAATTCCGAAGTTTCGAAAATTTACGATGTTTCCGAATTTTTCGGAGTCTTATACCCGCGCTTTCTGGGATTCGTGAGGAAGATATCAAACGAGCGGTTCGTCCAGCCGGTCTTCTCGGGCGCTCTATACCCAGTAACGTCCGCAAGGGCAAGCCAGAGACCGGTCTGCAAACCGGCACCGAGAAGGCCGGTCGGCGAAAACTGGCCCCGCATTGTAAGAATTTGCGGAATATTCATCACGGAAGTGAAAAGGTAGCCGCTCGGCAGGACCAGGAGCGCACGCGAGCGGACAATCCTGAATTGAGAAATCAGAAGAAACCACGTAATGAGATCAGCGAGGAAGGTGAGCGAAAATAGGACCGCTGGCCGGGCGTTGCTTCCTTGAAACCGCACTGTCCCAAATGGGACAGTGACAACCCCGATGGCCAGCAGCACAAGGCCGATCACAAGCGCTATTCGACGTTCCGTTGGTCCTGCGGGTAGATTCGCCAGGACGACTTCATTCTGATCATTCGCCTCGTTCAATGCAGCCTCCCTAATCTCCTCTTTCTATATATGATCGCGCCAGCAATCGCCCTTCTGGCCTTCGAACCGCGCCCTCTTCAAGTGAATTGGTGAACGGCCAGGCGATACAGCGTGGTACGAACGGTTTCCTCCGGTGCCGCGTTTACTGCGATGGGGTGGCGGCTTCCGATGGCGAAAAGGTCCGCTCCTTCTCGGAAAGTCCCCAACATGCACCCGGAGACGCTGCCATGGAGGTCATCCTTGTTCCCAGCGTTGGACTACGCAGTTGATTCATTGTGACGAGAGGCGAAGAGCAGGTCAACTCCAATGACCCCAACCTGGCCAGCGTATGATGGTGCTCTGCCAGGGACACCAGTCTGGACCGCCGAATAGTTTTTCTCGCGGCGACTATGGCGCATTTGGAAATACTGTAGACCGGAAGCAGCACCCTCAAGTCGGCGCGACCCCAAGGAGCGACGACCTTGCACACCATTCAAGACGGCTACATCTATTCCTAATACGCCCCAACTGGCCGTTCCTCCGTTGTCATGATGGAAAAGCTCTTCGTTAGGCTTGACTGGAAAGCCTTTTGCTCTCCATTCGAGCCAATGTACTCTTCTCTGACCCGCTCGCGCCAATGATGGCGACCCCATCCTTCCGCGGCTTTTTCGCGGATGGGTGGGTGAGCATGCCACACGATTTCCATACCTGTCTCGACAAAGCGTCGAGGTCGTCGGAAGGGGTCCTGGGCTGATGCCAAATCCGCTCGTCGGAAGTTTGACGAGATTGGCACTTAGAACGTCTTTCTCATCACCAATCAGCGTCGGGAGGCTGCCCGGTTCCGTGGAAGACTCGTTGAATACCCTTCCCGGGCATAAATAAAATGCCTGACCTCGACGGGCTGGATAGCATAGCCTAGCACTTGATTTTCAATCTCCCGATCGGCGACGGTGAACCGATCATGTTGCCTCTCATGTTCGGCCCAGGAGTCAACCTTGAAGCACTCCAGGTAGGTATCCGGAGATTCTGTATCGACAAAGACTCCCCAACTTGCCGCGCCGTCACGGCGACGAACCCTCTGATATTTGTGGATTTGATGGAGAAACTCCGAAGCCTTCGATGGATCGATCACATATTTCACTGTGACGAGGACGGGCCCATTGCCGGGATCAGGTTCCTCAAATGTCGTTGGCTTAGCCCAGTGATTCCAGGTACTGAGATCGGCCGGAACAGTCGGCAGCCTGAACAGAAGCTGCAGCGGCAAACACGCTCCGGTGCCGAGGGCGGCGAACACCAGGGTTTCATGGACACCCGTGTGCAACGCTATATATCCCCAAAGGGTGCTTCCGGCCGCAACGCTTCCTTGAAATACGAAGATATAGACGGCAAGCACTCTTGCGCGAACCCAATCGGGCGCGAGTTCCTGCACCATGATGTTGAAAAGGGACATGACCGCGGTCCACGAGGCGCCACCCAAGAGCATCAGAAAGCAAAGTATGAACGGTGAGCGCAGCAGAGCCATGCTTAAGATGATGCCGGCGAACGTCGCCGTTGCGGCAGATAACAAGGTCTCGGAGGAAACCCTCGAACGGGTTCGTTGTAGCACTATGGCGCCCAACACTGCGCCCAATCCGAAGAATCCAAGCAAAAAACCGTACGTGATTGGACTCTTGCTTATATCTTTCGCTGCCATTGGCAAGAGCGCCCAAAACGAACTAGTGAAGAAAATGAGAACTGCCGACCGAAGCAGGAGAGTACGAATGCCGGGGGAGTATCGCACATAGCGGGCGGCCGCAAAGGTCGCCCCTCGGAAGGTCTCCAATGGCAATGTGCTCTTTCGGGCAGGCCTCTTCCATCGCGCGATAACGGCAATCACACCCAGGAACGAGAAGGCATTGAATGAAAACGCAGCCCCCACTCCTACGGCTGCGACGATGAAACCGCCTAGCCCCGGACCTAACGCCCGAGCAAGGTTGAACTCGATCCCATTCAGAGCCAGCGCGGCAGGCAGGTCCTCCTTGTTCACCAACTCCGGGAATATTGCTCGCCATGAGGGAGACTCGACCGCGTCCCCTATCGATAACCCGAGGGTGAGTAATAGCAAGAGCCAGGGCGTCATCACTCCGAAGACTGTTGCAACTGTCAACACGACTGCGACCCCAAACATCCAGATTTCCGTGCCGAGGATCAGCTTTCGACGATCGAAGATATCTCCGATCGAGCCTGCAGGCAGAGCCAGCAAGAAAAAGGGCAGGGCGGTTGCGGTCTGAATCAGAGCGATGTACAGAGGGCTATTAGTAAGCGATGTCATCAGCCAGGCTGCGCCGACACTTTGCATAAACGTGCCAACGTCCGAGACCAGATTGGATGCGAGAAGGTTTCGGAATGTCGAGTTACGGAGCGGCCGCCACGGACCTGGCGAAGCAGTCGAACTTGGCCGAAGGACTTGAGTCATCGCTTCGTGACTTTATATCATGGAATACGCGGCGTCTATGCTCCACTAACGACTTAGGAACTTCCGTAGCTAAATCTGGATTGCTGTCGCAAAGCTCTTCGAGGGCGCGAGCCTGACCAGCGGGCGGCAGTTAAGTGATCTCGCTGAAAACCCGCTGCAAGGTAACCCAATGGCGCGCTCGAGAACGCTGGATTCCTTCCTCGAAACGTCCAGAAATAGCGTAACATTTCTTGTGCCGATTATGATTTTCGAGCATCCAAAGGGATGAAGTGGACTGGTCTAAGGAGAGCAAAGCATGAACGTCGTACTTTACGGGGCAACGGGTAACGCCGGAAGCCGCATTCTAAAGGAACTCATCTCGCGCGGCCATCAGGTCACCGCAGTCGTCCGCGACACTTCGAAACTTCCGTCTACCGTGACGGCCAGGCAGGACGATCTCAGCAACGTCGATACCATCGCGTCGATCATTCAGGGTGCCGATGCTGTGATCAGCGCCTATGGCCCGCCCCAGGACAACACCGATGCTCTGCTCGGTGTGACGGAGCGACAGATTGGAGCCGTCAAGAAGGCCGGCAACATTCGTCTCATCGTCGTAGGTGGAGCAGGCTCGCTGGAAGTCGCTCCCGGCGTTACGCTGCTTGCCTCCGGCCATTTGCCCGCGCAGTGGATTCCGATTGCCGCCTCCCACGACAAGGCACTGAAGATGTTTCAGGCCTCGGACATCAACTGGACGTACTTCAGCCCAGCAGCTTTCTTCGAGCCCGGCGAGCGCACCGGCAAGTTCCGCCTCGGTACGAACCAGCTAATTGCGGACAGCAAGGGCGATAGCCGAATATCCCTTGAAGACTATGCCATTGCTTTGGTGGATGAGTTGGAGAGGCCTGCTCACGAGCGCGCTCGCTTCACCATCGGCTACTAATCCCGCCGGTTCGGCCATCAACGGATGCGTCGCGCCCTCCACCGAATCGAAAACCATCTCGCGCCGCAACCTCGAGTAGCTTTGATCGCGCCCGTGTCGCGATTGATCTCGTCACGGTCACGGGAGACGTCTCTAGCCTCGTAAACACGCAGTTTTCGGTGAAGGTCTCGTCGATGCTATATTTCTGCCAGGGCGCGATGTACAAGATGGATCGAGATCGCACCTTCGCCAACGGCTGACGCAACCCGCTTCACGTTTCCGGAGCGGATGTCGCCAACTGCGAAAACTGCTGGCAAACTTGTCTCAAGCATCTGCGGCGGCCGGCCAAGAGGCCACTTTCGTGGTGTGCTTGCCAGAACAGGATCCAAGTCCCGTCCTGTAAGAATGAAGCCCTGCTGATCCAGGGCGACACAGCCACGCAACCAGTCGCTGTGCGGTGACGCACCCGCCATCACGAAAACGTGCCGGATCTCGCGCATCGATCTCTCCCCAGACGACCGGTCGAGCCAGGTGACGCGTTCCAGGTGCGACTCGCCCTCCAATGACACAAGCTCAGTTTCGAGATGCAGCTCGATCACAGGATGCTCCGTAATCCTCTGGGTCAGATAGCGCGACATCGTCTCCGAAAGCGTCTTTCCACGAATCAGCATATAGATTTTGTGGGCAGTCTCTGCCAGGAAAACTGCTGCCTGCCCGGCCGAATTGCCGCCGCCGATGACGATGACCTCATCACCCCCGCAAAGTTGCGATTCCATGAATGTGGCCGCGTAATAGATTCCCTGCCCTTCGAACTGCTCCAGGTTGGCGATGTTCGGCCTGTTGTATTGCGCTCCAGCGGCGATGATGATGCTGCGAGCCTGCAGAATGCCGCCATTCTCGAGCGAGAGCTGGTATGGCCTCTGATCGCAGTGGATCCGCACCACTCGTTGCCCCACCAACATCTGAGCGCCGAATTTTTCTGCCTGGACAACGGCGCGGCCGGTGAGCTCCAGGCCGGAGATGCCAAGCGGGAAACCAATATAGTTCTCTATCTTTGAGCTCGCGCCGGCCTGTCCACCGGGAAACTCGGCCTCGATCACGACGGCGTCTAAGCCTTCAGAAGCGGCGTAAACCGCCGCCGCCAGTCCGGCCGGGCCAGCACCCACGATGGCGACATCACGAATGAGTGATTCATCGACTGTGCCCGCGAATCCCAGACATTCAGCCAACTGTTGCATTGTGGGATTGCGCAGCACGGCCGTTCCGCTGCAAATCACAACAGGTATTTCGTCGATCTTCAGGTTAAACCGATCGAGAAGCTCTTGAGCGTCCGTGTCACTGTCAAGGTCGACATATGTGTGCGGATGTCCGTTGCGGGTGAGAAACTCGCGCAAGCTCAGTGTGTTGGCTGAGTGACGCGATCCCATGATAATCACGTTGCCCAGACCTTCCGCAATTAGCGCGAGGCGTCGCAGGATGAAAGCGCGCATGAAGATATCGCTGAGTTCGGCATCTTTTGCGATAAGCGAGTGCAAGGCATCTGCGCTAAGTTCAAGGAATTCTCCTGGCTCGGCAACCCGCCCTCGCGATAATGACCGGGCTCCGGAAATCAAGATCACTTCTCCGGAGAAACCTCCCGGACCATGCGTCACCAATAGGTGCTCACCGGAGAGCCTCATCATGAGAATCTCGAGCTTTCCCGAGAGCACAACAAAGCAAGGCATTCCCAGCTCACCCGGCTCGAACAGGATCTCTTCGGCCCGTACTGTTCTCGCAATGCCGTATGCCCGGATGCGGTCAATCTGAGCGGGGGTCAAGACAGGGAAGGCTTGGGCCTGCCGGTCGGGCGTGTTCATCGATGGCTGCATAGGCTCGATCCCTTGTAAATCCCTTCCTGCCAGTGGCTAATTCTGTTTCCACTATCATCGTGATCATCTCATGTGAACTGCGCCAGCAGAAACCGGATGCGACCGCCCTCAACCGGTGGCAATTCTCCCTAACTGGTCTTGATAATGAAGACGGTCTTGTCATCAATACGATCCGCCTCATCAGTCTGCCGGAGGCGATCGTCATTTCTCACCGCATGTTCCAGGATCGCATTGCAGATTTCCTTCGCCGGCTCTCTCTTGTGCTGTTCGACAATCTGCTCGATCGCTTGCCTCTCCATTTGATCGCTGCCGTCATAAACGCCGTCTGTATACAGGAAGATGATGTCTCCCCTATTCATGAGCTTGATCTCCTCCAGGTCGGAGGAGTTGATTTGATTCGGGCGACGCTCGATCGAAACATACTTGCTTCGGTCGGGATGGTCTTCTGGAACCTCGAGCCCGAGCGCGGGGAATTGAGTCATGCAATCCTTCTCGATCTTCATGAACTTCCCGTATTCTGCGGAGAATACAAGCGGCGGCGGATGACCGAAGTTCACAAAGCGAAAAAGCCCGCCGGAATGAATCTCGCCGTAGACCATGGTCGCGAGCTCGCGGGAACTGTCGGCCGTGTCTCGACCCAAGGCATTCCTGGCAGTCACGGATTGTGCAAGTCTCAGGTTGACGATCTCGAAGACATCCGGTGTGACCTCCCCATTTAAATCAAGCCCTCCGAGCATTGCAGTATGGAAAGTGTCATGCACTGTGGAAGCAATCTTTGCTGCGAGGATTCCGTGCCCCTGCGCATCGACCAACAGTACCCCCGCCATGGAGTACAACCTTTGCAGATTCTCGGCGATCCTCAATTGCTCCGAGCTCTTTGCCTTTCTGTATTCGGCGGCATCGGTCAAGTTGTGGGCGGGCCAGGACTGCAGCCACTGCACATGAACATCAACTGCGTTCCGTGGCGTTGCCCCCTCCGGAAGCGGCTCCAGGTACGTTCTGGAAAGCCTGTTAGCTCGTTCTATGCGGGCAGCGATGTTATAGCGCTGCTGAAAGTTGATGTATTCAAAGAGATCGCCGCCGGCTCTTTCCGCCGGAATTGAGTTCCCATACATTTCAATTCCAGCCAACTGCGGAATTGCGCCCTCAACAGGCATTAGCCTCTGACGCAGGTACTCGTCGATGCTGGAGTCAATCGTCCTGGAGGCGGCTTCGCTTGGCTGGGGTTTCGACTGCAATTGCTCCTCCTATAGATTCTTAAGCCAAATCGACACTATGACTCTGTTCGGGCGCCTAGCAAAGATTGTAAACCGGACAGAGTTTTGCACATTCCCGGTGCATTCGTCATGCCAAAACACGGAGTCCTTCCAGAGCCTTTCCGCGTCTCCCCTTTGCGCTGCCCCCCTTAGCGTCAGAGAATAGGAATAGATAGCATCTTCTTGCCAGATAATCCCTCCGGGAGTTTCCTACCTATGGAGCAAGACGGCCCGATGATCGCTCCTCCATCGTCATCCGATCCCTCAGAGGCCTCCAAGCGCCTCTTACCGTGGCTCGTTGCCGTCGCATTTTTTATGGAATCGCTGGACACAACGATTCTCAATACGGCCGTCCCCGCTATCTCTTCAGCCCTCGGCGTCGCTCCCCTCAGCATGAAGGCGGTGCTGGCGAGCTATACGCTCAGCTTGGCTGTGTTCATCCCAATCAGCGGCTGGATGGCGGACAGGTTCGGAACCCGTCGTCTCTTCGCATCCGCTATTGGTCTATTCACCGTCGGATCCCTTTTATGCGGAATATCAAGCAACATCCATCTGCTCGTCGCTTGTCGCGTCCTGCAAGGTTGCGGCGGATCGATGATGGTGCCAGTGGGCCGGCTGACCCTGGTGCGAACTTTCGCCAAGTCAGATCTCGTGCGCGCCATGAGCTTTGTTTCTATACCAGCCCTGGTGGCTCCGATGCTGGGGCCCATCGCCGGA
>Ga0182024_10007036_pt1 | contig 24432 bp, 21 predicted proteins | sample P32metaG_FD_120480 | JGI IMG/M metagenome (GOLD analysis project Ga0182024, IMG submission 120480) | Permafrost microbial communities from Stordalen Mire, Sweden - P3-2 metaG (Illumina Assembly) | ecosystem: Environmental > Terrestrial > Soil > Wetlands > Permafrost | place: Sweden: Stordalen...
ACGATGTTCGGCGCGCCGACCTTGGTTGTTACGGTTCCGAACTGGTCCTTTAACTGCACTGACGGCGGCGACGTAAAGGCGGGCGCACCGTCGGGATGCGTCGCCGTGTAGCAGACGTACGCATCGAGGTTCGACGGAACGCTTGCCTTCGGGAACGTCGGCGGTGAGGTCCCATTCTCCCATGACGGTACACACAGCGACCGCGTCGCGATCAGCTTGACCGAGCCGGTTCCGAACTGGTTCTTCAAGGTCAACAGTAACGGCAGGTTGACGGCCGACGGCTTGACCGACAGGCACAGCAGATGTGCGTTCGGGTTCGTGATCGGAACCGTTGCGGAATGTCCGACGGTCGTCTGTACCGGCGTGCAACGGAGTTGTACCGCGCTCGGCGCGGCGGCGAACCCGCCCGAATCAACGCTGTTCTTCAGCGACACCTTCGGTGGCGTACCCGAAAACGGGACCGGCACGGAAGCCGTCGCGGTCGTCGTCGCCGTGTAGCACTCGAAGTTGTCGAGGACCGGACCCGCGGTTGTCGCGCTCGACCCGCTCGTCGCCCCGAGCGCGGCGACAGACGAGGCACCAAGAACGACGCAGAACAAGACCACGAGACGGCGACGAGCATGCATCGAATCTCAGGCCCCCCCGAACCTCCGTGTCACACCCAGCGCAAAATCCGGAAAGACTGCCGTCCTGCACCGACAGCACTTTATGCGGCATTTGGGCATCACACAACGGGGCATGAAGCCTGCGGGGACCGATGAATGATCTCGGTGAGCGGCCGCGAGGGCGCCTACCTCCGCTGGCACTTCAGACCTGAGCGGCATGTGGGCGTGACGACCTGACAGCATCGTCAAGGTCGCCGACAGACTCGAGGCCGCGCTCGCGAACGTTGCCTGACCCACTATGCAGATCGGTGATGCACGCCGGGGCGGCGAGTCTTGTCGGAGCAGGCGCAGGGAGAATCGTGGGTTGCCAGCGTTTCCAGTCAACCGTCGCTCGCCGCGTCGAGGGGAGACGTGTTGTGCCTGTCGGTCGCCGGCTACACGTTCGTCGTGACGCGCGGCTGGAACGCGAGGCTTGTCGCGCCGGCCGGGACGGCGTCGAGTCCGGCCGCGACTTCGTCGACGCGGGGACCGTGTTGCGCGGCGAGCGGCGCCAGCGTTTCGAGGTCGAAGCCGTAGACGCGAGCAGCGTTGCCTGCAAGCATCATTTGCACCTCGCTGCGGTCGACGTCGGTGAACGTGCGCGCGATCGCCTCTTTGGAAAAGGGCGCGGTACCTTCGGCATGGGGGTAGTCGCTACCCCACATGATGTGGTCGGCACCGATGAGATCGCGCCGCGCGCAGTCGTCGCGGTGCAGGAAGCTCGCGGCGACCGTGACGTTCGTCTGCCAGCATTCGCTCGGCGTGCGCTCGAGGACAAGCGGCTCCGCAAAGCGGAGCTCACCGATGCCGCCGTGTGCGATGGCACGCGCAAAGTTGTCCATCGTGTTCAACGCAGTGCGGATCCATCCGCTGCCCTGCTCGGCGAGCACGAGCTGCAGCCTCGGGAACCGGTCGAATACGCCAGCCATGATCAACGACCACAACGGGCGGTGCGAGAACCAGCTGGTCTCCATCAGCCAGATCGATAGCGACGCGGGGTACTCGCCGTAGTCGGGCGACGCGCTCCCGCCGTGCGCGGCGACCATCACATCGCGTTCCTCACACGCGCGCCATACCGGGTCGTACACCGGCGCGTGCAACGGCGCGAGCCCGCATCCAGGCGGCAAGCCGGGCAGCAGCACGCCGCCCCGCAGACCATTGTCGGCGATCCAGTGCACGTCGCGTACGGCCTCGTCGACGTCGTTCAGCAGGATCTGGCCGACTCCGGCGCGCCGCTTCGGCTGCTCGGCACACCATGCGGCGAGCCAGCCGTTGTGGGCACGCAATCCGGCGAGACGCAATTCGAAATCGTCGGCGGTCGGTGCCAGCGCCGTGAGCGATCCCTTCGGAAAGAAGGGGGGCACCGTGTTGGGGTAGATGACCTCGGCGACGACACCGTCCGCCTCGAGGTCCCGTGTGCGTCGCGTGCTGTCCCAGTTGCGGTCGGCGTCGGCTTTCTTGAGATCGCCGAACGGGTTCACGTAATGGTCAGCCCAGTCGTCGAAGTCGTCGTGGTAGACGGCCTCGAGGAACGGTTTGTAATCTTTGAGGTCGGCGCCGGCATGGCAGTCTGCGCTGATGACGATGTAACGGTCCGGTGGCTCGGTCACAGTTTCCAGGCTATTCCTCTTTCTGCGCTGGCGGTCCGGGCATGTCCGTTCCGGCGAGCAGGTAGTCGGGCGGGGTCTGATCGATCTGGGACTCGACCCGGGCGCGCAGCAGTTCATGCTGGCGTTCGCTCGGCACCGTGATCCAAAACGTGTCGGCGAGGATGCCGCGCAGGCAGAGCTCGGCGACCTCTTCCAGCGGCGCGAACTGCACCTCCATACCTTTGGCGGTCATGATCCGCCGGTAGTCCTCGAGCGCATCTCGCCCGCCAGGCGGTTCGGGATCATGCTCGCGGGCGTAGCGCGAAGGCCGGTTCGCGCCCGCTTTCCAGATCCCGGTGTTCAACACGCCGGGCGTCCACGTCGACGGGAACAACAACGAAGCACTGACCTTGGCGCCTGTGCTACGCAGCTGGCCCCAGAGACACTCCGTGATCGTCGTGATCGCGGCCTTGCAGCTTGCGTACGCACCGCTCGTCATCAGCGGCGTGAAACCGCCGTTGCTCGACGTCGTGTTGACGACGTGGCCATCGGTGTCCTGGGCGAGCATCGTCGGGACGAACGCGTTGAGACCGTGGATCACGCCGAACACCATCACATCGACCGACCACCGCCAGTCGACAACATGGTGCTCCCAGATGTGGCCAAGGCCACCTGAGCCGACACCGGCGTTGTTGCACAGCACGTGCACCGCGCCGTAGGTGTCGAGCGTGGCGTCGCGCAGCGCGCACACCGACTCGTACGACGTCACGTCGGTGAGCACGCCCCTGACGTCGTAGCCCCGAGCTCGGAGGTCTGCCGTCGCGGCGTCAAGCGGCCCGGCCAGCACGTCAGAAAGCACCACTTTCATGCCGGCTTGGGCGAAGCGCACGCCGAGCGCCTGGCCGATGCCGCCGGCGCCGCCAGTGACGACCGCCACCTTCCCGGACAGGTCCTGCACAGACCTACGCTGTCGCGCGTCCGCGGTCGGTGGCAAACTTGGCGGGCCGACCGTCGATCGGAAGGTGATGCCGATGCCCGCTGAGCGGTACATCGTGATCAGCGCCGACTGCCATGCCGGCCCGAACTCACCCACCTACCGTGCGTATCTCGATCCGAAGTACCGACCGGATTTCGACGAAGAGCTCGCCGAACGTCAGCGGCTCCTCGAACAGCGACCATCCGGCACCACCGACTCGCCGTTCGTCGGCGACGACGAGTTCCAGGCCGAGTGGTTCGGAACCGAAGATGAAGGTCCCAGCCTCCACGAGGTCGGTCTGCGCGGCGGTTGGGACGCGGCGACTCGCGACCGCGAACTCGACCGCGACGGTGTGAGCGCCGAGGTCGTCTTCCCCGGACCCGACGCGGTGACCGGCACGATGGGCGCGCCGTTCGGTGCCGGCTTCAATCCGGTCGCCACACGTTCGCCCGAGCATCTCCTCGCCGGCGCACGCGCCTACAACCGCTGGGCAGCCGAGCTCTGCCGCGAAAGTCCAGCTCGACGCGCAGGCCTGATCGTCGCGCCGATCCTCGGCGATCTCACCGGCGCGGTCGAGGAGATCCGCCGCGCGCATAGTGACGGGCTCACCGGCGGCATCGTCATTCCACCGCAGTGGACCGGGTACCCGTCCTACACGAGCTACAGCTACGACCCGGTTTGGGCCGCGTGCGAAGAGCTCGCCCTGCCGGTGCACTGTCACTCCGGTCCGGCGCCGCGCGAGGACTACGGCGAAGTGCGCGGTTGGATGAGCGTGTACGGCTACGAGACGATCTTCTTCACCGCACGGCCGCTGTGGTTCATGCTCCTCACCGGCGTGTTCGAACGGTTCCCCGAACTCAAGATGGCCGTGACCGAGGCCGGAAGCTACTGGGCTGCCGACATGCTGTGGCGCGCCGACATGATGGCGACCCGCGAGCACGGCATGCGCAAGATGGTCGACACGCGCGGCATCCTGTCGATGCTGCCGAGCGAATACTTCGACCGCAACTGCAAGATCGGCTCGTCGAACACGCGCCGGCGCGAGTTGGCACGGCGCTACGAGATCGGCGTCGGCAATATCATGTGGGGGAACGATTTCCCACACCCTGAAGGCACCTGGCCGTACACGCGCGAATTCCTCAGGGACCGCTTCTGGGACATACCCGTCGACGAGACCGCGCAGATCCTCGGCCTGAACCAAGCCGAGTTTTACGGCTTCGACCTCGCCGCCCTGGCGCCGATCGCAGATCGCATCGGCCCGACACCCGACGACCTCGGCCAAACCGACGCCGCCGCGGTCGCAAAATGGGAACCGCTACGCGCCGCGGGCCGGTCGTGGCTGTCGGGCGTAGAAGCCGTGCCGCTCGCGATCACCTGATCCGCACAAACGTCGACGACTGGGGAGGCCATGGGCCAGAACCGTTGGATCCAGGACATGCGACGAGGCGAAGGCGAGGACGTGGTGCCGTTCCCCGCGTGCCCTCGCCTCGAGGTCACCTACCTCACCAACCCCGACGTGCTCGCCGAAGTCCTCCCACCACCACTCAGGCCACCGCCCGAGCCTCGCGTGCATGTGCGGTTTACGAGCATCGAAGCGAACGGTCACGTGCACGAGCGTGTCTGTTCGATCCTCGTCGACGCACTCTACGGAGACACGCTGGGCCAGTGCTGCTTGGTGATGCCGATCGATCTCGCCGACGCCATTGCACCGAGCCGCGAACGTTACGGCGAGCCGAAGAAGCTCGCCAAGCTCGAGTTCACCCGCGAGGGCCATCACGTGCACGCCAGCGTCAACCGCCAGGACGTGACCTTCGTCGAGATCGTCGGCGACATCACCGCGACACTGCCGACACCCGAGCCTTACCCCCTCACCCACTTCTGGTACAAGTTCCTTCCCGCCGTCGCTGGCAAGGGATTCGACGCCGGCCCGTTCCTGGTCGTGCTCCACCAGACAATGAAACCTGAGTCCGTGGAACGCGTCGAAGGCAAGCTCGTCCTACGCGACTTGCCCGGCACCCCGATCGCCGACCTGCCCGTCGTCGAGCAGGAGTCCATCCGCTACATGCTCACATCGTCTGAATACCACCACACCCTCGAAGACGTCGACATCGACCCAGACGACTACGCCAAGCACGTCGCCATCCAATACCAGTGACACGCGCCGGAACACTCGTGCGCGCGTCCAGGGCGGCTACGGGTTGCGGGCGTTGAAGATCGGACTCGTCAGTTTGAAGTCTTCGATGGTCGAGTCGTACTCGGCGAGGCCGAAGTCGTCGGAGGCGTCGTACTTTCCGGTGTGGATCGACGCGTATTGCGTGCCCGGGATCACGTTGTCGATATCTCCCAAGTTGTTGATCGTCCGCACCCAGTTCTCGTCGTTGAGGTAGGGGCCGACCTTGTCGGCGACATACTTGAAGAAGGCGAGGTCTTCGCAGGCGTCTTCCATCGCCCCGTAGACCTCGACCTTGTTCCCGCCCGGACCCGGTTTGACGTCGGCGGGCGCGATGACGGGCTTTCCGAGGGCGTCCTGGTACGTCTTGGCGCACGCTTGGAAGCTGGGCTGTTCGAAGTTTTGTTGCGAAGGGAGGTTCGTCGCGGTCAGCATGCCGTCGTAGGGATTCGGGTTCGGTTCGGCCTTCCCGTTGGCCTGCGCGCTGGCCTCACCGTCGGTCATGAGCAACACGCCGGGCATCTCGTTCCGCAGTTTCGACACGAACTGCGACGCGACGACGTCGTCACCGGACATGAACACCGCGTCGACGTGTTCGGTCTTCCATTTCTGGATGAAGCTGTCGAGTTGCGCTTCCGCGATCGTGAAGTCGGTGCCATTGATCGTCAAGATGGCGGTGGAGCCCATCTTCACGCCCAGCTGCTTCAACCCGGGTACGACCGTCGAGGCGACACTCGCCCGCGACTCGTCTTCGCCGAGCACAGCCACCGTCTTGCCCGACAGGGTGTGCTGGTGATTCAACAACGACAACAGCACCTGGGTGGTCCGCTCCGGTGTCGGGTCCACGGTCAACAGCAGGCCGGGCGTCGTCACCTGATTCAGGACCGCTTGACTCAACAGGTGCGTGATCAAGATCGAGTGGTGCTGATTCACGAAGCACAACTGCCCGGCCCCTGTAGCGTCGTACAACACGCCGATCGTTGCGAACACCTTCTTGTCCTCGGTGAGCGACGCACACGCAGTCAGAGGACCTGCGGTACCGATCGGAACGTACGTCTCGTACTCGGGGATGATCTGGCGGCCCAACACTCCGCCATGCTCGTTCACCTCGTTCACGAACACCTGATAGGTCTGTTCCTGATCGCCCGCCGTGTTGTGAATGAACTGCACCACAGAGCTGTAATCAATGAACACAAAACCGACCTTGACACTCGCGGCCGTCACACCCTGACCCAACGTCTTCGACACCGGCCCCGCCGCGGGGCTATTCGACGACGTCGACGTTGCGGACGCGGTCGATTTCGTCCCGCTCCCACATGCGGCCGCGAACAGCGCGACGACCATCACCGTGGCCGGTACGGCCCACCTTCGACGCCCCAGACCTCGCTCGCGAACACGGCCCATCGGATCCTCTGACACGAAACTGACTGTACGACTCCATGTTTCGTCGTGCCGGGCGTTCCGTCGCCTCCGACCTCGGGCGGACCCTCGCCGCGTTGCAGGGACCCCAACGGGTTCGAAGCTCTACGAACCATCTGCCTCACACCCACGGTCATCGCGACGCTGTATCCGGGCGCCAAGTTCGTCATCCAGGAAACTCGTCCCCATTCGGCTCCGTTGCCGAGCCGCGCACTGTCCCCGGTCTCGACCGGGGCAGTGACACGGCGGAACAGGCCGCGCCAACCAAAACAACAACGCAACCACACAAGTGCCCAGAACAGCTTGGCCTCGCCCCGAAGCACGCGCTCGGGGTGACACTCCCAGGTAACACCGGAAGCGTGCTGCGATTGGGAGACCACCCGCAAACGGCGCCGATCCGACAGCATGGTCGTACGACCGACTTGGCACAGATCCAGCAAGAGATCCGAGAGGTGCGTCGTCAGCGTGGGTTCACGACCGAACGGTCTCGTTCGCTGACCCTCATCGTTGAGGAACTCGGCGAGGTTGCCCGACAACTCAAACGGACGTGGTCGGCAAACTATGACGCCTTCGACGCTCACCAGCTCGGTGACGAACTCGCCGACACGTTCAACCTCCTGTACGCCCTCGCTTCGGAGTACAACATCGACCTCGAAGGCCAAGTCCGCACCAAGTTCTTCATCGCTGACGGCGACCGAGACTGGCCGAGCGCAGCGCATGCTTGATCGCAGGCAACCGGACGTAGGTATCCCGTACAGCCGAGAAACCGTGACGTACGCGCTCGACGACCCTCTGGGGCCCGGCGGAGACGACCAACGCAGATTCTTGGCTTCGCTCCGGGATGTGCAGCGGACCAGACCTGCTCAGTAGGGAAATCCGCGTTGTGTGGGTCCGGAGATGCAGCCGAGGCCCTTGTACATCTGGACGCCGACGAGTTGTCGCACCCTGGTCGGAAGTGTGGGCCACGTCGCCGGAAGGACCGAGAGCGAGGCGTTTTCCTGTTGTCGTATCCAGGGTTGGCAGTAGTACGCGATGACACCGTGGCGGAGTTCGTCGGATGTCGTGTTCGCGCCCGTCTGGTGTAGGACCCGGCCGTCCAAACAGACCAGTGAGCCGGCGCGTCCTGCGACCCCGATCGTTTCCCCGCGCCGCTCGTTCATCGCGTCGGGGGTCCAGCCGGCGTGATCTTCCCGGTGCGATCCGGGAATGAACCGCGTTGTGCCGTTCTGGTCTGTGAAGTCGTCGAGCATCCAGATGATGTTCGCCACGAGCGGGAACTGCGGCCATGGTTGCGGCATGTAGTCCTGGTCGTAATGCAGGTACATCGGGTGACCGCCCGGCCCGGTGATGTTCGCGGTGATGCTGGAGAGGAGGAACATCGGATCGAGGAGATGTTCCATCAGCGCTAGGGCAATCGGATGTTCGACCAGCGCGACGAACTCCGCTCCCTTATTCAACAGCCCGAACACGCGCTGGTTGCGGGGCCCGTCTTCCCACCTCGGATCATGATCGATCCCCGCCGCGCGTTCCCGGCGGGCGACCTCGACCAGCCGCGATCGCACCCGGGCGACATGGGATTCCGATAACACATCGGCTATCACGGCGAACCCGTCGCGCTCGAGCTTGTCGAACGCTGGTGCGAGCCGCTCGTCGAGGTCCCGACGCTCAGGGTCGGTCAAGCCAGCCATTCTCACCGTTTTGTGCTCGTCCGGTATGGGCGTCGCGGGCGGGCTAGCCGCCCGCAATGTCCTGGAGTGGTGTGAGGTAACGCCAGTCGCCCTCCGGTGGGATCGTGGGGTCGTACGCGACGAGCGCGAACCCGTCGTCGGCGGCGTACTTCCCGGTGTGGATCGAGCCGTAAAGTCCGTCCATGGTGCGGATCGTGCCGTAGTGGTCGACGACGTTCACCCAGTTCGTGTCATTGAGGTACTTCCCGACCCGCTGACCAATGTCGTGGAGGAGTGTGAGCTCCGAGCAGGCATCGGTGATCGAACCGGTGATGTCGAGTGTGTGCCCGTTGGGTCCCGGCACGACCGTCTGCTCGTTGGGTGCGGTCTTGTGGAAGTAGTCCTGGTAGATCATGGCGCAGTACTTCCAGTTCGCGCTCTGGTCGTACTGTTGTGCGCCCTCACCGCCCGCGGTGATGATCCCGTCGTAGGGGTTGGGTCGAACGCCCGCCTTTTCCAGGTCCTGGCCGTACCCGTCGACGTTGGTGTTGTCCGCGATCAACTGCACGCCAGGCATCTCCTTCGCGAGCTCCGGTACGAACTGCTGCGCGGAAACCTGCAGGCCGGACAGGAACACCACGTTGACGTGCTCGGTCTTCCACTTCTCGATGAAGCTCTCCAGCTGCGCCAACGCGGCAGTGGTGTCGGCTCCGGCAATGGTGAGGATCGCGGTAGAGCCGAGCCTCACACCCATCCGCTTCAGGCCCGGAACCAGCACCGTGTCGACGGACTGCTGGGTTGTGTCCTCACCGAGCACTGCGACCGTCTTGCCGACAAGCGTGTGTTGACGCTGCAAGAGCTGGAGCAGGATCGACACCAATCGTTCCTGAATGGAATCAGCCGTGAGGATCATTCCCGGCGGCGCCGAGTTGATGATCGCCTGGGTGAGATCGATCGTAATCAGTACCGTCTTGTGCTGGTTCGCGATGCACGGCTGCGCCTGCCCGGTCAGGTCAACGAAGTCGCCGATCACCGCGAACACGTGATCATCCTCGGTGAACTCGGTGCACAACGAAAGCGCTGGCGCGGGCTCAATCGGACAGAACGTGTGGAATACCGGCAGGATCTGACGACCGTCGATCCCGCCGTGCGCGTTGATGTACTGGATGAACGCCTTGTACACCAGGTCCTCGTTGATACGCGTCGACTGGATGTACGCGGCGATGCACTTAAAGTCGACGAGCGCGACGCCAACTTTGATCGCGGTCGCTGTCACACCGACCGCCAGCGTCTTCGACACCGCAGCGTTCGAGACGCCACCTGACGAGGGCGCACGCGCCGGGACGGTGGAACTCGTACCTGTCTTCGTTCCACTGCCACATGCGGCCAAGACCAACGCAACCGCCAGCACCACGACAACGAGCCGCCGCCCACGTCGCAAGGCAAAACCACCAATGGCCCGAGCTACAGAACCCTGTGCGTTCACGAGCAATCCCCCTCGCACGCCGCAACGGAACCGTAGACGACCAACCGCCCGCGCAACAGGGCGGCTCGGGCCAACGCCGGTCACCACAGAGCGCGACGACGCACCACCCGGAGACTGCCCCAAGCCAAAAGGCGCTCGTGCCGAAGGGCCGACGTGCCGGGTCAGACACACGCCGCCGCGCGCCTGCGGGTGGCCACGTGCCAGCAGACGCGTTGTCTCAGCCGCGACAGCCTGTGATTGAAGGAGAGCCGTCCGACGCGTCGGGTTCAGCACCACTCGCGTTCACCGGCAGGTTCGCGCCGCAGCAGTTGCGAACCACCCGTCGACGGACCCAGGACAAGCGTCATGTACGACGACTCGGGTCGTGTCGTGCCCAACGTCGAGTAGCTATATGACCGTCGGACGCTTCAAGGTGAACGACGGAACCAGGTGATCCTCCTCGAGCGTGACGCCCCGTGACCGAGTTGACCGCTCCGCGCGTTGAAGCGGCGGCGGTCGCGCGACGCATCGCCGATGGTCGGATCTACGCGTTCGGCGTTCGCCGCGTCGAGTGCCCGGAGACCCTTGCGACGCTCGCGCCGATATTCCGCTCGCGTTCCAACGAGACAGCAGGGGTTGTTGTGTTGCGTCTGCGACAAACGGCTATCCGGCTCCGGCGGCGGCCGAGGTCGACGCCGTCTGATAGAGCGTCGCGGCGGGAGCAAGCAACCGTGCCGCGTAGGACACAGATGAGGTATCGCCGCCCTGCTCATAACCGCCGACGACGCCGATGAGGTTGCCGAGCCGGGTTGACTGGCTGATCTCGGTCAAGAACGGGCCGCCACTTGTTCCGTTGGTGTATCCACCGCAATCGAAGCGAAGTTGGTTGGCGGTGAATCGGATTGTGCGATTGGTGCACGTGATCGGCGAGTTCTGGCTGTCGGGATATCCGACCACATCGACGGTCGCGATGGCCGGTTCGCTGATGCCGAGACGCTCGCCGCCGGTCACGCTCTGCAGGGCCGCACCCGATGGCGACCGGGTGGTCACCAGGAAGGCGAAATCGTGATTGGGGTTTGTCGCGGCGCTCCAGGCATGGTCGACGAACACGTCGCTGATGTGCCACACGCCGAACGGGAAGTGGCCTTGATGGTAGGCCGGTGCGAACACGATGCTGGTTGGGGATCGTCCGCTCACACAGTGAGCGGCGGTGACGAGTAGGTCTTCGTGGACGCTCGCGACAACACTTGCTGTGCAGAAATGATCACCGAGCTGGCCCGCGTTGGTCCAGTCGAACAACGCACCGACGGCCGACATCCCATTGAATGTCTGTGCGACCGGACCTCGGTTCCATGCCGACACAGCTGCGGCCGTGACCGTAGGCCCGCAAACGAGCGCGACCGAGATGACAAGCACGCCCAAAGAGCCGCATAGTATCCTAAGCGCCACGCGGTTCGACGTCCTATCCCGCGGCGTTTACCCACGTCAACCGCGGCCTGTCACATGCCAGTCCGATGGGACGGCCTGTGGCAGTGGCATCCGATCCACCCGGAGGGACTGGCCTGATGGGTTGGGTAGGTCACCTCCCACGTGAATCGCCCGACCTGATGTCACGCGTACATAACGCGCCTGTCATTCCGGTTCGGGCTGGTGACCCGGTCAGCCGAACTTCGAACGCGGCCGACCGGTCGTTGGCGGTTGAGGGGTTAGTGGGCTGTCGTGGTCGGTTCGCGCGGTACCGGACTGCGCTCCGATAAGCCCCGCAACCCCGGAGGTCAAGACGCGAGCGGATCGTGGTGCAAGGAGCGACGGTGAGATCGGCGCCCAAAGCTTGAGGTCTCGACGATGCCGGGTATCTGTACCGCGGATGAAAACCACAACATGCTGCCCGACGCGATGTTCCGACGAGTTCCTAACCGTCGATTGAGGCGATGGAAGCTACGAGCCCGGAACCCGGTTGGGCTGCACTCTGCGGCTCAGGTGGGCGTCGCGCCGACCTGCAACGCGGTCGCCAGGGCTTCGGGATTCTCGACGGTGAGGATGAGCCGTTGGAACGGGGTGTTGTTGCATTCGACGACGACGCCAGGCCGGTGGCGGTAACGGCGGCGAAGTCCTTCCCGAAACGGCCGCGCCGCGTCCCTAGCGCGACGACGCCTGGGATACCGGTCCCAGGCGCCCGTATGCCGCGCAGCTCGGTCCACGGGTCGATGGCGACGCGAGCACCGGTGACCGCTTCGCGCGGGACGCGAATGTCGCCATGCATTGCACCGAGGCGTTCCCACGGGCTCAACCGGACAATCACTGTCTCGCCCTCGACGTGGACGTGCGCCATGGCGTCCTTCGGTTCGACGACACCTTCCCCCGCACCGAATCGTAGGTGTCGCGACCGTCCCCGAGAAGGCATCGGGCGGGTCGGGGACGTCCGGCACGGGGATGCTTACCGGTCCACCGCGTCATCCACCGTCCTCGGCATCGTGGTTGGACACGACGAGCATTATCCGACGGCGACCGCACGGTGGCGCCGACACGTACGACCCCACCGATAGTCGCGAGGGGCGGGGCGGTCGGGACATACCGAAGTGATTCTGCTGTGGGTCAGTCTGATCGGAAGAGTCGTCGGGCGCTCTCGGCGAACGTCTCGACCGCCTGCGGGTCAGGCCAGCAGTTCGCGGAGAACATCGCCGGCTGAAGTTTCGAGCCGTGACCGAACTCCTCCATGACATCGCGAGTGACGGGGTGGATCACGTAGTGGATGTGACCGGGAACCGCTCCCGCGTGAGACCAAAGCGTCACGTAGACCTGCTCCGGCTGAATGATCGCTGTCGCCACGCGTGCCGCGTCGCGAAGAAGTGGACCCAGTTCGGCGGCCTCGTCATCGGTCAGGTCAGCGACGTGGACGACGTGACGTTCGGGTTTCACGATCATTGTTCCGACGCCGAGAGGCCCGACACAATGCTCGACGACCCAATACTGCGTGCGGTGAAGCTGTCCGCCGACAAGCGGCAGCCGACCGGATGCAAGATCGCATGCAAGGCAAGATGCAATCATTGAGCCTTCTCCTTTGGTTCAGCCGTCCGCGCGGCTCAGTGATCGGACCCCGAGCGAGCGAGCATTGGTCCCGGGTGCGAGTTCTCCCTTCTGGTACGAGCGACGTGACGGAGGTCCGGATCGACGTCAATATCCGCGCGGCGCATCCAAAGAACGCAGGAACGATGACGACTCACAATGGCAATCATCTTCGCAGATGAGACAACAGGCATAGGCACAAACCAGAAGACGCCTGCCGGGTTTCCACTTCTGCCGGAATTCACCGCCGATTGCTAAGACTGGGCGATCGTGATCTTGAAGATATAGAGAGGACGCGTCGGCGGGCCGTCGGTCGCGGGCGCGAACGTCATGAGTTTTTGGACGACTGCAAAGTTCTTGGTGATGGTCCCGAGGTCGGAGTACAGGTACGGCGGTCCTCCGAGCTCCTTGGCGGCCTTCGCGCTCACGGTCACGAAGAACTGCGATCCGGTCGTGTCAGGGCCGGCGTTCGCCATGCCGACCGAACCTTTCACGTAGCCGGTCTTGGGTGGTTCGGTCGGCAGGACGTACCCGGGTCCGCCCATCCCGGTGCCGGTTGGGTCGCCGCCTTGGATAACGAAGTTCTTGACGAGACGGTAGAAGGTCAGCCCGTCGTAGAAGTGGTTCCTGGCCAAGAATACGAAACTGTTCGCGGCCTTGGGGGCGACTTTCGGGGCAAGCGTGATGGCGAACGTTCCACAGGTCGTGGAGACAGACGCGACATAGGTCTTCGCGACGTTGATGGTGAATGGTGGCGGCGACTTGTAGGTGGGCTTCTTCGTCCGCGGCGGGACCGTGGTGACACAACCGGCTGGGAGCACCACATTTGAAGACGAGGCCCGCGGAGAATCCGCAGGGCGGGGCGCAGCGGCCGGGTTCGCCGTCGCCGCCGCACTCAACGAACTAGTTACAGCGACACCGACCAAACATGCGAACAAAGCAACGATGATGCCGGAAGGGTGACCGAGACGGGATCCCACGGACATCGACAGCTCCTCTGCTTGCGCATCGGACATCGACAGGCAAAGCAAGCCTACGGCCTGCTGAAGTAATCGCGCGTTGGTACTCTCGATCGAGGTGGTTGAGGCGGGTTTCGCGTTGACGAACGATCTGACCTCCGACTTCTTGACGTCAGTCACGGCGGAGTCGTGGAGCCGCTCGACGAATGAACGTGTGCCATCTGCGCTCGGGCCATCTCGCTAGCGCGTTGTTCCGCGCGTGCGCGTCGAGATTCGCGAGCTGCCCGTCGGGTGCCTGGGCGGCGCGTAGCCAAGGCGGGGCGTCAGGCGAGGTGGTTGAGACCCAACCCGGGCAGAGCGACCCCGCGTTGACGTCGTCACCTATATCAGCACCTGCTCGCGAAAGACCCTCGGTGACCTTGGCACACTGCTCGAGGAACAGTTCGCCGCGTCGCAATCGAATCCCGCATGGCCTGGAGACGGCCTTGGTCCTCGCGCCATCCTTCGGATCACGAACAAATCACAGAGCAGGTGCAGGTCACAGCGCGCGCCCGGGAGGATTCGAACCTCCGACCAACGGATTAGAAGTCCGACGCTCTATCCCCTGAGCTACGGGCGCTACCAGGAGTTTCGCGCGTCGGCACGCGAGTTTGACGGCCAAACTGACAGCCAAAGTGCCTCCTCGGCACTTATCCGCCACTCGCGCTCCGGATCCGAGCGAACTCCGGCGGACGATCAGTGGCTCGTGTGAATCGCGACCAACGGACTTTTTGTACGTTGGTCGAGGCGCGGACCTGTGCGAACGCTGGCGGGCGCTCAGTGGTTGGTGCGGTTCACGACGCGGTTGCCTGTGCGTGTCGAAGTGCGTTCGCGCGCAGGTGAGCGAATTATTTCAGGATCGAGCGTGCGGCTGGCGACGAGAGGTGACTCGCAACAGAGCGTCCCCGGCATCGCGCCGCCGAAACCGCGCAAACGTTGCCGGTCGCGGCACTAGTACGGGTCGCCTTGGCCAAACGCGTCGAACAGCGCACTCGACCGATCGCGAAGCATTCGAGGACGCGGGTTGGGACGTCTCGATGGTGTTGATCTGAGCTGGCCGATACGCCCGCTGGTGGTGGAGGTCAGCCGAGGAGGACTGGCATTGTTTCGAAACCGCGAACGGTCGACGTTGACGCGACGGTGACGTGGTCGTGGTCGATTTCCCAGTCTGGGAAGCGGTTCAGGACCTCGTCGAGGGCGACGCGCCCCTCGAGCCGGGCGAGCGCCGCGCCCAGGCAGAAGTGCAGGCCGTAGCCGAAGGTGAGGTGCTGTCCGATGTCACGGCGGACATCGAAGCGGTCGGGGTCGGCGTAACGGCGTTCGTCGCGGTTCGCGGAGCCGACGAGGAGAAGCATCGCGCTGCCTGCGGGCACCGTGGTGCCGTAGTACTCGACGTCGCGTGCGACGTAGCGGGCGAGATGCAGGCCGGTCGGCTGGAAGCGAAGTGTTTCCTCGATCGCGTTCGGGATCAGCGAGCGGTCTTCGACTAGCGCGTGGCGCTGATCAGGGTGATCGCCCAGGACCTTGCCGAGCCAGCCTATGAGCCGGCCGGTGGTCTCGTTGCCCGCGCCCGCGACGACCTGCGTGTAGGCGAGGACCTCGTCGCGGCCGAGTTTTCGCACGGTGCCGGTGTCGTCTTCGAACTCCGCGTTGAGCAGTGCGGTCATCAGGTCGTCGGCTGGGTGTTGCGCGCGCCATTCGATGTACTCGGCGAACATTGATCCATCGGCGATGGCCGTCTGGCGCACCTCCATGGGCTTACCCGCCTCGGTCCGCAAGGTTGCGTCTGCCTTGTGGCGCACCGCGGGCTGGTCGCTTTCGGGGATGCCCAACAGCATTCCGATGACGCGCATCGGCATCTGCTCGCCCAGGTCTTTGACGAAGTCGAAGCGATCGGCACCGACGAGCGGATCGAGGCACGCGCGGCAGTACTGGCGGACTTGGTCCTCGAGCGCGCTCATGCGCCGCGGCGTGAACACGCGCGACATCAGGCCGCGGTGCATGGTGTGCGACGGCGGGTCCTCGAACATCACAACGCCTGATGGCAGTTCAAACCCACTTTTGATGATCTCGAGGATGTCACTGCGGCTGTTGGAAAACGTCTCCCAATCAACGAGCCCCTTCTCGACGTCGGCGTGCCGCGACAACGCCCACACGTCATACGGCTCGTTGTAATAGATCGGTGCCTCGTCGCGCAGCCGCCCGTACGTCGGAAACGGATCCGCGCTGATGCTGGCGTCGTAGGGGTCGTAGTAGACGCGGCCGTCGTTCGCGATCGTCACAGCGCCCCCCATCATGGCTCCGACCGACGCGAGCTTACGCGGCACACTTGTTCAGACGGCACGCTCACGACAACCGCCGCAAGTGCGCGCCCATCGTGCGAGTGTCGAAGCGACAGCTACTTCAGCGGTACAACGCCGCGGGGCAACACCAGTGGCAGATCGTTGTACGTCGCGATGCCCGGTTCGGCCGCGACGACGGCCGGGATCGCGTTGATCGCGGGCATGGCCGTGATGATGTGTCCGATCACCATGAAGTCGGCGATCGTCTCGGCCTCGAAGTCGGGCGGAGGAAGGAAACCCACGTTGAGCGTCACCGTCGGCAGCCCGTCGATCTGGATCACCCAGCCGTCTTGGGCGATCTGCCAGTCGGGCTCCAACGTCTGTCCCTTGCGCCAGCGTACGTTGAGCTCGACGATGACCTTGTCGCCGACCGTTCCCTTCCAGCTCGCCGCGACACCCGCGACGCATCCTGCCGGGATGGTCCACGACCCAAGGTCGAGATCCGCCGTCGTCTGCGCGTAGTCGGCCTCACACGCGATGTCGTCGAGCTCGACCCCGAGCGCGTCGGCGATCAGCCGCACCGCTTCGCCGAACACGGCCGTGCCGTGCGCCGTCATCGCCTGCAGGTCGGGATGGTCGATCGGTTTGCCGAATCCAACCGGCATTTCAGTCGCGGGTGAGTCGTAGAACGTCGTGTCCGCGGCCTCGTTGACCGTGACCTTGTCGACGCGGTCGCAGATAGTCGCTGACACGATCGCCAAGAGCTCCGCGAAGCCTGGACTGATACCAGTCCCGAGCAACGTCGAGTTACCGCGTCGGCATGCCTCGACGATCCGGTCCCGGCCCGCACCCTGGTTGTGCCCGGTGATGAACGCGGCCGTCGCCACGACGTTCACGCCCGCTGACAGAATGCGGACCAGCTCGTCGACGTCCATCCACATCGGGTTGTAGACCACGCAATCCGGGCGCAGCGCCAGCAGCGCGTCGACGTCGTTCGTTGCCGTGACGCCTAGCGGGGCGATCCCGCACAGCACACCGACATCACGGCCTACCTTCTCCGGCGACCACGCGTAACAACCCACGAGCTCGAGCATCGGATTCGCCGCGATTGCTCGCACCGAGCTCTTGCCGACGTTGCCCGTCGTCCACTGCACTACCCGATACCGCCGCGAGCCAGGCATCCGCACACCATAGAACGGGCTCGACGAAACGCTCGACAGGCTCGCCCTGGCCCGTACCGTCGAGACTGATCCGTGGCCACCTGATCCGCCCGCGACAAATTGACGATTGTGCTGTCTCGCCGTTTTAGGCGCCAGTTGCGTCGGCCGGTCCTTCCGTCACGTGTGACCAGCCCTCGGCGACCTCGACGTTGACGATTTCCGGTACGGCAGCGAGCAACTCAGATAGCTGCACGGTTGCTGCCTTGAAGTGGTTCGAGTTTACATGGGCTTCACCCGCGGCGCGGTCCGTGAACGCTTCGACGCCCACGTACACGGTCGGATCGTCAACGCTACGATACCAATCGAAACAGATGTTGCCCGGCTCGGCGCGAGTAGCCGTCGTGAACGCTTCCACGAGCGACACCCAGTCGTCGGCATACCTCCTCCGCACCCGATTCTTCGTGACGATGAAAATCATGCAGCGGATCCTCCAGTCGACAGACACTCAAAGTATTCCAGTCCACCTGAACGCGTCACCCGGAGAACCGCCAGGGCCGACCGTGTTGAGGACAACCACGGATCTCGGTCGGTCGGGTTGCCCGGCGCGTGAAGTAGGCGACGGGTGAGGTCCGGCGGAGGATCTCCTCGAGCGCGGGCCGCATCGTGGCGCCAGCATGACATCTGGCCACAAAACGCGAACGCTTCGATGTCAAGCGTACTGGGGCATCCCGTGCCCAGGATTACGGGATGCACATTCTTGTTCTGGGACACCGCGCGAGGCGCGCTCGCAGAGACACCCGCGGACACGCGGTTATGGGCGCGTCAAGGGACACGCTTGGAACGGGAGCGTCAGATTTCGTCGGTGTGGCGTTGTTCGAGTACTTCGGCCCAGTGTGCGCGTCCTGTTGCGCGTAGGCGTTCGAGGTATGGGGCGAGGTGTTTGCGGACGTGGAATGGGCCGCCTTCGTGACGGACGATGTCCATGGGATCGTCGAGGCCGGTTCGTGCGAGTTGGGTCGCGGTCCAGTCGGCGAGCAGAGCTGCGCCAGCCTTTGCTGTTTCGGTTTCCGTGCTCGAGAGGTCGTAGGATTCGTGTGGGTCATTTGCGATGTTGAAGAGCATCTCGTCGGTCCAGTGGGGGTGGTATCCGTCGTGCCAGGTTCGTAGGTAAAGGTGGTCGCTCCAGCGGACGCCTCGTTGGCATGACCACGCTCCTTGCGAGAGCACGAGATGATCGCGTCCGGCGCCGCCGATCTCGATCGCGTCACCGTCCCAGTTCTGCGGGACTCGTAGGCCGGCCAGGTCGACAACCGTTGCCGCGACGTCGAGGTGGTACTGCAAGCCGTCGTGCACCGTCGGCGGGACCCCGGGCCAGCGCAGCACGGCAGGGATGTGACATGTCGGTTCGTCGGCGGCTTGGTGGTCGGCGTAGACGCCGAGTTCACCGAACATTTCGCCGTGATCGGTGCTGACAAGGACGGCGGTGTCGTCACCGATGCCGAGGTCGTCGAGTTTGTTCACCAGGGTGCCGAGCGCGTCGTCGGCGTAGCGGATGCCGACGTCGTAGCCATCGATGATCGCCTTGACTGCGTCCATCGAAGACGCGTCCCAGGGTTGGCGGCGTGGAGGTGGTCCCCATTCGTCGGGTGTGAAGCCCCACGGTTCCTGGGCGGAGTGCGGGCCGGCGAGCTGCCAGTTGCTCGCGCGTACGTCTTCGGTATGCCATACAGGTGCAGGGTCGGATGCGAAAGGGTTGCCGTAATCGTCGGGCGTGTTGTACGGCGTGTGCGGGTCCCAGAGGTGTACATGAAGGAACCAGTTATCGGCCCGGCCTCGTCGGTCGAGCCAGTCGAGCGCGCCGGGGAGGACGTGGTCGGCGCGTTCGGTGCCCATGCCGCGCATCAAGTTCAACGCTTCCATGAACCCGTGGTTCCACCATGTCGCCGAGTGCCGGAACGGGAAACTCGACAATGACGCAGTGTGCCAACCGTTCCAATAGAACACCCCCGCCCACGACTCAAACGCGTACCGACTCACGAACCCGCGTCGCGCTCCCTCCGAACGAAGATCCGCAGCCTGGCCGCCATGATTCACGACACCGTTACGGATGCCGAAACTGCCAGTGATGAGGGCAGTACGACTCGGCAGGCATGGGACGTCAGACGCGTACACGTTCGCGAACCGAACACCATCGGCGGCAAGCGCGTCGATGTTCGGCGTCGTCGCACGCGGATAGCCGTAACAGCCGACATGGTCGGCACGCAGCGTGTCGATGTCCAGGTAGAGCAGACGCATCGACCCTCCTCCAGTCGCCTACCGAACCGAACTCCGACCAGTTGCTCATCCTTCCACGCCTCGCCAAAGGCACCGCCCGCGCCCCTGTACGTCGAGCCCCGATTTCCGTTCTCGACCAGGTCTGCCATCCAAAGTGGATCCGAGCACCGAGCCGCCCCGGCCGGAGACGGACGGAACCCCGCATTGATACTCGGCATCATCAGCGCCTCACTGCCGGCGATCTCTGACACGTGCGCGCGTCCTTGTGGGGCGCGGGTTATGGGGCGCTTCGCGATCATCCGCAGCGTGGAGGTACGGCTGTAGCGGGGCTTGAAGGCGTGGGAAGATGGGATGTGGTGACGTTCGGTCCGGCGCTCGATGGGGTGCCGTCGTTGTTTTCGGTGGCGTTCGATCTTGGGCCGGTCGGATATTCGGCGAATGAGCATTTCGCGTCCGGCACCGCCACCGCGTACTGCGCGTCGGGACCGCGTGGGTCGGATGGCTGTTGGGCGGTCAGACCGTCGGAGATGGCGGAGTTCACGACTCGTGTGGTGGTGTACCGGCCGAACGACCTCGCTCGGGCGAACGGTACGGTGATTGTCGAGTGGTTGAATGTCACTGGCGGTTTGGATATCCGGGCCGTGTGGATGCCGACGCATCGTCATTTGGTGCGTGAGGGGTACACGTGGGTGGGGTGAGCGCCCCGCAGGTCGGCATCGACGGCGGTGGCATGATCCCGGGACTGGGGCTACGTCGGATGGCACCCGAGCGGTACGGGTCGCTGCAGCATCCTGGTGACGGTTACGCCTTCGACATGTTCACCCAGATCGGATACGCGCTCCGCGAGGTGTTGCCCACGCGGTTTGGCGTGCGGGTCGAGCGTGTGATCGCGGCCGGTGCGTCGCAATCGGCGTGTTTTCTCACGACCTATCTCAACGCGATCGATCCCCTGGTCGGGGTGTTCGACGGCTTCTTGTTGCAGGGCCGCGCCGGTGCGGGTGTTCCCACCGAGGGCTGGGACCCTGCCAGTGTTGGACCGAACGTCGATCTGGCGGTACGGCGCGCTCGTCTTACGGGCGATGACCGTATCCGCGACGACGTACGCGTTCCGGTGCTGGTGGTGCAAAGCGAAACGGATGTGTTCGGGGTGCTCGCGTACCTGCGTGCCCGTCAAGCCGACACCGAGCGGTTCCGGCTGTGGGAGGTCGCGGGCGCGGCGCACTGCGACACCTACTTCTTGTACGCGTCGCAGCTCGATTCCGGGTCGCTTCCCGTCGAAGAGCTCGCCGAACTCATCGCACGCACGGACCGGGCGGGAGCGCCGACGGCCTTGCCGATCAACTCGGGACCGCAGATGCACTACGTCCTGCAACGCGCCGTCGATGCCCTCGACCCATGGACACGAGACAGCACGCCACCCCCAACCGCCGCGCTACTCGAGATCGATCACAACGCTCTCGTCGTCGACGATCTTGGTGTCGCGCGCGGTGGGGTGCGCACGCCCTGGGTCGACGCGCCGACCAAAATCTTGTCGGGCCTCGGCCAGCCCGAAGACACGACCGAACTGTTCGGCACCACCCAACCTATCGACCACCAGACGCTCGCCACGCGCTACCCCCAGGGCCGCGACGGCTATCTCGCGCAGTTCCGTTACGCGACCCACGCCGCAGTGAATGCCGGATTCATCCTCAACACTGACGCTGACGAGATCGAAACACTTGGCGCGCTTGCCTGGCCCAACAACTGATATCCGACTCGAACCCTGAACCGCGCTTCTACTCGGTTCCGTCGAGAACTTCGCACCCAAGCGTCGGCGACCGACGTCGAGCCACCCTTCCGAACCGTTCCGGCGTCCAGCTTCCGTGACGCGGTGAGCCCATCGGCGACCTGTATCGAGGACCCGCAACACTGACGTCTCAATATCAAGCCGCGGAGACCGGAAACGCGTCCCAGTCGTACCTGTGGGTGCCGAATATTCGTCCGGGCACGTTGAGCACGTATTTTGCGTTGGCGTGAGCGGTCCTGGTCGGGACGCTGCGAGGATGGCGTGTGGCCCGTTTCCACCGTCTTGTCCGCCTCGTCGTCGACATCCCGGTGCTACGCGGTCGACGCGATCGTTCCAAAGATGCCGAGATCCTCGTGTTGCGCCACCAACTCGCCGTGCTGCAACGCAACCACATCCGTCCGTGGTTCGAACCCGACGACCGCGCGATCTTGACCGCGCTCGCGGGTGTGCTCGGCCGTGACCGCTGGTCCATCTTCCTGGTCAGGCCCGACACGATCTTGGGTTGGCATCGACGACTCGTCGCGAACCACTGGACCTACCTACACAGGCCCGGACGACCCTCCACCGCTGTCGAACGCGCCGCCTGATCATCCGGTTCGCGCGCGAGAACCCGACGTGGGGATACTGCGGTATTCACGGCGAACTCGCCCAGCTCGGCATCACCATCGGCGCATCGACCGTGTGGACCCATCCTCTAGCATGCCGGCATCGATCCCGCGCCCGGCCGATCGTCAGAATCGTGCACGACATTCCTGCGCACCCAAGCCGCAGGAATCGTCGCGTGCGACTTCTTTACCGTCGACACCGTGCTGCTCCGCCGCTACTACGTACTGTTCTTCATCGAACTCGACCGACGCCGCGTGCACCTCGCCGGCATGACCCGCAACCCGACCGGTGCCTGGACCGCACAAGCCGCCCGGAATCTCATGACGCGTTCCGAACCGACGATCCGGTTCTTGATCCGCGACGGCGCCGGCCAGTTCATCGGCGCGTTCGATGAGGTCTTCCGCAGTGATGGCGCGACGATCGTTCGCACACCGCCGTACACGCCGGTCGCAAACGCATACGCCGAACGATGGGTCGGCACAGTACGGCGCCAGCTCTTCGACCGGACGCTCGTCTGGAACCACGGACAACTCGAACAACTCCTCGACGAGTACGTCGAGCACTACAACACTTACCGACCGCATCGCAGCCTCAGGCAGCGCGCTCCGAACGACACGGAAGTTGTCGAGTATCGGGCCGGCCGACCGATCCGACGACACCCCACCTGCAACGGACTCATCAACCCCCTACCGCCAAGCAGCCTGAACCACCACTACACGGCCAACACATCCCGGGCGACGTCAACTTCGACGCGTCCGCTCAGCGACCACAAACGCGATATCGACGTCAGGGATGATCACGGGAACACCCGACTGCGATGCCGGCACGCCCAAGTTCCGCGGCGATCACCTGACCGTCGTCTCGCTCGGAAGACAGCGATTTCGGCTGCGAATGCGTCGGATGCGTGCTCAACGCCGGAGGCTGTGCTTGCGATCGCGCGTCATTCCGCTTCGCTGAGGTGACGCAGGCGAGCGCCGCCGTTCCTGGCACCTCCTGACCTTCGGGATGTAGATCATTCTATCTACTATCTTGTAGACTCAGGGTGTGAGTACGACTATTCGGGTGAGCGAGCGGACTCGGGAACGATTCGCCAAGCTTGCCGACGCTACGGGCCGGCCGATGACCCAGCTCGTTGATGAGGCCGTGGACGCGCTCGAGCGTCGGGTCTTCTTCGAGCAGTTGTCGGTCGGGTACGACGCATTGCGTAGCGATGCCGACGCTTGGGCTGCGGTCGAGGAGGAACGCCAAGCCGAAGGCGGCGCGTTGCGCGATCGGTCGGTTTGAGCGCGCGGCGCGGCGACGTCTGGCTCGTCGACTTCGGCGACCCGGTGGGTCGCGAGCAGTCGGGGCGACGCCCAGCCGTTGTCGTGTCTGCCGATCCGCTCAACGAGAGTCGTGCCGGCGTCGTGATCGTGATTCCCTGTACGACGACTCGGCGTGGACTGCCATCGCACATCGAGATCGAGCCGGGCCGGTCGGGACTCGACGATGTCAGCTACGCAAAGTGCGAAGACGTCAAGTCGGTCTCCGAGCAGCGACTCGTGGCCCGGCTCGGCTCAGTTGTCGACGAGACGCTCTTCGCGATCGTCCGTGTGCTCAGGTTTCTCCTCGACCTTTGATCCCGATGATGGTCCGAAGTTGCTGCGAGTGGCGGATTTGTGACGGCCTAACTGACGGCCTAACTCCCGGACGACGGCGGTCCATGACGAACGTCGGCGGACGATGCGACCGAGGCGGGTGGCCGACGGCGGACCTCGACGACCTTCTGCGGTCGATGCCTTTGGAAGTTAGAAGTCGGTGCTCTATCCCCTGAGCTACGGGCGCTCACCAGCAGTTTCGCGTCTTGCGAGGGTCCCAGTGGGCACTTTGACAGCCAAAGTGACAGCCAAGCCCCTCAGGAAAGCAGCGCATCGAAGATTCTCGCCGCTTCCTGGTGCATCGTGGGAGTGACGTGGGAGTACAGATCGAGGGTGATCGACACCTGGCTGTGGCCGAGCATCTCGGACACGATCTTGGGGTGCACGCCGCGACCGCGAAGCCCAGTGTTGTCCTCTCGAGCCTCGGGTACGGTTTGCGAGCCGACTGCGATTCAAGCGCTCGCCGCTCGCAAACGGTCGTCGCTCTGATCTTGCGTCGGAGGCTCAGCACATCGTGAATTCCACCGAGGAAAAGCCGTTCCGCCCAGCGAGGAACGAGAGCGGAGCCAGACGAATCGTTGCGGGTCTTGGTGCTTTTGGTCTCGCGGCTCTGGTCACACTTGGAGTGGTGCGTCTGGCTGACGGAGGCGCTGCCCCAAGGACCCTAGCGAGGCTTGCCCCGACCGCCGTTGA
>Ga0182024_10007037_pt1 | contig 24430 bp, 17 predicted proteins | sample P32metaG_FD_120480 | JGI IMG/M metagenome (GOLD analysis project Ga0182024, IMG submission 120480) | Permafrost microbial communities from Stordalen Mire, Sweden - P3-2 metaG (Illumina Assembly) | ecosystem: Environmental > Terrestrial > Soil > Wetlands > Permafrost | place: Sweden: Stordalen...
AGGTTTCGGTCCGCTCGAGAACGCTACCGTCGACGACCTCGCGGCGCACGGGTACGTCGGGCTCGCGATCGACGTCAACAAGGCGGCGGGCGTGAGCAGCGCGTGCGCCGACGTGCGGCGCATTTCGGTGATCGGCGGCGCGTACGGCGTCGCGGCGCTCGCGTGGCTCGCGAGCCAGCCCTACGTGAATCCGAGCCAGCTCGGCGTCATGGGCTTCTCCATGGGCGGAATCGAGGTGCTCAACATCGTGGACCCGTTCTCGCCGTCGCCGGCGCCCCCCGGACTGCGCGCCGCGGTTGCCTACTATCCCGCCTGCAACAGCCGTCCGATGAGCGTCGCCGTTCCGCTGCTGATGCTCAATGGGGATGGGGACGACTGGGTTCCGTACGCACCTTGCCAGGCGTTCGCAGCCGCGGCGGCAGCTGCGGGGAAAACGGTACAGATCACGACCTATCCGGGCGCGACGCACGCTTTCAACCAGCCCTCGAACGGTCCGCGTCACTTCCAGGGACATACGTTCGTCTACGATCCGAAAGCATCGGCCGACGCCGACGCCAAGACGATGGCGTTCTTCGCTCAGTACTTACGCTGACGGCGCGCGTTCACTTCACCATGTGGAATTTTTGATTTTGGATCTGCGACATCAGCACCGCATCCTCGGCCAGTCCGAAATGCTGGGCCGCTGAGAACCGGAACGTTCCCGAGACGCCGACGAACGTGGTGCGTTCCATCGCGTCACGCAGCGTGGCCGGCGTAACGCTTCCCTTGACGTTGTGCAGCGCCGCTTTGAGGAACGCCACACCGTCGTAGCCCCAGGTTCCGAAAATGCTAGCCGGCGCGTCCTTTGGATACGCGTTCTCGAAGTCGGGGACGTACCGCGCGAGCAACTTCTTCTGCGGGTCGCCGCTCGGCAGCTCTTGGTACACATTTACCTTCATCGTCGCGATGTACGCGCCGTCGAGCGCCGCACCGGCTTGTTTCGGGAACACGCCCGTCGCCGCGCCGTCGGAATAATAGATGGGCAGTTGGAGGCCGAGTTCGCGATATCCCTTGATGATGATGTTGGCCGACGGAAGTGACGTCCAGCAGATCAATGCTTGCGGGTTGGCCAACTTCACGTGTGTGAGTTGCGTCGTGGCATCGCCGGCCAACGCCGCGATTGGATCATTGGAGATGACCTCGAAGCCGTCGGCTTTCCCGGCGTCCGCAAAGTGGGCCATGCCCGTCTTGCCGTAGTCGTCGTTCCTATAGATGAACGAGACTTTGGTCTGGTTTCGCCTCTTCATGAAGGCCTGCATCGACTTTGCGACTTCCGTGTCGTTGATCGGAATCTTGAACGTCCATTGGTGCTCCGCCACCGGTGCGACCACGCTGACGCTGGATGCATACGACACCAGTGGAATGTGCGCTTGCTCCGCCAGCGGCACGATCGCAAGCGACGTCGGTGTCAACGGCGTTCCGAAGATCGCGATCGGATGCTTGTCGACGAGCGCGCGGAAATCGTTGACTGCGGTCGTGGCATCCGACTGGTCGTCGAGGATCGTCAACGCGATCGGATGACCGTCGATCCCGCCGGCTTTGTTGATTTCATCGACGCCCATCTGCATGCTGTCGGCTTCCGGCCGGCCCAGCGTCGAGCCGGGTCCGCTTTCGGAGAGGATCGCGCCGATGACGTAGGGATCGGCGGCCGCGCCGGCAGTCGTGCCGGCGGCCTGAGAAACCGCAAGCAGCGAGCCGAGCGCCAAGGCACTGAAACGGAACACGACTGCACGCATCGTGGGCTACCTCCTTCGAAAGGGAGAGGAATGACGAGATCCTCGCTGGTCGCGGATTCCGACCCCGCCCCCGGCGCTCCCCTCAGAAGAGTTTGCGCGCGCCCGCATCGACGGCCGCATCGATCAGCGATGGGCCGTCCTTGCCAAAACTTTCCTCGAGCGCCGGCGCCAGGTCTTCGGGCCGGTCGACCCGTCGTGCATGAAGGCCGTAGCCGCGAGCCAGCGCGCTGAAGTCGACGCCGGGAATCGAGAAGTCCGGCGTAGGCCCCGAGCCGATCAGTTCGGCGAACGAGCGCATGGCTCCGTAACCCTCATTGTTGACGACGAGATAGGTGATCGGCAGTCCGTGACGCGCCGCGGTCCACAGACCGGAGACCGCGTAATGGGCCGAGCCGTCGCCGATGATCGCAACGATGCGCGTTCCCGGACTGGCAAGCGCCGCCCCGGCGGCCGCGGGCAGTCCGTACCCGAGGCTGCCGCTCGCCGCGGTCAGAAAACAGCCCGGCTGCAATGCCAGCAGGTCGTGCAGAAAGGTGTGCGTCGACGGCGCTTCCTCGACGACGATCGTGCCGGGCGGGAGTTTCGCGGCGACGATTTCGAGCAGCATCTCGATCGTGAGCCGCGGGCTCGGCGCGACCTGCGCACGCGCGCGTACACGGCGCACGGCCGGCCGAACCGTCACCCGGGGCACCAGCGCCCGCAGCGTCGGCCCGAGCGCCGCGAGGATGCTCGTGCCGGTCACGGCGCTCGCAGCCAAACGCGGATCGTCGGTAATGTTGAACAGCGCCGTCCCGGCGGCGGTGAACGCGCCCTCTTGATGGATGTGGTAGTTGAAGACCGGCGCACCGAGGACGAGCACGAGATCGTACCCGCGAAGCGCGTCGGTCACACCGCCGCGAATGCGGGGGAGCGCGCCCGCGAACAAGCGGTGATCTTCGGGGAAGCCGCAGCGGCTCGACAGCGCACTCACCCACACGGGAGCGTCGAGCGCCTCGGCCAAACGCACGACATCGGCGGATGCCCCGTCACGGTCGACGCCCGATCCAACGACGAGGACCGGCGTGCGGCTCGCCTCGAGCGCCGCCAACAGTTCGTCGAGAACCGCCGCCTCCGGCATCGGATCGTCGACGACGCGTCGCACCGTCGGAACCGTCGCCTCCTGATCCCAGTCGTCTTCGGGAACCGAGACGAAGGTCGGTCCGTACGGACGCTGCATTGCCATCGTGTACGCGCGCATGATCGCCGCCGGGACGTCGGCGGCGCGCGCCGGTTCCAGCGCCCACTTCACGTACGGCCTCGGCAGCGTGGTCGCGTCCTCGGCAGCGAGAAACGGGTCGCTCGGCAGCATGCCGCGCGTTTGCTGGCCCGCGACGATCACCAGCGGCGCATAGTTGCGAGCGGCAGTGAAAATCGCGCCCATCGCGTTTCCGACCCCGCCGGCCGAGTGCAGGTTGACGAAGGCTGCGTTGCGCGTCAATTGCGCGAACGCGTCGGCCATCGCGACGACCGGCCCTTCGTGCAGTCCCATCACGTAGCGAAAGTCGGTTGGCCAATCACGCAGAAAGCGCAGCTCCGTCGAACCCGGATTGCCGAAGACGGTGGTCATGCCGAGCCGGCGCAGCAGTTCGAGGGTCGCGTGCCGCACCGACACGCGTTTAGGCCGGTTTGTTGGCGCGGCTGCGGCGTTCGCAGGAGTCGCAGAAATGCGAGTGTTTGTTGTCGGTGTCGAAGACCGAGTTCGAGTAGTACATCGCGCAGCGCGCGTTGTAGCAGTGCCGCAGCCCGAGGGCGTGGCCGATCTCGTGCACGCACTCCTTCAGCAGACGCTGGAAGAGCGCGTTCTCATCGGGCTGGTCGCCGTAGTATTCCGAGCGCAGCCGGTGCAGCGAGACGACGGCGCAGCGCTGCGTCTCGCTGGCCGAACCGAACACGAACTGGTGCGACGTCTTATACAAATCATAATCCGTGATGGCAAGGACGACGTCCTCGCGCGTCTCGTAGGTCGACGCAAGCCGAGAGACGAGCGAGCCGAAGAACAGCTGTCCCCGCGCGCTGTTGAGGGCGGTTTTAGGTACCAGCAGCGCGGCGTGCACGACTGCGGTCGCCAGAAACCGCTCCTCCAGGCACAGCGAGAGCCGGGTAAGCACTCCTGCGTCGATCGCGTTGATCGGTACGATGCTGATCTCGCGCACGGCCGGAGTACCGGCTTCGGTTCGCGGCGCAGGCGGTCCTTGGGACGCGGCGGCGAAACGCGCGACGATGATCGTCGGAATCGGCATCGACCTCGCCGAGGTGGAACGCTACCGCTTCGATGAAACGGAGCGCGCGCGATTTGCGCGCAAAGTCTACACCGAGGAAGAAATGGCCTACGCGATGCGCAAGCGTCACTGGCCCGAACGCTTGGCCGGCTTCTTCGCCGCCAAGGAAGCCACCCGGAAGGCCTTCGGTCATGCCATCCCCTGGAATGCGGTCGGCGTTTCCCACCAGCGCAGCGGGAAGCCGATCATTCGCCTCTACCGCGGCTACGAACGGCTGCTCACCGAGCGCGCGATCCGCACCATTCATCTCACTATCACGCACACCGCGACCACGGCGGCCGCGGTGGTGATCCTGGAGGGCTGAGCGGCGTGCGGGTCGTGACGGCTGCGCAGATGCGCGCGATCGACGCCGCGGCCGTCGCGCGCGACGGCGAGATCGCACTGATGCGCGCAGCCGGTGATGCGATCGCGCAGCTGATCGATCGCTACGCGCGCGGCGACGGTCCGGTGGTCGCGCTCGCCGGCGACGGCAACAACGGCGGCGACGCGTATGCGGCGCTGGCCGCATATGCCGGCGCCCGGCCGCGGATCGTGTTCGGTAGGCTCGAAGCGCGGGGCAGCGACGCGCGGCGGGATGCTCGCGCCCGCGCGCGGATCGCCGGCGTTGAAGAACGGCCGCTGCCGGCGGTTCCCGATGTCCTCGGTTCGGCCTCACTTCTGCTCGACGGCGTCCTCGGCGTGAACGCGCGTCTGCCGCTCGACGCCGGCTCCGGTGCACTGGCCGAAGCAATGAACCGTTCAGGTGTGCCGATTCTCGCCCTCGATCTGCCGACCGGGATCGATCCGACGACCGGCGCCGTCGACGAGCGCGCGGTAAACGCGGTCGCGGCGATTGCGCTGGGACGGCCAAAGCTGGGCTGTTTTCTCGACCCCGGACGCGACCACGTCGGTGCGCTCTGGTGCGCGCCGCTCGGGATGCGCGACGAGGACGCAACCGGAGTCGATGAACCCGTCGATGTGCTCGACCCGGCCGGATTCATCGCGCTGCTGCCCCGACGCGCGGCCGAGTCGGACAAGCGCGCTTCCGGCGCCCCGCTCATCGTCGCGGGGTCGACACAGTTTCCGGGTGCCGCGATCTTGGCGGCGTGGGGGGCAGCGCGCGCCGGCGCCGGTTACGTGACGGTCGTCGCGCCCGAAGGCGCCGCCGCTGCGCTGCGCGCGCACCTCGTCGAGCAGGTCGTCGTTACCTACGACGAGCGCGACCCCCAGGCAGCCGTCCAGACCATTCTCGACCTCACCGGCCGCTGCGACGCGATCGGTATCGGCCCAGGGCTCGGCTTGGCCGACGCCTTCGGTGAGATCGTCCGCGGCGTGCTCGACGCAACGACGCTCCCGGTCGTCGCCGATGCGAGCGCCTTATACCATCTGGCAAAGCGCCTCGATCAGTACCGTGAAAAGCCGCTCGTGCTCACGCCGCACGCGGGCGAATTCGCGCGGATCAGCGGTCAAGGCACGATCCCGCCCGGCGCGCGGCTGGCCCGGCTGCGAACCTTCGTCGAGCGGTTCGGGATCGTGACCCTGCTCAAGGGGCGAACCAGCCTGATCGGCGCGGCGGGCATCACGTTCTGCAATCCAACCGGCTCCAACGCGCTGGCCACGGCCGGAACCGGCGACGTGCTGACGGGGATCATCGCGACCCTGCTCGCCCAAGGGCTTAGCCCGGCCGACGCGGCCCGCGCAGGCGCCTACTGGCATGGCCGAGCCGGCACGGTTGCGCAGCTCCGCCGTCCGCGCGGCGTGATCGCCCGCGACGTCGCCGACGCGCTGGGCGAAGCGTCCCAGCCGGCGCCTTCCGCCGACGGCTTGCTCTCTTTCTTTTGAGCGGAAACCGGCCGGACGCGAAGCCTGGGACTTGTATGAGAACCAACCGTCCCGAGATTTGGTACTCTAGGTCAGTATGGTCAAGGCATCCGTCCTTCGCGCGCGCCAAGCTGCGGCTCTGTGCACGATCCTCGTCGTGGTCGCCGGCTGCGCGCACTCGCAGCGGCCGGCACGCGCCACGGGTAATGCGGTCGTGCCGGTCGCGCTGGCACAGCTCGGGTCGGTGTCGCCGACCACCCTGCTTTCCGGTACGGTGGCCCCGCTCCAGAACGTCGGCATCACGTCGACGCTCGCCGAGCCGGCCGACGCCGTCAATGTTCAGGAAGGCGACACCGTTCGCCGCGGAGAGGTTCTGGCGCAGCTCGACACGGCCGATTTGCGCGCGCAGCTGGCCGCCGACCTCGGTAGTGCCGCCTCCAGTCGCGCCAAGGTGCAGTCGACGTTTGCCCAAGCCGGCCTGACGATCACGCAAAACAGCAATACGGTCAACGCGGCGCAAGCCGTCGTCCGGCAGGCGCAGCAGACGCTCGCGACCGACACCCTCAACCTGACCCGCGACGCGCTGCTGCTGAAAAACGGCTTCATCGCGCAGCAGCAGTACGACACGCAGGGCACGCTGGTCAAGAACGATCAGCAAGCGGTGCGGAGCGCGCAGGTCGCGGTGCAGAACGACGTCGCGCAAGTGCAGACCAATGGCACGACCTCAACCGGACTTCAAGGCGCAACCGTGGCCTCCGCGCGTGCGGACGAAGAGACCGCGCTCGCGCAAGCTGACGGCGTGCGCGTGCAGATCTCCAAGGCGACAATCGTGTCGCCGATCGCCGGCGTGGTCGTGAACCGCAACTTGAATCCGGGCGAATTCCCCGGCACGCGGCAAATCTTCACCCTCCAGGAGACCGACCGCGTGTACGCGGTACTCAACGGTGCCGGTTCGCAGATCGTCGGGATTGCCAACGGCAGTCCCGTCAACGTTACCTCCGGGAGCCTTCCGGGGCGTTCTATTCGCGGTACGGTGGTAGGTGTGCTCAACGCAGTGACGCCGGGCTCGACGAACTTCATCGTGAAGGTCTTGGTCGCCAACGGACGAGGACTGCTGCGGCCGGGCATGGTCGTTTCGGGTACGGCGCGCCTTCCCGGTGCGACGGGGACCCGCATCCCGGCCACCGCATTTCTCGATACGACGAACAGCACGGTGCAAATCGTGCAGAACGGAACGGTGCACACCGTCCACGTGACCATGCTGGCCCAGGACGACCAGAATGCGATCGTGACCGGATTGTCCCTCGGCATGCAAGTGATCTCCAACGGTCAGCTTGGGTTGTCCGATGGCCAGCCCGTCGACATTGTCGGCCGCGCGCCCAAGCAAGTGGCGGCAAAGTAGCGCGTGTTTACCGCCCTCTTCGTCCGCCGCCCGACCCTCGTCTTCGTCTTATTGGCGTTGATGCTGCTGGCCGGCGCGCTGGCGGCCACGACTCTGGTGCAGCAGCAGTTCCCGAACGTCTCCCAGCCGACCATCAGCATCAACGTCACGTATTCGGGCGCGTCGACCACGGTGATGCGCGACAGCATCATCAAGCCGATCGAAGACGCGATCGCCGGAACGCAAGACCTGCAAACGCTCAGTTCGAACATTCAAACCGGACAAGCCTCGATCTCTGCAGCTTTCAACATCACGTCGGATCAGAACACCGACCTCGTCAACACGCAAAAGGCAGTACAATCCGCCGAGCATAATTTGCCGACCGACTTGCAACCACCGACGCTCGCAATTCGCGATCCGTCTCAAGCAGTCGTCGTAACATTCTCGCTGACATCATCGAAAATGACCGCTGCGCAGCTTTCGCTGCTTGCGAACGGCCGCATCGTGCCCGCCTTCGAACAGGTCCAGGACGTTTCCGGCGTCAACGTCGGCGGCGGCGTTACCCCCGCGTACGAAGTGGTCGTCGACCCGCGGCAGCTCGATGCCTATGGCTTGACCCTCAACGACGTGATCAACACGGTGGGCGGCAGCAATCTGCGTGCGCCGGGCGGGATCGCCTACGAGGGTAATCGCGAGACGCAGATCGATATTCGCGGTGACATAACGTCGCCGGAATCGATTCTGGGGCTCCCGATCAGCGCTCCGAGTTCGGCCACGGCGCCGTCGACGCTGTCGGGCACGCTCAATCCCTGGACATCGGCGACGGCGGTGCTCCGCGTTCAGGATGTCGCGAGCGTCGTCGACGGATACGAGCCACGCCGGCAATATGCGTCCGTAAACGGGACCAACGGCGTCTTCTTGCAGGTTCAGAAGGCGTCGGCGGCGTCCGAAGTAACCGCTTCGGATAATGTTCTGGCGGCGTTGCCGAAGATCCGAAGGCAGTTCCCCGATGTAAACTTCAACGTGCTCAACGTGCAGTCGAAGTACACTGCGCAGCAGATCGACGGCGTCATCCGGACGCTGTCCGAGGGGATCGCGCTGACCGGCATCGTGATGCTCTTCTTCCTCGGCTCGTGGCGCAATGCGATCGTCGTGCTGATCGCGATCCCGGCGTCGCTGTGTGTCGCTCTCTTCGTGATGAAACTCTTCAACCTCACGATCGACACGATTTCCTTGCTCGGCATGACGCTCGTCGTCGGCATCCTCGTCGACGACTCGACCGTCGTTCTGGAGAATATCGAGCGGCACTTCGAGATGGGACAAAGCCCCGCCGCAGCGGCGGTCAGCGGCCGGGCGGAGATCGGCATGGCGGCGGTTGTCATCACCCTCGTTGATGTCGTGGTCTTCTTGCCGATCGCTTTTCTGCAAGGGCAAGTCGGGCGAAACCTCGCCGAGTTCGGTATCGTGGTCGTGATCTCGACGCTCACGTCGCTGTTCGTTTCGTTTACCATCACGCCGAGCCTCGCCGGCAACTGGGCACTGAAATCAACCTGGAAACCGCCCGGCTTCATCCGAGCGTTCGAGCGGGGTTTCACGAATGTCCGTTCGTGGTACGCGCACCGCGCTCTGCCTTTGGCACTCGATCATCGCTTGATCGTCATCGCGTTTTGCTTCGCATCGTTCGTGTTTGCGATCGCCCTGGTTCCATTCGGTATCGTCGGCTCGGAATTCATTCCCCCTGTCGATCGCGGCGAGATATTCGTGCAGATCACCTACCCGGTCGGGACGCCGCTGACGACGACAACCAAAGCGGTACTGGCGATGGAACGCCAGGTACGGCACCTTCCCGACATCGACGCGGACACCGCATCATCGGGCGGATACTCGTCGCCGTTCGGCGGTTTCCTGTTGCAAGGAAACGTCGGCCAGATCCACGTCTGGCTTAGTGACAATCGCAAGCATTCAACGAATTACTGGGTCACGCAGTATCGGCAGATTGCCCAGCGCACGCTGCCGAACGTGACGGTCGTCGTCATTCCCGCCACGGGAACCGGCGGGGGGAACGCGCAGCCGATTGACGAGCTGGTGACCGACGTGCTTGGCGGCGATCCGACACCGTACGCGCAGAAGGTCTATCAACTTCTGCTTCATACTCCGGGGTCGGCCAACGTCTACAGTGCGGCCTCTGCGCTGGAGCCGCAAGTCGAGCTCACCTTCGACCGCGCCAAGGCGCGCGCGCTCAATGTCAGCATCGGGGACGCGGCCATAGCGGCCCGCGCGGCGTTCGGCGGCGCGATCGCGACGCAGTTCGAGACGGCGGATGGCCTCGAGCAAGTTCAGGTCATTTATCCAGTGCAAGATCAGACGAACTTGGCCAACTTCGCGACGATTCCGGTCCGAAGCAATAGCGGCTCGATCGTGCGCCTTGGCGACTTTACGACCTTGAAGTGGGCACCTGCACCGCCGCTGATTACACGCGTGGACCGTAACTCAGTCGTCGATATCAGCGCCAACGTTGCACCGACCTCGTCACTGTCGAACGTTCAGGCCGCGTTCCAAAAAGAGCTCAAGAACCTGACCTTGCCGGCGAACATCGTCGTGCGGCCGCGTCCCTTGGGCCAGCAAGATCTGATGAAGCAGACGCTCGAGGGGCTCGGGGGTTCACTGATCCTCTCGGTCGTGCTCGTTTTCTTGCTGATGGTCGCGCTGTACAACAGCTACCGTTCGCCGCTGATCATCCTGTTCTCGGTGCCGGTGGCGGCGTTCGGCGCGCTGGGCGCGCTCGCGATCACGCACGAGACGCTCAACCTCTTCTCGCTGATCGGCACGATCTTGCTGGTCGGGATCGTGACGAAGAACGGCATCCTGCTGGTCGACTATGCGAACACCTTGCGCGAGCGTGGTGAACCGAAGCTGCAGGCGATTCAGGAGAGCGCCTTCACGCGGTTCCGCCCGATCATCATGACCAGCATCTCGGTCGTGGCCGGGAACATTCCGCTCGCGCTGGCCCTCGAACCCGGTTCGAGCGTGCGCTCGAGTCTCGGTGTTGTGGTCATCGGCGGCATCTTGAGTTCGCTGGTTCTCACGCTGCTGCTGGTACCGATCATGTACATGTACCTCGCGCCGAAGGAGTTTCACGGCACGCACCACCTCGACACCGAGTCGGGCACCGAAGATGGCGCAGGGCCGCCGGCGAACGGCACGCCGCACGGCGTGATCGACGGACACCCCGCGGCACCGGTACCGACCGGCGCCTAACGCGCCTCAGCCGCCGGAGTCGAGCAGTTCGCGCAGTCCCGCCTCGTCGAGCACCGGAATCGCCAGCGACTCTGCCCTGGCCAGCTTCGAGCCGGCCTCGGCACCCGCCACGACGTAGTCGGTCTTCTTCGAAACGGAACCGCTGACTTTGCCGCCCGCCGCCGCGATCATCGACGCCGCTTCGTCGCGCGTGAGCGACGGCAGCGTACCCGTCAGCACGAGCGTTTTTCCGGCCAGAACGCCGGCCGGCGCGCGCTCGCGTTTGGGCGCCGTGCAGTCGACGCCCGCGGCCTTCAGCCGCGCGACCATGGCACGGTTCGGCTCCTGCGCGAAAAACAGCACGACGCTGCGCGCGATCTCCGGGCCGATCCCTTCGACTGCGGTCAGTTCGTCTTCGGTGGCTGACGCCAAGGCGTCGATCGTGCCGAACTCCGCGGCCAGCAGCGCGGCATTCTGGCCGCCCACCATGCGAATGCCCAACCCGAACAGCACGCGCGCGAGGCCGCGCCGCTTCGACGCCTCGATCGCTGCGAGCACGTTGGACGCCGACTTCTCCGCCATGCGCGGCAAGCCGCCCAGCGCCGCGAGATCGAGATGGTAGAGGTCGCCGGCGTCGCGCACGAGCTGATGATCGACCAGCACACGGGCAAGCTGATCGCCGATGCCTTCGATGTCCATCGCTCCGCGCGAACAGAAATGGCGCACGCGTTCGACCAGTTGGGCCGGACAGGTCGCGTTGGTGCAGCGCGCCATCACCTCACCCTCCGGGCGGTCGACGTCCGCGCCGCAGACCGGACAGCGCACGGGCAATTCGTACGGGGGCGGATTCCCTCGGCGGAGTTCGAGGACCGGCCCGACCACCTGCGGGATGACGTCGCCGGCGCGGCGCACGATCACCACGTCTCCGGCGCGAATGTCTTTGCGCCGGATGTCCTCCTCATTGTGGAGCGTCGCATTGGTGACGGTCACACCGCCCAAGCGCACGGGCTCGAGCACCGCATACGGATTGAGCGTGCCGGTTCGCCCGACGTTGACTTCGATTGCGAGCAGCTTCGTGCGTGCTTCGCGCGCGCGGAATTTGAAGGCGACGGCCCAACGCGGATCTTTTCCGACGCTTCCCAGCCGCGCTTGGAGCGCGAGGTCGTCGACCTTCACCACGACGCCGTCGATCTCGTAGTCGAGCGACTCGCGCCGCTCCTCGAAGTCGGCCACGAAACCGATCACGCCGCGGATCGAATCGACCCGCGCAGCGTGTTCGTTCACGCGAAAGCCCAGCGAGCGCAGAAATCCCAGCAGCTCCCACTGCGATGCCGGCGGGTGGTCGGCATCCAGCTCACCGGTCGCGTAGGCGTAGAACGACAGCGCGCGGGCGGCGGTAAGCTTCGGATCGCGCTGGCGCAGACCGCCGGCGGCGGTATTGCGCGGGTTCTCGAACCGCCGCAGGTCGCGCGCCACCCGCTGCGCATTGAGCTTCGCGAAATCGGACTTGCGCAGGTAGGCCTCGCCGCGCACGTCGATGCGGCGCGGCGTGTCACGGTTCGCCGTGCGCAGCTGCAGCGGGACCGATTTGATCGTGCGCAGGTTGGCGGTGATTTCTTCACCGGTGCTGCCGTCGCCGCGCGTCCCGCCGGCCGTCAGACGGCCGGCTTCGTAGCGGAGCGACACGGCGACACCGTCGATCTTGAGCTCGCACGTGTAGGCGACCTCGCCTTCGATTGCAGCCAGCTTGCGAACCCGCGCGTCGAACGCCAGCAATTCCGCTTCGTCGAACGCGTTGGCCAGGCTGAGCATGGGCCGCGCGTGTACGTACGGCGGGAACCCCGCCGAGGGTGCGCCGCCGATTCGCTGGGTCGGCGAGTCCGGTGTCCGCAGCTCCGGACGAGACTCCTCGAGGTCGAGCAGCTCGCGCAGCAGCGCATCGTAGTCTTCATCGCTGATCTGCGGGTCGTCGAGGACGTGATAACGATGGTTCGCGTCGTTCAGCCGCTCGCGCAGGTCGCGGGCGCGCCGTTCGAGCGCTTTGGTACCGGCCACGGCGGCACCGCTTCGACGGCGAGGCGGGAGTGCCGCTTAGGGCACCGGGAACAGGTGGAGCGATGACGCCTCGCCGCACGTTCGTCGCGGGTCTGGCCGGTCTCGCGTTCGCACCGTTCGCGTGCCCGGCCGGGTCGCGCGCGGAGACGACCGAGTCGAGCGGCTCCCCGATGACCGCCGCGGCACGTCATATCGCGGACGCGGTTGCGGCGATCGTGGGAGCACAACTCGTCACACGCATCGTCTGGCGGCCGCCGTCCCGTTTTCCCGGTTTCGCACCGCTCGCGTACTACGTCGGTCTGAGCGATCCGCAATACCCGGATCAGATGGTAATTTGGCTGAATCCAGACCATCCCGAGCTGGTGAGCCCACGGCAGTCGTACGTCGGCGACGATACGCCGCTGATCGTGGAGCTGCTGCTGGCATCGGTCGACCTGCGGCCGGGGGACATTCCGAAGATCGGCTTACGCGAACTGGATCCGTCGAAGCGGCGCGCCGCGGCCGTCGAGCTCGCGGGGCGGGTGACGGTCGTCGCACAGTTTACCCCCTACCCCGCCGTCGACGATACGGAGTTCGCGCGGCGCGGCTTCGCCTTCGCGGTCATCCGGCAGATGACGCCGGGGATCGGCGGCGTCGCTGCGGTGCGGCGACCGACGGCCCGTATGCCGGCTTTCGATCCGCTCGCGTACTACGCGGGACGCGTCGCCGATCCCGACGCCCCGCCGGGCTGGGGTGTCATCCTGCTCGTGCCGGAATCGTTTACGACCACCGATGGATACGCGGCATACGTCCGCGCGTTCGTCCTCGCGACGGCTGACCTGCAGCCGGCGCCCAGTCCGGTCAAACGAGCCTACGACGCCGCATTTGCCGAGGACGCGGCAAGCCACAGCGGCGAAGCGCGTCATACCTTCGCCGCACCGTACGTCGCTCAGGTGCAGGCGCTGTACAGCCGCTGAGCCACGAACGGAGTCGATCAGTGCCTGAGCCTCGAGTTTTTCACGCGCTTCACGCGGGACCGCGGGTGTTCGTCCTCCCCAACGCGTGGGATGTCATCACCGCGCGTCTCTTCGAAGACGCGGGCTTCCCGGCCGTGGCGACATCGAGCGCGGCGCTGGCGAACGCACTCGGATACACCGATGGCCGCGCGCTTCCGCTGGACCTGCACCTCGCAACGCTGGCACGTATCGTACGCAGCGCGGGAGTACCGATTAGCGCCGACTTTGAGAATGGCTACGCCGACGAGCCCGAGGCGGTCGGGGATGCGGTTGCCCAGCTCGCTGCGACCGGCGTCGCCGGATTCAATTTGGAGGACACCAAAGCACCCGGCGAGCTGTACGAGGTCGAAGAACAGGTCGCGCGTCTGAAGGCCGCGCGCGACGCGGCACCGAGCCTGTTCCTCAACGCGCGAACCGATGTCTTTCTGGAAGCGATCGGGCCCGAGGAGATCCGCTTTGCCGTCGCAGCCAAACGGCTGCGTGCCTTCGTCGAGGCCGGGGCCGACGGCGTGTTCGTTCCCGGAGTGAGTGACCCGGACATGATTGCGCGCCTCGTTGCGGTGACCACACGTCCGCTCAACGTCCTGGCAGGGCCGGCGACTCCCGACGTCGTGACCCTCGCGCACCTGGGCGTCCGCCGCGTCAGCGTCGGCTCGTGGCCGATGCGGCGCACGCTCGGCGTGCTCCGCGAGATCGCGCACGAACTGCGCGATGACGGGACCTTCGGCTTCACCCGCCAGCCGAGCGTCTCGTACACCGACGCGAACGCGCTCGTAGCGCGGGGGTGACGAAGGCCGCTCGGGCTTCGATGGCCAAACGCGGGAACGCGGCGAGTGTCATGGCACCCGTCCAACAGCCATAGCATATGAGAGGTTGATGCAGCTGTGAGCAAGACCGGACCATACGGGCAGTTTCTCTTTGACTTGATGTCCGACGATGCGCTTCTGCGCAGGTTTGCCGCGAAGCCCGAAGCCGTGATGAACGAGCGCCGCTTGACGGGAAGGCAGAAACGGGCGTTGCTGAAACGCGACGCGGACTTGATCGAAGCAGAATTCAGAATCGAAAATGGGGGTGACAAGGGGACCGGATTCGTCCGCGTGCCCGTCCCTCCCACAGCGTCTCCGCCCTCGCACCCGGTACCAACCGGGTTCGTACGTGGAGGGAGCCTCATCGATCGGCTCACCGACGGCGAAGACTCGCTGCAGGCGGGCGAGGGCGTTCCGCCGGACCAGTGACGTCTCGGCCGGCGTTGACCGTCGTCGGTACCGGAATTTGTTGCGGAACCGATCTGGCCGCGAACGTCCGCTCCACGCTGCTTGAGGCAGACGAGGTCTTTCTGTTGACCTCCGATCCGATCTCCGAGAGCGTGCTGCGCCGTTTACGTCCCGATGCGCACTCTCTGGCCGAACTCTACGGGCACGATCGGGATCGTCGCGATACGTATGCGGCAATGGTGGACCTGGTGCTCGACCGGGTGCGCGCGGGACGTCGCGTGTGCTTTGCCATTCCGGGCCACCCCGGCGTCTTCGCGCAGCCGACGCACGAAGCGATACGACGCGCACGCGCGGAGGGATTTTCCGCCGTCATGCTGCCGGCGCTCTCGGCAGCGGACCACCTGTACGCGGATCTCGGGATCGATCCGGGGGAGGCGGGGTCCGTCAACTTCGATGCGACCGACTTCGTTCTCCAGGGCCGCAAACCCGATCCCACCGCCGTTCTCATCCTGTGGCAAATCGGGGCCATTGGAGAGATCCACAATCCCCGCGCCGTGAATCGTCCCGGATTGCGGGTTCTGGCCGACATTCTGCTTGAGACCTATTCGCCGTCGCACGAGGTCGTCGTGTACGAAGCGGCGCGCTATGCGATCTGCGATCCGATCGTGCTTCGGATGCCGCTCGCTGCGCTCGCTGCCGCAGACGTGCCGCTGCTCTCCACGCTTTACGTCGCGCCGGCTGCGGCCGCCCCGCCGCTGCCCGAGCGGCTGCGCAAGCTGGGCTTCGTGTCCGTTCCGGCGTAGTCCGGATCGAGCGCGGCGAGCGCGGCTTCCAGTCGCGCGACGACGGCCCGCAGCCGCGCTGCCTCGGCCCGATCGTAATCGTACGAGGCGGCGTCGGCGAGCCGCGCAAGAAGCTGCATTTCCGCAGGGTCGAGATCGGCACCGCCTGCGTGCGACCCGTACAGCGTGAACGCGACGAGTACGCCGCGCGAGCGCACGGGAACGGCCAGGCGCGGTTTTGCGAGATGTCCTTCGGGCGCGCCGGCGATCCCCGATGACCCCTCGAGCCGAAATGGTGCGTCGGCGCCGGCGACCTGAAGGACGAAGGGATCGTGCGGTTCGAGCAGCGCGACGTGATCCTGTTGCCATCCCAGCGCCGACGTGCGCGCGAACGTTCCGTCGTCCGCCCGCACGAAAAGCGCCGCCGACGCGAGTTCGAGTGCCGACGCAGCCTCCGTGACCAAGGCCACGCGAATGAGCGAGGCATCGTCGCTGCGTTCGAGACCGCGCGACACGCGTGCCAAGCGCTCTTCGACGCGACGGCGGGTTCGGAAGAGTACCGCCTCGACCAGATTTTCGACCCGGCCGTGCAGTGCATTCAGCCAAAAGCCGATGCCGATCGCCGTCAGCGCTTCGATCGGCAGTGCTAACTGGCTCGATGCGAGTACTCCACCCAGTGCCCAGTCCAGCAGGCCGATCAGCGCGAGCGCTGCCGAGGTCAAGGAACCATAGACGACGGCGCGGCTCACGACGAAGCGCACGTCGATCAGATGGCTCTTGAGGATCGCGTAGACGAGGCAGACAATCGCAAGCAAGGGCAGCGCATTGATCGCCGTGCCGAGCACGAACGAATTGTTGTAGGCCGGCTGGGGGTAGATGAAGATCAGCAGGATCAGCATGGCCGGAAGAAGCCATGCGATGCGCACGCGCACTTCGGGATTGCGGATGTACCGTGCCAGCAAGATCAGCAATGCTGCCGCCGTGAACGTGCTCGGCGCGTAGGACACGTAGCGCGGAACAATCGAAATCGCATGGCCCGGAAAAACGACGGAGATGAGCGTCTCCGAAATCGCCCCGAGAACAAGCGGCACGGTTGCGATAACCGCTAAAGCTTGTAGGACTGCGCGCGAACGCGTCAACCTCTCGTCTCCGGCGTGCAGGGCGAAGATGACGAGCCCGAGAGGGCCGATCGCCGCAATGACATTGATCAGCGTGCAGAGCGGGAGCGTGAGCGGTCCGAAGACGTCGACAACCGCAGTCTGGAGCTGACCAACGCAGAACGCGGCCAGCGCGTATCCGGTTATCGTTCCGCTTCCGACGACCACCCACGCCGCCAGCAAAACATACGCGATGGACGCAATCGCGAGCAAGAGCAGTTCCGATCGCCCGAGCGGCGGCGTTGCCATCGCGACGATCGAGCGCTCCGTCGTGCCACCGCCGGAAACGATCGGAACCGTTAACCGCTCGCCTTGGAACATGTAGATGTCGCGCGTGATGAACATCCGCGCGCGCAGGTCGGCGGCCGCAAGATCGGCCCGGTCGCCTTCTCTTATTCCGGCGCGATCGGCCGGACTACCGGGCAGCACGCCGACGACCGTGCCGTTGACGAACGTCGCGCCGACCGTGCCGCCGCGAATCGCGAAGTCCAGGTCCGAGGCCGCGAGGATGCCGCCATACACGAGTATGAGCGCCGCGACGACCCAACGTGCTCGGTGGCTCACCGAGCGAACCTTAGCGTCCCGCTCCTAGGCCACCTTGAGATCAGGCCTCGACGGGCACGCGCCCGTTCTGGGCGAGATCGTCGAGGCTTTCGAAATTGGTCGCCTCCAGTTCGCGGACGCGAGCGGGGTCGACGTGGATGCGGCCGTGGGCGCGTTCGTCGCTGAGGACGCCGCGCAGGTAGGTGCCGGTATACGAAACCGGGTTGGCCGCGATCTCTTCCGGCGTTCCGGTCGCCACGATCTCGCCGCCCTTATCGCCGCCTTCGGGCCCAAGGTCGATCACGTAGTCGGCGGTCTTGATCACGTCGAGATTGTGCTCGATCACGAGCACGGTGTTCCCGAGCGCGACCAGTCGCGTCAGTACTTCGAGCAGCTTGTGGATGTCGGCGAAGTGCAAACCGGTCGTCGGCTCGTCGAGCACGTAGAAGGTGCGGCCGGTGGCACGCCGCGAGAGTTCGGTCGCCAGTTTGATGCGCTGCGCTTCGCCGCCCGACAGCTGCGTCGCGGGCTGGCCCATCTGGATGTAGCCCAGCCCGACTTCGCAAATCGTCTTGAGCTTGTTCGCGATCCGCGGGATGGTGGCGAAGAGCTCGGCCGCCTCGTCGACCCGCATCGCGAGCACGTCGGCAATCGACTTGTTCTTGTATTTTACCTCAAGCGTCTGGGCGTTGTAGCGCTTGCCGTGGCACACGTCGCATGGGACATACACGTCGGGCAGAAAGTGCATCTCGATCTTGATGATACCGTCGCCTTGACAGCCCTCACAGCGGCCGCCCTTGACGTTGAACGAGAACCGGCCCTGCGTGTAGCCGCGCATCTTCGCTTCGGGGGTGAGCGAATAGAGCTCGCGGATCAGGTCGAAGGTGCCCGTGTAGGTCGCCGGATTCGAGCGCGGCGTGCGGCCGATCGGCGACTGGTCGATCACGACCATCTTGTCGAGCGCTTCGGCGCCTTTGACGCGCCCGTAGGTGCCGCCGGCCGGCTGATGATGAAGGTACTGATTGAGCGCCTTCACGACGACCTCGTTGACCAGCGTCGATTTCCCCGAGCCGCTGACTCCGGTGATGCAGGTGAAGGTGCCTAACGGGATGTCGACATCGACGCCACGCAGGTTGTTGGCCTTCGCGCCCTGCACGGCAAGGATGCTGCGGCCCTTCTTGCGATGCTTCGGAATCGCGATGAACTGGCGCCCAGAGAGATAGGCACCGGTCAGGGACTCCGGATTCTGCTCGATTTGTTCGATCGAGCCAACCGACAGGATCCGGCCGCCTTCCGCGCCGGCGCCCGGCCCGATGTCGACGATCAGGTCGGCCGACCGCATCGTATCTTCGTCGTGTTCGATCACGATCAGAGTGTTGCCGATGTCGCGCAGCGTCTCGAGCGTCGCCAGCAGCCGATCGTTATCGCGCTGATGCAGCCCGATCGAAGGCTCATCGAGAATGTAGAGCACGCCGACCAGCGACGAGCCGATCTGGGTCGCGAGACGAATGCGCTGCGACTCGCCCCCCGAAAGCGTCGTCGCCGAACGTGACAGATTCAAGTAGCCCAGGCCGACGTTTTTTAGGAATCCCAGCCGCGCGCGGATTTCCTTGAGGATCTGCTGCGCGATCTTGGCCTCGCGTTCGGTCGGGACGAACCCGGCAAAGAACGCCTCGGCCGCCTCGACCGACATCGACGTGACCTCGTGGATGTTCTTCCCGTCGACGGTCACGCCCAGCGCTTCGGGTTTGAGCCGCGCCCCCTGGCAGACCTTGCAGGTCGACGCGGACATGTACTTTTCGATCTCTTCTTTGACGTAGTCGGAGCTCGTCTCCGTGTACCGGCGCTGCAGGTTGTTGACGACGCCTTCGAACTGCGACTCGTACTCCCACTGGTTACCGGAACGTGACTCGTAGACGAACTTCTGCTTCTTGTCGGCCCCGTACAGAATCGTGTCGACGACGTCGGCCGGGAGTTCCTCGACCGGCGTCGACGCTTTGCAGCGGCGCGAACGCAGCAGGCGCTCCACCTGCTGCATGTAGTACGGGTTGGTCGACGGATAGCGACCCCCGCCCATGCTCTTCGACCACGGCACGATCGCGCCGCCGGCGATCGACTTCGTGCGATCGGGCATGACCTTCCAGGGATCGATCTCGATCTTCACGCCGAGCCCGCTGCACGCCGGACACGCGCCGTACGGCGAGTTGAAGGAAAAGAGCCGCGGTTCGAGTTCCTGAAACGAGAGCCCGCAGTACGCGCAGGCGAACGATTCGCTGAAGGTCGCCTCGAGCCAATCCTCGGTCTGTTTCGAGGTGCCGGCGTTGACGGTGCCGACGTAGAGCACGGTCACGATTCCGGTCGAAAGCTTGAGCGTCGTCTCGATCGAGTCGGTCAGGCGGCCGCGCACGTCGGGCTTGACGACCAGCCGATCGACGACGACCTCGACCGTGTGCTTGCGCTTCTTATCGAGCTCGATCTTTTCGCGTAGTTCGCGGATGGTGCCGTCGACCCGCACTCGCGCGAAGCCCTCCTTCGCGATCTCCTCGAACAGCTTGGTGTACTCGCCCTTGCGGCCGCGGATGACCGGCGCCAGCAGCTGGATCTTGGTGCCTTCGGGAAAGGTCAGGATCTGATCGACGATCTGCTCGGCGGTCTGCGGCGAGACCGCTCGGCCGCACTCGTAGCAATGCGGCTTGCCGATACGCGCGAACAGGAGCCGCAGGTAATCGTAAATCTCGGTGACGGTACCGACGGTCGAGCGCGGATTGCGCGAGGTCGATTTCTGGTCGATCGAGATCGCCGGCGAGAGCCCCTCGATATAATCGACGTCGGGCTTCTCCATCTGGCCGAGAAATTGGCGCGCGTACGATGAGAGCGACTCGACGTAGCGGCGCTGCCCCTCCGCATAAATGGTGTCGAAAGCGAGCGACGACTTGCCTGACCCGGACAGGCCGGTCACCACGATCAGCTTGTTCCGCGGGAGGGTCAAATCGATATTCTTGAGGTTGTGTTCGCGCGCGCCCTTGATGACGATCGCATCGAGGGCGTGGGTGATCCCGTCCGGCATGCCCCACCCCCAACCCGGGCCAAGAACGCAACGGTTCCAGCGCGCGCCGTCCTTTTGAGCCGCCCGATCAGCGCGGCAGCGGGAGCACCCCGAGCACGTCGGCGATCGCCGGCACGGTCGCGTCGGGACGCGGCGCGCCGTCGGGCAGCGGGATGGCGTGGACGTCGATCAGCACCGTGAACAGCCCGGCCTCGAGCGCGCCGCGCACGTCCCGGTCGTACCGATCGCCCACCATCGCCGCACGCTCCGGGACGCTGCCCAGCGCGCGGCAGGCGTACCGGAAGAGCGCCGGGTCCGGCTTCACCATGCCGACCTCATCGGCGAGAAAGAAGGCGTCCATTCGTTCGCGCAGCCCGAGCCGGTCGATCTTGTCGTGGTGCGTCGCGGCGAAACCGTTCGTGACCAGGCCGAGCTTGCAGCCGCGCAGCCGCAGCGCCTCGAGCAGTTCGACCGCGCCCGGCGCCAGGACCAGCGCGTCGGCGCGGGCACGCACGTAGGCGTCGGCAGCCCGCCGGGCGAGCGCCCGATCATCGATGCGCACCTTGCGCAGCGCCTCGTACCACATGCGCTCGCGTTCGTCGCCGATGGCGAGCGTCAAGTGCTCGGTCGTGAGCGCCGACCAGAAACCCATAGCGGCGCCGTCGTAGGCATCGACGAGCGCCTGCGGGTCGACCGCGCGCTCGCGCGCAATCGATTCGGCGACCACGCGCGCCGCCGCGCGATACGCGGTCGTGTCGTCGTGCAGGGTGTCGTCGAGATCGAACAGGACGGTGTCGATCTGCCGCATCAGAACGTGACCAAGAACGAGCGCAGCGCGTATGCGTCGATCGCGAACGCCAGATCTTCTTCGACGATCTCGATGCTGCCGGGCACCGGACGTTCGACCGCATCGACGCAGGCGGCGCCGCGCATTCGCCCTCCGCAGCGCAGCGTGACGCGACGCGCGGAACCGTCGCACTCACGGACGCGCACGATCACGCCGCCGCCGTCCTCGGAAGGCGCCGTCGCGACGATCAGAATCGCCGGGTCGTCGCAGGTAAAGAGCCGGACCCGGTCGGCCTCGGCGTAGGCGCTCCAGGCATGCTCGAGCGCCGAGATCGACGCCCCGGCGGTCGGCACCAGGGCGTACGCGAGGTGCTGCTCGCCGCGGTCGGCGTCAGGGTCCGGCCAACGCGGCGCACGCAGCAGCGACGTGCCGATCCGCACGACGGTGCCGCCCTGGCCGGCGGCGTTCCACCCGTATAGGTCGGCGGCGAAGACGGCGAGCCCGTTGGCGCCGTCGCTGACGTGGGCCCAGCGCTGCGCCGGGACCTCGAACTGCGCCCGCTCGGCGGCGGTCGACGGGTAGGCGGTGCGCACCAGGGTCCCGTGCGGCTGGCCGAAGCGCACGTCGCGCGCGCTCGTCGCAACCTCGTGCTCGGCACGCAGCAGCACGTGATCTTCGTTCCACGCCACGACGCAGTCGATGCGAAGCCAGGGCTCGTGGTCGTGCAGCGCGATGCGCATCGACAGGGGGGATCGCTTCCCGCACGCCAGCCGGATAACAATGTCGCCGTCCTCGACAGATGCTCCGGCCGGCGTCACCGGCAGCGGTGTCCGCGCGTAGCCGGCGTCGAGGTTCCAGGCGTCGTACGTTTTCGGGTGATCGGCGTACGCGGTGATCGCGTTGAGCCGGCATGCGACGTTCGGTCCCTCGGCGGTGCCGAACGCGACGATCGTCCCGTCGTCGCGGATGCGGGCCCGCACGAACGCGTTGCGCAGGTTCCAGCCGTCGCCGTCGCGCTCGAGCGCGACCGACGCCGGCGTCGCGATCCGGACGTCGCTGCGCGGCAGAATCGACGCGGCCGCCTCGGCGACGCGAACCGCGATCGCGGCGGCGCGATCGTGTTCGGCTTCGACGTCGGCGTACACCGCAGCAATCGCCGTGCCGGCCATCACGTCGTGAACCTGGCTGCGCAGCACGATTTCCCACGCGTTGCGCAGGTCGCCGGCCAGCGACGCCCGCACGGCCTGCGGGGCGCGAACGGCGACGCACCAGGCGGCGGCTTCTTCAGCGGCGGCAAGGCTGCGCTCGAGTTCGGCGTTGCGTCGTTTCACGTCGCGATGCGTCGTGTACGTCCCACGGTGCGTTTCCAGGTAGAGCTCGCCTGCGTAGTCCGGCATCTCGCTTGCGGCCACGCCGGCGAACCACGCCTCCGCCGTCGTCCACGGGTTCGTGCCGGGCGCGATCGCCGCCACATCGGCATCGGTCACACCGCCGCCGCCGTCGCCGTGTCCGACGATCAGTATCTCGTCGCGCGAGTGCGCGGTCGCGATGCGTTGGGCGGTGACGTCACCGTCGTAGCGATCGACGACGGCGGAGACGAGTGTCGAACCGTCGTCGCCGAGCCAGCGGAAGCGCGGATACGGCCAGCGCGTGGTGTCGTTCCATTGCAGCTTCGTGGTCATGAACGACGTGACGCCGGCGTGCACGGCCAAGGTCGGAAAGGTCGATGGGAAGCCGAACGTGTCGGGAAGCCAGGCGACGCTCGGCTCGATGCCGAGGTGGGCCCGCATCCAGCGGATTCCGTGGGCGAACTGACGCAGCACCGATTCGCCGCTGGGCGCGTGCAGGTCAGGCTCGACCCACATCGGTGCGACGCCGGCATCCCAACCGCGGCCTAGGCGCGCGCGCACGCGGTCCGCGAACGACGCGTCGGCAGCGAACACCCAGCGATAGACCTGCGGCTGGCTCTGTGCGTACACGAAACGCTCGTCGAGCTCCATTTGGCGAAGGGCGGTCGCGAACGTGCGCAACGCCTTGCGCCGCGCCTCGTCGTACGTCCACAGCCAGCCGACGTCGAGGTGCGAATGACCGATCAGCGGGACGTCGATGTCGGCACCGCCCATGTGCGCCGCCGGCGTACCGATCTCCAGCTCGCCGGCCGGGCGTTGTTCGGCGCGCGCGAGCAACAGCCGCCAGCGCAGACCGTCGCCCGCGGGCAGCCCGGAGGTCGGCAGCGAGCGCCGTTCGACCTCGAGCGAGAGGTCGTGCTCACCGGGAAGCGGCGGCAAGTCGATCGCTTCGTGCTTTCCGTCGAACGCACCGCGCGCAGCGCCGTCGATTCGAAGCAGCGCGCCGGTACGGGTTGGGTAGCGCAGCCGAAGCGGACCGTCGGGGAAGGTCGTCCGCGCCGCGAGGGTCACGGTCGATTCGTCGTCGGCGCGGCGTTGGAGCCGCACGCGCGTCACAGCGTGGCGGTGACCTGATCGTTGGCGGTCGTGCAGTTCTCGCCGGGCCGCGGCTTGTCGTCCATTACGTAGTGAAAGGTGACGACGACCGGCTTGCGATGCCTCTGGTGCGCAAGCTGAAATCGGAATGCGGCCGGATAGGTCTCATTCGCACCCAGGCCCGGGATCGGCTGGGTACCGGCCGGTTTTTGGTTGATCAGCAGATCGAGGTGCTGATTGACCGCCAGGCGCTGACTGGCCGTGCCCTGATTTTGGACGTTGACCGTTACGATGTAATTGTCGAGCGTCCGGTCCTTGGACCGAATCACCTTGAGCTGCGGGTTCGCGACCAGCAGGTCGGAGGGACATGCGTTCGGCTGCGCCGCAATCAGCGCGCCCGCCAGCAGAAAGGGCAGCATAGGGAGCCTCCTACGAGCGCAGAGGCCCCGGCACCCGCCTGCGCCCCGGAAAGCCGCCCGGCGCGCGGGATGACGGCCGGGGCCCGGAGCGCTATCATGGAGCGATGACCTCGCCGGCCTCCGATACGGACCGCATCACGGAAGCGATCGACAAATTCGACCCCACCGTGGCCCGGGCGATCCGCGCCGTGCGGCTGGCGCTGCGCCGTCGCTTTCTCACGGCCTACGAACTGGTCTGGGACAACTACAACTTCTTCGTCATCGCGTATTGTACGAGCGAGCGCCCTTCGGACTGCATCGTCTCGCTGGCGGCGGATATGAACGGCGTCAACCTGGAGTTCGCGCGCGGCTCGAGCCTCCCCGATCCGCACGGCTTGCTGCTGGGCAACGGCAAGCTCAACCGTTTCGTGCGGCTGCCCGACGCCGACGCGTCGCTCGCCAAGCCGGAGGTGGCCGCGCTCGTCGACGCCGCCGCCG
>Ga0182024_10007038_pt1 | contig 24425 bp, 21 predicted proteins | sample P32metaG_FD_120480 | JGI IMG/M metagenome (GOLD analysis project Ga0182024, IMG submission 120480) | Permafrost microbial communities from Stordalen Mire, Sweden - P3-2 metaG (Illumina Assembly) | ecosystem: Environmental > Terrestrial > Soil > Wetlands > Permafrost | place: Sweden: Stordalen...
GATCTCGCAACCGGACACCGGCGAGCAGGCGCTCGAGATCGCCGACATGCTGATCCGCTCCGGTGCGCTCGACGTCCTGGTCATCGACTCGGTGGCGGCACTGACGCCGCGGGCCGAGATCGAGGGGGAGATGGGGGACACCCACGTCGGCCTCCAGGCGCGGCTCATGTCCCAGGCGCTGCGCAAGCTGACCGGCACGCTGTCGAAGTCCAGCACCATCGCCATCTTCATCAACCAGCTGCGGGAAAAAATCGGCGTCATGTACGGGAGCCCCGAGGTCACCCCCGGCGGTCGCGCGCTGAAGTTCTACTCGTCGATCCGGCTGGACATCCGCCGCATCGAGGCGATCAAGGACGGCGCCGACGTGGTCGGCAACCGGACGAGGGTCAAGGTCGTAAAGAACAAGTGCTCGGCGCCGTTCAAGCAGGCCGAGTTCGACATCATGTACGGCAAGGGCATCAGCCGCGAAGGGTCGCTCCTCGACGTCGCGGTCGACCTCGGATTCGTCAAGAAGTCAGGCGCCTGGTTCACCTACGAGGGTGAGCAGCTCGGCCAGGGCCGGGAGAACGTGAAGACGTTCCTCATCGAGAACCCCCAGCTGATGGCAGAGATCAACGACCGCGTCCGCGAGTGTCTGGCTCCCAAGGAGGAGGACCTCCCGTTGGAGGACGCCCTCGACCCCGACGACGTCCCGATCTCCATCGATTCTTAGCTGCACCCCGCCTCTCACGGCGTCGAAGCCTCCGGGCCCGCTCCCGTCTCCCTGGGAGCACCGGCCCGGAGTGCTTCGCGTCCGGACCACAATGGTGCGATGCCGGCCCGCGAATGGAAACAACGGACCTATCGAATCCTCGACCGATTCGTCCCCACCGTCCCGTTCCGCTATCTGCCACCCAAGCAATCGGTGCGGCTGGCCTTCAACGTCGTTCTCGACCGCGAGCCCGACCCCGCCGGCGAGGCCGACTACGTCCAGAAGCTCACGGACGGAGAGCTGTCCCGTCATGGTGTCGCCGAGGCGCTGGCCCACTCCGAGGAGTTCCGCCGACGCGTCCCCATCGGCAACGTGCTGCTCTCCATGCACGTCAGCCGAAGCGAGTTCGTGGCGGGACTCCCGCGGGCGGGGCGCATCCTGGATCTCGGCGGGACCCACCAGGGCCTGCCCGACGGGGCGCTGGTACACCTGGGCTATCCCTATCCGTTCGAGCGTCTGGTGGTGGTCGACCTCCCAATCGACGAGCGTGACGCCATCTACCAGGGGGGCTCGCTGGGCGAAACTGTGCTCTCCGAATTGGGTCCGGTGGAGTTCGCGTTCCATTCCATGGTCGACCTCGGGCGCTACGACGACGGGTCGTTCGACCTCGTCTACAGCGGCCAGTCCATTGAGCACGTCAACGAGGCCGAAGGCGATGCTGTGGCCCGTGAGGCGTTCCGGGTGCTGGCGCCGGGCGGTTGGTTCTGTCTCGACACACCCAATGGGCCGGTGTGGCGGCTGCGCTCGGACGCGCTCATGAACCACGACCACCAGATCGAGTACGCCCCGGGAGAGCTCGTGGCCAAGCTGGAGCGAGCCGGCTTCGAGGTGACCGAGTGCAAGGGCCTCAACCTGATGCAGCGCGGGGTGGCAGCGGGAGTGTTCGACGAGGCCGAGGCCAGCGCGTCCCCTGGTCTGTTCGCCGCCGCGGAGGACTGCCTGCTGCTGGCGGTGGTGGCCCGCAAGCCCTTGGTGTGACGAGACGCCTTACGGCGTCGTCGTCGCCATAATGGTGTTGGGCACCAGCTCGACCCAGGTCTGTCCCGGCTGCATCGGGATCGGCACGCCGAAGTCGTTGACGAATTGGGTGGGCGAGCCGAGGGTGGAGCGGTGCCACGTGCCCGGGATGGCGTAGCCGTTGCGGTAGACGATGGCCGCGCCGCTGGCGTTGGGGTAGAGGTCGGCCTGGACCTCCAGACCCCCTTCGTCGTTCTCGAGCCAGGGCCCGTAGCTGACCTGCACGTACTGCACGACGACGTTGGCGGCGGCGTTCTGGACGTTGTCGACCAACATGTCCGGCGTCGTCCCGTTGTAGTAGCGCAGGAAGGTGTTGGTGGCCTTGTTCCACTTCCACGTCACGTTGGACGTGCCCGAGAAGTCGATGTTCACGCTGGAGATGGCCGTCCCACCGGGGGGCGGGGCGGCCGAGTAGGTGAACAGCGGCTGGGGCGGCGTGGTCATGGTGGGGTGCGTGCCGTAGACGATGGCGCTCGAGGTGTAGTCCGAGTCCGGCGCCACGTGCCCGGCCGGGTGGATCATGAGCGACTGGCTGTCACCGATGTCGACGTTGACGATGGGGGAGGCGTCGATGTTGGCGAGCACCGGGTTGATTCCCCCGACGTGCGCCAGCAAGGGGGTACCCAGCTGCCCGAGGATGCCGATGTCGATGTTGCGGGCCGACCGGACGGGCCCGATCAGCGCCGAGGTCTGACACTGGAAGACGGCGGCAAAGCGGGTGATGCCGCCCTCGACGGGCTCCTCGAAGATGATGTCGGCCTTGTCGAGGCCCGACTGGGGCCGGCCGGCCGGGTAGTTGTCGATCTTGACCGCCATGGCGGGTCTCTGCGGGACGGTGCCACCGGGCGCAGGTTCCCCGGTCAGGGGGCAGGAGGGCGCCGGCGCGGTCGTCGTTGTGCTGGTGGTCGTCACTTTGGCCGCGGTGTCGCGCTGCGCGGGGGAGGACGAGCAGGCGCTCAAGAGCAGCCCAGTGAGTCCGGCGGTCGCCAGCGCGCCCCAGGCGAGCGGGTATCGCACCCTGGAACGTTCGGTTTCGGAATTGGCCATCGCTGGGCACAGATCGTACGGGGGCCAGGGCCAAAAGTGGTGTCATACCCGTCCGTGGGCCGCCCACCGGCCCGGCGCGGCGTGCCGGAAACCGTCAGGCGGAGGGGGTGCCGGCGGCGGTCCCCGCGCTGGCGGCCGCGCCGGTATAGACGTCCGCCCAGTTGCCGCTCGAACGGCCGTACGAGGTCGCGGGGCCCAGGCCGAAGCGGCCGTAGACGTTCTCCATGGCGCGGCGGATCACGTCGGTCACCCCCGGAATGGCAGGGACGATGACGTTGGGCGGGATGACCCCGGTCGTCCCGAGCAACGACACGAAACTGGCCGAGCCACTGGCCAGGACACCCCCGCCGTTCCCCGGCGCCGTGAAGTAGGTGATGTCGGACCAGTTGGCCTGTCCGGGCACGGGGGAGTGGGCCAGCACGTCGGCGTTGGGCGGGCCCGGGAGGGTAGGGACGTAGCGGTCGTACTCGCCGAGGATGACGTTGCTGAAGCTGTGGCCGTCGTCGAGGTTGCACCCGTCGTAGAACCAGGACGACGCGTCGGTGACCACCATGTCGGCCTTGGCCCCGACCGACTGATACATGGAGCCGATGAGTGTCGACTCGGCGTTGTTGACCGGCGCCTGATTCCAGTTGACCGTGGTGAGCGCCGGCTGCTGTTGGGCAATCGGGTCCTCGGTGGCGTCCTTGTAACAGACCTGCAGGCGATTGGGGCCAACCGAGGTCGACTGGAGGCGGATCTGGCGGTAGCAGGCGTTGGCACCCATGAACGCAAGGTTGACGCCGCCGGCGTTGGCCACGGTCGCCCCTTGGCGCATGGCCGTGGACCAGTACTCGTCGTGGCCCAGGCTGAAGAGGCAGCGGTGGTTCAGGAGGAGCTCCGGCCGGGTGTGCAGGTCGACGTCGGTCCAGTAGGTCATGTCAAGCCCGAGGCTCTCCAGGTGGAAGAGCAGCGGCAGCTCGTTGCCGACGAAGTCTGCCGCCCCCGACGCCCACGTCTGCGGGTAGGGGCGGTCGAACGACACGGCCCGGGCGCGATCGGCGAAAGTGCTTCGCCCCTTGCTGTCGGGCCCGTAATAGAGGCTGTAGCTGCCCCACAGGTTGTAGGCCTGCCAGGTGGTCACGCTGTTCTGGAGCACGTACGACGCCATGGAGGCGTCGTCGCGGATGGTGAGCGGGACGAACTGCTCCTCCCCGCCGTCGCCGACCAGCTTCAAGAGGTAGGAACCGGGCAGCCAGTCCTTCGTGATGTTGAGGGTGAGGGTGGGCGACCATGGACACGTCACCGTGCCGATGCCGGGCGTGACCACCGGCGCGGCCTGGAACTGGGCCGGGACGAAGTCGGTCTGGACGACGAGGCGACCACCCAGGCCCTGGTAGAAGCCCATCCGGTAGGCCTGGACCTGGACGGCGCGTGCGGTGGAGCTGATGAACACGGCCACGTCGTCGCCGGGAACCGCGCTGACCTGGCTGGCGAAGCCCTCGAGTGCGTGCTCGGGTTGGTTGTGGTTGCAGATCCAGTTCAGCGTGCCCGGCTTGGCGTTCTCGGCGATCAGCCAGGGGGCAGTGGGCACGATGACGCCGCTCGGCAGCTTCTTGTCGATGACCGCGGCCTGCGCGGTGACACCGTGCGTGGCCTTCGCCGGCACCCGTTTCTTCTGATGCTTGGCGTTCAGGCGGGTGGCCCCGGCGAACCCGGCCGCGCCGAGGGCTGACAGCTGCAGGAATTGGCGGCGGTCGATGGGGCGCTGTGACGGGAGCGGCCCGGGGTCGGAGCCACCGTCCGGTGGGAGGGGCTGCACGTGACGAAGTTTACCCTGGCTCCCCTGTCGCAGATTGGCGGGGACCCGGTGACGAGGGGGTCAGCGGCACCACCTACCATTCCTGCGTGAGTTGGGCCCGCTCCCTCCCGGCACCGCTGCGGCGCCCGTTGTCCCGGCTGGTGCACGCGGCCTGGGAGGGAGCGGCCGACCTCGGGGCGGTGGGCCCCGACGACCCACGGGGGCGACGTTTCGGACGAATGGGCGCCGGAGCCTGCCTGCTCTTCCCCCAGGGCGCCATCTACAACGAGCACCTCATTCACGTGGGGTCCGAGACGATCGTTGGGCCGGGGGCCTCCATTTCGGCCGGCATGGCGCCGGGACAGGTGATGCCGACCGACCCGGTCGTCTCCATCGGCAGCCGCTGCCTCATCGGACGCGGCTCGCACATCGTGGGCCACTGGGAGATCGTGATCGGGGACGACATCCAGACGGGGCCCTACGTGTACATCACGGACCAGAACCACACCTATGAGGACCCGATGGAGCCCATCGGCCGGCAGTGGCCGACCGAGTCCCCGGTGCGTATCGGCTCGGGCAGCTGGCTGGGTGCCAACGCCGTCATCCTTCCCGGGGCGCAGATCGGCGAGCACGTGGTGGTGGCCGCCGGTGCGGTGGTGAGGGGGGAGATCCCGGACCGTTGCGTCGTCGCCGGTGTGCCGGCGCGCATCGTCAAGCGCTGGATCGAGGGCGCCGGCTGGGTGACCGAGAAGGACGTCCTCCGACCATGACCGAGGCGCCCGCACCGTTCCTGGTGACGGTGAGCGGGCAGGACGGCCCGGGCATATCGGAGCGGCTCTTCGGCGCGCTGGCCGAACAGGGTGTCAAAGTGGACGACGTCGAGCAGGTGCGGGTGCACGGCCGGCTGCTGCTCTGCGTGGAGGCCGACATGGTGCACGCCCAGGTGAAGCCGCTGCGCGCCCTGCTGCAGGAGCGCTTCCGCGGGGCGGGGGTAGAGGTGACGGTCGACCGCCTGGCGGAGGCGGCGATGGACGAAGTCGCCGAGGATCATCTGCATCTGGTGACCCTGCTGGCGCAGGAGATCGACGCGGCAACGCTCGAGACGGTGAGCGGCGCCATTGCGACGTGCGGCGGCAACATCGAGCGGATCGTGCGCCTGGCGGCGTACCCGGTGCACAGCTACGAGCTCTCGGTGGCGGGCGCCGATGTCGACAGCCTGCGCCGCGCGCTGGCCGAGGCGGCGGCCCGCTGTCAGGTCGACCTCGCCGTGCAAGCGGCCGGGCTGCACCGGCGGGCCAAGCACCTGATTGTGCTGGACGCCGATTCCACGCTGCTGCAGGGAGAGATGATCGACCTGCTGGCGGAGCGGTGCGGCTGTGGCCCGGAGGTGGCCGCGGTGACGGCGGCGGCCATGGCCGGCGAGGTCGACTTCGCCGAGGCACTGCGCCAACGGGTACGCCTCCTGGCCGGCCTGGATGAGGCCGACCTGGAGGCCGTGCGCAACGGCATTGTCCTGACGCCGGGCGCCCGGACCCTGGTCCGCACCCTCAAGCGGCTGGGGTACGAGTTGGCGGTGGTGAGTGGCGGCTTCACGCAACTCATCGGCGCACTGGTGGACGACCTGGGCATCGACCACGTGGCGGCCAATGTGCTTGTCGTGGAGGGGGGCGTCCTCACGGGCGAACTGGACGGGCCGATCGTCGACCGGGCAGGGAAGGCCACGGCGCTGGAGCGGTTCGCGGCGGCGGCGGGCGTGCCGCTGGCGCGCACCATCGCGGTGGGCGACGGTGCCAACGACATCGACATGCTGGCGGTCGCCGGGCTGGGCATCGCGTTCAACGCCAAGCCCGTGGTCCGGGAGGCGGCCGATGCCGCGCTCAGTGTGCCCTACCTCGATGCCATCCTGTTCCTGCTGGGCATCTCGCGGCGCGAGGTGGAGCTGGCGGACCGGCTGGAGGAAGAGGAGATCACGTGACCATGCTGGCCCAGGGCGAACAGGGCAGGTCGGCCGACAACCGGGGCGAGCGCCCGCTGCTGCGGGGCTGGCTGCACGTGGGCGCATTCTTCGCCTGGCTGATCGGAGGGCCGTTCCTGATCGCCGCCGGACCCGACGCCGCGGCCACGACGGAACTGGCGATCTACGTCGCCGGCATGCTGGCCATGTTCGGCACCAGCGCGGCCTTTCACCGGCTGCGTTGGTCGGCCGCGGCGTGGCGACGCATGCGGCGGGCCGACCACAGCGCGATCTTCGTCGGGATCGCGGGGACCTGTACGGCGGTGGCGGGGCTGGCCTTGACCGGGTGGGCCGAGGTGCTCATTCTGGCCCTGGTCTGGAGCGGCGCCTGCGCCGGCATCGCACTGCGTCAAGTCTTCCTCGACGCTCCGCAGTGGGTGGTCGCCATTCCCTATGTCGTCGTGGGCTGGTGCCCCATCATTGTGGCGCCACAACTGGTGCGCAGCCTGGGCTGGACCGGCTTCGCGCTGATGCTCGCGGCGGGGCTGGCCTACACGGTTGGGGCGCTCGTCTACGCCCGCAAGCGACCGGACCCGTGGCCCCGCGTCTTCGGCTTCCACGAGGTGTTCCACGCCTGCACGCTCGTGGGCGCGGGACTGTTCGCCTATTTGGTCGCCTTCATCGCGCTGCCTCGCTACTGAACCGTGTGTCATTTTGCGGCCGCCGAGCTGTTGACGTAATAGAGCGTCCCTCCTCCTGAGCTGCGGCCGTAGGCGCTGGACGACACCACGGTCCCGTACTTCTCGGCCCAGCTGTCGACAGCGCTGGCGGAGGTCGTCGTCCGGCCGCCGGCGCCGCTGCTTCCAGCGCGTGCGGCGCCGAACCCGCCGGAAGGTCGACCGGTCCGTGAGCCGCCGCCGGGCGGGGTTCCGATGCCAGCGCCGGTGCCAGTCGGGCCACCTCCGGGCGCGCCCGCGCCGTTGGACACGTACACGTAGTGCACCCTGCCGGTGGCCGCGAGGTGTTTGAACTCGCTCAGCGTCGGTGCGGGGTCAGAACCACCGAAGCCGCCCATGGCGATCACCGCCTTGCCGCTCTCGAGGATGAAGGGCGCGGCCGCCTGCGATCCGCTCACCGCCACCAGGTACGTGGCGGAACCCTGGTGGTTCTCGAGATAGCGCACCAAGGCTTCGTTGACCGTCGATGCGCCAGCCCCACCACCGGCCCCTACGCCGCCGCGCGCTGCCGTGCGCGCGCCGGAGGTTCCGCCTCCGCCCGGCCCGCCTCCGCTGGCCGGTCCGACCCCGGCGCCGAAGCCGCCGGCGCCCGAGGTGGGCCCGGCGGTGGCGATGGCGCTCGTGGTGGTACCGACCGTCGTCAGTGAGTACGCCGCGGGTCCGGCCAGGACCGAGGCCGCGGCCAGCGTGCCCGCCACCAACGCCAACCAGCGCGTCCCCCTGGCCCGGGCCATGCAGAGAAAGAGGATGAGCGCGGACGCCACGCCGGCCGCGACGACCGCGGGCCCGAGCCAGGGGTCGTACCCGCTGGTCCGGGCCAGCAGGGTCTCCGCCCAGATCACGGTGCCCACGATGGTGGCGGGCAGGACCCAGGCCCAGCGGAGGGACTGTCGTCCGAGACGCCAGAGCGCCACGGCGCCGGCGCCGGCCAGCGCGGCGACCGCCGGGGCCATCACCACGGTGTAGTACGGATGAAAGATCCCCTTCGCGTCGTCGTACACCACCATGAACATCAGGAGCGTGCCGCCCCACAGCACGAACCCGGCGCGCTGGACGTCGCTGCGACGATGGCGGCGCGTCAACCACAGACCAGCCACCAGACCGACAACGGCCACCGGGAGGAGCCACGAGATCTGCCCACCCAACTCCGTGTCGAACATCCGTAGCAATCCCTCGCCGCCGCCGAAGGCCGACGAGCCACCCGAGGTTCCGCCGGTTGCGCTGCCGGCGCCGCCCGAACCGAATATCCGCGCGAAGCCGTTGTAGCCGAAGATCAGATTGAGCTCGGAGTTGTCCGTGCTGCCGCCAATGTAGGGCCGCGCACTCTTCGGCCACAGCTCCACGATGGTCACCCACCACCCGCTCGAGACAAGCAGCGCGACGGCGGCCCAACCGAGTTGTCCGAAACGCCGGGCCAGGCGCGGCGGACCACACCACAGGTAAGCCGCGCCAAGGGCGGGGACGACGATGAAGGCGTCGAGCGTCTTGGTGAGGAAGGCCAGGCCGACGAGCGCGCCGGAGAGCACGAGCCCGACGGTATTGCCGGTCTCGATGGCGCGCCAGCAGGCCCATGCCGCCAACACGAGGAGGAGGGTCAAGAAAGCGTCGGGGTCGTTGTACCGGAAGATGACCACGGCGACTGGCGTCAACGCCAGGGCCAACGATGCGAACACGGCGGCGGTCTCACCGAACCACCGCCGCACGAGGTGGTACAACACCATCACGGTGGCCACGCCGGCGAGGGCCTCGGGGAGCAGCATGCTCCAGCTGGAAAAGCCGAAGATCCGTCCCGAGAGCTCCATCACCCACAGTGCCGCCGGTGGCTTGTCGACCGTGATGAACGAGCCCGGGTCGAGCGAGCCGAAGAAGAAGGCCTTCCAGCTCTCGGTCCCGCTCTTCACTGCAGCGGCATAGAAGGTGTTGCCCATCCCGACCCGCGCCAGGTTCCACGTGAAGAGCAACGCCGCCATCGCGAAGATGGCGGCGCGCGCCGGCACGGACCAAGCCGGGCGGCCCGGCCGTCGCCACCACGCATGGCGCTCCGGTTCGTGGTCCGGCGGCGCGGCGAAGGTCGCGGGCGGGTCCGAGACAGCCGGGACGGGGTCGATGACGATGGTCATGGCGGTGATGGTGAGGGTTTCGCCTGCACGTCCGGTGCACGCCGGCTGTGAGCGGCGTCGGAGTCTCCTCCGCAGACGGTCGCCGGCGACTGACGATTCGTAGGACGTCGCCACCTCGCACTCAGCGCGCCTGGAGGCGCGCGCGGCACTGTGCGGACATGACCTCACGAGTTCGGACTGCGCTGCGCCGGCCCGGTCGGGTGGCGCAGCTGTTGCGCTATTCCGCCGTGTCCGGCATCTCCACCGTGACCAGCCTGACTGTTCTCGGCGTCCTCGTCGGTCTGTTCGGCGTGGGCGCCGTGCTGGCCAACGTGCTCGCCATCGCGGTGGGGACCCTGCCTTCGTTCGAGCTCAACCGTCGTTGGGTCTGGTTCGATCACTCACAGCGGTCCGTCCTGCGCCAGATCACGCCCTTTTGCACGCTGTCGTTCGCGGGACTGGTGCTCTCGACGTTGACAGTGCGCGCCGTGTCCGCCCGCACCATCGACCTCAGCCGCGGCTGGCACACCCTGGCGGTCGAGGCGGCCAATGTCGCCGCCTATGGCGCGCTGTGGGTGGTGCAGTTCGTGCTGCTGGACCGGTTCCTGTTTCGGCACGGTCGCGCAGCGCGAGCGGACCTGACCATGGTGGCGGACGCAGGAGCCCAGTCCGGCGCGCCAACGTCAGGCGATGACGCCGGCCTGCCTCAGGTCGGCGAGTTCGGCCGGACCGAGCCCCAACTCGTCGGCTAAGACGCCGTCGGTGTGCTCGCCGAGCCAGGGCACCCGCGTCTCGGGCCCCTCGGCCACCTCGGCGAACTTCACCGGGAGCCCCGGGATCAGCACGGGTTGGGCGACGCCGTCGGGGCGCGGGTGTTCCACCAGCATGTGACGTCCCACCAGGTGTTCGTCGGCCACCACGTCCTCGTCGTTGGCCACCGGTCCGGCGACGAGTCCGGCCGCGTTCAGAGCGTCGCACGCCTCCCGCTTCGTGAGGGCACTCGCCCACGCCTCGAGGGCGGGCCTGATATCCGAGTCGAGGTGATCGAGCCAGCCTTGCGGGGTTGCGAAGCGCGCGTCGTCGGCCCATTCCGGCCGGCCGATGGTGCGCGCCAGGTCGGGCCACTGGTGGGCGCGCAGCACCTGCAGCATGAACCAGCCGTCGGACGCCCGGAAGCCGTGGAGGATCCCGGGCCACGGGGTGCCCATGGGCATGCCCATGGACCAGAAGTTCGGAACGACGTCGAGCACGGCCACCATGGCGTCGAGCATGGCCACGTCGACACGCTGCCCCCGCCCGGTGCGGTCGCGTTGGCGCAGCGCGGCCTGGGTACCGATGACGGCGAAGAGCCCGGTGACGATGTCCCCGAGGCCGCCCATGGGCGAGCCGACCGGTGGTTGTCCCTCCGGGCGTTTGAATTCGTAGGCGCCGCTCATGGCTTCGACGATGGAGGCCAGCGCGGGCCAGCCGGCGTAGGGCGATTCCGGTGTCCCTGGTTGCACAGGGTGACCAAAGCCCGAAATGGAGAGGTAGATCACCGCCGGATGCGCGGCGGCCAGGTCCTCGTAGCCGAGTCCGAGGCGCTCGATGGCGCCAGCACGGAAGTTCTCCGCGATGACGTCGAAGCGAGGCGCCAGTTGCAGTACGAGGTCGCGTCCGGCCGGCTGCTTGAGGTCGATGACAACGGAACGCTTCGAAAGATTGTTGCGCAGGAAGGTGGCGCCGACCGAGCGCCCGTCGGGATCGGTCAGGGCGGGCGAGGCGCTGCGCCCGAGGTCGCCCGAGCCGGGCGATTCGATCTTGACGACCTCCGCGCCGAGGCGCCCGAGCAGCTGGGTGGCGTAGGGGAGCGCCTGCATCTGCTCGAGGGCCAGGATGCGGACGCCGGCCAGCGGTTTGCCCCATTGCGCCGCCTCCGGGTTGACGACGTCCCCCAGCCTCACGGGCCTTCCAGGCCGAGCATCGCAATGGCGTTGCCCCGCATGATCCGGTACACCTCCTCGTCGGAGAGGTCTTTCACCAACTCCTCGGCCACGGCGCGGGTGTCGGGCCAGGTGGAGTCGGTGTGGGGGTAGTCGGTCTCGAAGGTGACGCGGTCAGCACCGATGACGTTCAGCGAGTCGAGCCCGTGCTGGTCGCGGAAGAAGCAGCCGTAGACCTGGCGGTGGAAGTAGGTGGACGGCGGCTCGGGGACGATGTCCTTCACGCCACCCCAGGCGCGGTGCTCGCGCCACACGTCGTCCACCCGCTCGAGGATGTACGGCAACCAGCCAATCTGCCCCTCCGAGTAGGCGAGGACGAGTCGGGGGTAGCGGATGAGGACGCCGGAGAAGAGGAAATCGCAGAGCGACGCCATCGCGTTGCCGAAGCTGAGCGACGCCGCCACGGCGACCGGCGCGTCGGCCGACGTCGCCGGCATCTTCGAAGACGAGCCGATGTGCATGCACACCACCGTGCCTGTGTCCTCGCAGGCGGCGAAGAAAGGGTCCCACGAGCCGCTGTGGATGCTGGGCAGCCCGAGGTGGGGCGGGATCTCGCTGAAGCACACGGCGCGCACACCGCGTGCCGCGTTGCGCCGCACCTCGGCGGCCGCCTTCCCGGCGTCCCACAACGGGATGATGCACAGCGGGAGCAGCCGGCCCCCGCTGTCGCCGCACCACTCCTCGACCATGAAGTCGTTGTAGGCGATGACGCAAGCCTCGGCGAGCTCCTTGTCCTTGGCCTCGAGGAAGGTCTGACCGCAGAAGCGGGGGAAGGTCGGAAAGCACAGGCTGGCTTCGACCCAGTTCGCCTCGTTGTCAGCGATCCGGGCCTTGGGGTCGTAGCAGCCAGGCCGCATTTCGTCGTAGGTGATGGGCGACATCGTCATGTCGTCGCGGTCGAAACCAACGGCCGCCACGTGACGCTTGTTGATGTAGACGAGGTCCTCGTAGACCCAGCAGTCGGCCTGGGGGCCGTCGGGGTCGAACGTCTGGCGGTACGTCCCGCCGCCGATGTGCTCCATGTCGCCGATGCCGCGGCGCTCCGCCTTGGGGCCGCGGTCGCGGTAGCGCGCCGGCAGCCAGGTGTCCCACAGGTGTGACGGCTCGACGATGTGGTCGTCGACGCTGATGATCTTGGGGAGCGGCGTGGTGCTCCCGAGCCGCGGGGTGGTGTCGTCGATCAGATCGGTCATGGTCCTCCCAGTGTGGCCGCGAACGGAACGAGCGGGGCCAACGACTCCAGCTCCGCCCGCACGGACCGCTCGTCGCCGGCCCGTACCCGGAGCACCACCTCGGTGATCCCGAGACCGGCGTAGTGCTCGAGTTTGCCCTGGTCCGCGATGGTCCCGAACGGGACGACGGACAGGGCGGCCGGGTCGCGTCCGGCTTCCTCGGCCAGCGCGTGCAGGCGCGGGATAGCCGCGCCCAGGCCGGCCCCGCCGATGGGGATCCAGCCGTCGGCGCTCTCCACCACGGCCGTGAGCACAGCCTCGTTGGCGCCACCGCCGACGAGAGTGCGCACCCGCGGCTGCTGGACGGGCTTCGGCCAGGACCACGTCAGCCCGAAGTCGACGAACTCGCCGTGGTACTCGGCCTGGTCGGCCGACCAGATGGCCTCCATGGCCGCCAGGTGCTCGCGCACCACGGCGTGGCGGCGGGCCCAGTCGACGCCGTGATCCTCGGCCTCGGTCCGGTTCCAGCCGAACCCGACCCCAAGCGTGACCCGCCCGCCGGAGAGATGGTCGAGCGTGGCCACCTGCTTGGCCAGCAGGATCGGCTCGTGCTGGGCGGCGAGCAAAATGCCGGTGCCGAGCCCGATGCGTGAGGTGACCGCGGCGGCGGTGGCCAGCGCGACCAGCGGGTCGAGGCAGCGCTTGTAATCGTCGAGGCGCACGCCGCCGACGAGAGCCGGTGGCGTGTCCTCCAGAACGGGGAGATGGGTGTGCTCGGGCAGGTAGAGCGAGTCGAAGCCGAGCTCCTCGACCGCCTGGGCGAGGATGGCCGGTGCCAGGTCGCAGTCCGTCAGGGCGGCGGTGACGCCGAGTCGCACGCTCAGGACCCGGGGGCGGTCCGGGCGGCGAACTCGGCCAGAGTGCCGCTCGCGACCGCGGTGCCGAGCAGCGTGGCGAACGCCGCCTGCTCGCGCCGGTTGGCCTCGACCACGGCGTCGCGGCGGGCCGCCCGCACGAGGGAGGTGCTGGCCCGGGTGGCGCCTCGGGGATGTGCCGCGATGCGCGCCGCCAGCGCGACCGTCTCGTCGAGCACGGTGCCGTCGTCGCACACCCTGAGGGCGAGGCCGAGCTCAACCAGTTCCGGCGCGCTGACCCAATCGGAGGTCAGGAGCACCCGCGCCGCCTGTTGCCAGCCCATGAGCGTGGGGAAGAGGACGCTGCTGGCCGCCTCGGGCGGCACCCCGAGCTCGGCGAACGGCACGCGCAGGCGGGCGCCGGCGTCGACGAGGACGAGATTGCAATGGGGGAGGAGGGTGAAGCCGAGCCCGACCGCCACGCCGTTGACGGCGGCGAGGAGCGGCACCGAGAGATCGATCAGGCAGTCGAGCAGCCCCATGAAGCCTTGCCCGGCCCCTTCGACGGCGGTCCCGCTGGCGATGGCCGCCATTTCGGTCAGGTCCTGGCCTGAGGTGAAGGCTGTGCCGCGGCCGGTGAGCACGACGGCGCCGACTGTTTCGTCGCTGTCGGCGGCGCGCAGCGCGGCCGTGACCTCCTGGTACATGGCGGTGTCGAAGGCATTGCGCACCTCGGGCCGATTGAAGGCGACGACGCGGACGCCGGGCGCCGCCTCGTCGATCTCGATCCGGTTGTCCCCCATGACGGTGACTCAGGCCTCGGCGCCGGCGGCGGCGGCCTTGGCCCGCTGCCGGATCACCTTCTCGGCGACGGAGTTGAGGTTGAGGGAGAGTGGCCAGCCGATGTAGTGGGTGAGGTGCACGACGATCTCGCGGATCTGCTCCGGAGTCAGCTCGTCCCGTTCCATGGCGGCGTTGAACTGGATCTCGAGGAGGTCGGTCTGGTCCAACGTCGCCAGCACGCCGATGGTCATGAGGCGGCGATCGCGGAGCGCAAGGGTGTCGTCGGACCAGACGGTGCCGAACAGGTGGTCGACGGTCAGGGCGGTGTAGCGGCCGGGGAGCGTGTCGGGGTCGACCGAGAAGCCGTAGACCTCCTCCATCTTCGCGATGCCGGCCGCGCGCTTGTCTTCTGGCTCGCTCACTGGCGCTCCTTCTTTCTCGGGCTTTCTCGGGTCTTCCGACCTGGCTCGGCGGGCTTGACCCTACCCAGGTCAGCTGGCCGGTGGTCGGCGCAATGAAAGTGGTGGTCGACCGCGTCCTGTGCCAGGATCACGCCGCCTGCGAGGGCGAGGCGCCCAGGTCTTGTCGGTGTCCAAGAAGGGGGAACTCACCATCCTCCAGCCCGAACCGCCCGAGAGCCAGCGCGCCGCTGTCGAGGTTGCCGTGGAGTACTGCTCACCCATGCCCTGTCCACAGAGGAGGACTGACGATGCCCGCCTATCCGCGTGCCGAGCTGGAGGAGATGGTCGAGCGCTGGCTCGAAGCCAACCGAGCGGGGGAGGCCAAGAAGGACTGGAAGCACATGGCCGACCTCTATACCGAGGATGCCACCTACGGCTGGAACGTCGGGCCTTCCGACGAGTTCATGGCTGTGGGGCGAGAGGAGATCCGGGAGATCGCACTCGGCCTCGAGATGGCCGGACTCGAAGGATGGACCTACCCGTACCAGAAGGTGCTCATTGACGAGCAGCAAGGGGAGATCCTCGGCCTGTGGAAGCAGATAGCCGACGCCACGAAGGCGGACGGCACCAACTACGAGATCGCCGGCCTTGGCGGCAGCTGGTTCCGCTACGCCGGCAACTTCCAGTGGTCCTGGCAACGTGACTTCTTCGACGTCGGCAACGCCGGCGCGGTGTTCCTGGCGATGATCAGCGACGGCACTCTCCTCCAGGGCATGCAGCGGCGGATGGAGCGCGCCATGTCGGGCGAGCGCCTGCCCGGCCACTACCGCCCGGGCGAGGCCTCGGTCGGCCTGTGGGAGGTCCCGCCGGGGGCGTAGGGCTGGTACCAGGTCGGGCGGTTCCGCCGGAAGGTCCGCCGGGGCGGTTCCGGCAGGCGGGGACGGCGAGCGCCCGGGATGGTTTTCAAAACTATAAACGGACTTGTGGATAGTTTTGGAAATCATGCGGCGGGTCCTCCCTTCCGACCGTCTCCCTTCCGACCCTTCTCTCTTCTGGCGGCGTCGCAGGGCGAGTGCGGCGCCTACGACCCATACGGCGGGAAGGCACGGGCGAGGCGGGCGGCCAGCGCGCGTCGCTCGGCCGGGCCGAGCGGCCCGGGTACCGCCAGGGTCCTGGCGAACGACAGCGGCCAGGTGACGAGCACGCCCTCGAGGGTGAAGGGTCGAGTGAAGAGCCCGACCTGGACACCGGTGAAGCACAGCGCGGCGCGGACGAGCGCTCCGGCGCCCGGCTCGCCGGCACCCAGGTCCTCGGCACCCAGGTCCTCGGCGCGCAGCGTCTCGGCGACCAGCGCCTGCTGGCGGCGCGCTGCGGTCACCAGCCGGCCCTGGTCGCGACCCGCCACGAAGAGACCGGGGCGGGGGACGAACCAGCCGCTGACCTCGCGTCGCTCCAGCCGGCCCCGGAAGTGCTTCGAGTCGATGACCCAGACGCCCGAGCCAACCACCGCGATGTGGTCGATGTTGGCGCGTCGGTCGGGGAGTGCCCGATCGTGCAGCACCACACCGCGCCGGCCGACGGCGCGATCGAGCCAGTGTCCGACGCGCTCCTCTCCGGTGGCGCCGCGACCCCAGGCCTCGGTGGAGCGCTTCGGCCCGGCGAGCAGCCGGATCGCGGGAGCCAGCGGGCCGAAGACCGCCCGTCGGCGTTCCTCGTCCTTGGCCTGACGCCGCTCGTACTCGGCCCGGGCCGAGGCGCCGGCCCGTCCTCGCTCCTTCTCGCCTGCATCGTCGGTCGCCTGCGACATCGTCACGCTCCTCGGGCGCCGGGTGGTCTCCCGGTGCAGGGGAGAACGGTGACGGCTCGGCCGGAAAGTCACGTGCAACGCTTGGCTGGTGACGACGAGGCGAACACCGCTGCTCCTCGTCGTGCTCGTGGCGGCCGTGGCGGCGGCGGCCTGCGCACGCGGCGAGACCACGGCTGTCCAGGGTCAGCGGCCATCCACGCCAAAGACCACGTCCACCACCACGACGTCCACCACCCAACCGCCCGTCACGCCCATGGTGTGGTCGCCGTGCAACGGCGACCTGCAGTGCGGCACTCTCGTCGTCCCGCTGGACTACGCGCATCCGGACGGCGCGACCATCGGTATCGCGGTGGCGCGCCATCCGGCGGAGGACCCCGCCGCCCGCATCGGGTCGCTCGTCATCGACCCCGGTGGCCCGGGGGTGTCGGGCATTGACGACATGGCCAACGAGCTCAGCGCGCTCACGCCGCAGGTGCTCGACGACTTCGACATCGTGCTGTTCGACCCCCGCGGCGTCGAGCGCAGCGACCCGGTCACCTGCGGGACCGAGACGGGCAGCGCGCCGTCCGACCCCGCGCCGTCCACCCCGAGCGAGCAGGCTGCGACCATCAAGGGGCTCAAGCAGTTCGCGGCCGCGTGCGAGAAAAACAGCCCCACTGTGCTCCCCTACGTCGGGTCGGTCGCCGTCGCCCGCGACATGGACCGGCTGCGCCAGGCGCTCGGGGACAGCGGGCTGACCTACATGGGGCAGTCCTACGGCACGCTGCTCGGCCTCACTTACGCCGCGCTGTTTCCCACCCACATTCGGGCCATGGTGCTCGACAGCGTGATCGACCCCGCGCTCTCGTTCAACCAGATCACGCAGGGGCAGGCCGACGGGTTCGAGGCCATGCTGAACGCGTTCTTCACCTGGTGTGGCGGCAGCGCCGCCTGCCCGTGGCATCCGGGCCCGGACCCGAGCGCCGCGTTGGTGGCGTTGCTCAGCACCGCGGCGACGTCGCCGGCACCGGCCGGCGGGGGCAACCTGGCCGGCGTGGGACAGCTGTACGACGCGGTGCTCGACTCGCTCTACTCCCAGACGGACTGGCCGCAGCTCGGGGCAGCGCTGGCCGCCGACGCGGCCGGCAACGGTGCACCGGCCGTGGCCCTGTCCAACCACTACAACACCGGCGGCTCCAGCAACGCCGACGACGCCGCCACCGCTATCGACTGCCTCGACCATCCCGTGTCGCGCAACCTGGCGTCGTACGGCACGCTGGCCGACTCCATCGCCGCGTCCGCACCGGTCTTCGGCCCGCTGCTGGCCTGGGGTGAGGCGGGCTGCGCCGTCTGGCCCGTGTCACCGACCCGCAAGGTCGGACCGGTGGCGGCCCCCGGCGCGCCGCCCATCCTCGTGGTGGGGACGACGAACGACCCGGCCACGCCCTACGCCTGGGCGGTGAGCGTGGCCAAGGAGCTCGACCGGGGCGTGCTACTCACCCACGACGGCGACGACCACGTCGCCTACTTCTACAGCGCGTGCGTCCGGGCCGACGTCCAGACCTACCTGGTGAGCGGCCAGACGCCGCCCACGGGGACCGTCTGCAGTTCGTAGTGATCAGCGAGGACCGGCGTCCGGCTCCTCACGCGCTGGTGAAGCGGTAGGTCCCACTTCCCACCGAAAGCACGGCAACCCTGCCGGCCGCCGAGACAGCGCGCACGCCGGGAGCCGTCGCGGCCGCCGCACCGCCCTCGCGCACGCTCGACGGCGTGCTGGCGGGCAGCCGCACCGTTGCCATCGCGTTGGCGGGCACGGTCAGGGCCATGGTCATGCCCTTTCCCCGGCGCTGCCACGACACCTGCACCGGCCCGGCGACGGTCGGCACCGAGCCATCGGCGCGGTCGAGGCCGGCCGAGGGCGGCGACACCACCGCCCGGACCGTGCCGTCGGCGTCAGGCTCCTGGAGGCTCACGCCCAGGAGTGTCTCCTGCACGGCCACCAGCGCGGAGGAGCCCCAGCCGTGCGACATGGAGTCGCCGATCAGGTCGCTCGGCTTCCACACCTCCCAGGTGAACGTGCCGCCGGCCGCCACGATGTGGGCCCAGCCGGGGATGGAGGTGTCGGTGAGAAGGTGCACCATGGCCTCGGGCATGCCCGCCGCCGCCAGCCCGCGCAGGAGCTCGAGACCGTGGTTGGGCCCCACGTCGATGCCGAGGCCCGCCACGTAGGTCCCGACGGCGGTGAGGTCGGGGGCCGGCACCACGCCGTAAGCGAGCGCCAGCGCGTTGGCCTCCTGTGAGGCATGGCTGCTCTGCTCGCCGTTGGCGTCAACGCCGTCGACGTACGTGCCGTCGGGCCTTCGCAGCACGGCGTTGATCGCCGCGGCCAGCTGCGTCGCTCGGGCCTGCCAGGTCTGCGCCGCGGCAGCGTCCCCGGCGACGGTCGCCAGCTGCGCCACCCGGCGCATGGCGTTCACGGCGAGGACGTTGCTGGCGGTGTCGGCCGCCACGGAGAGGTCGTAGCCGTACACGGGGTCGCCATTGTCGGTGTCGGCCAGTCCGTAGAGCAGGCCGGTCCCGGCCTGGCGCGTGCTCCACAGCCAGCCGACCGCCTCGGACACTGACGGGTACATGCCCAATGCCGTGGTGCGGTCGCCCGTCGAGCTGTAGTAGCGCCACAGCCACTCGGGGTAGCGCGCCGTGCTCGTCCCGAAGGTGCGCGCGCCGTCCCCGTTGGGGTAGACGGCATTGACCTGCCCGTCGGGCCAGTAGCGGGCCTGGCCGCGGGCGACGTCGCGCAAGGCCTGCCAGGTCATGTTCTGGTCGCCGTAGGCGCGCATCACGCCCTCGGACTCGTTGGCTCCGTCCCACAGGAAGGGGCCCTTCTCCCTGGTCGGCGTGTCGACGAACTGCTCGTGGGAGCAGTACAGGCAGGAGCGGGCCGTCAGGCGCCAGACCGCGTTGAGGATGCGGTCGTCCGACGAGAACGTCGCGGTGGCGACGTCGGGCATGGCGGCATGGCGGGTGAGCGCTACGACATCGTTGCCGCCCAGAGGCTGGCCCGCGTTGTCGATCTGCAAATAACGGAAGCCGAAGTAGGTGAACGCCTCGAAGGCCTGGCTGCCGGCCCGCATGATGTAGGACGACGAAAGGTTGGTCTCCTGCGTCCCGTGCAGCGTCGACACCTGGCCGTCGGGATCGAGGAGGTACCCAGCCCGCATCGTGACCGTGCGTCCCGGTTCTCCCCGGGCGAACGTCACCTGCGGCCGCGCCGCATAAATGGCGCCGAAGTCCGCCACGACCGCCCCACCCGCCACGGCGTGGACGCGCACCGGGTGGAACGATGTCTCACGGATGGTGGTCCGCTGCGGGAACGTCCTGGTGAACGGCGCGCTGCCCGCGAAGCCGGCGATCGCGGGTGCGGTCCAGCTCGATTCGTCGAAGCCGGGGTAGGCCCACCCGTCGGGATGCTGGCGCCCGTCCACCCATTCCACGAAATCCCCGACGTCGGCGTTGCGCTGCGGCGAGGGGAGCCACTCGGCCGGATACTCGTGCCACGACCCGTCGGACACGTGCACGACGCGCGAGCCGTCGCCGTACCAGAGGGACAGTTGCAGCAGCAGCCCGGGGGAGGAGGCGGGGCGACCCTGCCCGGCGCCGTACCACCGGTGCAGCACGCCGACGGCGCTGGTGCGCCCGGCCCCGAGCGCGTCGGTCAGGTCAACGGCTCGGGCGTACTGCTCGTCGGGATACGAGAAGCTTGGCCAGGCGTCCACCGCCACCCCGTCTACGTACAAGCGATAGGTATGGGCGGCCGAGACGTAGGCGATGGCGCGCCGGAGCGAGCCGGTAGGCGGCGTCACCTCGCTGCGCAGGTACGTCACGCGATCGGATTGCTGCGAGCCGGAGGACGGAATGATCCAGCTGGCTTTCCAGTCCGCGTCACGCAGTGCGGTGGTGAAGCGTGCCGGTGCCGAGACGTGACCCCATGTCCCCGCGGCGTTGCGGGCCTGGACGGTCCATTGGTAGGCGGCGTCCGACGCCAGGGCGGGGCCGGCGTAGGCCACGAAGGCCTGCCGAGCCGAGCTCACCGGGCCGCTGTCCCAGACGACGCCCGTATGGCTCGGATCGATGCGCCGCAGCACCAGGCGGGAGGCCGTCTGCACCGCGGCACGGCCCGTCGCCTGCAGCGTCCAGGCGAAGAAGGAGCCGTCGGGGTCGACCCCCACCGGGTTCGTCAAGCCGTTGACGGTGAGGCCACCGACCCGCAACGGACCGGGGGCCTGTCCCGCCGCAGCCAGTCTCCCGACGGGAAGTTCCGCGGCACCGGACACGCCGCCCGGACCGGGCCCAATCGCTGTCCCAATCGACGCGCCCGCCGCGGCGGCGCCGGCAGCGACACCGGCCGAGGAGGCCAGGAAGGTGCGGCGGCCAAAGCGGCTCACGGCGGCCCGACTCCCGATCCGATAGTGCGGACCATGTCCTGGGTGGTGTCGGCGTAGTACAGCGCGCCCGATGCGGAGGCGACGACACCGACCGGGGTCCCCATCTGCGTGCGCACCCAGCGGGTGCCGTCGTTGATGCCCGCCGCGGTCGAGACGGGTAGGGCCCCGGCCACGGTGTAGAGATCGCCGGCCTTCATGGCGGTGCCGAACAGCGTCTCGTCCACGGCGGGCACGACCCGGATGACGTGCATGAAGCCGTCCGTGACGAAGAGCGCGCCCGTCGGGCCGATGGCCAGGCCACGGGGGTCGTTCAGCTCGGCCGTCGGCCCGTTGGCGGGCAACCCGTCGGCGAGATACGGCCCGTAGCTCCCCGTGCCGCCCACGACCACTCCGATGTCGCCCGCGCCGACCGCCGTGCCGTAGAACTTCCCGCCCCCCGCCGCCGGCGCCAGCAGCACGGACTGGTCGCCACTGTTGGCCACCAGGAGGTCGCCCGCCGTGTCGAGGGTGACAGCCACCGGGTTCCACAGCTGGGCCGTCCGCAGGGGACCGCCCTGCCCTGCGCTCCCGCAGACACCGGTGCCGGCCACCGTGAAGAGGTGTCCCGCACTGACGGCCTCTCCGAAAAGTGTCGTCGTGCCGCCGGCCGGCAGCACGCGCACCCTGCAGTTGGCCGTGTCGGCAATGAAGAGATCGCCCGCCGCGTCCACGGCCACGCCCGTCGGCTGGTCGAGCTCACTCGCCGTGGCGGTGAGCCCGTCCCCGTTGAAGCCCGCCGTGCCGGTGCCCGCCAGGTTCACCGCAGTGCGTGAGCCGGCGCGCACCTCCTGGATGCGCTGCGCACTGGCCTCCGCGATGTAGACATCGCCATGCCCGTCGACGGCCACCGCGCTCGGGTAGCCGATGGCCCCGCGCCCGGTGCAGCTGCCCCCGACCAGCGTGCTGGCGTGCCCGGGCCGCAGGCGGAGGCCGTCGAGGACGCTGGCGCGGGCCGGCGTCACGAGGACGCGGCAGTGACCCGTGTCGGCCACGAAGAGGTTCCCGGTCGCGCTGCGCGCCATCCCGCCCGGGCCGTCGAGGACGCCGGGCCCCAGCACGGTGCGCACGGCCGGTGCCGCCCCGCCCGCCGCGGCCGCGCCGTCAGCCGTCACCCCCGCAGCCACGACCAGCACGGCGGCCAACGAGACGAGCCCGGCGAGGGCCACGGACGGTGGGCGCACGGGGGACATCATGCCGGTTGCGGCCGCGACGGGCCTCGGCGACGGGCCATAGTGGGCGGCGCACCGACAGCATCACGCGACGCAGCGCCACCGACGAGAAAGAGAAAGACGAGGAAGCCGCCATGCCCGCACCCGAAGAGGCCCTCACCGCCGCGAACATCACCTTCACCGGCTACGAGGGCGCCGTGATCAACGCCTACCAGGCCCTGCCCGCCGGTGACGGGCCTTTCCCCGGGGTCCTGGTCATCCACCACCTCCCCGGCTGGGACTCGGGGTCCAAGGAGATCACGCGGCGCTTCGCCGCGGAGGGCTACAACGCCATCTGCCCCAACCTCTACGCCCGCCAGGGCCTCGACGTCGATCCCGACGACGCCGCCGCGGCCGCCCGTGAGGCCGGTGGCATTCCCGACGACCAGTTCGTAGGTGACGCCGACGCGGCGGTGAAGGCGCTGCGCGCACTGCCCACGTCCAACGGCAAGGTCGGCGTCATCGGCTATTGCTCGGGCGGGCGGCACTCGTTCCTGACCGCGCTGAGCGCGCCCGTCGATGCGGCCGTCGACTGCTACGGGGCCTTTGTGGTGGGGACCCCTCCTGACGGCTTCCCGCTCAAGGTGACACCGCTGGTGGACCGGACGCCAGAGCTCCGTTGCCCGCTGCTCGGCCTCTTCGGCAACGACGACCAGTTCCCCAGCCCCGAGCAGGTCGACGAGCTCGAGGCGGCGCTCAAAGCCGCTGGCAAGACCTACGAGTTTCACCGCTACGACGGCGCCGGCCACGCGTTCTTCTCCGTGGACCGTCCCGCCTATCGGCCGGAAGCCGCGGTCGACGGCTGGCAGCGGATTTTCGAGTGGTACGGCCGCTACCTGGCGGGGAGCTGACCATGTGCTCCTACCTCACCGTCGCTACTGAGATCGCCGGCAGCGCCAAGGGACCACAAGGCTGGATGCCGGTCACCTCGGCCAGCGTGTACTTCGACCATCCCTTCCACGCGCCGTTTGACCACACGCTCAACATCGACTTCGCCGACCCGGCGCGCGGGCCCGCTGCCCGCGTCGCCGTCGAGCTCAGTGCGGCGTCGGCGCGCCGCCTGGTCGAGAGCATCAACGAGGCGCTGGCCGCTGCCGGAGCCGCCGCGACGTGACCACGCCCACCGGCCCGGCGGCAGGCGTCCACCTGCCGTGGGCTGAGGTGCCGGCGGCGGTACGGACGTGGGCAGCCCGGGTAGGTGGTGGCCAGCCGGGTTCGGCGCGTGACGTGCCCGGCGGGTTCTCGCCGGGAGCGACCACGGTGTTGGACGGACCTGGGGGCGCCATCTTCGTCAAGGCGGTCGGGAGCGCGCTCAACCCCGAGTCGCCCGACCTGCACCGGCGCGAAGCGGTGGTGTCGGCGTCGCTGCCGGCGGGCCCGGAGTTCCCGCGGCTGCTCGACGTCTACGACGACGGCGACTGGGTGGCACTGGCCTTCGACGCCGTCGACGGCCGGCCTCCGGCGCACCCATGGGGGGAGCGCGAGCTTCTTGCCGCGGTGCGAGCCCTCGATGCTCTGCACCACGCTCTGACGCCCAACCCCGTGGCGGGCGCTCCGCTGGCAGCCGATCGCTTGCTGCACCTCTTCGGTGGCTGGGCCGAGCTCGCCGCCCAGGCGCGCCCGGCTGAGGGGCTCGACGAGTGGAGCGGTCGCCACCTCGACCGGCTGGCCGAGCTCGAGTCGGGCTGGCCCGACGCGGTGGCGGGATCGACGCTGCTCCACTGCGACGTGCGCTCCGACAACCTCCTCATGACGAGCAGCGGTGTCGTGTTCGTGGACTGGCCCCATGCATGTGTCGGCGCACCGGTCTTCGACCTGGTCGCCTGGGCGCCCTCCGTGGTGCTGGAGGGCGGCCCCTTGCCCGAAGACCTCTTCGCCCTGTCTGCGCCTTCGTCCTCGGTGGACCGCGACCAACTTGGCGTATTGGTTGCCGCCTTCGGCGGATTCCTGGTCAGCCACTCGCTGCGGCCGCCTCCGCCCGGACTCCCCACGCTGCGGTCGTTCCAGCGCGCGCAGGGCGCCGTGGCACTGGCCTGGCTTCGACGCCTCACGGGCTGGTGACGCCAGGCGCGCCGGCGTCCGCATCCCAGTAGGTTCGGCTTCATGCGCTTTGGCCTGCAGATCCCCAATTTCACCACCGACGAGACGCCTGGTGCCCTCTTCGACGGGGTGGTCGCCATGGCCACGGCGGCGGAGGAGACCGGTTACGACTCGGTCTGGGTGATGGACCACTTCTACCAACTCCCGCCGATGGGCGGGCCGAGCCAACCGATGCTCGACGCCTACACCCTGCTCGGCGCCCTGGCGACGCAGACGTCGCGCGTGCGACTCGGCACCATGGTGACCGGCGTCACGTACCGCAACCCGGCC
>Ga0182024_10007039_pt1 | contig 24414 bp, 23 predicted proteins | sample P32metaG_FD_120480 | JGI IMG/M metagenome (GOLD analysis project Ga0182024, IMG submission 120480) | Permafrost microbial communities from Stordalen Mire, Sweden - P3-2 metaG (Illumina Assembly) | ecosystem: Environmental > Terrestrial > Soil > Wetlands > Permafrost | place: Sweden: Stordalen...
ACCCTCAACCCTCAACCCTCAACCCTCAACCCTCAACCCTCAACCCTCAACCCTCAACCCTCAACCCTCAACCCTCAACCCTCAACCCTCAACCCTCATCCCTCCCCGATTGACACTCCCGCCCTGCCTTCCTATACTCCCCGCAGCCACGAATCCCTGTCCGGAGAGACTCCCCATGCTGCAAAGAACCCTCGCCGTTTTCCTCGTCGCCGCCTGCGCAACCATCGCGTTCGCCGCAGAACTTCCAACTCCTCCACAGCCAAAGCTCACGCTGCAGATCAGCGGCACGACGCAGTTGCTCATCGCAGTAAGCCCGGTCAACGAGAATGTAGTCTGGGCTGCGGGAACGGGCGGGGCTTATACGGTGACAACCGACGGCGGCAAGACCTGGACTGCCGGCGTTGTGCCCGGAGCCGAAGCTGGGCAGTTCCGCGATGTGTACGGGGTAAGCGACAAAATCGCATACCTGATGTCGATTGGAAACTACACTCACGACTTCCGCATTTACAAAACCATCGACGGCGGCGTCAGTTGGCGCATCGAGTTCGTGAACGACACCGTCAGCGCTTTCTACGATTGCTTCGCCTTCTGGACGCCGGATCGAGGCATCACGCACAGCGACTCGGTCAACGGAGTCTTTCCCGACATTCGTACCACCGACGGACTCACGTGGGATTCCATCGCCTCCAACATGCCGCCAGCGTTGGCGGGCGAAGCGTCGTTTGCCGCGAGTGGCACCTGCATCACAACCCAGGGCGAAAACAATGCGTGGATCGCCACCGGCGGCTCTACGATTGCGCGAATTTTAGCGACGACCGATGGCGGCAACACCTGGAATGCCTACGATACTCCGCTCCCGAGTTCATCTACAGCGGGCGGCATATCGGTAGCGTTTCGCAATTCGCAGAACGGAATCGTGGGCGGCGGCGACTTGAACAGCAACTCTTCCGCCGACGCGGCTACTTCGAGTGACGGAGGCCAAACCTGGACTCTCACCACCAAACCGCCAGTGGCTGGAGCAATCTTCTGCTTGGCCTATGCTAATGGCCTAAGAACTGGAGACGGAGGCAACTCTGATAACGAAGAATTTGCGCGCACGGTCGTCGTGACCTCCGAAACCGAACCGAACTACAACGTCGGCGAGGCTGCTTACACTCTGGACGAGGGCCAACATTGGTACCGGATTAAGAAAGTGAGCGGATACTGGGCCGTCGCTTTCGCAAATCCGCACGCCGGTTGGTTCGTGGGTAACAACGGGCAAATCTTGAAAATCAGTTTCTAAATGAAAGCGCGGTGCGTACTTAGGAAGTGCGCACCGCTAACAACTTCTTCTGCTAACAATCTCTCCTATCTTTTACGATCTATCTTGATTCATAAGAGTTATCTATTGCTCGATCTCAATGCGACTTACTGGACTTACTCTCATCGACTTTTTGCACAACTTGTCTCATCCAGAAAGTATATTTACTCTGCGGTGCTCCTAACCCTCTGAATCGCCAGCTGTGTTCGGCTTTTGTAAAAAACCTCGACCAACTGTTGGCGCGTGTCTGAACGGCGCTAGTATCTCGCACATAAGTTAGGCCTCTGCGAGGATTGTGACATAGCAAATCCCCAGAAGTCTTTTAAACTCGCGCAGACCGGGTCCCGCACGAACCATCAACTCACCACGAACCCTTCGCTATTACCAGCGAATAAGGAGAACATCATGAAAAACCAAGGCTCGCACCCGTTTCTCCGGTTACACGCAACAACGGCACTTACAGCGATCCTATTCGCTTTGGCAGCTGTTTCTAATGGCCAGCAAACAGGTGGCCACGACGGACAGCCGGTAATCGCTACCGGTGCTACTACCTCAACTTCCTCTCCCGCTCATATCGATGCCTATGTATACAGCACCACGGGCGATATGTGCGCCAGAATCCTTGCCGCGTGGAGCTCTTTTCCAAACACCAATCCTAGTGTCGTCGTCGACGCGCGCGGCTTTACGGGGGCGCAAACCTGTTCGGCTTCACCTTTCCCATCGTCTCCGCCCAGGTATGGCGTGCTGTTGCTGGGAAATGCACAAATTGCCACGAATGTAACCTGGAACATTCCAAGCCGAGTCCGTGTTCAAGGAATCGGTTCACAAGGCGGTGAGGGAACCGCGACAGGAACTGAGAACACGCTTATTTATGCAAGCTCCAGTTTCCCGACAAGCGGCGCAGCAGTAGTTCAGTTGGGTAACCCGGACAGTGCGGCGACGAAAGCGTATCAGTCCCAGGTAACCGATCTCACCATCGACTGCGTGGGCACCTCGAAGTGCGTCGGGCTGCTCAACGATTCCGCTGAAGAAGCTTCGTATGCGCGGAACATTATTGTCTTCAATGCACCGGCGATTGGAGTTCACATAACCTCTAGTTCGAGTATTGTTCCTGGGGGCGCTGGCAATAGCGGGCCCTATGTTAATGTCAGCATCCAATTCAGCAGCCTTTGCACAACTGCGTGTGCCAGTGCCGTTGGACTGCAGATCGACGGTCAAAACCAGGGTTACGCGATCCGTGGCTTCGATAATTTCACCGTTTCCGGATCGATGAGCGGTTCGGGTATTAGCGGCCCCGGAATTCTTATTTATGGAGCTCCCACGTCGATCACGAATAGCCACGTGGAGTTCTTCGGTCCCGGGATTCAGATTGGTGACACCGCCAGTGGCTACGGTACAGCGAACGTGCAGGTGCAGAACGTTAACATTTCTGACAATCAGTCGAATTGGGACTTCCTGCTCCAGAGCAACAGCACTTATCCGGTTGGCGACGTCCTGCTGGTGGGAATCAACAATGCGTCCGTCAACAATAAAATCTTGGATGACACTGTGACAGGAAATGAAATCACAGGCACAAACCTCGGCTTCTATCTGCTTGGGGATGTCACGACCCCAGCTAGTAATACCGCGGTGGTCAGTACCAGTCCCACGAATGCTGCTACCTCGACAGACCTTGCGTGGGTAGCCCCAGGGAATCTCAACGTTGTCGGGAAACTGACGAAGGGCAGCGGAACCTTCGCGATCGATCACCCTCTCGACCCTACGAATAAGTATCTTTACCACTCGTTCGTCGAATCGCCGGACATGATGAACGTCTACAATGGGAATGTAATGACTGATCAGCATGGGCTGGCGGTCGTTACCTTGCCGACGTATTTCGAGGCGTTAAACAAGGATTTCCGCTATCAACTTACCCCGATGGGCAGCTTCGCGCAGGCTACCGTTGGGAAGGAAGTTCACAATAATCAGTTCACAATCCGCACCAACAAGCCGGGGGTGAAGGTTTCATGGCAAGTTACAGGTATTCGTCATGACGCCTTTGCCGAACAGAACCCGATCCAGGTTGAGGAAGAAAAATCGCCTCGGGACCGCGGCCACTATTTGCATCCTGGCGCTATAAAAGAGGCCACGGGTCAACAGACGCAGAAGTAGATGAATCCCTCCACGAGCCGCGGCAGTGCTGCGGCTCGTTCTTTTTTTCCACAGCGTCCATCAGCCGCCCATTCTTGAAGTGCTCACTCAATCTCCGGCCGCCAAATCGGCTCTCCGCCCAACGAATGATAAAAGCCCCAACCGGCCAAAGCTACAATACTCGCCAGCCCCAAAATCCACGTCGGCGTATACCAGGCGGAAAAGTCGCCGGATACCGGCACGCTGCCCAGCATGTTCACTGTAAAAATGGCGCAAGCCAGTGGCACCAGACCAAAACGGAAAACAATCAACACAGCGATGGCGTATATGAGAATCTCCGCCGGGAGCGCGATCGCGGGATAAGTACTTGAAAGTCCGCGAGGCATGGCGAATAAGGCGACAAAGGCGATGGCAGCGAGCCAGTCCTTTCGCAGCACTAGTTTCAAGCCGAGCAATAGAAAGAAGAACTGCAAGGTTCCCATGATTGAAATCGGAATCTGCCGCGTCCACTGCCCCAGAGCCTCGCGTCCGCCCATCAGATAATGGGGAGAATTGAGCCCCGGCGCCGCGCCCAGATGCATCATGGGGATGTACCGGAATTGGAAAATCAAGATCCACGCGATACCCAGCATGACTCCAAACAGAATGTCGCGCCCCACGAGCGGATCGCGAAATTGGCCCGACAGCAGGCGGCTCCACGCGATCAGGGTCTGCGGCCACCGCCGCCGCACCCACGGTTCCAGAGCCATGTAGAGCAGCCACATCAGCCCCGAAAGAAACAGCGCGGTGCTTACCGCAATCACCAACCCACCGAAAGTAGAGAGTCCGGCAACGAAGTGACCTTCGCACAGCCAGAGCAGTAGTTCCAGCGCAAACATGACGCAGGCCAGCCGCACGGCGCCATCTCTGTCGCCTCGCCCTTGCCGGTAATTTCGCCGAGCCAAGAAACTCGCGCCCGTCACCAGCGACAGCACCAGCAAAATCTGCAGAATTTGGCCCATCTGCTTTCCCAACGAGTTGTCGGTACTTTTCAGGCGGTCTGGTTTTACCCAGTCGCCAACCAGCGAGAAGAAAACCGGTTTACCGTGGTAGGCCGCTGCCTCGATCCGCAACGGGCGCGTCGTTCCCGGCCAGACGCCAGTCCAGGCTGCCCGCTCATCCGACGACGCCAGCGAATTCCACGCCGGCGCAGTCTTCTGGAACTGCGCCGGATCGAGTCCCGCCGCAGCAAACAACATGTTCCAGTCGGCAACCCCCGGCGTCCCACTTGAACCATCCTTCTGCGGAGGAATCGCTTGAAAAAAAGTCAGCCGCCCCTGCGGATCCAGTTCTACATTCACCATACCCGAGAGCGTCGGCGAGGGATCGTTCTCGGTGATGATTCCAGGCGTCAACATCTGGTCGCGAAAGCCATCGGCATACATGTCATCCGGACTCTGCCGGTACCAGAACTGGAGGATCGAGGGCCGCGCCGCCAGGACCGCATTCCAATCAGGGTGAGGCTTGTCGTTTTTCTCCACTGAGTCCTGAAAGTCGCCGTCATATTGCATGCCCGAAGCGCTGTCCGCAGGCCGGTCTGGATATCCCAGCCGCGCGATAATTTCGCGCGCCTTTTGCGCCAGCACTTCCGGAGTCAACTCCAGGCGCATCTTGTCGAGCCCGCCGTAGTGAATGCCCAAAAAAGTGGCCAGCCCAAGCGCCAGCAAGGCTGCGACCAGGCATGTGACTGCAATTCGAGGGCGCAGCCCAGCGGTTTCTCCGGAAGCGGCCACCATTTGCGGCGAAGGCGTTTCGCCAGCGGCCAGAGCCGCGGCCAATGGATCGCCTCCCGGCAGAGCCGCCGCAACGCTCAGAACCGTTGCTGGCCGCGCCGAGGGTTCCGTCTCCAGGCAGCGGAGGATTACGCGCTCGATCACGGGATTAAGATCTTTCACCACCGTCGAGGGACGGCTTATTTCCCGGTTGGAGCCCGTGCGCGTCTTCTCGGAACTCTTCTCCGCGAAAGCTCGTTTGCCGGTAAAAATCTCGTACAAAACCAGCCCCAACGAATAAATGTCGCTGCGCGTGCTCACTTCTTTTCCGGCCAACTGCTCCGGAGCCATGTACGCCGGAGTTCCGCTTCGTACTTCAGCTCCTTGAATCTGATCGGCAACTCCCGCCAATCCAAAATCCGTGATCACTGCCTGCCCGCGTCCATCGAGCATGATGTTCGCCGGCTTCAGGTCGCGATGAAGCACGCCCTTGGTATGAGCGGCCGCCAACCCCGCGCAAAGCTGGCGCGCGATGTCGAGCGCCTTATCTTCCGGCAGGCGGCCGATGCGGCGCAGCAGCGAGGCCAAATCCTCGCCGTCCACGTATTCCATGGTGAAGAAGTTGTGGCCTTCCACGTCTCCGACGTCATAAACCCGGCACACGTTGGGGTGCGATACGCGACGGGCAACCCGCACTTCGTTCTTGAATCGCTCAAGCAATCCCTGATCGCGTGCAGCCTCTTCGGGAAGAAACTTCAGGGCCACGGGTTGCCCTAGCGTGAGATCGTCGGCGCGATAAACCTCGCCCATGCCGCCTTTTCCCAGCAGGGCGATGATGCGGTATCGTCCTGCTAGCAACCGGCCGGGAAGAAAACGGCCTTCGCTCAAATAATCGGCTGTGCCGGAAGCGCGAGACGACGATCGCGATGACGACGAAGAAGGCGCCCGCGGCGGCAAAGGCGAAGTTGCCGTAGCGAAATCGAGCGTGGCCATGTCATCGGTGTTGCCGACGGACGCGCCGCAAGCCGAGCAGAAGCGACCATTTGTAGGTACGTCAGTACCGCAAGAGGAGCAGTTGGGCATAATTTCCAAATAGTCTACCGCGACCGAAGCAAAATAAGTTTTGCTTGAGCTTTAGCTCGGTCCTTAATCAGTGTTCCTCTGTGTCCCCTGTGTTGAGAATTCTCTGCCAGAGGTTACTCAAGATTTCGGCCTGGGAGGATTTCGCCCTCATGCGAAGACACGCCTTGCCGATCTTTCCTGAAAGCGCTTCTGGCGCCGAGGGAATTCTCATGCGAATCCGCACTGCCGTGGTATGGCTTTCAATGTTTCTGCTGACAAGTTGCAGCTCGACTCCGCGCACCTCCATGCCAACGCCTTCCTCGCGCGTTTACCACGGAACAGCGTCGGTCGGCGATTTTCTGACCATCACCATCGACTCAGGCGCGCAGACCATCGCCTACACCGACGTTTCCAATAACACCAGCGGAACCGTCCCTTACACGGTGAACTCCGATGGTACTTACGCATTGACCGATCCCACTGGCAACCTGGTGGGCGCCTATGAAGTGCCGAATTATGCGCTGCTGATACAAGCCGCCAAAACTGGACCGAATTCCAATACCCCCGCGCTGATCACTGCTGTCGAAAGCGGCCAGATTTCGCTGGCTACCTTCGAGGGGCAATCCTACAACTATATGCAATTCCGCACTGCGGCGGGGGGCATGGAAGTGGGCTCTGTCTCCGTAACCTCGCAGGGTTTGGGATCGATTTCCTCGTTTTGGCCCTACGGCTCTTATAACCAAGGCAATCAGGGCGGTCCGTTCAACAGCGGTACCATTGACATGTCCCAGGCGCAGCTCGATTCCTCCGGCACCTTTCTCAAAGTTCCCGAGCCCAACAACCAACCGGGGTTCGATTATGTTTTCGGTACCGCCAACGGAATCTTCGCCGTCGATACTCCGAATGGCGCGATCCTCGGCTTGAAAAAGGCCTCCAGCAAAAATTTCGATCCCGCGGTGGCGGGGACGTACAAGGCCATTTACTATCAGAAAACTGGCGCCAACACCGGAGCAGGCAACGTGGAAACCGGGACCGCAAGTTTAGGCAACGCCACGTTAGTGGTCACGAGCGGCGCCCAGGTTACGGTGACGGATGGAAGCGGCAATCAGATGGTGCAGGCTACGCTGACCCCCGTCGCCGATGTCTCATATCTCTACGGCAGCGCGGGTCAACTCACTGATCCATGTTATGGCGTCTTCACGTTTCGAGTGACCGGCGCAACGTCGCAGCAAGATGTTTTCGTGACCTTCATGGGCCAGGCGATGCTCTTCAGTTCCTTTACTGCCAACCTGCCCTGGGCTTCGGGAGGAACTTACAATTATTTTTATGGAGTGGCTTTGAAATAGCCTTTGGGTGGCGGATTCAAGAGCTGCGACAAGTGACGAAAGCAAAGTCGTCCCCAGCTGTATTACCATCCAAACGATGCCTGCACTCCTCCGCCGTTGTCTGTCTGATCCCCTTTTTCTTTTGTGTCTGGCCGCCGGTCTGCTGGCTTTTGTCGTCCAGTCGGGCGAACTCGGCACCGCCGATACCATGCACCGCCTGCAGACTACGCACTGGCTCTGGACCTCCGAGCCGCAGGTTTTTCCCAACGAATATCCCGAGTTCGGCCTTCATGGCCGCGGAGGCCAACTCTATAGCTGGTATGGAATCGGGCAGTCCTTGCTCATGCTGCCCGCCGATCTGGTCGGCACGTGGATCGCGCACTGGCAGATTTTTTCCGGCTACGGCGACGACCCCGCTGTCCGCAGCATTGTGGTCAGCTACAGCACCAACATTCTGGTCAATGTTCTCACAGCGCTGGTAAGCTTTCGACTGCTTCGCCAGTTACGATTCACCGTAAAAGAGAGCGTGCTGGGCGTGCTGGCGCTCATGTTTTGCACCACGCACCTGCACTACACGCAGAACATGATGGAAAACAACTACATCATGCTTCTCACGCTCATGGGATTTTCTTTGCAGTACGAGTGGCTACGGACGGGAAGCACTCGTGCATTATTTATAGGTTCGGCCGCGCTCGGACTGAATTTGCTGACGCGCCTCACCACCGGCCTCGACCTGATCGCGGCAGGCGTTTTCTTACTTCTCATCCTGTGTTTCGAAGGTTTACGAGGAAGAGAACTGTGGCGCCGCTTGGTGAATTACTGTATGATCGCCGCTCCGGTCTACGCGTTCTTCCTGATAGTCGATCGCCTCTACCAGTTCTACCGTTTCGGCTCGTTCACCAACACTTATGTCTCGCTGTTTGCGAAAGAGCAGCGCTTGCACGATCCAAACCTGCCGGCAAATTTTCCCTGGAGCACGCCCTTCTACGAAGGCTTTCTCGGCGCGCTGTTTAAACCGGAGAAATCGATTTTCCTCTTTGATCCGCTGCTGGTCCTCGCAATTTTTATGTTTATTGGGCTGTGGAAACTGCTTTCGCCCGAAATCCGCGCCTATGGCGTGACCGCGCTTTTGCTCCTTCTGGCTTACATCAGTTTTTATGCCCGCTATACGTTTTGGGCCGGAGACTTTGCCTGGGGAGATCGTTACGTCTCAACCTCGGCGGAACTGGCTGCATTACTTGCGGTGCCGCTGCTGCTGCGCTATCGGGGAAATTTGGCGTCTTGGATTTGGCGCGGCAGCATCTTGCTCATCGCGGCAAGCTTGTTCATTCAACTCGCATCGCTTGCCTTCTGGCTTCCTTTAGAGATTTATCAGATGGAAACGCTGGGCCACCCAACATTCGTGATTGCGCTGCGCTTCAAAAACATCGCTGCGTTTGCTTTGGGAAAGATGGACGCGTGGGGATTGGATACCGATGCCATGCACTGGGATCCCTGGGATTACGTCCACATCACGACCTGGAATTTTCTGCCGTTCCTGCTGCGCAGGGTTGGAGCCGCACCAGACTTGGTGGTAAACGCCGCCTTCGTAACATGGGGTGCGGCCGTGGCAGGCCTTGCAGCTGTTCTGTTCCGGCTGAGATCGGCGCTCCGGGAATGGAGTCTCGGCTCTGCTGCTGTTGAATGACACGGATTGCGAGCCCCTGAGGCAGGTAGCAGTCAAGCCGAAGTTGCGCCAGCGCTCGGACTCTCGTGATTCTCCATTACGCGGCTGATAAACAGAGCCACCGATTCCAGTTTCCGCAGATCGTCGGGAGTGAAGTCCGGTCCGGCCGCATCTGGGCGCGGCGCCTTGCGGGAGACCTGAATGACGGCAACCACATCCCCGCTCCTTGCAAGGACGGGCGCGGACATCAACTTCTGAATCACCTGCTCGTCCAGTCCGGTGTCGCCCAGTTTCACGAGCTCGAAAATGCTGAAATGTTTTACTCGTGCAAAGCTGTTGAACACCTCCGCCTGCCTGGAGCGCGCGGTGCGGGCCGCTACCGCCGAACTGGAGAGAGGAATCGCTCCCGCGGTTTTCAGCTCAGCGGGATAGACGAAGTTCAGCAGACTTCCCGCAAGTCTTAACAGTGCGACTTCAGTCTCTCTTACCCGGAAGATTTTGGCCACGCAGGCGCAAATCGACTCCGGAGTGCCGTCCAGCGATTCCATGCCCGCGAGCTGTTCGACTGCCAACATATTGGGAGGATGCCAGCGGAGTGTAGAGTGCACAAGTAACTAATGTGCCCCTCTTGTTCGCCAGTTAGTTATCCCACGATGGAGTTTTTTTTGCGATTTCTGTTAGGAGATTAGGGCGGGCGCAGCTCGCTCTCTGGGAGCTTGCCTTTGCTTTTATATGGTAGAATGGTAGAACGATATTGGTAGAAGGTAGATTATGAGCTTAAATATTAAGAGTGAGAAAACTCACCGTCTAGCTCGGGAGTTGGCGAAGGCGACAGGCGAAAGCATGACGGCCGCGGTGGAGATAGCGGTCCGCGAAAGACTTGAGCGCGTCCGCGATAACAACGGTAAGAGCACCAAGGCGCAGCGGCTTCTTCGGATCGGGAAGGAGTGCGCTCCTTTGTGGAAAGAGCCGTTTCGCTCGACCGATCACGGCGATCTACTGTACGACGAAAAGGGCTTGCCCAAATGATTGTCGACACCTCGGCGATTATCGCGATTCTGAAAGATGAGCCAGACGCTTTCTCGCTAGTAGAAGCGTTGGACCGACCGCAAATGGCCCGCATGTCAGCCGTGAGCTACGTGGAAGCTGCCGTCGTCGTCGACAGCAATCGAAATCCGGTTCTTAGCCGGCGATTCGATAGTTTATTGTGCGATGCTGAAATCGCCGTTGAGCCAGTGACGTTGAATCAGGCGCGTATCGCCCGCGAGGCGTATCGCGACTTCGGCAAGGGTAGGCATCGCGCGGGTCTCAATCTGGGAGATTGCTTCGCCTATGCACTGGCGAAAGAGAAGGGCGAGACGTTGCTATTCAAGGGGAACGACTTTTGCCACACGGACATTGAATCCGCAGATCCGAACTAGACTAGCTCTTACTCCACCGTTACCGACTTTGCCAGATTCCTTGGCTGATCCACGTCGCATCCTCTGCGCACAGCAATGTGATACGCCAGCAACTGCAGCGGAACGATTTCCAAAATCGGCGAAAGCTCTTCCGGCGCGGGCGGAACATAAAGGACGTAATCGGCGGCTTCCTTAATCTCTTCGTCACCCTCGGTAGCCAGCGCAATCACCACGCCCGAGCGCGCCTTTACTTCTTTCAGGTTCGACATCGTTTTCTCGTAACGCAGCATTGACTGAGGGCTGTTCACGTCGCGCGTGGCAATAATCACCACGGGCAGATTTTCATCGATCAAAGCGTTGGGACCGTGCTTCATCTCTCCGGCGGGATACCCCTCCGCATGAATGTAGGAGATTTCTTTCAGCTTGAGCGCACCCTCAAGCGCGATGGGATAGTGAATGCCCCGGCCGAGAAAGAGAAAATCCTGGGCGCGCTGGAAACGCTTGGCCAGATCTTCGCACTTTTCATCGTGGGTAAGGATGGTTTCGAGCTTGCCGGGGATGAGAGTCAGTTCCTGTGCCGCGCTGCGAATTTGCTCCGCGGTCATCGTCCCGCGTACCTCCGCCAGATAAAGCGCGAAAAGATAAAGAGCGGTGAGCTGGCAGGTGAAAGCCTTGGTCGACGCGACGCCAATCTCCGGTCCGGCGTGCGTATAGATGGTTCCAGCGGCTTCGCGCGTGATCATCGAACCGACGACATTGCAGATCGCCAGCGTCTTCGAACCTTTGGCCTTGGCCTCGCGCTGGGCCGCGATCGTGTCGGCGGTTTCGCCCGACTGCGAGATCACAAGCGTGAGCGTCTCCGGGCCGACGATGGGATCGCGATACCGCCACTCGCTCGCGTAATCTACTTCGACCGGGACGCGCGCCAGACTTTCGATCATGAACTTGCCCGCCTGTCCGGCGTGCCAACTGGTGCCGCAAGCGACAATGTTGATTTTTTTCGCGGCACGGAACTCCTCCGCACTCAACTGCAGCTCATCAAGAAAAATGTGGCCTGCATCGAGCGAGAATCGCCCCAGAGTGGTATCGCGGAGGGCGCGCGGCTGCTCGTAAATTTCCTTGAGCATGAAGTGCTTAAAGCCGCCCTTTTCCGCCAGGATCGGATCCCAGGTCACATGCTGCACCTGGCGCACAACCGGCTTGCCGTCGAAATCGGTAAGCTCAACGCCTGCGGGGGTCACGACTGCCAAATCGCCATCGGCCAGAAAAAAAATATCGCGGGTGTGGTAAAGAATCGCAGGCACATCGGAGGCTACAAAGTATTCATCGTTGCCCAGGCCAACCACCAACGGAGGTCCGTTGCGCGCGGCCACAATCTTGTTGGGTTCATCCACGGAAATGACGGCGAGTGCAAAAACCCCGCTGAGCTGTTTCACCGTGCGGCGAACCGCGTCTTCCAGCGTGGGCGGATGTCCACTTCCACTCTTATAAATGTGCTTCTCGATCACATGTGCAATCACCTCCGTATCGGTCTCGGTCGAAAACTTGTGGCCCTCTTCAATAAGCACTTTCTTGAGGCTGAGATAGTTTTCGACGATGCCGTTGTGCACGACAACGATTTTGCCGGTGCAATCGCGATGAGGATGAGCGTTTTCTTCAGTAGGACGGCCATGCGTAGCCCAGCGGGTGTGCCCAATGCCGAAGCTGCCATGCAGCGGCTTGAGCCGGATGGCTTCTTCCAAATTGCGCAGCTTGCCTTCGGCGCGGCGGAGCTGCAGCTTATCCCCATTGCCGGCCACGGCAATTCCCGCCGAGTCATAGCCGCGATACTCGAGCCGCCTCAAGCCCTCGACAATGATCGGGACCACTTCCTTCTTGCCGACGTAGCCAACAATGCCACACATGCGCGAAACTCCAGATCACTCCGCGAGGGAGCAGCGAAACTCTTCGATGACGGGATTGGTAAGCACTTCGCGAGCAATGCGCTCGACCTCCGCTTGGGCCTGCTCGCGGCTGAGTCCGCCGTCGAGCGTAAGCTCAAAATATTTTCCCTGGCGAACTTCCTCCAAGCCCTTGTACCCCATCTTCTTCAGCGCGCCGTGGATGGTTTTGCCTTGAGGATCGAGAACACTTTTCTTGAGCGAGACGTAAACGTAGGCTTTCATGCGAATAAGAGAATTATACGGCAGGGAGATTTCGCGTAGTTGGGCACTCAGGGAACCCGCGCCCAATAAAGCCTTCAGCCAATCTGAGCGATCTGCTCGTCCAGTACCGCCAGAGCCTGCTCTAAAGTCTTTCGATAGCGGGGATTTTCGGCGGAGTGAAGCTGCTCCAGAATTCGGCTGCGGGAAAGCTTCAGTCCTTCTTTGCGGGCCTGAGCTTCCCTTTGTTCCTGAGTCAGACGGCTCTTGGGTTCCGTCCCGGACCTGGCATCGTCTTGCTGCGACTCAACCGATTTACTTTCCCAACCGCGCGCCACAACAAAATTATACTCCCGCAGTCCCACCATCACCGACTGGCTTCCACGCCTCGCGATTACGAATCGTTTCCGGTCTCCACCTCTTATCTCTATTACGCCTTCAGGACCTACTTTTATTACGAAAACCGAAAGTTTAAGGGGGCTATTCATTCGATTTGCGCTTCGGCGTATAATTCCGCACAGAATTCATAGACGGTGAGCGCGGTCCCTTCGCGAGGGGGAAAGGAACCGCCGGAGCTGTGGATGTCCCCCTTTGCTGCTTTGAATCTGGAGCCGCAGCGACCAGCTGCACTGCTGGCGGTTGCAGACTTTCTCTGCCGCCGTCGCGCTCCCGCTGAACTATTCCACGAGCTAGCCCCTCCTCTTCAATCTGCAGTTCCTTTCGACATCCTAAACTTCGCTCGATACAATTCTTCGCCCAAGAAAATGAGAATGCAGTTATGGGATCAGTCCCAGGGCCTGTCTGAGCCTCTGGAAGTCGGCGTTGATGAGTCGATTGCCGGGTCGGTTTGGCGAAATCAAATCGCTACTTGCATCGACGATCTGAACCTGCACAAGCAGTTCAAGGCAGAAGTGGAATGGTTGCAAAGGCGCGGGATGAGCTCTTACTGCGTCCTCCCACTCACCACGTTTCGCGAAAAGCTGGGAGCCTTGGGTTTTGCCAGCACCAGGGTGGCGGCTTTCAGCAAAGATGACGTCAACTTTCTGCGCCGCGCAGCCGAGTTGCTCGCGCTCGGCCTCGACCCCAAATTGTCGGATGCGATGTTAGCGGAAGAAACAGCGCGCCAACGATTGCTTCTGGAAGTTGCCAATATAGCCGGTGTGAATATGGATATTCGGCAGTCCGTGGATTCGATCCTCGCCTGTATGCAAAGGTGGGCGCCAGACGACTACGTGGGCATCTATCTCTACGACAATGCATCTCAAATCCTTCGTTTGCATATGTCCGACACCGGATTGGCCGAAAAGATGTCGCCTCAAGGCCGGGCTCCGCTGGAAGGTTCATTGGCAGGACAGGCCTTTCGCGCCCGGCAGAGCATGACCCTCGACTACTCCAGTCTGGCACGGATGCCATTGGACTCTGTCCGACGCGGAGTTGAACTGGGAGTCCGATCCTTGTGTTTATGTCCGGTACGTACCACTACGGGAGCCGTGGGAGTGTTGAAGGTAGCGCGCCGCGCGGGAAGCCCATTTTCGCAGCGGGATATTCAAGGGCTCGAAGAGCTCGCAAGGATCGTGTCGCCGATGTTGGAACGCGCCCGCGTCCCCGGCGAAATGAGGGCCGAGGAAGTCACGGCCGGGTACGCGAAAATCCCAGAGATCGCCCAAGCCTTGGTAAACAAATCTGATTCGTTACAGGTCTGCCATTCCGGCTCCGGGTCCCGGCCTCCAGCACGCGACAGTACGTCTGTCACTCCCGAAGCTCTAATGGACTCCGAGCCATTGCTGACTGCGTATTTCAAAGCTTCAAAAGTGGGCCTCTGCATTTTCGACGCACAGTTCCGTTATCTCGCCGTCAACGACACATTGGCCGAAATAAATGGACTGCCGGCGCCGGGGCACTTGGGGAAACACGTAGGTGAAGTCCTAGGCGACTTCGCCGAGTTGATCGAGCCACAGCTCCGCCGCGTATTGGCCACCGGCGAGCCGGTTGCAGACCTCGAAGTAAGTTTCATGTTGCCTCACCGTTCCGAGGCCGGTCACTGGGTGCTGCACTTCGTTCCCATCGAAGACGCCATGGGCAGAGTCACGCAGATCGGCTCAATCGTGGTCGAGATTACCGAACAGAAGAAGCTGGAAGAATCGTTGCGCAGCGTCTCCGAAACCCTGCGGCAGGAAAAAAGGAGGCAAGAAGTGCTGTCGGAAATTACCGGCTTGCTGGCCAACAAGTGGAACATCCGGCAGGCATTTCCCAAGGTTTCCGCTTTCCTGCGGCGGGTTCTGCGGCAGGAATACGCCGCCCTGGCTTTGCGCGAGGAGCCGAACGGCAAGCTGGTTTCTCAGGCAATGGATTTTCCCCTAGCCAAGAATCCGGCCACCGGTGGCGAAATCGGCACAGCAAGCGATGCGGGCGGCAAAGCCTTGCAGCAACGCTCCGCACTGATCTTTGGCGCGAGCGAAATGCAGCAGTTCGACCCGGCTCTCGCCGCCAACATAACTTCCGAAGGACTGAAGTCGCTGTGTTGTGTCCCCTTATTCCGCCCCAAAGAACTACTTGGCGTCTTAATCCTCGGCAGTACCAGAGCCGATGCCTTTCACACCGAGGATCTCACCCTGCTGAATCAGGTTTCTGCGCAACTGGCGATTGCCATGGAAAACGCGGCGATCGCGCGCGAGGTCGAGCAGCTCAGGCAAAGGCTCGGCCAGGAAAAACGCAACCTTGAAGGGGAACCTCCAGAACAAACTCGCTTCCCCGACATCATTGGGGGAAGTGCCATCCTGCGGCGGTGCCTGGACCAGGTCGAAGTCATCGCGCCCACCGATGCTACCGTTCTGGTCCTGGGAGAAACGGGAACCGGCAAAGGACTCATCGCTCGTGCCATTCACAATGCCAGCACGCGCAAGCACCGACGTTTCATAACCCTGAATTGCGCCGCCATCCCGACCGGTCTTCTGGAGAGTGAACTCTTCGGGCACGAAAAAGGCGCCTTCACCGGCGCCGTCAGCCAGAAGATCGGGCGCCTCGAACTGGCCGACCAAGGGACGTTGTTTTTGGACGAAATCGGGGAGATTCCACTTGAAGTCCAGCCCAAGCTTTTGCGGGTACTGCAAGACTATGAGTTCGAACGGCTGGGAGGAACGCGCACCATCAAAGTGGATCTTCGGCTCATTACCGCCACGAACCGCGATCTGGTTGGGAGCGTAGCCGCGAATGAGTTTCGCAGCGACTTGTTCTACCGCCTGAACGTCTTTCCCATACGCCTGCCTTCGTTGCGCGAGCGGCGCGGGGACATTCCCGATTTAGTTCGCTACTTTGTTCGCAGATTTTCTCGCGTCATCGGCCGGAATATCGAAACCATTCCGAACGAGATGATGGAGGCTATTGTTCGTTTCTCCTGGCCGGGGAATGTCCGGGAATTGGCAAACTTCATTGAGCGCTCGGTGATTCTTAGCGAAGGCACTGCCTTGAAAGCCCCACTTGCTGAACTTCAAGTCGAGATGGAAGGCGCTTCGGACCATTCTTTGCAAGGCAGGGAACGGGAACACATCATTCGCGTATTGCGCGAAACCGACGGCACACTCTCAGGGCCAGACGGCGCCGCAGGCCGGCTCGGCTTGAAGCGAACTACGCTGCAGTCCAGGATGCAGCGTTTAGGAATCACGCCCAAGGATTATCGCGGGCCAAAACTAAAGTAAGAAGGAATTACGCCTGCATCCAAAGTGCCGATTTATTCACGGGTTGCCGAATAGTCGGCAGTATCTTTCAATCCGAGATTTGTACGATACCGTACAGTACAATCTTTCCTCCTATTTAGCGAATACTTGCGCCGTACGTAGCTGGTACTAGAATTGCTTTATGTTCCCAATCCGGACGTGCAAATGGGCGGGTTTTCCCGAACGTGGATGAATGAGTCGTAAGGCTCTTAGGATCTGGCCGCATCCCGGATTGAGGGCAAAACCGTGTTGTTAGCTAAGCATCATCAGCCGAGCATTCTAGTAAGCCTACTGCCTGCGCCCAAGATGGATCCCGGCGCACTCCTGCCAATTTTGCCGCGCGATACGTGGCGTGGGCCTCAAGTTCACAAATCAATGTGCGCGAATGTTCCGTCTGAGGCTCAGACGGAGTTGGCCTTTGAACCAGTCTCGGAACCACCTTGCAGAGACTCCGGTCCGCCCCTCTCTGATCTTCTTTATCTATTTGCCCGTCAAACGGAATGGGAGCGCAGCGCAGAACCGGGTGCGGCATGGGACGTACTTGCCGCAGCTCGCAGTCCCGAAGCCGACACCCGGGCCCACGCTCGCGCTTTGCTGGAGCGCGTTCTCCAGCGAGGAGCGCAATCTGCAAACGACGTGCAACTCAATCACACAACCCGGCGACATTCAACTACGGAGGCCAGGATGAGAACGCCCTATGGTCTCGAGATCATCGAGAGCTGCATGGGATGCAAAGCCAGTCGGGAAGGCTTCTTTTGCCGCCTCTCCCAGCCTGTTCTAAGGTCGGTTGACCTCGTCAGTCGGCACAGCGTAATGCCACCCGGCGCGCTTCTGTTTGTGGAGGGACAAACCCCACGGGGCGCATTTATTCTTTGCTCCGGCAAGGTAAAGCTCTCGACCACCTCGAAGGAGGGGAAGGTTTTGATCCTGAAACAGGTCGAAGCCGGCGATGTCATGGGGCTAAGCGCGGCGATTTCCGGGACGAACTACGAAATGTCCGCCGAAACCGCGACGCCATGCCAGATCAATTTCATCGGCCGCCGGGACCTTATGAATCTCATTCAGAAAGAGAGCGAGATTGGGATGCGTGCCGCTCTATGGCTGAGCCGCGACTTTCAGGGGGCTTACCGCGACCTGCACGATCTGGTATTGTCGCGCTCTTCTTCGGGAAAACTGGCGAGATTGTTGCTGTCGAACGCTCCATCCACGGCGATGAACCCCGCGGCCGAATTGCGCCTGCCTTCCTGCATGACCCATGAAGAAATGGCCCAGCGCATCGGTTCCTCACGGGAGACCGTTACACGTCTCTTGAGTGAACTTAAGAAAAAGCGCCTGATCCGGCTGGAAGGGGCGCGGCTGGTTATTCGCGATCGCAGCAGGCTGGAGGCCCTAGCGGTTTAACTTCTCCCCGCCCAGGCCAGCGGAGCGATGCAGGTGTGTTCGCATCTGCGCCGTTCCGCCACGTCCGGGACCTCAATGAGCGCAGGGTGTGCACAACGGAACGTTAATCATTGATCTGCTTAGGTCTGTGGAGAAGGCCGAGCGGGCCACCACACGCCAGCATGAAGCGGCTGACCTCGGACTCCAACCCCTGTGTTGCTCTGAGCCCGCTGTGGTAAAGGTGGTTCACTCCACCAGGGAGTCACAGCCCGAACAACTCCCGCAGCCGTTTGGTTTGGGCCCGGCTAACCGGTATCTCGCTCTGCTTCTTATCGTCCATGCGCAACTGATACGAGCTCTTGAACCAGGGCACGACCTCGCGAATCCGGTTGATGTTCACTAGATAAGAGCGGTGGGCTCGCCAGAACATCCCAGGATCCAGGCTGTCCAGCAGCTCCTCCAAAGTCCGGCAGTTCGAATGCCCCTCCATCCCCGCAGTCACCACTGTGATCACTCCGTCCTCAATCGACGCGTAGCAGATCTCCCGCTGATCCACCAGAAACATTCGTCCCACGGCTTTGAGCAGGATTTTTTGAGATTGAGGCTTCGGCGCCTGCAGCATGCGCATCAGGTTGTCGATTTTCTCCGCCGGTAGTCCCTCAGCTTCCTGCTGCGTGCGCGCCTTCTGCACCGATTGCGCCACCCGCTTCTTGTCAAACGGCTTCAATAGATAATCCACCGCATTGACCTCGAAGGCCTTCACCGCATATTGGTCGAAGGCGGTGGCAAACACAATTTTCGGCAGCGGAATCTTCTTGTCGAGCAGCCGCTTGATCACACCAAAGCCATCCAGCCCAGGCATCTGCACATCGAGAAACACCAGATCGGGATTATGTTCTTTGATAAGGCTGATGGCTTCCAGGCCATTCTTTCCCTGCGCCACCACATTCACATCGTCGGAGTTCTTCAGCAGGTAGGCGAGTTCATCGCGGGCGAGTTGCTCATCGTCAACGATTACCGCGGAAAGAGGCATGGCAATCTCCTGGCGTCCAGCGCTCTTCCCAGTATATAGCGCGCTGGCGCCGCAAGCGCGCCGCGCCTTAGATCAGTAAGCGCGCTGACTATCGCTGCGGCATCATCATGCCGCCCGGCATCTGCATCTTGGTAAAACCGGCGGGCACCTCAAATAGGCTGGCTGGCTGTGTCCCCTCCTGGATATTTCGCAGCTCTCCATCGCTCGATTTGCCCTGCCATTTCACCGGGAAGCGCAGCTTCGGGTCGATCCAGAAATGACTGACATCGCCATTGGCGTTCGTAGCCTCATATTTCACCGTGCTGCGTCCGTTGACAGTCTCATTGCCCACTTTGTGGCAAGTGGCGCCCTGGCCATTCGTGGCCACTTTTTGCCAATCGCCGCAAGCATTCTCCACGTCGCCGACGCGAAAGAAAGCCGAGGCATAACTCATGCGCTGGCCCTGCGCCTGCATCGGCATCTCCATATACATGTGTTGCTGGGCCATCAGAACCAGCGAACTCTGAGTGGCGAGATTCACAATGACCGCGCCTCCACCGTGCGCGTTCGCATTGCCCTGCGACTCGATCCGCATTTTGTCTTTGGCGAAATAAATTTTCGCCTGACTCGCCGCACCCGACTTCTGCAAATCGACGACCTCGGCCGAAAATTCTGCCTGCGCCATCGCCAGGCTTGCCGCCAACACCAGGACAAACAAACTCACTGCACAAGCGATCCGTCGAAGCATTCAAGCCTCCTTGAATTCGGGTCTTAACTGAGCCGCAGATGCGGAAATGCGCGCTCGGGAAAAGAGCGGGGGAAGCATAACAGAAGTAGCAACGTTTATGTAGGGACAGCCGCCCTCGGCTGTCCGGTCGAGCGAAGCTCGACAGCGCCCTTCCTTCGTGATCCGGAGCCTGTCCTGAGCGGAGTCGAAGGGTGCCCTTAGTGGCTAAACTCTTTAATTCGAACCTCAGCCGGCGGCAAACCCTACACAACATTCTCCAGCGCCAACGCCATCCCCATCCCGCCACTCACGCACAGAGTCGCCACTCCGCGGCGCGTATTGCGCTTAAGCATTTCATGCACCAGGGTGACTGTAATCCGCGTTCCGCTACACCCAATCGGATGTCCGATCGCGATCGCTCCGCCATTCACATTGAGCCGCTCGCGATTGAAGTTCAGCTCGCGGTCGCACGCCAACACCTGCGCCGCGAAAGCTTCATTCAATTCGATCAGCCCGAACTCATGCAGCCGCAGATTGTGCTTCTCATCCAACTTGCGCAATGCCGGTACCGGCCCAATTCCCATCTCTCGCGGATCCACTCCCGCCGAAGTCACCGCCGAAATTCGTGCCAGCGGCTTCAGGTTGTTCTTCTTCACAAAATGCTCGCTGGCCACAACCACCGCAGCCGCTCCATCCGTAATGCCCGAAGAATTTCCAGCAGTCACCGTTCCGGTTTTCGAAAACACAGGCGACAGCTTGCCCAGTTTTTCCATGCTCGCATCCGCGAACGGATGTTCGTCCCGAGTGAACGTGGTCGCGCCTTTTTTGCCTTCAATCGTGACCGGCGCCAACTCAGCATCGAAGCGCCCAGCGCTGATCGCACGGGCCGCGCGGCTTTGCGACATCAACGCATAGTCATCCTGCTCGTCGCGCGGAATCTTGTACTTCTCAGCCAGCACCTCGGCGGTTTCGCCCATCACCATCTTCGCCATCGGACAAAAAAATCCGTCGCGATACATGCCGTCGACCAGATCCTGATTGCCCAGCCGGTACCCCCAGCGCGCCTCCAGATAATAAGGAACCCGCGACATCGATTCCGTTCCGCCCGCCAGAATACAGCTCGCATCGCCCAGCAGAATCGCCTGGTACGCCAGCCCAATCGACTTCAGTCCCGATGCGCAAGCTTTATTTACTGTGAAGGCTGGGACTTCTTGCGGGATTCCACTGCGGACGGAAATTTGCCTCGCCACGTTCGGTCCGCCCCCCGCCTGCCGTGCATTGCCAAAGATCGTTTCTTCCACCTGCTCCGGCTGCACTCCAGCGCGCTCAATAGCCGCCTTCGCTGCGACTACGCCCATATCCGCTGCCGTCAGCGAAGCCAGCGACCCGCCAAACTTGCCAATGGGCGTCCGCACCGCGGAGAGAATGTACACTGCCTGCAAAGTGTCGCCTCCAAGAGATTTGAGTTTAGCAGGGCGGGGAAAGATGCGGGGCGGCCGCGAACTGAAGCACCGGACGCTTGAAATGTTCGGCTAGACGAATGGGTTTTCGATTCCGAGGCCCTCAATTTTTCGTCCGGTCTGGAGGTCTTCGCTATAGAGCTTTTCGCATCGGCCCTCCAGAGCTGCCGCTACTATGAGCGAGTCGTACCACGAAATGCGATGTCTCTCTCGTATCCGCAGGGCCTCGAAATAGATCGCGGGCGAAGAGTGCACGGCCAGCAGAGGACGCAGCACGGTGATGAGATATTGCTCCGCCTCGGCCTCACTCATCGGCTGGGCAAAGCGGCGGAACGCTACACTGAAAAATTCCTGAACGACCTGGTAGCTGATGATTCCCTCACCAGTGTCCGCCGCTCGGCGGATCAAATCTCCCGCCTTCTTTGCCTTCGATGGTGTGTTTGTGTCGAAGGCGTAAATAAAGATATTGGTATCAAGGAAGAATCTACCGCTCATTCATTTCTTCTCGCGTGTAGGGGCCGGATGAGCGTACATGTCGCAGACGGCGCATCAGCGCATCCACGGCGGCTCCGCCGCCGGCCTGCGCGGCGTACTGCTCCAGCCACTCGCGAAAGGCGGCATTCAGGGTCTTGTGCTGCGCTCCTGCTACCAGCCGCGCCCGCTCGATCAAAGTCTCTTCCGCGCTCAGAGTGATATTTTTCATACGATAATAGTGTACACTATTTAAGTGTAAGTGGAAAGCTGTTATGTATTGCGCGATCATCGCGACCGACCATGACTTTCAGAAGGCGGACTCGACCCCTGTAAGACCCTCGCGGGGAGTTGTTGGCGCAATGTTTTCGGCGTGAGCCACGACCCGACTGTCCTGCCCGAACGCGATAGAGGAGAGCATAAGAATTACTAGGGCCACAAAGTGTTTCATGTGATAGAGTCCCCTCCGCGGACTGCTCTTGATTCAATCAGTTATGGAGCCTGCATCCAATTCTAGCTGCGATCCCAGCACGCGCCTATTGCCATTCCTCCCAACCTCCTTCATAATTAGTGTTTGTCTTGACCTCGCCGGACTCTTCCGGAACAAGGATATACATCTGTGTTAATGATTCGACTGTCGCGCATGGGTGCGCGTAAACAACCGCATTACCGTATTGTGGTCATCGAGAAGGCCCGCGCGCGCAACGGCCGCCCGGTGGAAGTGGTCGGGACCTACAATCCCCGCACCAACCCCGCCAGCGTCGATTTCAAGCGCGAGCGCGTGGACTATTGGGTTTCGAAGGGCGCGCAAATGTCGGACCGCGTCGGTAAACTCTACTCCAAGCCTGTGGCGGCTCCCGCGGCGTCGGTAGCGTAACCAATCTCATGCCTGAAAGCACTCCAGACGTTCGCACTCTGATCGAAAAGATTGCGAAGTGGATCGTCGACGCTCCCGATGAGGTCTTCGTCGACCACCTCGATGATGACGTGATCGAGCTCGAAGTGGCCGAAAACGAAGTCGGCAAGATCATCGGCCGCCAGGGGCGCAACGTGCGCGCGTTACGCACACTGCTCAGCGCCGCCGGAGTGCGAGCGCATAAGCGCTACACGCTGGAAGTGGTCGACTAACTGGCAAGCCATCGACTAAAAGAAGACCACAGGCAGCTCGCTAACGAAGTGGTTTTGGGAAGGGCACGGCTTCAGCCGTGCCGCTAGAAGGCAATAAGGATGTGGGCTTCAGCCCCTGAGGGCACCGGGGCAGGGAACCGGACCATTCGCGATCCTGATACAAGCAGTGACTTCATTACGCTGGCCCGCGTGGTGAAAACCCAAGGCCGTCGCGGCGAAGTTGGGGCTGAGGTTCTTAGCGATATTCCCGACAGGTTTGCCGTGGGAATGAAATTGTTGGCGTTGCCGCGAGCTTCCGAAAGCGAACGCCGCGAGCTGGAAGTTGAAGAGTTGTGGCCGCACAAAGGGCTGCTGGTGCTGAAGTTCGCGGGCGTGGATTCGATCTCCGACGCGGAAATGCTGATCGGATGCGAACTTCAAGTCCCGCGCAGCCAGCGTTCCCAGTTGCAGGCCGGCTGGAATTACGTGAGCGATCTTGTGGGTTGTGCAGTGCTTGACCACGACCGCGACATCGGGCACATCGAAGATGTGCAGTTCGGGGCAGGCGAAGCGCCTCTGTTAATTGTGCGCGGTGAGGCGTCAAAGCAGTTCGAAGTACCCTTTGCCGAGGCGTTTCTCGACAGGGTTGACATCGAACACAGGCAGGTGCGGATGAAGTTGCCCGAAGGCCTGCTGGAAGTAAATGCCCCGCTCACGCCGGAAGAAAAGCGCCAGCAGGCGCAGGGAGCGGGAAAGAAGCGCTAGCCCGCGAAGGCTCTGTGCAACCCTATGCTCTCTGTGTTTAAGGTTTAGTTTGTTGAAGGCTCGAATCCACGATGAAGGCCGATATCGTAACAATTTTTCCGGACTTCTTCCGCGGACCGTTGCAATACGGCATCACTCGCCGGGCGCAGGAATTGGGCCTGGCGACGATTCAAATCCACGATCTGCGGGAATTTACCCACGATCGTCACCGCACCGTGGATGATCGTCCGTTCGGCGGCGGCGAAGGCATGGTGCTAAAGCCTGAGCCCTTGTTTGAATGCCTGGAGTCGCTGCCGCTTGCGCCGCGTCCAGAGCGCGTGGCGCAGCATGTAAAGCAGTCGGTAATTCTGCTCTCGGCGCAAGGACAGCGCTTTACGCAGCAAGTTGCGTCAGAGTTGGCCGCGCTCGACCGCGTCGTTTTAATTTGCGGACGCTACGAAGGCGTGGATGAACGTGTGACAGATTTTCTCGCCGACCGGGAAATTTCCATCGGCGACTATGTGTTAAGTGGCGGCGAAATAGCTGCGGCGGTGATCGTGGAAGCGGTAATGCGTTTGCTTCCCGGAGCGCTAGGGAACGAGGCGTCGACCCGGCAAGAATCGTTTACTATGGGTACGAAGCCGAAAAGCGTCGAGGCGCCAAAAACTAACGGCGCGGATTCGACTTGCGGCTCCAACGGGTTGCTCGATTATCCGCACTACACGCGGCCAGCAGAGTTTCGCAGAATTGCGGTGCCGGAGGCGTTGATGACCGGCAACCACGAAGAAATTCGCCGCTGGCGACGGCAGCGGGCGCTGGAAAAGACATTTCGCAACCGTCCGGATTTGCTGGAAGGCGCGGCGTTAAGCGACGAAGACCGAAAGTTTTTGGCCGGGATCAAGAGTGTGGCTGGAAATCGCGGGTGAGCTCAGCCGCGATACGAATTCAGATTTCTCGACTCAGATTCTAGAAGGACTAACTAACATGTCGAACTTAATCATCGAAAAATTGCTGGCGAAAACTCA
>Ga0182024_10007040_pt1 | contig 24411 bp, 20 predicted proteins | sample P32metaG_FD_120480 | JGI IMG/M metagenome (GOLD analysis project Ga0182024, IMG submission 120480) | Permafrost microbial communities from Stordalen Mire, Sweden - P3-2 metaG (Illumina Assembly) | ecosystem: Environmental > Terrestrial > Soil > Wetlands > Permafrost | place: Sweden: Stordalen...
CGGCTGGATGGTGATCCCGGGCAGGAGCCGCTTCACGAAGTACCAGAGATGCTCCTCGTACTCGCGGCGGGCCTGCTCGTCGGTCTCCGCGACGTAGATCGGGACCAGCCAGCCGGCCTGCAGGGGATCCGCCTGGTAGCCCTCCGCCTCGCACGCGTCGCGAAACATCTGGAACGTGCGCTTGAAGACGTCGAGATGAAAGTACGGGATCCCCATGTACGCGTAGCGCTGCCGAGCCACGAACTCCATCGTCTCGACCGAGCCAGCCCCGGGGATCCAGATCTCGGGGTGCGGCTGCTGAATCGGGCGGGGCCACGGGTTCACGTACCGGATCCGGTAGTGCTTCCCGATCCACTCGAACGGGCCCGGCGTCGTCCACGCCTTCAGGATCAGGTCGTGGGCCTCCTGGAACCGCTCCCGGGCGTACGCCGGGTTGACCGAGAACGAGTAGTACTCGGGCCCGCCGCCGACGACCATCCCGGCGATGAGCCGCCCGCCGCTGATGCAGTCGATGATCGCGAACTCCTCGGCGACCCGGGTCGGCGGGTCGTAGAGCGGCAGCGCGTTGCCGACCACGGCCACCTTGATGCGGCTGGTGAGCCGGGCCACGATCGACGCCATCAGGTTCGGTGACGGCATCAGCCCGTACGCGTTCTGGTGGTGCTCGTTGACGCACACGCCGTCGAAGCCGAGCTCCTCGGCGTAGACGAGCTCGTCGAGGTAGCGGTTGTACAGCGCACCGCCGTGCTCAGGGTCGAACAACGAGTTCGGGCACGTCACCCACGCCGGGCCCGTATAGGAGGGGTCGAGCCCGATGTAAGGCATCAGGTGGAACGAGAAGAACCGCACGGCGTGCACCTCCCTGTTGAGGCTGACCCTAATGGCCCCAGGTGGTGCCAGGCCTGACGCCTGCTGCTCCGCTGCGGCCGATGGCACAGGCGCGCCCCACCCACCCGCTCGGCAACGGGGACCAGTTCCAGTCGGTGCAACGCGGTCGTCGTAATTCGAACGCTCGCCCGGGCGCGGGACCGTCAGTGAGGGTCGGCTGCCGTCGAGGCGGAACCTCAGCCGCCCAACATCGTGACAGCGGCGACGGCAGTTCCCGAGGGCGGCCTCGGAATCTGGGCGGCCACCCAAAGCGGTGGCAACGCCCCAAGCACCTTCGCGACCAACGCAGCCGACGCCACCGGCGGCTGCCTCGACAACTTTGGTACTGCCACCGGCGGCGGGCCACCGTGCTCCCGGCTTCTGGCGGGCAGCAGCGGCAGCTCGTGCAGGGGTAGGGGCCGAACACATCGATGGTGAGGTCGGCTGGAACCGGCGTAGCAGCGTCGGTTCCGGCGCTGACCGCGCTACTTGGAGAGGTCGTGGCCGCGCTCGAAGGGGAATCTCGGACCTGGCTGAGCCTTCCCGACGAATAGTGTCGGGGCGACGGCGCGAGACATTTCAACTTGGTGCCTCCGGTAGGCTTTCGAGGCGATGTCGATCCTGTTGCTACGTCGTCTCACACTGGCTGCTCTCGCAACAACCGTCGCGTTCGCGGGGCTGGGCGCCCGTCAGGTGCCGACCGCCAGCTCATCGGCGGGAGAGGGGTTCGACATTACGAACCCGTGCACGTACCTCTCGAGCCGCCAGGTCCGAAAGGCGTTCGGCAGTCCGGTCACGGTCGATCCCACGAACCGTGGCAGCAAGATCCCCGGCACGTGCGCTTATCTGGTCGGCGACCCGCAGCAACCCACGGCGGCGCTCGTGGCCGTGAACGTCTTTCCCGGGTTCTACCTGCCACAAGGTCAGACTGCGGCCGATGTCGTCGAGAGCCAACGAGCGACCGACGCCGCCGGACTACTTGAGGTCGTGGACGCCGATGTCGGTCACGATGGCTTCTTCAACGTAAGCCAGGCATCGCTCTCGCTCGTCGCGACCTCGAAGTTCGCGTTCGAACTCCAGTGGCTGCCGCTGCCCTACGGGGGTCCCCTCACGCCGGCGATTCGTCGCAGGCTCACCACGTTGGCCAAGGTCGTCATCGTCGAGGCCAAAAGGGTGGGCTGAACCACAACGAAGTTGCGACACCACCGACACCAGCCTCCCAATCGCAGCGGCGGCAGGCGCAAGGATCGAGGTACTTGGCGTTGTCGGTTTGGAGCGGATTACCCCAGAGGAGACTCGACATCGCGATGCTCATGCCAGCCAACGCGTACGGCGGCTGAGAGTCGGCTGCGACGCTTGGCCAGGGGCTCACCCGTCGTTCTTGACGAACACGTCGTGGTGACCTCAGCCCAAGCCACTCGACAGATCACCGTCGCCTCCTCTGGGTGATGCACAACATGAGCCGAGGACACCAGCGGCGGCTGTTGGATCAGCCCACTACACCAGACCGATCCGGACTCATTAGGGCGGTGGCGGCGGCAGTGGCGGCGAAGGTACGAAGAAATGGGGCCCGTAGCTGCTGATGGTCAACGGCGCCGGCGGTCCGAAGAGCGCTGACGCGACGTTGGAGCTGTAGGCGGCGATGGGGTTGGAGGCGCTGGTCGAAAGCGTATACGCCCCGTAGGTGTCCATGCCGGGTGGCACCGCGGTCGTCGCGATCGGGTTCGCGTAGGTCCATGGGCCGGCCGGGGTCGGAGCGGTCGAGACGGACACGTCGCTGGAGAAGACGTCGGCCATCTTCGCGGTCGCCAGGAATCCTGATCCGTAGGGGGTCACCCAGGGCTGGGCATCGGGCCCGGTGCCAGTGCCGAACGCGGTGTCCAGGGGCGGCATGTTGTTCCACTGCAGGGTTGTCGCTTGGGCCTCCTGGGAGGACCAGATTGGTTGGTTGCTCGAGTCATAACCCGCCAAGAACTGCCACGCACCGGCGTACGGCAGATAGCCCAACGGCGCCCTGGCGACGTAGGCGTTCCTCGCGTTGTCGCCGTAGAGGTAGACATCGCCGCCGCTGACCATGGCCGTCGCCCCGTACGGATGGTTCGCGTCGGTGGAGAAGGGCAGGTTCTGAACGCCCTGGAACTGCAGCGACGGCAGCGCAAAGGACGCCATGGACATGCCGACGGCCTCGAAGCCGAGGGGTCCGCCCGACACCATGTCCCACACAAAGACACGCAGCACCTGACCGTTGTCATCGACGGCGGCCGAGGCCGGCCACCACCACTGGCCCGCGGAACTGGGTGGGATCAGCGATGCGCGCGCATGGGCGACGCCACCCATGAGGGGGGCAAAGCAGTTGCCGGTTTGGACGACCATACTGTTGCGGATGAGCCCATCAGCCGGGTCGATGATCCCGCCGGAATCGACCGTGCCGACGTACGTGTCACCGAAGAGCCATACCGTGCGCCCGTCTGGGAGCGCGACAGGGATCGCGCCGTCAGCTGACACCCACTCGGTGTACGTGTTCCGTAAGCCGTCGAAAGCGGCCTGGTACTCCGGCGCGGTGGCGGGCGCGCTTGGCGCGCAGTACTGCGAGACCGGTTGCGGTGGCGGTGGCGGTGGCGACGCCACAGGTTGGCACGCGACCCCAACCGTGGCCAGCCCAGCCAGGGTCAGGCCAGCGGCTAGCCGGGTCCCGAACACCGCACTCATCATAGTGAGCGGCGGGCGGTGGCGGCCCCACTCGGCGGAGGACCGCGAGCGGACACCGCATCGCTGGGCCCTCGCAGCCCTGGCCCCCGAACCCGATACCTCAGATCCAGTTGGCCGCGATCAGGTTCCTGGCCCTGGAGTGGTCGCCACCAAGCGCTCGGGCGGAGCCCCGACGGCGTCTTCCGCAGCACGCGGTGCCGTCGCGGCTTGTGGTGCTCGCCTCGACCCTCTCCTCGGGGTCGGCGGCGGCCTGCGTCAGGCGCGCGCACGCAACTCGCGACAGAACGGCGCGCCAAGCGGCAGTGATTCGATACGGCCAGGAAAGGTTCTCGCGAGAGTTGGCGTGACATCGTTGAGACCGAAGCGAAAGTCCTGGCCCGGGTAGAAGTAGAAGGAGTCCAGTGTCACCTGATCATCGAGTCGCACGGCCAGAAGGTTGATGGGGCGGTCGGCCGAAACGTCAAGCGTATAATCGCGATCGAACTCCACGGGGACCGGCTGACCTTCGGCCCGCCCGTCAGGGCCGCTGTAGACGAGGTTCAGCTCGCCATCAGCCAGATACTTGACGGACAGCACACTGCTGGCGTCTCGGGTGCCGCTAACAAAGATCGGGACACGGGTCCCGGGCGCGCGTCGGCGAAACGACAACCGGACCCGAAAGTGGCCAGCAGCGTTCGTCCGCTCGACAGGGCTCCATCTCGCCGCGGCCAGCTTCGATGTCGGCAGGTCGGTCGCGCGGTAGACCGCTTCGCAGTCGCCGACGATGAAGAGTTCGCCCGGCGAGCCCGATCTGGGAAGCTGCTCGCCCTGGTGGAAGGGGGTCGGCGGGAGACCGAGCCGGTTGTCCAGCTTCGACTGGAACTCCAAGAAACCGGCCGTGAGGGCGGGGTCGACGTTTGCGACCTCGATCCGCTGATAGTTGAGTGCGAGAGACACATTTGTCCAGAACATGAAAAGGGTAAGCGGAATAAGAGCCAGAGCGCACACTCGCGCCCACGACTGCATGGTCGGGGCAGTGAGCCTGGCAAGTAGAAGCTGGAGCCCGAGCGCTGCGCCAATCAGGAGCAGGGGCAAGAAGTCAGCCATGTACCGATTGCCAATCCCACCGAACATGAGCGTCGGGATCACGCAAGCGACCGCACCGAGGGTCGGTACACAGAGTGCCTGGATGGTCGAGCCTCGCCGCGACTTGCGGCGCGCCGCTGCGAAGAATGCGCCTACCCCGAGCACGAACAGGAAGCTCAATGACGATCGCAGACTCGTCGGGTGGTCGAAGGGATCCCGAGCACCGCCCCAACCTCCCGGTGCGGAATCGGAGCGAAGATGAACGGGAAGCGAGCTTGAAACGACAGAGCCTCAGGCCGCAGGTATAGCCAGATCGTGCTCGGGAGAAATTCTGGTCCCACGAGCGTCCCACCATGTGGTCTCGCGAACGCGAGTTGGACCGGCTGGGCGCGAAGTAGGTTGCCCCACGGAAAGCCGAACAGAGTTCCGAACTTCGCGTAGTTCACGGAAGCGTAGAGGACGACCGGGACGGCTGCCGCGAGCGTGAGCTATGGCAGCCAAGACCGACCGTTGCTGCGGAGGCCGGCGCTGGGACACCAGATTCGGTGGAACGGATTAAGGCGCAGATCGAAGGTACCGAGCCGAAGTGCCGCGCCTCGATTCGGCATGCGAGCATTCACGTGCTGCGCGAGCGCTCCTAGCGCGAGGAAGCGCCAAGCCGACCACCGGTCCAATGCCCACCGTCGCCCGCGACAGTATCGAGCCGGTCGCGAATATCGACGTGGCGATCAGACTTCGCACCGAAGGATGCAAGATGAAGTCGAGCATCGCAGCGAACGCGGCAATCGCGAGTGCGACACCCCAGATGATCGCTTCCTCATACACGCTTGCTTGGCTCGCGAGGTACACGAGGCTGGAACCGCCCGCGAGCACGAAGGTGAATAAGGCCACCCCTATCCACTCAGCATGACCTACCGAACCCGCGCCGCGCACAAGTACACGGATTCGCCAGTGGATTTTGCACGCGCACACAACCAAGACCACGAAGGCAACGAGCATGCTGAGTTGGGTCAGCCGGCCGTCGAGCGAGTGCGTGAATATGACAATTGGTATCCGAAGGAACGCAGGAAACGGCCCGAAATACATGTAGTTCTTGCCGTGGACTGGGATCGCCTCGATGCCGAGGACGCTCTTCGGCATGTCCCAGCGTCCATCTAGCAGACTCCGAGCTTGCGCGTCATAGAAGTCGCCAATGCGTTGCCATTGAAAATGGCTGGCTCGTCCCACGTTGAGCACGAACACGAAGGCATTGGCACCAACGAGACCGCCGGCTGCACACGCACGCGTGAACTGGGCTGCTGGTGATGACGGCCAGGCAATATGGCGCGTCAGGAGCCGTTCGCGTTGTTGATTAGCGCGCGCGTCTCTGTCAGACACGAAATGAGGGTAGCAAGGACCGCGGTGTCGAATTCGAGCCTGCGATGTGCCGATCGTCGATCAAGACCGCTTCGCATCCAACCGATTGCGCGTCGCGATGGCACCCACGTAACTCGGTCACGAAATGGGACCGGCCAGCGGGTCCCAAGAGATCGCAACACAGGTGGCAGCCGATCTTCGCTCGTCTTTTGCGCTCATGTTCGTAAGTGTCGTGACCTGAGTTCTCGGTCGGGGGCCGATCCAGCACGCGACCGAGTCGGCGGCGAACCAGCCGAACCAGCTCCCTCAGCGGGCCGGGCCTTCCGGCCTCTCGGGGCGGCGCGTCCGAGTAGCGGGGTTTCGTCCACCGCGAAGGCGCCGAGGAGGTCAATGGCGCCGCGACGATCCTCGCTGGGTCAGGCCAGACGCCGTGACCTCGATCGCCTTGGCGTGCTCTGCGCCTCAATGCCCATCTACCTGGGCGCCGCAGGCCTGGGGCGCTTGGGCTGCTGAAGAGGCGCCCGGCATCCAAGTTGCCTCGAGGAGGCCGTCGGCGGGTATGTTCTCAGGCTGGCGGTCAGCGACAACGCCAGGCTGCGCGACCGGCCCGATGCGGGCGAGCCGGGGTGGGGCACCAGGCGCCGAGGCATTGTTGAATAATGATTGCCCAGTCACCGCTTGGGCGAACCGAGGGGGCAGGGATGGGTCCGGCAGTCAGTGTCGTGGTGCCGGCATACAACGAAGCGGCTCGACTCGCGACGAGCCTTCCGCGGCTGCTCGACCTCACCGCCACCGATGGCATCGAGGTGCTCGTTGTCGATGATGGAAGCACCGATGACACCGTCGCGGTCGCTGAGGCGCACCTCAAGGGCACGCGCACGGGTCGCGTGCTGTCGCTTCCCCGCAACCGGGGGAAGGGTGCGGCGGTGCGGGCAGGGGTTCTGGAGGCCGCCGGAGCCGCTGTGGTTTACATGGACGCGGACCTCGCGGCGGACCTCGACGATCTTGGCAGCCTCCTCGAAGCACTGAGTGGGGCTGACATCGCCGTGGGCTCACGTGCCGTCCCGGGTTCTCGGGTATTCGACTCCACGTTCCCGCGTGCTGTGATGGGACGCTCGTGGAACGCCATGGTCAGGCTGGTAACCGGTCTTGAACTGCACGACAGCCAGTGCGGGTTCAAGGGATTCCAGGCGCCGGTCGCCCGTACCCTATTCCAAAGGAGTCGAATCGACGGGTTCGCGTTTGACGTCGAGATCCTCGCACTCGCGCAACGCGAAGGTATGAAGATCGTGGAGGTGCCCGTCACGTGGCGCGCCGTCGGCGGAAGCAGTGTGCGCCCTGTCCTGGACTCGATGTTGATGGCCCGTGACCTTGCGCGCATCAGGCTGCGCCGTACCGGTATCCGCTCCGAAACGGAACCCACACCGAGCGGCGCGACCCCGATTCGTCCTCTCACTCCCGTCAAGGACGAGCGTGCTGGAGGACCGGGTTGTCCGCTTGAGGCCATTCCGATGAGAGCGGATCCCTCTTCGGACAGATGAAGCCCCTCTGAGTCTCCCTAGCCAAATTGTCGCTGGCGAGGGGTTGGGTTCCGCTTCGCGCAGCGCGGATAGCATCGGCAGGTGCGGGTGCTCTCGACGGAACGTCTGAAGAGCGGGAGAGACCCATCAGCGTGCAAGCGCGGGTCACGCTGGGATCGACCTTGGGTCGATTGGCTTGCGGCACTGATCGTGGTGGCTCAGGTCGTGGTGCGCACGGTTGGCGCTGCTGGCGGCTACTGGCTGGCCGACGATTGGAGGTACCGCTTCGGCCGGATAGGGGTATTCCCCTTCGTGTTCACCAACTACTTTCGTATCTACGCGGGCAATTTCTGGCCGGCTCAGTTCTTCTTGTTTCACATGGTGACGACGGTGGTCGCACCAAACTCGTTCGGTTTCGCGGTCCTTGTTGGCATGGTGCTCCAAGGCATCGCAACGGCCTTAGTGTACCTCCTGCTCCGGCGACTTTTTGGTGCGCGCCCCATGGTTGGGCTGCTGCTGTTGTGGTTCGCCTTCACCATCCTGACCCTCGACTCTGCGGACTGGGTCACCGTCGCCTACTACATGATGCCGTTCCAGATCGCCCTTGCGGGGCTGGCACTGCTGTTTCTGCGGTATTTGGATCGGCCGTCGCGTGCCGGAGTCGCGAGCATTGTGGCCGCCGAGCTGCTTGCCCTCTGCTGGTATGAGAAGGCAGTGTTCATTCCGTTCGCGCTCTTCGCGCTCGGCGCGTGGTTCCCGGTAGCCTCTGCCGGTCCGATCGGCGCACGCCGTGCGTGGCGAGAGCATCGGCAGCTTTGGGGGTTCCTCAGCCTCGCGCTGGCGTTGTACGCCGTCCTGTACCTCGCCCTCGACGCGGTCGGATTCACGACGCCGGGTGGCTCTAGCCCGGCAGCCAAGCTTGGGCAGGATCTCACGTTCACGGCCCTGGCTCTCAAGTCCATCATCGTGAGCGTGTTCGGGGGGCCATGGCGCTGGACGTCCGCGTCGGCAGTAGCCAAGGTAACCCCGCAATTACTCGAGGCGAACCCGCCACTTTCGCTGGCGGTACTGGCATTCGTGCTGTTCGCTGTCCTGGTCGTTTGGACCTCAACTCACCGTCGCGCCGCGCGGGCGGCGTGGCTCTGCCTGGGCGTGTATCTGCTCGCACAAGTGGTGCTGCTCGCCTACGGTCGCGTGGGTGTCTGGGGGCCGGCGCTCGGTCGCTACTACCTCTATTTCGCCGATGCAGCGATCCCGGTCACGTTAGCGCTCGCGTTCGCCTTGCTTCCGACCCGCAGTGAGCACGCAGTGGCTGCTCGTACCGAGGGCCCTGCGAGATGGCCTCGGTTCCTTCAGTTCGGCGCCTACCTTGCACTCGCGACCGTGTTTCTCGTCGGGGTGGGCGTCTCGTCCGCGGGTGAGCTTAGCGCCTGGGCATCCAACCCTGGGCGGTCCTACGTCACCAATGCGCGTGCCAGCCTCGGAATCGCTGCCCACACCCCGCTCATCTTGCAGTCGGCCCCACCCAAGGTCCTGAGCCCGCTCTTCGCGGCGCTAAATACCACGCAGGTCATCCTGGCTCCTTTACCCGAGCATCCCAAGTTCCAGAGGATCGTCGACGATCATCTCTTCGCCGTCGACCCGAGCGGCCATATCGGCCCCGCCCACATCGTGGGCTGGCAGTCGCTCGGAGGCCCCGTGCCCGGCTGCGGGTGGGCGATCACGGCGCCGCGTGCCTCCATTCCGCTGAACGGCAGCGCCTTCGCCTGGAGCTGGTACGTCCAAGTGCACTACCACGCGAGCTCAACTGTTCTCGCCCTGGTGTTGTTCGGCAAAGGGTCGCTCCTCCTACGGTTTAACCCGGGGACGCACGACGTCTCCTTCCCGATCACCGGTGGTGCTAACAGCCTCGAGATCACCGGCGCCCGACCCGACGCCGGCCTTTGCGTCGCGTCGGTCAGCGTGGGCAACCTCGGCGTCGAGGTCCTGCCACCGGGCCATGCTCGTTCCTCACAACACTAGATGTGAGCTTCCCCCGGTTTGGCGGACACCGAGCCTGAGGCGGCGAGTGCTGTCCTTGGGAGGATGTCCAGATGCCCAGACCCCACCCGCCGGAATTTCGTCAGCGCGCGGTCGAGCTCGCTCGGCTGCATGAAAAGCCGATTTCGCAGATCGCCGAGGATCTCGGGATTTCCAAGTCGTGCATGCGAAACTGGCTGCACCAGGCCGACGTCGATGGCGGCCGGCGTGATGGCGCCTCGACGCGCTGAGAACTCGGATCGATTGGTGGCCGTTCTCGATCACGAGGAGGGCCGTGGCATTCCCGGGATCTCGTTCGCCATTCGACGCGCCGGTTCGCGCGCCACAGCCAACCCAGCTCGGCCTGTTCGTCAGTGCTAAGCCCCTCGCGCTTGGCCTCATCGACAACGGCCCGGTTCATCCACTTGCAAGGCCACGACTCGCGATCCCAAGATCCAACGCGATCTGCTTGATCGGCTTCGCCCGCTCACGGCCCACCCGACGACAAGGCTCCAGCGGATGCGCTGCCGGCATCTGGACTCCCTTCCGAGGAGACAACCATCCCGTCGGCAGTCGCCAAGACAACCGCGAGGAAACTGAGCGCGCGGCCCGGGAATTGAGCGCCTCGGGCGCGCTGTGTCGCCGACGTGACAGAAGCCCGCGGCGCCCTCGGTTATTCGCGGCGACTGATGTCCGGCGGCGCCGAGCTGCTTCTCCGTTCCCGCTCGAGAGCAACGCCGAGTGAGACAAGGATGAGTACCCCAGCGGCGCGGCCAGCCTCAGCTGCGAGTGGACGGCGAGCGGCGAACAACGTGTTGTACTGAGTATTGGTGGTTCGTGCCTCAGAGATGGTCAGAATCGCGGCGATGACGAGGGCCGCGAGTGCGGCCCCGGCGATGACGCGAGGACCCCTCCACAGTGCTATCGGGACCGCGATGACCGCGACGATCACGCCGGGAACGCCACTAATGAGCCAAGCAAGTAAGGTGATGACGAGCGTGCCAATGCACCGACGCGCGGCGTTGCCAGGGGGAAGCCGCGTCACCGGACTCGGCCTCGGGCGAGGAGTACGAAACACAAGATCAGTCCAAGCGCGGTGATGATGAGCGCGATTCGGTATTCCCATTCCGGGCCCAGGCTGCCGCGGATCTGGAATCGCCCACCATCGGTCAGCTGCCATGCAGTTTGCGTATCGAGGGACAGGGGCCGGCCGGCCGATCGGCCGTTGATTTGTGCATTCCAGTCAGTGGAGTACGTCTCTCCCGCGAGGACGACTGCCGCGCCCGTGGTCCTTCCTTGGATCGTGAATCCATCATTGCGGCGGGACACATGTGTGAGGACGGCAGCGGTGGTACTGGCGTTCTCTACTCGGCCCGAGGAGAGCCAGACTCTGCGAACCGGGAATTGCGCGGTCGTCTCGAGCTCATGCCAGCCTGTCCCAACGATCTGCGGGTCGCATCCCACGAAGGGAATCGCTGCGGGTCCGCTCGAGGCGTGCGGACTCGATTCTTGGACCAAATGTGGGTCAACGCTCACGTCAACTGGGTGCTGGTCGAGCGAGAGGTGAATGTCGTGACAACTCGTATCACCCCGTGCTGCATCGGCCTGGAGCGCTCGGATGGCCGAGCTCGGATTCGTCGTATCCAGCTCGAGTTCGCCGCTCAGCCGGTAAGAGCGAGTTCCGATGCCACGGAACCGGCGCCTGAGCGCGGATTCGATGTCCTTGCCATCGACGGGCTCGAGTCGGCTGAACTGGTAGGTGATTGGAGCCCTTAACAGGCGCTCCTTGAGTACGGGCGTGATGTCGGCACGACGCGCGAGGTCGTCGGGCAGGCTCAGAAACTCGCGGAGGTCGACGCCCGGAATGTTCACTTCGGCCAAACCGAAGGTATCGCGTGCCGCCGATCCCGACCCCGTGGCCGAGTCGAGGCGGATTTTCAGTGAGGTGGTGCGCCGAGGTTTGAACTGAATGCTGGCGTAATTGTTCATGAGCGCGACCGGGACGGATGTGTTGTCAGAGAAGAAGAGCGTCGCGTGCGTGAGCCTGGGGGGCGCTGGGTCGCGCGGGGTCGGTCGCGCGGATGCGCCGGTGATCGCGAGGTGCGACAACACCTCTGGATGTTTGAACGTCACGCGAATCCATTGCCCGGGTTGGTTTCGGTAGCCAGGATCCACCTGCCACGCTGTCGCCGGATTCCCGTCGAAGGCATTGCTGGGGCGGTCGTAGGGCTGTTGAGGAATGATGTCACCGTACGATGACGCGTCGATCCGGGTGGCATCCGGAAACCAGGCGGTCGTCTGAGTGCCCGTCCCGCCGAACAGCGCGCCTTGAGGCCCGGACATCGTTTGACCCGAGCTCTCCGTATATGAGCTCCGCGCAATCGAATCGCCTACGGGAACTCGTTCGACCCGTCGACGGTTCGAGTCGGTGATCACAACCGCGGAGCCTGCGTCGAGGCCCCGGTCCAGTTCGCTGGTCGACATCTCGCTGGTATAGCGGACTGGTCCCGTCCCATCGAGCAAGCCGCCGCGCGCTAGTCCAGGCCACGCGTCGCCATCACCGGAGACGAGGAGCGGTGGCGCCGTTTCGGCCCGCACCAAACCTGCGTAATCGTTGACCTCGAAAATCTCGATCGGTCGCAGCCTCGCTTCAGCGGCGTTCTTGAAGAATGGATTCTTGACATCCTGACCTCGCTTGCCAAAGGTCCTCACCTCTGTGAGATCGGGATCGGACCGCAGCGCGTCAAGACTCCTTGGTCTGGGTCGGCCGATCCGTGGCCAATTCAGGTCATTCCGAATCAAGACCCACTGGATACCGAGCCGCTCGGCTATCGGTCCGAGCACCCCCGGCTCGTACTTTCCTGCATTCAGATAGTCGTCGAGCGCGGCAACGAGGTTCGCGGTCTCGCTCGTCCCTTCCCAGAGAGACACGAGCGGCCGTGTCACGACCGGCCGCTTGACCAGCGCAGAGACAAAATCATCGCCCGTGTTCCCCCAGTAGTAGACGCCGTCCACTGCCGAAGGGGCCACGAGGACGCGCCCATCACCTGGCCGAGAGTTGATCCAGCGAATGGCGCTTTGCCAGTAGCTCGGAACCGAGCGCACGCCCGCAGATGGCGAATACAGCCTCCCGGTCCAAAAGTTGAACGATGCGGCGAACACGATGAGAAGGGCGCCCGCGACCGCGAACCGAGCCAGCCCGGCTCGGCGCAACCGCACTCGTTCGACGACCTCCGCGATGGAGATCGCGGCGAGCACACTGATGCCAAGCTCTGCGGCTGCACCGGCCTTGTCTGTGCTTCGCAGCGACTCGAGCGCCGGAACGTGGCTAAAGGCCCAGAGCAGCGCCTGACCGAGCGGCGAAGGATTCGACGGCGGATATGCGCCGACCATCGCGACGAGACCGACGAGCATGATCGTGCCGAAGAGCAGACGGGGACGCCAACGCGATTGCCACAACGCGTACAGGGCAGCGCAGGGCGCAGCGAACGTGAGCAGCACCTCCGGCCACCAGAAATAGCGACCGAACTGGGGTAAAATCTTCCCAGTCGAGTCCGCGAAATAGGCGAGCCAAAAGCCCAGCCCGCGCCAGGACTCTGACCACGAGGACGCCATCGCGATATTGCTTGGCTGCTCAGTCGACGCCACGTTCTGCGCGTTGATACTGCCGCTGAAATGGATCGTGACCAGGGCAGCTGCTGACACAAGAACCGTGAGGAGTCCCGCGCGCAAGAGCCATTGGCCTATCCGTCGCCAACTTGTCCGTCGGTCGAATATCGCCACGTACAGAGCCGCTGGAACAATAGGAAGCGCGGCGTAGAGCAGTGCGGGGGGATTGCTCGTTCCCGGGACGAATACGAGAAGCGCGAAGAGAGCGGCCCACCGCCACGGCCGCTCTCCGTCCACGCCTTTGAGGAACGCGAACAGCAACCACGGCGCGAACGCGTACGCGATATAGAGGCCCGATGGAATGAGGAAGATCGCGGAGAAAGGATTGAACGCATAGAGGAGCGCGACGACCCAGTGTTCGACCCCGATACGGGGTCGGAAGAGCCTGGTGCAGGCCAAGCTCCCAGCACCGGCCACCGTCAGAAGCGTGGCCTGAAAGACGCGCTCGGTGAGAGCGGCCGAGAAGCCGATGCTTCGCAATAGTGCACAGAAGGCGGTGGGGGCAGGCCAGTAGTCCCACTGGATCTGGCCCAGGCCCGTGCTCGAGTTCCAGATCGAGAGTTGGTGGCGGAGCAGCTCGACAGGCGTCCAGTACAGGTCGAAGCGGTTGTCTCCGATGTACTGGCCAGGCGAGCTGATCAGGACAGCAACGAGCGAAAGGACCGCCACGAGCCCGACGATCGCCCACGGGCTAGCCAGGAGCCGTCGAGTGTCGCCGGCTCGGCGAGAATCGAGGCGTTGGCTCATATCGCGAGCGACGGCGTGATGGATCCGCGAAACGACCTAGCCGTCAAATGCCGACGCTCCCGGTGCCCGGCCCGTGAAAGGATCAGCATCGAGCGATCGCACCAAGGAATCATACGATACGGTGACGGTCGAACGCGGTCGGTTGGCGACGGCCACCTGCAGAATCATGACGAGCGTCAACGCGCGCGTTTGACCTGATCCCCGTTTGACTGATCCCCGAGGTTGGTGTTTCGAACGTGTCACGTGATCCGCGGCGCGCGTTGCATCGTGAGAAGCGAGATTGGGACCGACTCGCGACACTTGACGCACGCTGGGCCATTCTGTCCGATCGGCGCCACAAGTTCGGGCGCTGGTCGCTACCAGACTTCTTCGCGGAAGGGGCTCAGGACGTCGAACGGTTCCTCGCCATCGCCCACGAGTTGGGTCTTCCCAAACAACACGGAACAGTCTTGGATTTCGGTTGCGGCATCGGGCGCTTGGCGCCTGGTCTCCTGACCGCGTTCAGATCGTATTGCGGCCTTGACTTGTCCGCCGAGATGGTCGCTCGGGCAACGCAACTCCACGAAACCGGGCCAACCTGTCAGTTCCGGGTCAACCAGGACTCAACGCTTGAGCAGATTCCGGAGGACTCCTTCGACCTAATCGTCTCGCTCTACGTTCTCCAGCACTGCACCGTCCGCTCCGAGGCCCTCTCCATCCTCCGCGGCTTATTGAGAACCCTACGTCCGGGAGGGTTGATCATCGTGCAGATTCCGGACCGTATTCCGGCCCCGGAGAAGTTCTTCTACGACACGCGCCGCGGATTGTTCACGGCGCTTGCTCGACTTCGAGTCCCTCAGTCCTTCGCCTTTCGACACCTTGGTCTCTTTCCTATGACGCTGAACTACCTGTCCGAGGATGAGGTGACGAATGCGATTCAAGCAAGTGGGGGTGAGATCGTTCGAGTCGACAGGGGTCGGGTCGGAATTGCCGTCCGGGATCGGACCTATTTCGCAACCCGAGACGCCGGCGCGTCGTCACCCTGACCGAAGCATCTGGTGTCCTACGCCAGAGATGCGCGCCTGCGGTTGGTGAGGCATCGCGTATCTCGCGGGCGCTCTCGGACCCGACGAACGGGAAGGCGTGGTTGTTGTCCAGGTGTCGACCTCCCAGGTGCGTTCGCCAGGCCCAAGGCGATTGAAATCCCAAAGGGCACGGCCCCGAGCGGCCACTCCAATCGCGTCGGCGCGTAGTCAAGCCGTTCCCGGTGCGTCGCGGCGCTCGGAGGGCGGTTGGACCGCGACGCATTCGGTGCCCTGACGATGCGGTGCCCGGGTGCTCAAAAGCCTGGCCCTGCGACGCACATACTCGAACTTCGACCCCAGGGTTAGCGCCGGGCTGTGGGTTCGCGGTCCGTCCGCAGCCCCAGCCCAAGGTGGGACGCTCGCCGAAGCCAGTTGTCCCTAGGATTCGGGAGCATGCGCGTCCTCTTCTTGTCATGGCGGGACCTCGCACATCCCCAGGCTGGCGGCTCCGAACTCGTCGTTGATCGCCTCGCGGTTGGACTCGAGGAACGCGGGCACGAGGTTGCATTGCTGTGCGGTGGCCCGACCGGCCGACGCCCATATCGGGTTGTCAAGTCCGGGAGCACCTACACGCAATACATACGAGCTCCGCTCGCATACCTGCGGAGATTTCGTGGTTGGGACCTGCTCGTTGACGTTGAGAACGGCATCCCATTCTTCGCGCCGCTCTGGCGTCGCCACCCGACGGTCTGCCTCGTTCATCACGTACACGTGGACCAGTGGGCCCTTTACTTTCCGCGTCCTGTCGCGTCGATTGGTCGTCTAGCGGAGCAGCACGCGATGGTGGCTGCGTACCGCCGCTCACTCTTCGTCGCCGTATCGAAATCGACGGCGACCGCGCTCGCCGACCTCGGAATCGATGAGGATCGCATCCGGGTCATCGAGATGGGTTGCGATCTGCCAGCGCGGCTCGTCGTGCCCGATCCTGAACCAATGTTCCTGTCACTTGGTCGGCTCGTCCCGCATAAGCGCATCGACCTGCTCCTCGATCTCTGGGAACGCGTGCGCCCCGAGACAGGCGGTATTTTAGTCATAGCCGGTGATGGTCCAGAAAGAGCCCGACTCTCTGCTCGCGCGAGTTCCGGCGTGTCGTTCACAGGCCCGGTGTCAGAATCCCAAAAGAACGAGCTCCTCGGTCGCGCGTGGCTCCTCGTTCACGCTGCCCTGCATGAGGGCTGGGGATCCGTGATCATGGAGGCTGCCGCCGCCGGAACTCCTACCGTCGGCTTCGACGTTCCCGGCGTGCGGGATTCCGTGCGCTCCGGCGTCACCGGTGTCGTCGCGACCACCGAGGACGACTTTCGGCGCGCCTGGATCGGGCTTGCGCGGGACGAGACTTACCGAGAACGCCTCGGCAGGGATGCCCATGCGTGGGCAGCTGAGCACACGTGGCATCGTGCAGTAAGAGAGTTCCTCGCGGTGGCCCAGCAGGCGCTCGATCGGACCTGAGCGAGCCAAAGGTATCGGGATAAACGTGCGTGGCTCTCACGTTCGAGCGACATGCGTCCGGACGAAGCCGGAAGCACCTGTCCGTTCCCGTCCGTGCCGACGTCGTGCTCGTCCTACGACGTCACCCACCCTTCATCCTGGCGTCGCACTGTTCGATCGGCGCTCGCGCTGGCGACATACGACCGGATGCTTATCGGCGACCCGCCGTGCGTCGATGCGTCTGGTCGACTCCGTTATGTCTCGGCGAAGGGCGCGGACTCGTCCCAATTACCGGGAAGGCGGCCACGTATGGACCTGACGTGTCAAAGGCGATATGGGCCAGGGCGACAGGGCGCGGGATGTTGGTCTGGTATTGGACGGCCCAAGGGCCGTAGACCATCCAGAGCCCATTGTCGTCACTGAAGAGTGACGACTCCCCGGGCCCTTGCCCTTGCACGTTGGACGCGAGGAACGGCTTGGGGGAGGGCTTGGAGCACGGCCCGACGGGACCTGCGCATTCGGCCACGCCGATGGCGTAGTACGGCTGGTTGTACCAGTTCCCGGAGTAGAACAGCCAGTAGTGATCGTTCCACAGCACCATCTGGGGGGCTTCCACGATTCGACCCTCCCAGAGCTGGTCGGCGGTGAGGATCACCGTCGACTGGCCGATGAGGCTGAGCCCGTCACTGCTCAAGCGCTGGGCGTAGATGAACGTGTGACTGGTGCCGTTGACGTCGGCGTTGTCGTCTGACTTCCAGTCCAACCACATGGCGCCCGTGAGGCCGATGAAGATCCGGGGGTCGATCGAGCCCCGGTGGTCGGTCTGGCAGACGAGCACATCCGCGCTGGGCGTGAACGGCCCGGCGGGGGTTGTCGCGGTCGCGGTCCCGATGCATTCGGTCCGGGCTGCTTGCCCCTTCACCAGCGCCGTGAAGTACATGACGTACTGGCCGCTGATCCATCGCACGTCGGGTGCCCAGGTGCCGGTCCCGTCGGCCCAGGCGGGGAGCACGGGAAGCGCATCGCTGATCGGGCCCCAATGCTCCAGGTCGGTCGAGAACTGGACCGGGATGTCCTTCGAAAAGGCATTCGCGGACTGTGACGAGAACAAGTAGTAGCCGCCGTTCGCGACCAGGACGAACGGGTCGGGCCGGTCTTGGAATGGCGTAATGATCTTGGCGGGAAACGCCGGGTTGGCCGGCGGCAGCGCGGTTGTCGTCGTTGAAGTGGACGTCGTGGTCGGGACTGCAGCTCGGTACGTGCTGCCTTCACGCGATGGTGACGCACCGACCAACGCGTCGCTTCGGGCGCTGAACGCGACAAGGAGCATGACGCCACCCACGATCACGGCGATCGCGGTCGGCACCGCCATGGATCGGCTGCGTGAGGTCACGGTTCTCGCTGACGGGAAGGGCATCATCGTGTTGTGGATGCTGTGGCGGCCGATGATATTTGAGCCGCCGGCTTGACTGCCTGCCAGACCCGTCTCCCAGCCGGGAATCAGGGCGCGTCTGGCTCAGCCGCCCGGCAGGACGATGGAGGTTGACCTGGGCGACGCAACCTGCCGATGGTTTGCTTGGCAATAGCTCGTCCGCCGGGAAGTCTGGGGACAGGGTACGCCTGGCGTGCCGTGCTGACCGAGCAGCAGCTCCTCGTACGACCCGCTGGCTCGACCGCCGACCGGGCCGACCGCGAGCGCCAAGGCTCTGAGCACGCAGTCGTGCTCAGATCGTTGTGATTGGCGATCGTCAGCGAGGGAGTTCACGGCAGCGACCGCGGCCGGCTACCAGACCGCGCCCCGCTGTGACGGCCCGGCGCCGGGGAACCAGGCCATCGTCCCCGGCCAGACCATTCGCGTACAGCTCGTCGGGAACTCGATCGGCCAAGAACTGATCCCATGCCTCACGACCATCTTGAAGCCGTACGGCGTCACGATGGAGACCGCGACCGCCAACGGGGCCGCGATCTGCGCCGAGATGAGCCAGATCCGAGCACAGATCGAGAACCCGGCCACTCGACCCACGGTCGGCGTGTTGTTCGCGGTGCCCTACGACGACCCGCCGTGCGGCCCGAAGACGTCGTGGACCACTCAGGTGCGTCAACTGCTCACGGTGTGGAAGCAGGCCGGCATGAAGGCCTTCCTGGTCCCCGCCGTCCCCCCCGCGTCGTCCAAGATCACCGATCCGATCGTGCAAAACGACGCCACGGCGGACCCCAAAGAGGAGAAGGCGGCGTTCTATCGAGACATGCGCCAGTACCCCGGCCTCGCCGCCGCGGATCCCGGTGACGTGGGGATCCTCGACGCCGGCCGCTACCTCCGAGACAGCAGCGGCCAGTATCAGTGGGAGATGCCCTGCGTCGAGGGTGGCGAAGCCGGCTGCAGCGCCGCGCAGACCGTCGCGGTCCGAAATCCCGTCGACGGGGGGCTGCATTTCTGCGCGGATCCGTCCTACGCGTTCACCGGGGCGCTCTGCGGGGCGAAGTTCGCGGCGGGGGAACGCCGCGCCGCGTCGAGCCTCGCGTTTGGACTGATCGTCTCTCTGCAGACCCTGACCCGCGCCAGCGGGATCGCCGGTCTGACCTCGTCCAGCCCCGCCCGGTGACCCGACCGGCCCGCCAGCGCGGGCCTCGGCGGTCGCTGTCGAGGTCGAGCCGCCGACCACTGGGTGGATTGCTGTCGTCGCGGGGCGCCGTTAGGGTCGGCCCATCGACGACATGGGGTGGTTCACCGTCGACACGGCCGAGCCCGGCGAGGCGTACGAGCGCCAGATCCTCGCCGACGCGCCGTTTCCCGGACCGGCCGGGCTCGAGATCGTCGCCGCCGGCCCCAACATGGGGCTGCGCCCAGGGCTCCGGCGGATGAAGGCCGGCACCCGAATCGACATCCCGATGCTGTGGCGCGCCGTGCTCCGACCTCCGATCAACCAGCAGGAGGGTCCGATCGTCTCGATCCTGCCCCCCCGGGGCGTCGCACCCAGCGACGCCGAACCAGCGCTCGAGGCCGCGGCCGTGCACGCACCCACGATGGTCGCCGGCCCAGGGGCGCTCGACTGCCTCTTCGCGCCGGGGACGCCTGCCGCCATCCTCGTCGAGTTCTCGGTGGCGGCGCTCGGCGCGCTCGGGGGCGCCGCGAACACCGGCGAGTGGCAGTGGACGGTGCGGGCCGAGGGGCAGTTGCCGAGCTGACGGGAGCGGCCGGCTTCGCCTGGCAATCCGAGCTCGTCTCCGGCCCGCTCGCGTCGGGTGGCTCGATCAGCACCACGAAGTTGCCGTCCGCCGAGTTCAGGTCGCCTTCGGACGGGCCGCTCATGCACTGACGGCCCGGGCCGACGCCCGTTGGGCCGACCCCTGGCGCGCCCGCGCTGCCGTCGGCGGATCATGGGTCAGGACTGGTTGGTGAGGAAACCCGTGGTGTTCGCGAAGTAGACCAGGACGTCGGCCTCGTCGTCGGGGGCCAGCCTGCCCTCGAGGACCGAGTCGGCCATCAGCTGGTACCACGCGTTGCGCGCCGCCGCGCCGATCGGAAAACGGAAATGGCGCATGCGCAGGCGGGGATGGCCCCGCTGGGCGCTGTAGTCGGCGGGCCCACCCCAGTACTGGACGAGGAACGCGGTCAGGCGCTCGCGCGGGCTGGTGAGGTCGTCGGGGTAGAGCGGCCGCAGCACGCGGTCGTGCGCGACGCCGTCGTAGAAGCGCGCGACCAGATCCTCGAACCATCGGCGTCCTCCGACCCGGTCGTAGAGCGTGTCGCCGCCCGGCTGGTGTGGCTCGCCCACCGTGCTCCCCTCCGATCCATGACCGGGGCCGCCTCCGCCCGAGGGGTCCTGGTCGCCGGCGGTGCCGGGGTGTGTGCCCGATGCCGGCTCCGGTGAGCAGCATCCGAATCCCGGCCGGTGCCCGGGGGACGCGTGCGTCGCGCCGATCGGCGAGCCGGTCACGACGACGACGGCGAGTCGGCACACAGGACGGCCGCCTGCCCGGGGCTGAAGAGCACACATTCCTGGTCGGCTCCGCATGCGCAGTCGAGGCTCGCGACGAGCAGGTCGCGGACCGCTTGGGTCTGTCGGAGAGCCGCCTCGACCTCGGGCAGCTTGCGGCGGGCCAGGGTCTTCCATTGCTCGGAGGCCCGGGCGCCCGCCCGGACGCCGGCCATGAGCTCGCGTATCTCGGCGATGCGGAAGCCGGCCTGGCGGGCGGCCTCCACGACGCCGAGCTGGTCGAGCACCCCGGCCGGGTAGCGGCGCTTGCCGCCGACCCGGGGTGGCGCATCGAGGAGGCCGGCGGCCTCGTAGTAGCGGATCGCGGAGGGCGCCAAGCCGCTTCGGCGGGCCACGTCACCGATCGCCAGCGGCGAACCGGGCACCGCGCCACGGTCGGCGTCGTATGCGCGAGGCAACGGGGTGCTCGGACCTGAACGTTTCACGGGCTCTCCCTGGTCGTCGCCCCCCACGGGTTCACGTTCGCATCTCAAGTGCGGTTGATGTCAAGCGCTTTGCGGCCGGAGCGCCGCCAACACCGCGGGGCGGGAGACGTCGCTCATAGGCTCGAGTGCGTGTCCAGCGATCCGGCGTCGGATGGAGGCCAGGATACGGTCGCGCTGGCCTGTGCCACGGCTCGCAGCCTCCGCGTCTACCGGGACTGGATCATCGACGAGATCGCGTCGGGAGCGATGTCGATGGCCGAGCTCCTCGACGAGGACGACACCGACGAGCGGCTCGGCACCGTGAAGGTCGTGGTCCTGGCCCAAGTCGTGCCCGGCGTCGGCAAGGTCCGGACTCGACGGGCGATGGCCCAGCTGGGGCTCGCCGAGGACGTGCGCTGGGGCGAGCTCGACCACGGCCAGCTCGTCTCCCTGTGGAAGCTGATGTCGGAAGCTCCGAACTGATCTGGTCCGTCGTCAACCGGCCGGCTCGCCGTCGGCGCCCGCGTCGGCGCCCGCGTCGGCGCCCGCGTCGGCGTCTGCGTCTGCGTCTGCGTCTGCGTCTGCGTCTGCGTCTGCGTCCAGGCTGCGATAGACGGTCAGCAACCGGGCCTTGAGCCCGTGATCCTCGAAGAAGTTCTTCGTCTCGCGCGACCCTGGTAGCGCGCTGGCTTCCGCCCCGCGACAACCACGGCTCGAAAACCACGCCAGCGCCGCGGCCATGAGCGATTCACCGACGCCACAGCCCCGGATCCGAGGGTCGACGTAGATGGCCTCGATCACGCCCAGCTGGTCGCCCGAGTGCAGGGTCGCGATCGCGGCGAGCAGAAAACCCAGGTCGGCACCGTCGAGTCCACCGAGCCACGCGCGGTGTTGCGGGTCGTCACCCACGAAGTCTGCGACCGTGACCGGGTGACGGTCGAGGTACATGGGGCCGCCCCGCACCTCCGCGGTCAGCGTGCTGGCCCGGTCGCACAGCTGCTGGAGCAGGGCATGATCCGCCGAGGTCGCGCCGCGCACGTGCGCCGGACGACACGACGGCGCGGCCGACGTCGCCTCGGTCCCGTCGGCGCGGCCCGGTGAGCTCACGGGAGCAGTGTGGCCGCAAGGAGCCCGGTGAGTCGATCTGGACCGGGCCCGTGTCGGGGCCCGACACGAGCCGTTCTTTCCGGTGAGCAGTGGTGGGTCCGCGTCATGAGCGTCGGTCCGGTGCGTCTGCTGGCACCGGTGTGGCGGGCCGCGCGGGCGCGGTCCAGCGAATCGCGGGGACGCGGGTGTGCGACCGGCCCCGGCTCGCGATGAGCATGCCGCACAGGATCACGAGCACTCCGTAGAGGCCGAGCGGCGCGCTGGAGCTCGCGCCGAACGCGGCGACCGCGATCCCTGCCGCGATGGCGAAGTCCCGCATCGACGTGCTCAAGAGCAGCGCGGTCGCGACCGGCCGGGGTGCCCGCCAGCCGACGAGGACGCCGATGCAGGCCGACCCGGCGAGGAATGCGACGAGGGCGCCGGCGACGCCGAGGTAGGCGCTCGAGATTCGAACCTCGGACGCGACCAGCCACACCAGCAGGAGCACCAGGGCCACCGAGAGGCGCGCCAAGACATCCGAGAAGCGCTCCAGGAGCCGGAGTCGGGCTCGGACCGCCAGCCCGAGCAGCATCGGGGCGCCGACGATCAGGGCCAGCTGGGCGAGGAGACCGACGGCATCGAGGTTCGGGGCCCCACCCAACAGCCGCAGCGCGATCCCCGCTCCCGCGACCGTGACCAAGGTCGTGGCCACCAGCATCGCGGCGGCGACGGTGACGTCACCGCCGGCCAGCGACACCGCGGCGACCGAAGCGATCTCAGCCGGGGCCAGACCCACCACGAGCACACCTCGACGCAGCGCGGCGGTCGCGACGAGTCGCGACGCGGCCCACGCCAGGGCCGGAAGCACGACGGTGCTGACGGCGAGGGCGACCAGGAGTCTCCGGGTCTTCGCGCCGAGGCTCGCCAGCGTCGAGGTCGGAATGCTCAACGCGGTGACGAACACGAGCACCCCGAGGCACCCGTCCACCCCATGGTGGTCGACGACCAGGCGAGCCGGCCCGGGAACCGCCTGGCTGAGCGCGGCGGTTACGATCACGAGGAGCAGCTCCTCGTAGGTGCCACTGGCTCGAGCTGCGACGAGGCCGACGACCAGCGCGAGGGCTCCGAGCACGATGGTCGTGATCAGGTCGTTGTGGTTGGCGATCGTCAGCGAGTGGTAGGGAAGCGTGTGGAAGTAGTCGTACGACAGGGCGGCCGACCCCGCCGCGACGACGACGGCCCCAGACCGACCCGAGGTCGCCACGATCAGCACTGCGGCCACGATCAACAGCGCGATGTCGGTATTCGGGACCGAACCGCGCACCTGTACCAGCGCGGCGGACGAGCCGGCCGGCAGGCCGGCCCCCACGGCGAGCCACACCAGGGTCGGCCAGCGCGGTCGCCAACGACGCGCCCGAGATCGCACGAGTCCGGATCGACCTACTCGAGCGATTGACCGCTGGCCTGTGCGGCCAGGAGCGCGATCACGGGTCGCGCGTCGACATGATCCGAGGTGATCCGGAGCCGGGTCAGGTCGCCGTCGCCACCCACCTCGAGTCGGAGAAAGGCGCAGCACGCGACCTCCTTCGCCGCGAGTGCGTGCAGCGGCCCGGCGGCGGCCGAGTCGAACCACAGCTGCGCACCGTCGGCGGTGATCGCTCCCCTCCGGAACAGGCCACGCAGACTCGCCCACTCTGCGAGCCGCGCGCCCGCGTCGTCAGATCCCAACGTGCACGCAACCATCTGGTCACTCCCGTGAGGATCCATCACGGCGACCATACGACCTCACGTCACGTTGAGGTCAAGACCCAGCACCGTCGGTGAGCAGGTCACCATCGGCTCCCTCGCGGCCCGGCACGACATCAGTCGGGTCTTCGAGGTGAGGGCACGATGTCGGTGCCGACCGGCTCCGTCGGCGCGGCATGCCGGGAACGGGGACCCGTCGGTAGCATCCGGGCGCCGTGCTGCACCGGATCCTGCCCCGTCGAGTGGTGGTGAGCCTCGGGGTGTCGTTCGCCCTGGTGGGTTTCATCGTCGTGGCGGGCGCGCTCCTGCGCCACCACGACTCGACGCCGCCGACCCCGGGTTCGCCCCGGTCCACGGTGACGTCGGCCGCTCGAGGGGCGGGCGCGCGATGAACGCCGACGCGACGACCCTGCTCGAGGGGCGGGCGTTCCTCGAAGGCCCGCGGTGGCACGACGGGGCGCTGTGGGTGTCGGACATGCACGCCCAGGAGGTGCTGCGCGTCGCGCTCGACGGTTCGGTGCAGGTGGTGGCCCGGGTGGAGGGGGACCCGTCGGGCCTGGGGTTCCTGCCCGACGGGACGCTGCTGATCGTGTCGATGCGCGACCGCCAGCTGCTGCACCTCGAGGACGGGAAGCCGCCCCGGCTCTTCGCGGACTGCTCGGGGGTGGCCCCGTTCGAGATCAACGACCTGGTCGTGGACCGGGCGGGTCACGCGTTCATCAGCCAGTTCGGC
>Ga0182024_10007041_pt1 | contig 24405 bp, 21 predicted proteins | sample P32metaG_FD_120480 | JGI IMG/M metagenome (GOLD analysis project Ga0182024, IMG submission 120480) | Permafrost microbial communities from Stordalen Mire, Sweden - P3-2 metaG (Illumina Assembly) | ecosystem: Environmental > Terrestrial > Soil > Wetlands > Permafrost | place: Sweden: Stordalen...
GGATGTGTCGGTTGCTTGGTGAAGGGAGTCGCGACCGCCGAGAAGGTGTTCCCGGAGCCGGGAATCAACTGGTTCAGCACCGATGTCGCGGGTCCGCAGTTTGCGAAGTCGGGGATGGTGAACGTACCGGTGAACTTCGACGCCGACCCGAGATGTGCGATACCGCTCATCGTGACGCTGATCGGCGACGCGGTCTCGCACGAGTTGCCGACCACGTTGACGGGAGGGACGGTGATCGTCGGGAGCGTGATCGACGGCAGCGTGACGGGCAGCGTCGGCAGCGTCGGGGTCGAGACGTACGCGGTGAGGATGTGAATGTTGAATGTCGCGGTGGCCGTCACCTTGAAATTCCCGATATTCACGTGGCCAGTGACGGGTTTGACTTGCACGATCGCTGCGGTCGCGGTGACGGGAACGAGACCCTCGACCTGGTAGGTGAACGTCGCGGGCGGCAGAGCGATGCTGCCCTTGAGTTGACCGGTGGCGAGGTCGATGCCGCCTTGGAAGATACCCGGCGGCGGCGAGATCGTCTGGTTGAGCTTGGCGATCTCGGTTGTCGCGGCAACGTTGTACTTGAAGATGTAGACCGGATCGCCGGGCGGGAACGCGGCTGCCGGCTGAGCGAAGAGCGCGACCGGAGCAAGGGCTGACAGCGCAACGACCAACACGGTGAGCCTGCGTCGTGTCCCGATCGACATCACAACTCCTTCGGTGGTCGAGTACCGACGCGGTCGGTATACCACACAACCGCACGCCGCGAAACCAAGGTTTTTAGTAAAGATGTTTCGGCGCCGGCGGGTTCGGGTACCAAGCAGTCGGCGGGACAGCCCCGCCTTTTCGCGCGTCACGAACCGCCATCGCAGGGCGGCAGGCCTCGCCTGCGTCAGACTCACGAACCCGTGCCGCCTGCGACCCTCCTGCTCCGAACCGCGTGCGTGCGGAACACGCGTCCGAGGTGATGACCTGCGGTTTCGCGCCGGGGTGAACGGCGCGATCCTTGGTTGGCATCGGCAACTCGTCGTCAACGGCCGGACATCCGCCCCGTCCTGGGGGGACATCCACCGCCGTCGAAACGCCCGCTTGTCCGGTTCGCATGGGAGCACCCGACGTGGAGCTGCCGGCAGATCCGAGGCGAAACGCGTCCGCGCTCGGCATCGTGATCGCCGCATCGACCGTATGGACGATCCTCTCCCACGCCGATCTCGACACCGGACCCCGAGCACAACTCGCAGTCACAGGCGACGTCGCTGGCCGGCCATGCGGTTCCAGACTGCCGGCCTCCACCGAGGAACCCTGCGAACCCGCCTGTCGTCTTGTCGGTCGTCACGATTGCGCTGCTCGCCCGACCGTGTACGCCTGCTGTCCACGTTCGCGACGCGTGATTGTTCTGGGACGTCTCGTCGGACGCGACAGTTGACCCCACAGTCGCGTTGTTACAAAGGTGAGGAGGTGACGGACACTCGCAGTTAAGAGTTCGGTGAGAACGTTGGTTGCGGCGGCGGAAGCTCTTACCGAATCCTTCGCCTTCGGGGCCAATGCTGACGTCGTACGTTGCGTATGGTCTGGCGACGTGTAACGGCGATCACGGTCGGCGAGTGCTGCACCGGTGGCGGGTGGGACGTGCCTCAGTTCGACGACATTCGGACGGCTTTTCCGTCGCGTGTTCGCGTGGGGGGTCAGCCGCGTTGTTCTCCTGACGATCTCGAGGGTGTCGTGATGGCCATCGGGTGTCGCGTGCGCAGCGCCCTCGCACGCACGTCAGTAGGTGTGGCCGTAGTTCCCACCGCGCGCGGTGCCCGTGGCCGACGCTGCCGGGCGCGGGTGTCCGCGTCGGAAACGGTTTGTTGTGCGACCGGGTCGGCCGACCTTGGCTGATCCGGTTCGCGGCAGGCCGGCACTCTCGTCGGCGGTGTTCTGGCGGCGCCGGCTGGTTGCCGGGTGCGTGGCATCGGTCGTCGTCGTGACGGCAGTTGTCGTCGTACGCCTCAACTTGGGATCCTCAGCGGGTCATCCCGCAGGGTTGGCGACGTCGACGTCGACGACGGCGGCGGCCACGTCGCCCACGGCTGTGGTGTCGTCGACTGTCGAGTATTCCGAGGCCGCGATGACGTCGCTCGCGTCAGCGGTGCAGGACCCCGCAGCTGCTGCATTCGGTAGTGGGGTACGGCTGGCGGGAGGCATCGACGCGGCCGATTCGTCGACAGCGAGTGTCGTTGCGGTTTCGTCGTCGACCAGCCAGGTCATCGGACAACTGCCGATCGCGCTTCATGACGCAGCCGGCGCGGGTATCGGTGGTGCGCTCTACGTATTCGGCGGGGGTGACGGGGCGGGGCAGCTCGATGGGATCGTGCGCGTCGACGCGCACGGCACGGCGGCGGCCGTGGGGACGTTGCCGGCCGCGTCGTCGGACTCGAGCGCAGCGGTAGTCGGCGACACCGCGTACGTGGTGGGTGGTTACACGGGAACCGCGTGGCTCGACACGATCGTCGCGTTTACGCCGGCCGGCGGTGCCCGGGTGGTGGCGCACTTGCCCACCCCGCTCCGCTATGCCGCGGTTGGTTCCGTCGATGGCGTGGTGGTGATTGCCGGAGGTTCGACGCCTTCGGCGTTTGCGACGACTGCGATCTACGCGTTCGACCCCGCCACGATGGCGGTGACGCGAATCGGTGACCTCCCTCTCGCGCTCTCGCACGCGTCGGCGGTCGGGATCGCGGGCGAGGTGCTGGTGGTCGGTGGCCGAGATTCGACGCAAAGCGCGGTCGACACGATCGTTGGAATCAGTCCCCGAACTCGCCGGATCCGTATCGCCGGTCATCTCCTGGCCGCGCGTTCGGACGCGGGCGTCGTGCGCGTCGGCGCTCGGGTCTGGGTCGTCGGCGGGCACAACGCATCGGGAACGCTGAACTCGGTCAGCACACTCGTCGCTTCCACCGCGGCGTCGGCGGGCGTGTACGCCGACGACGGGGCGAACGCGCTGAGTCCCGTCGCGCGTTCGGCCCGGACGCTTGTGTACGTGCCGAACAGCATGTCGAACACGGTCGACGTGATCGATCAGGCGACGATGCGGGTCGTCGAGCATTTCGCCGTCGGCGCCCTTCCTCAGCATGTCACGCCCGCATGGGACTTGAAGACCCTCTACGTCGACAACGATGAAGGCAACAGCCTCACGCCGATTGATCCGAACACCGGTGAACCGGCCGGACCGCCGATACCAGTGGCGGATCCGTACAATCTGTACTTCACGCCGGACGGCCGCTACGCGATCGTCGTCGCTGAGCGACTCAACCGCCTCGACTTCCGCGACCCCCAGACGATGCGGCTCGTCAAGTCCTTGCCGGTGCCGTGCCGAGGTGTGGACCACATGGACTTCACCGCAGATGGCACGCTTGCGCTCGCGAGCTGCGAGTTCTCAGGCGACCTCCTGGTGATCGACGTGCAACATCAGCGCGTGCTACGGACGCTCACACTTCCGCGTGCGCTCGCCAAACCGCAAGACGTGAAGCTCTCGCCCGACGGCTCGATCTTCTACGTGGCCGATATGACGAACGACGGTCTCTGGGAGGTCGACGCGAACACGTTCGCGATTATCGGCTTCTTGCCGACCGGACGCGGCGCGCACGGGCTTTACCCAAGCCGGGACGGCAAGCTGCTCTACGTAAGCAACCGGGATGCCGGGACGGTGAGCGTCGTTGACTTCGCGACGCGCTCGGTCATCGCGACGTGGACAATCCCTGGAGGGTCTCCCGACATGGGCGGCGTGTCCGCCGACGGCAGCGTGCTGTGGCTGTCGGGTCGGTACGACTCCGAGGTCTACGCGATCTCGACGACCACCGGTCAGCTCATCGCACGGATCCCCGTCGGGAACGGGCCGCATGGGCTGTGCGTGTGGCCGCAACCGGGCCGGTACTCGCTCGGGCATACCGGAGTCACGCGATAGTCGAAACCACGCTCCCGCACGCCCGGGGGATCACGCGCAAGAGAGTTCGAGCCGCGATGCCGCGCAGGCAAGTCGTGCTCGCGTGTGCCGGCGGGCCGTCAGTGATGCACGGACCACGAGTCCAAGCTTTCCTGACGTGTTGTTAGGGGCCTTTCCGTGACTCTTGGCCGGGTTGGAGCATGAGTGCGAGTGTCGGGCAGACCGCGACCGCTCGGCGTGCGTGGTCCTCGAGGCTCGCCGGGATCGGCTTGTTGTCGATGATCGGATAGCCCCAGTCGTCGAGGGTTATGCGCTCAGGGAACAGCTCGGCACACATGCCGTGCGCCACGCACGTGATCGGATTCAGTACCAGACGAAAGCTCACCGCCAACCTCCTGTCTTGGGCGTCGGCAGGATCCGCACGCGACCTTCCGCGCACGGTCCGTGCGCGCGGTGACGGGCGACCTCGTCCGAGAACACTCGCAGGCTGCTCGACACGAAGCGGGCAACGCCGTCGGGGTGCTTGCACGCGCCGCGGCCTTCTACCATTCCCAGCCACCGCCCGATACGGATCTCGGCCTGCTTGCTCCGGTCTCCCGCGACCAGCTCGGCCATCACGCCGGCTACGGCGTCGAGGCCGTTCACACACGGTCCGCACTGACCGGCGTTCTGATCCGCGAGCCATCGCGTTGCCCGCGCGATCTCCGCCAACGCGCACACGCCGCGTTTCGGCATCGCCACCACGACGCCGGCGCCGAGGCCGCCTCCCGTGCGTTTCAGGTCGTCGACCCCGAGACGCACGTCGGCCGCGGCCGCCGCGGGCAACCATGCCCCGAAGTAACCGCCAACGAGTACGCCGCTCAGATCTGCGCAGTCCGCGCCGGCTACACGCAACAGGTCCCCGATCCTGACCCCGAACGGCATTTCGCACACGCCGGGCTTGTCGACCGCGCCCGACAACGAGACGAGCGTCGTACCCGGATCTTCGGGGGTGCCGGCCGAGCGGTACCAGTCGGAGCCGAACCGGCCAATCAACGCGATGTCGCCCAGCGTCTCGACGTTCTGTACGAGCGTTGGACGTCCAGCCACGCCTCGCTCAAAAGGCCGCGGCGGCACGAAGGTCGGCTTCGCGTCGCCACCGTTGAGCCAGTTCACGATCGCGGTTTCTTCTCCGGACACGTAGCGGTCGGGCGCCCCGACCACACGTATCGGGACAGAGTCGTAGCCGAACGCTCGCCGCTCGGCCAGGGCCCGCTCGAACAGCGGCCGGACGACCGAGCCTCGCTTCAAGCAGAGGATGACCTCGGTCGCCCCGACCATCTCCGCGGCAACCACCGCGCCGTCGAGCACGAGGTGGGGGGCCTGACTCATCAGCACGACATCTTTGGTGCTCGCGGGCTCTCCTTCGGTGCCGTTGGCAACAACGATCGCCCGTTTCCGCGCCGCGACGGCCGCGAGTTTGGTGGCAGTGGGAAAGCGAGCGCCGCCTTTGCCGCGCAACCCGCTGCGTTCGATCTCGCCGATCAACGCCGAGCTGGTCGCGGGCAGATCGCCGTACCAGTCGAGATGGTCCGCGAACGATCGTTTCGCAGCCGTCGGCAAGAGCCTCGAGAAATGCGGAGCGCTCGCGGCCGGCGGTGCGTCGGCGCGCGCGGCCCACGTGTCAGTTGCCATCCGAGCCTCCCGGCCGCGCCGAGACGGTGCCGGCCACAGTCTTGGACGCGCCGTCGACGGTGAAGTGCATGGTCAACGCGACCGTCGAGCCGTTGACCGCGCGCAGCGACGCTACGACGTCGGTGCCCCGCAGGCTCAAGACGGTGCCGCGAAACAGGCTGGGCGCCCCGGCCTCACCGAGGCGCACGGTCCCCCGTTCCATGTTCACCCCGCCGTTGGCCAACGGTGCGCCTTCGATCACGACTCCGAGCCGCAGGTACGCCACGCCAGTCACACGCGCGGAAATCGCGACCGTCTCGCGCCCGGTCCCCGGCCTCGTCTGACGAATCGAACCGTGCACCGCGCTCGTGAACGGAATCGGGATGTGCGCCAATGCCAACGCGACGGGACCCGACGTCCCCGGCGACGCGGCATTGCCGGTCCCGCTCGACGAGGCGAGCAACCCGCTCGGCGTACCGGCCTTACGTGCCCAACCGGGCCGCATCGGCTCGAGCATCATCCACGCGACGACACCGAGCGCGATCGATGCGCTCCCCAGCACCGCAACAATGCGCCTTCCCGCCGATGCGATGCGCGTCCAGCCCGCTCGCACCCACACCGCGGCGACGACCGCGACGAGACAGCCGACGTTCACGAACACCGCCCAGCGCGCACCCGTATCGCTCCCTGTGCCGAGGCCGTGCAGCAACGCAACCGGCCAACACGCGTAGGCGGCCCAGTGCACCGCTCGCCACGTCTTGTAACCGATCCGTTCTCGCAACAGGCTCGTGACGACGAGTGCAATCAAGATGTCGAAGGCGACTGCACCGAGGCCAAGCCAGATCGGTCGGTACGCCGCGACGAATGGTACGAACACATCGATGATCCGAATCGGCGCGAAGGAGTCGGCGACCGCGGTGATGATGTGAACCGCGAGAAACACCGTCGCGAGCAACGAGATATTGCGATGGAGCGCGGCGACAACGAAGCGTGGCCAGCGCGGCGTCGCGAATCGCACGACCTCGGCGATCCCGAACGCGACGCTCGCGGTCAGCAGGACCAGGCTGACCATCCCGGTACCGCGGGTCAGGTACCACAACACCTTAGAGTTCGACGCCGCGGCTAACACGGGACGTCCATCGAGTCGGGCCAGCCGCCAACCGTCACGACGGTCCCGTCGCGGACGACGAGCCGGGCCGGCAGCCCGCGCCCCGCCAGCCACTCGGGTGCGGCCCCTCCCAGCACCAGCGACGCGGTGCTCGCAATGTTGGCGTCGACGCACGACGCAGCCGCCACGCTCACGGTGCGCCAATGCTCGGCGGCGAGCATTCCCGTTGCCGGGTCGACGACGTGGTGCAGGTTCAGATCGCCGCGCTTCCAGCGGCGAACCGTCGTACCCGACGTCGCGACGCCGCCCGATCGAACGACGACATGTTGACCGGGCGCCGCTCGCTCGCCGAACTTGGGCGAGCGCGCGTGATCGTCGGTCACGAAGACGCGCCATCCGTCAGGTCGCGGCGGACCACCGATCGCGATGTCGCCGCCGAGTCCGACGAGCACGCCGGCTTCGGTTGCGTCACCAACCGCGCGCGCCGCCCGATCGGCGCAGAGGCCTTTCGCGGTCGCGCCGAAATCGAGCTCGACGCCGGCCGGTACGAAGACCGTCGACCGGTGCCGATCGAGGTCGATCCCCTGCCAGCCCGCGACGCGTTCTACCGCGACGCGTAGCGGTGGACCGTTGCGGTCGATCTCGTCGAAGTCGCGGTCGTAACCCAGCACCCGCATGGCCGAACCGACGGTGGGGTCGACGCGACCTTCGGTCAGCCGGGCCGCGCGGATCGCAACCGCGAGCGCCTCGAGGAACAAGCCGGACACGCGCGTCGGCTTTCCAGCATTCGCGTTCACGAGCGCCAACTCGGAATCCGAACGGAAGCGGCTGCATGCGGCATCGATCGCTTCGATCTCCGCAACAAGGATCGCCCGCGCTGTGTGCCCGACGCGATCGTCGGTCACGAGAAGGTTCGCGGTCGTACCGAGCGCGTCGAACGTAATCGGGTCCGACATCGGCTTAGGACGCGCCGGACACCACCACCGGCGGGCTCGTGTACTGGTAGGCAGGCGCCGGCGCGGTGTATGGCACCGTCGCCGGCGGCGACAGCGGCTGAACCGCCGCGCCGCCTTCGGTGCCGATCGTCTGTGGCGTCGTTGCCAACGAACCGACGCTCGGCGGAACGGTCGCGGAACTACGGGTCCCGAATCCGGTTTGGGGCGAAGCGACCCGGGTCGCGGCCGCGGACTGCAGGGTCTTCGTGCGCCCAGGCTGAGCCCACGCCGCGAGCACCGAGAACATCCCGGCCCCGGCGACCGAGCCGACCACGAACACTCGGGTCACGACCGACACCCTTCGGAGCCCGGCGTCGCGGGCGCGTATCGCACGCGCCGGCGAATGACGGGGAGATGTTCGGGCCATACCCGTCAGCGTCGGCCGAACGGGTGAGAGCCGGGTTCGAAGTTTGCAAGAATCGGGCAAGAAACGCCGCGGTGGCGGCTGCGAACGCCGTGATGCGCACAGCGTCCGGATGTACGACCGGTAGCTGAGACCAGCCACTTGGCTGCCCGCGAACGCCGGTCGCACGCGCACGATCTAACATGCGCAGGCGTAGTGCACGGGTGAAGTCGTATGAGCAGAGAACTCTCGTCGCCGCGAACGGGCACGACGTTCGCGCCCGCTTCGTTTCGTCGACTGTGGCCTCGCGGCGACGTGCGCGAGGAGGTGCCCGTCCCCGACGCGAGCCGGTCGCGACGTCGGTGGCCCACGCCCCAACACCGGTGGTCGCGTCGAGCAAGATCCTGGATCGTCCGACTGACTGTCGTTGCGGTGGTTCTGTCGGTGTTGGTGAGCTCGGCTGGTTTCGTCTACGAGCTCACGTTGCCGAACGTCCGTGGTGCTCCGGCCCGAGTGGCCGCGATTGTTCGCACCCACCACGCACAGCTCGGAACCCTTCCGGTACCAGCCAAGCTGGCCGCAGCCGTTGTCGCGGTCGAGGACAAACACTTCTACTCGAACGTGTTCGTCAACGTGTTCGACGGGGCTGCACGGGCCGGGCTCGCGGCGCTTCGCCAAAGTGGGGACCCGGGTGGCAGCACGATCGCCCAGCAACTCGCCAAGCAGCTCTACCCCCATGGCACGGGCCTCAGCGGGACGCTCGACGAGATCGGGCTCGGCGTGAAGCTGTCGTTGACGTTTTCGAAGTCGCAGATCCTCGCCATGTACCTCAACTCGATCTATTACGGCCATGGGTTCTGGGGCGATACGGCGGCCGCGCGCGGCTACTTCGGCACGGATCCTGGCCGCCTGTCCTGGGCGGAGGCCGCCATGCTCGCCGGTCTGCCCCAAGCGCCTTCGGCGTATGACCCGGTCGAACATCTGGCGTTGGCCAAATATCGCCAGCGTCACGTCCTCGACCTGCTCGTCGTGAACCACGATCTCAGCGAGGCGCAGGCCGACGCCGCGTACCAGGCAGCACTTCCGTTGCCCAGCAGCTAACTGCCGGCGAGCGTCGATTGCGATGAAGTCGAGTGTTCGCCGGGTGAAGTATGGGCCGCGTGCGCAAACCATGGAGGCGAACAGGTGGTACGGGCCTGTCGGCCGGTTTGCGGGTCGGGTGTGAGGATCGTGAAGAGGATCCATCAGTGGTTGAGGTCGAGTTCCATCACGCCGACGAGTGCACCCAGTTGACGATCGCGGTCCTCTTCGACGACACGAACTCGGCGCTGATCCGTGTTGTTCGCGGCAAAGTCAAACCAAGCGACCATCTCGACCCGCGAGCAACGCGATGGACAGCGCCTCGTCGCGGGTTCAACCGTCGTCGACGACACCAATCCGGCGCGCCTAATCACCTCGAGTGCTTGCTCACGGGCGTCGCCGATCCCGGCGACCTCGCGGGGCGCGGACCAGCGCGATCGCCGGTGAACGCGGCGGGAAGATCGGCGAACCATCGGTCAAGAGGTGAGGCGCCGACCGATGCGGAACTCGTCCGGTCCGCGCAGGTCCGACTCGGCGTTCACCGGCATTCGATTTCGCGTCGGGAGATCGTCGCGCCCGTGGGCGGTGCTGGCTGCTCGACGGATGTCAGTTCCGAAGCGTGGACTTGGGCTGTCGGTGAACCGGCAGGGTCGGATTCGGCAGCTCGAAGGTTGCGATGGTGCCGCCTCCGGCGCGCTCGGTGATCGCGACGGTGCCGTCGTGAAGGGCTGCGATTTCTCTGACGATTGCGAGTCCGAGGCCAGAGCCGGGCTGCGTCCGAGCGCTGTCCGTTCGGTAAAAACGATCGAAGACGCGCCGGCGTTCCTCGGTGCTGATGCCGGGCCCACGGTCGCAGACCTGGATGCGGGCTCCCGCGACCACAACGTCAATGGCCGTGTCGGACGGACTGAACTTGAGCGCGTTGTCGATCAGATTCGAAATGGCACGATCAATGGTGTTCGTGCGGACCTCGATCTCTGCGGGTTCGCGCTGCTGGAGCGTGATGACGCGACGGCTGCGCCGTTGATAGCGGGCCACGACCCGTTCGGTGAGGTCTCCGAGATCGACCCGTTCGACGGGTTCGTCGACTCGCGTCTCGGTCGCGAGCTCGACGAGCTCGGCGACGAGATCGCTGAGCTCTTTGAGTTCTACGTCGGTTTCTGCGAGCAGCTCCGCGCGGTCCGTCTCGCTGATCGCGCGTGAACGTATCAGGACGTCAATGTTGGTACGGATTGCCGTCAAGGGTGTGCGAAGCTCGTGGCTCGCATCCATGACGAGATGCTGCTGTTGCTCGCGTGACGTGTTCAGTGCGCCGACCATGTCGTGCAACGTGACCAGCATGGTGTTGAAGCTTGTCGCGAGCCTTCCGATCTCATCCCGACGTTCGATGGGGATCCGATTGGCCAGGTCCTGGGTCTGTGCGACATAGGTGGTGGCCTCGGTGAGCTGCTCGATGGGCCGGACGGTCCGACGTGCGATGAGCCAGGCGAGGATTGCGGCGAGCATTGTGCCGGCTAACGCGATCAGCAACAGTCGTACATCGAGCGTCGCGAGGAGGTCGTTGTCGCTTTCGATGCTGCGGCCGATCTGCGCGGCGCCGCCCCGCGGCAACGCGACCGTCAAGATCCGGAACGGCGTGTCCTGGATCGTCGCATCGCGAAACCGTGGCCTGCCACCCGACCTTGCGAGCGTCAGATCACCGCTGTCAACCGGAAACGTCGGCTGGCCCCGGATCGATGAAGTGATCGTGCCGTTCGCGCTCAGAATCTGCGTCAAGGCATCGGGATCGGCAAGCGGCACCCGGTCGTCGGGATCTGGTCCGGCGTTGCCGTCGAAGGTTTCGCTGGGGTCGGCGGGAAGCGCTCCGGATGGCGCCTGGGTGAAACGCGCGGCCCGTTGGATCAGGAACTGATCGGTCGCTGATCGCAATTGACGACTCGCGATGACATGCGCCGCGAACACACAACCGACGACCACGAGCGCGAACGTCACCGAGACGATGAGCAATAGCCGAACCCGAAGGCTCATGACACGCAGCGGCACGACGTCATCGCGCGCACCAACCGTGCGGCCGAGGAGCCGAACGTCGTGTTGCGTCGTCGCACCGCGCGCAACCGGTTTACGCCCTCGGCCCGCACCGTTGCGACCATGGCCAACTCTTAGCTCACCTGGGTAAGACCGAGGTGAGAACCCTTCCGAGACCGTCCCGAACCGGCGCACCGTATCCAAACAGACTGGACGGACCTGTCGGCTCCCGCGTCTTAGGCGATTCTTACAAATTCTTCAATCTGTTCTCGCGCCACGAGTCAATTATCCGGCGTATAACGGTCGTGGCGCGATCTCTGCACCGTGTCGTCGCGGCGCGGGCGCGTTGGAAAGGGCCAGCGGATTGACCATTCGTACCGATGTTCCGACGGCGCGCCACGAAACAGGCTCAGGTGTCGCCGGAAACGCCCGCATCACAGGGACATTCGGCGCTGTGATATTCGTCCTGTTGTTTCTCGAGGGCGTCACGGTGCTTCGCGTTCGAGCACTCATCTCGCTGCACGTGTTCGTGGGGATGCTCCTCGTCCCGTTCGTCATCGTGAAGATCGCGAGCACCGGGTACCGATTCGTTCGGTACTACGGCGGCGACGCGGCCTATGCGGACAAAGGGCCGCCGCCCATGGTCTTGCGCGCGTTCGGACCCATCGTTGTTGTCACCACCATTGCCCTCCTGGCGACGGGCATCGGCGCGCTCCTCACGGACCGGCGCGCCGCATGGCTCGTGGAGGCCCACAAGGCCAGTTTCATCGTCTGGTTCGGGGCGATGACCATCCACGTGTTGGGCCACGCGCTCGAGACCCCGGCACTGGCCGTCGCCGACCTGCGGCGCGACGTGCAGCGTCACGTTCCGGGCGCGCTGACCCGGATCATTCTCCTCGCCGTCACACTCGCGACCGGGATCGCGCTCGGCATCGTTTCGATCGGCTGGGCCCACCATTGGCAAGCCGTGCACATGCACTGAGCGCCCCACGACACACGACACTCGACCGAGCCGCGGGGGGTTGGTCGACGATCGGGTTGCGCCTGCCCGATTCCCGCGACGCTCTCGGATTGGTCAGGCAGCCACAACCTCCTGCGACCGATCGGACGATCCAGCCAGGGTGACCTCACTCCCGGCGCCGCTTGAGCTGCGCTCGAAGACGCTCTCGCCCGCGACCTCAAACGAACGGATCTTTGGACCCGACGGACTGCCGGTGTGGGCGGACCGATGACGTGGTCGACTGCATGCCCGTTGCCCGTCCGCAGGGAACCAGATGGATCGACCGCGGGTCAGACGTAGGTGCGAACTCGGTGCCTGCCCGGCTATGACCGGGATCTGCTCGCTGGACAAATGTGGCGATGGTGTCAACCAGCCGTTCGGCTCGACACTGTGAGAGTTGTGAATGCTGACTGATCAGATGCGACGCGCACGCAGGTCCGGACCGACTGAGAGCGGGTTCGACGCTGCCTTCGACCGACTGTTCGATCGTGAGTTCGTGCGGATCGCCCGAACCGCCTTTTTGGTTGTCGGTGATTGGGAAGCGGCCCGTGACGTCGCCCAGGACGCGTTCGTGGCGGCGTTACGGCACTGGCCGAAGGTGCAGGGGTTGGAGAGTCCGGGAGGTTGGATACGTCGAGTCGCGATCCGTGACGCGGTCCGGGCGCGCCGACGATATGCCCGAGGCCGCGACATTCATCCCGACCCTGGGCCGGTGTCGGTCGAGCCGGCCGTCGGGCTCGACGTGCGACGAGCGCTGCTCACGCTCCCGTCACGACAACGTGCGGTGATCGCGTTGCATTATCTCGACGATCAACCGATCGCTGAAATCGCCGCGCTGCTCGGATGCAGTCCCGGCACCGTCAAGACCCATCTCGCCCGTGGCCGGCAGGCGCTGGCCGCACTGTTGGGAGAGGAACAGGACTGATGAGCTTCGACGACCGACTGCGCGACGAGTTGCGCGAGGCCACCAAATCGCACCCGCTCGACCCACAACGCGTCTTGCGAGACATCCGGTCCGGTGATCTGCGTTCATCGGTCATGTCGTCGAGCGAACCGAACGTTGCCGCGCTCGAAGACGTCGAACGTCCCCGCCGGCGTCACGTTCGTGCGCAACGTCTCGTGGGGGTGGGCGCCGCGGTCGTGCTGATCGTCGGTGGTGTCGCGGTTCCGTTCGCCCTTCGGAACCATCCGCACAACACCGCGCACAAGATCATGCCGCCGCGGACCGACAACACCGCCAAGCCCGCGAAGCCTGTCAACAACCCTCTTGCCCTTCAAGCGGTCGTGTCCGCAGTTACCGAGACCACCAACGCAGGCAGCTTTCGCGTCGAGTACTCACTCGCCGAAACGCCCGGTATGGCACCGACCGCCACCGTCTGCCAACCCGTCACCAGCGCGCGCTTCCCTCGATCCCTCAAGACCATTCCAGACCGAACCTCTGCGACGCGCACCCAAACGTCGGTGACCGAATGCTACGCGCCGGTCAGCAATACCAGCGTGACGACCACCGGAGTCGCGACGGTCAATGTCGGTCCGTTCGCGATGCAAGCCGTGTCCAACGTGAGCAGCTTCGGACCCGTGACCGTGCAGGTCGATGACACGGACGAGTGGGAGACGATTGGTTCAGGTCCACCGTCGGATTCGGGAGTCGGATCACCGCTGTCGACCTTCGCGGGCCTGGTCGAGTCCACGCTCGGGCCACGCGAAGGCGCCGAGGCCATGATGGGACTCGCGAGCCCCACCGGATACCTCTCGATCGCGAAGACTGCCATCACAGGCGCGGCGAAGATCGGGACAGGCGTCATCAACGGAGCGCCCGTCACGGACTATCAAGTCACCATCGACCCGACGTTGCTCGCCGCCGTCCCTGGACATAGCTCCGAAGAGATAGCGACGATCAACGCCGCGCTCGCCGTCCTGCAAGCACAGGGGTTCACCGGCAACACGACCGAGGTCAGCGTCGACGCCAACGGTTTCGTCGTCCACACACACAGCGTGAATCATTTCGCCAACGGCGGGACCGTCGACTCCGACGACACGTTCTCTGCGTTCGGCTGCGCGGGCGGCGTTGAACTTCCCGGCCGCCCCGTCACCGTCCAGACTTCCGCGTGCGCAGACGTCGGCACACCCGCCACGACAGCAACCAAAGCAACCAAAGCAACCAAATGATCCAACCGCGAACGGACCGGTTGTCATCGCCGGTCACCGTCCGTCGCGCGCCAAAACCCCGACCGCAACATAACCAACGCGACCGGGCACCCGGCTGACGCCCGGCTCGGGCGCGCGTCGCCGCGATCGGGCCCGAGTGACCCGACCACGCTGCAGGCCACACATGGTCGTCAGATCAGAACGGCCGGAACGACCGTTCGAACAGGAGCCGTCTCCTCCCGGATGAGCGCACGTGATCGGATTTGAACCCGAAGCCTTTGCCGAGCGCGACCGGAGGTTCGGACGGAGACCTCGCGGTGCACGCAGGAGCGAACACGCGCGGGAGCGAGAGCGGGCGCGGTTCCGGGAGTGATCCGACGGCCTGTCGAGCGCGAGGAGAGATTGGAACGATTCCGACGATGGTGCACGCGCCTCCGCCGACCGGACGAGGCTCCTGACCGGGGCGGCCTCGGCCCGTTTGGTGGAGGCATTGGGCCGCGGATGGGCCGCGGGACGTCGCGAACCAACCAAGAACACGCGGTCAACCACCGGATGCCCGAACCCCGGGTCGACGTCAGATCGTCACCAACTCGGTCTCGGTCCACGCCCTTCGCAGTCTCCGAGGAATCGTCTGAGCGGTGCCGAGGCGGCCACGCGAGGTGGACCGGGCCAATTCGGTACGCGTACACGGGTTGCGAGACGGCAGTCGTCGGATAGGTCCGACCAAGTTGCGCGACTTCCTCTGCCGAGGAGGGGCCGTTCCTTCGAGCCTCGCTTCGCGCTGTTACCTTCGCGAGCGTGAAGCTGACGTGAACTGTCAAAACGTGGTGACGCGCAAGGCAGGGTTACGAAACTACTGCGAGACGACACGGAGCAGCGCGTGCTTCGTCGCCCTCTAGGCTTTCCGCGACGGGCCCGTACGTAGGGAGTTGGGTGCGACGGATATGGCTGGGTTAGCGGTCGGCATTATCGGTGCCGGTGGCGTTGGGGTGGCAACGGCTTCCGCGTTGATCATGCGCGGCCTTGCTGGTCGAGTGACCATCTACAGCCGAGACGGCGGCGCCGCGCACGGCCTCGCCCTTGACTTTATGCACGCCCGACCGTTGTTGGCGCACATCGAAGTACGTGGCCGCGGTCTCGATGAGGTCGAACGCGAGGACATTCTCGTCATCACCGCCGGCCACCACACGACGCCGGGCGAGACCCGCCTCGACATGCTGCACCAGAACGTCGTTGTGATGGACGACATCGCGACGGCGGTAGAGGCGGGCCACTTGCCGCGTCTCGCGCTCGTTGTCACGAATCCCGTCGACGTCATGACCGAGTACCTCACCCGCCGGTGGAACGACCAGCCGGTGGCGGTGATGGGTTCCGGGACCGCGCTCGAAACGCTTCGGCTCACTGACCGCATCGCACGCGACTGCGGCGTGCACCCCCGAAGTGTGCACGCGTGGGTCGTCGGAGAACACGGCGATTCGTGCGTGTTCCTGCTCGACTCTGCGGTCGTCGGGACCCTGCCGCTCTTGGAGTTCGCGGCACAGCGTGGCATCGACCTCACGCCTGCTCGTTTCGCGATCATCGAGCGCGACGTACGGGACGCAGCCTACGAGGTCCGTGACCTGAAGGGCTCCGCCGTGCAGGGCATCGGTCTGACAGTAAGCGGTCTCGTGCACGCACTCGTCCACGAAGTGGGCGCACTCATCCCTGTCTCCGTGCGGATCGATGACCGTACGTGCGCGAGTCTGCCGTGCATCCTCGGGCCCGACGGTCCGAGCGCACCGCTTTGGCCGCACATGATCGACAGTGAACGCGACGCGTGGGAGCGTTCGCTGGAGACGCTCGGCGCTGCGAACGAGTTGCTGCCGATCTGAGACGTCAGCAGGCGTCGAGCTCGAGCCGGGCGGCGATCGCCGCGCCGATCTCGAGCGACGCGGTCGCCGCCGGCGACGGCGCGTTCAGGACGTGCAGCGCGCGCCCCACCGAACGGAACGCGAAGTCGTCGACGAGTTCGCCGTCGGCGCGCACGGCCTGGGCACGAACGCCCGCGGGCGCTGGAGCAAGATCGGCGCGCTCGATCTCCGGCACAAGATGCCGCACCGCCCAGGTGAACCGCCGCAGACTCAGCGAACGGGCCATCTCACTCACTCCGAAACGCCAGTTGCTTCGGGCGAACCGCCGGAATCCGGAGAACGCGACAGTGTCTCGCAGATGCCGGACGTCGACGCGCCGCCACTCGTAGCCCTCGCGCGCAAGCGCAAGCACCGCATTGGGCCCCGCGTGAACGTGACCGTCAACTCCGCGTGTGAGATGGACACCGAGGAATGGAAAACGCGGGTCAGGTACGGGGTACACGAGCGTCCGTACCAGGTGCGAACGCGACGGTGTGAGCTCCCGGTACTCGCCTCGGAATGCGATCACACGCAGGTCGCCCGCGCCGTCGGGCCCGCTCACTGCCCGGGCCACCTCGTCAGCATGCAGCCCCGCGCATGTGACGACCCGTTGCGCCTCGAAGGTGCCACCGGTCGTCTCGACGACAAGCCCCGATGCGGTGTCGGAGCCTGATCGCACTGCACACCCCAGGCGGATCTCGGTACCGGCCTCCTCGATCTCCGCCGCGAGCGAACGGCACACGTTGGCGTAGTCGACGATCCCGGTGTCGAACACGTGCAGCGCGGCAACTCCGGCGACATGCGGTTCGATCTCGCGGAGACGCTCCGATCCGATTGTCTCGACGCGCACGCCGTTCGCGTGACAGCGTCGCTCGAGCTCCGCCAGCCGTCCTCGGTCGGCGTCGTCGGAGGCGACCACGACCTTTCCGCACACCGCATGGTCGATACCGTGCTCTCGGCAGTACTTCACCATTGAGACACGGCCTGCGGAACAAAGCCGTGCTTTTTCCGAACCGGGCGCGTAGTACACACCTGCGTGGATCACGCCCGAGTTCCGGCCGCTTTGATGCGCACCGACCGACGTCTCCTTCTCCACGACGACGACCGATCGCTTGGGGTGACTGCGGGCAATCGCTCGCGCTGTGGCCAACCCGACGATCCCGCCACCGACGACCAGCACATCGACCCGTTCCATCCGACTGCACGCTATTCGGTGAACATCCGGCGCCGTGCAGCCGCGTGGCCGTTGCGTGCCGACGAACAAGATCGCTCGTAGCAGCGAGGCGCTCGAACTCCTCCTCAGACTGCGCATCGTCCTCTTCGAACGACACGCCGCGGCCGTACCGACGAACCGCCGGGACCGAACCCGCCCCGGGTGACGCGCGTCGCGTCACGGGCCCGAGCGTGCGTGTCGGCATCCGGTCCGCTCGCGACGTTGACGATCGGACCAAAGGGCCCTCTTGCAATTTTGATCGAGTCCCTCCGACGCTCGCAGCAGCCGCATATGGCGGCAAGAGCCATGATCGACCCCGTCAACCGCACGTGAACATCGAGGTGGGCTGACGCGAGAACGCACCCTTCGCCCTTCCCGAACCGCGACTGTTGACCGAACCTCTCGCCCTTCCGACACGACCTGCCGGCGTCATGGTCGGGCTGCGAATCCGCACCGGGTCGCGACAGCCGCGACGTGCGAGAGAGCGGCCCGACCTTGTCCGTCGCTCGCGTGTCGAGCACCAGACCCGTGCGGCGCGGGTTGCGACAACGAGGACCACGATCGCGAACAGGCCGAAACGAGCGTCGAGAAGGTCGCCGGAACCGATACCTGGCGTCCGGATGGCCTGCACGAGCCGAAGCCGACGGCGGAACTCGCCGCCAACCAACCTCGCGACCGGAACGCGCCGCCCGAACGCCGTTCGGTGCGTCACCGACCACCCGGGCCGTCCAGACGCCCATCACGTACAACGTCGACGAGGAGCGGCGAGATACACGCGCTGCCGGTCGAGGGCCTGCTGTCGCCCGCGGTCGAGCGTCCCGGCTTCGGACGTCTACTCGTTCGATGCGAGGCTCGGTCCGATCCTCACAGGCCCGACCGACCGACGGCCTCACGCCGGACGCTCCATCCGGAGCCCTGCGAAGAAACGGGCGACTTGTCCGATTTTGACGGGAAGTCACAACGACGTCAGACTGACGAGATGCGACAATCCTGCCGGGCGGCAGTTTCAGGTTTTCGGGATCTCGCGCCCACCATCGAGCGTCAGCGACTGGTTATCGAGGGGACGCGTCAGCACCGGATTTCCGAGCGCGAGATTGTGGAGTATCTGTGCGGGTTGTCGGATGTGTGCGCAATGACCGTCTTGATGGAGCCGGTCACCCACCGGTCGGAGCGCTACGGCTGGGCCGGTTGGATTCACTGGGAGACGTCGGGCGCACACTTTTATGCGTGGGATGAGCCGTTCGTGTTCTTCAGCGTGGACATCTACACCTGTAAGGCCTTCGATCCGGACGACGCGATCGCGTTTACACGCGCGTTCCTCGACGCGGACGAGGTTGTCGCCAAAGAGGCGTGATGGGCCGCCTGGCGCGATAACTCGGTGAGCCCGCGCGCCACGTCGGCCGATCTCGAGCCGACGGGCCAGAACCGCGGCGCTCTCGCGATTCGCCGGAGCGTCCTGCCGCTGTTCGGGATCCCGGAGCCGACGGACAACGGGTCGATGCCTGCGGTCCGGCAATTCACGGAATGCCCGTCAGCGCAAAGCGTCGTTTCTCGCGTCTTGGCGAACCACGGCACGACGCCGTCGACCGTGTGCTCTGGTCGCGGGGCTTGTCCGCTAGGAGGACTCGGTGACCTCGACCCGTTCTGAGGCGCGGAGCTGACGGAGTCGCGCGACGACGCCGGGGATCTGATCGGCGGCTGCCGGCCGTGAGAAGACGTAGCCCTGCGCCGCGTCGACTTTGAGGACGGCGAGGCGCTCAGCCTGTCGGGGCGTCTCGACACCTTCGGCTGTAGTCGAGATCCCGAGTGCGTTCGCCATCGCGACGATCGCCGCGACGAGTGACTCCTCGGCCGTGTCGGGCCGGTCGAGGTCGTCGACGAAGGACTTGTCTATCTTCACTTCATCGACTTGGAACGTCCGAAGGTACGCGAGCGACGAATACCCCGTGCCGAAGTCGTCAATCGATATCCGAAAACCGATATCGCGCAGCGCGCGCAGCTTTTCGCGCGGCCCGGAACTCTGATCCATGAGCATCGACTCCGTCAGCTCGAGCCGAATGTCGCTCGGCGAAACGTGCGCCCGTGCGGCTTTCGAGGTGATCGTGTCTACCAACAATGGATCGCGGAGCTGGCGAGCCGAAACATTGACCGCAACAAAGAGCGCTTCGCCGTGCGGCAGCTCGCGGCGCCACTGTGCCAGCTGCTCGCATGCGGTCTCGAGGACCCATGCACCAATGGGCACGATCAGCCCGGTGTCCTCGGCAATCGGAATGAAGTCGAGCGGCGGCACGGTCCCGAGGTGCGGATGGTTCCAACGAAGGAGAGCTTCGAACCCGACGACATCGTGGGATGCCACACTGACGACCGGCTGATAGTGCAACGCCAGCTCGCCATGTTCGAGCGCTCGGTGAAGGTCGCCCTCGAGCCTGGCTCGCGTCGTGGCACGGTCGCGCATTTCGGCGTCGAAAATCGCAACTGCGTCGCGGCCCGCAGCTTTCGCCTGATACATCGCGGTGTCCGCGTCGCGCAAGATCGACTCAGCGTCGGCCGGCGAGTCGGGTCCGGCAACTGCAACTCCAAGACTTGCGGACGCGAACAGTTCGGCGTCACGCATCTGAAATGGCGTGTCGAAACAGGCGCGTAGGCGTTCGGCGGTGTCTCGCGCGTGTTCAAGAGAAGTGACGTCTTGCATGATCACGACGAACTCGTCGCCTCCTACCCTGCCGACAAGGCTGCTCGTCGGCGCAGCCGACCGAAGTCGCTGAGCGACGCCGACAAGGAGTTCATCGCCGAGGCTGTGCCCGAGGCTGTCGTTGACCAGTTTGAATCGATCAACGTCAAGGAAAAGCAGCGCGAGCAACGTATCGGTTCCCTCTCGATGCGCGAGTGCCTGCGCGAGTCGTTCAAACACGAGAAGCCGGTTCGGGAGTCCAGTCAGCGCATCGTGGGTCGCCTGGTCGGTCAAGCGTTCCTCCGATCGTGCATGCGCTCGAAGCGACCGAAACACGCGCAGGATCGCGGCAGCAGTCAGCGCCGCGGTGATCGCGATGAGCCCGATGCGATCACTGGGCAGCATGCTGTTCTTCGAAAGAATGACGATGGCAGGCAATCCCAAGGCGACGGACACGAGTAGCAGGCGCATGCGCGTCGGTGTGTGCTCGGTGCGCGGCACTGGTTCGCACAGCTCGCGCATCGACGGATGTAACACGCACGCGCCGTAGGCCAGGTATGCCACCGCGTAGGGAAGGTCGATGACACGCGGTGGCAGCGACGCCACGCGCGCATCGATGAAGGTGTACACAAGGTCGCCGAGCAACATCGATGACATCGCCAGCAGCAGCAGGCGTTGCGCGAGCGGACGCTGCCGTCCGCCGACGAACATGATCTGCATTGCGACCGCAACGAAGAACACTGACATGGCCGGATAGACCGCGAGGACGACCCGCACTCGCAGCGGTGCGTGATGATGTTCCAGGGCTGGGGCGATGAGATACGCCCAGACGAACGCGAGAGATGCCAAAGCGGCCAACAACGCGTCGAGCAGGGAGTCAAGATCGGCGCCACCGCCGCGGCGGGCCCGAGCGAATCCCAACAACGCGATCGCGACCAGCACGTAGCCGGGGATCGTGAGCGCGTCCGGGATGACCGACCGGGTCGAGGACAAGTTCCCCAGCGTGTGCAGACTGTCTCGTGCGGCACCTCCGGCGACGAACAACACGAACCCGCACAGGATCAACACGAACGGCCACCGACGGTGAGGTCGATGGACCCGAAGACCTATCAGGGTCGCGACCATTGCCGACAAGGTGAACAACACGAACGTCGACTCGCCGAGCGATCCGAGAACCCCGGTCACATACGCGACCATCCAGAGCGCGCCACAACCCGCGTAGACACACGCGGGCACGAGGCCAAAACGCGGTTGCGGGAGTCGGCCTGTAGCCATTCATCGACTCATTCGGACGAAGCCGGACCGCGATTGAGGAAGACTTGCCAGAAGCCTCCCCGACGACCGTGCTGCGTGACTTTGGGCACCGAATTCTCGGTTCTCGGGCCTCTTCGGTTCAGTTCACGCCCAGCCGACCGAGATGGCGAGGAACACGCCGGACGAGCCCACCACCGTTTGCTGTGAGGCGCTCTCGCCGGTCGCGACGTCGGATTCACGTCTGGCCCTGGGACGGCGAGCGTGAAGGGCATCACCGGCCACCAAACAGGTCATGGCACGTTTCGACCAAACAGGTCATGGCACGTTTCGATCGCCGGCAGGTGATCTCGATCGTCGTCGCAGTCATCGACGACGTCGTCGGTCCCCTCGTCGGTACGCACAGGAAGGGCCCGGTCGTACCGGTGTCCCGGTCGGACCCGACCGACAACGCGGCACGGGTTCGTTCGACCGACGCCGGCCACCATTGGATCGGTCCGCACGACCGCGGCTGCGAACGTCCGCCGCGCGGAACGTCGGGAATCAACCGATGCGCGCATCACGGGCCGGTCGGCTTCCTCGCCGGCGTCGCAGCGCACGGCACCGCGCCGAGGCCGCTCGAGACGAGCGACGCGTGCAGCCAGCCGGTCTGGGGATGGCTCCGGGCTGGCCCGACGCACCCCAGGACGTCGGCAGGGTCCTTGAGCGCAGGAAGCTTGGGCGGCATGAGAAAGGCCGGCGGGCCGCTGAGATCGAGGCAGTCGAGCAGTTCTTCGACTGCACCACGCGGTGGGTGAGTCCCCCAACTTGTATGTGTGCTCGACCAAGCTGACCAGCGACGGGTTCGTGCCGTCCTGACGAGCGGCCACGACATCCCGGTTGCCAGCGCGCCGACGAGTCGGGAAACCGGAGGTCGAAGAGTTCGTCGACGCGCGATCCCCTGAACGACGTCGGACCAACCAGCCAAACCCCAGACTTGATGGGCTCGACCCCCTTACGCTTATTCTCCACCCGTGCAAGCCCGAGCCCGAGACGCATCGTTGTGAGCGAACACACCCTGCGTGGCGCTGCCGCGATCGTCGGCGTCGCGGACCGCACCTCACCCACGGGAGTGGTCGACCTCCACGGCCGGGTTCTCGAAGCCACGATGGTCCGTGAGGCGCTCGCCGACGCCGGGCTCGGCGTCGAAGATGTCGACGGCATCTGCTACGGCGGCGCGGCGCCCGGAATCGCCGAATATCTCGGCATCCATCCGAAGTTCGTCGACGGCACCATGACAGGAGGGTCGAGCTACGAAATCCACGTCGAGCACGCGGCAGCCGCGATCGCCACGGGGCTGTGCGAAGTGGTGGTCGGCGTCTACGCCGCGACACCTCGCGGGGATCGGGCCCGCAAGAGTGGCGGCGGTCGTGGCAGCCCACCACCCGGACCGAACCCGATGCTCGAGTGGGAGATGCCGTACGGGTTGCGGATGCCGATGGGCGCGTACGCCCTCGCCGCGAGCCGCCACATGGCCGTCTACGGCACGACATCCGAGCAACTCGCGCAGATCGCAGTCGACACGCGACGCTGGGCGGCGCTGAACCCGCGCGCGCGGTACCGCGAGGCCATCACGATCGGCGACGTGCTCGCGTCGCCCATGCAGGCGTCGCCCCTCCATCTGCTCGACTGTTGCCTCGTGACCGACGGTGCCGGCGCGTTCGTGATGACATCGTCGCCACGCGCCGTTGATCTCGCGAAAGCCCCGGTGTACGTGCTCGGCGCGGCGACATGTACCGATCATTCGATGATCACGACGATGCCCGACCTCACGGTGACCGCCGGGGCGGTCTCGGGACCCGCCGCGTTCAAAGACGCGGGGATCACAACCGATGACGTCGACGTGCTCATGGGCTACGACTCGTTCACGATCACCGCACTGTTACACCTCGAAGATCTCGGTTTCTGCGCCAAAGGCGAAGGCGGCGCGTTCGTCGAGGACGGCAAGCTCGGACCTGGCGGTGCGCTGCCGACGAACACGAACGGCGGCGGCCTGTCGTACACGCATCCTGGACAGTACGGCATGTTTCTGCTGGTCGAGGCCGTCCGCCAACTACGCGGCGAGTGCGGTCCTCGCCAAGTCCCCGACCCGCAGATCGCAGTCGCGCACGGATCGGGTGGCGTGCTGTCGACCATGGGAACGATCGTGCTCGGCACGGGAGCGGCACTATGAGCATCCTCGTCGAACCACCGCCTTCGGACGAGGTTGCACCGTTCTGGGAGGCGACGCGACGGTCCGAACTCGTGCTGCCGTGGTGCCGTCGGTGTGAACAGCCGTTCTGGTATCCGCGCGCCGTCTGTCCGCGCTGCCTGAGCGACGACATCGACTGGCGACATGCAAGCGCTGACGGTGTCGTCTACGCGGCAAGTGTTCAACATCTCCCCGGCCCGGGACGCGACGCCGCGGACGGGCCGTACGTTGTCGCGCTCGTCGACCTCACCGCCGGAGTTCGCGTGATGGGCAACGTGTCGCGGTGCGCACCCGACGAGGTCCATGTCGGCATGCCCGTCGTTGGCATATGGCACCCGCTCTCGGACGGAAGGCAGCTGCTGCAGTTCGCACCGAAGGAGTAGGGCCGCTAGCGAAGGGGGAACCTCATGCCGATGGAGATCGAGCTCGGTCCGGATGCCGCCCGGTTCCGCGCCGAGGTGCGCGACTGGTTGCGGCACAACCGCCCCGACGATCCGGACGGCGTCCGTTCGCAGCTGATCGGCGGCGGGCCCGAACACGACGCTTGGGCGGCGCGTCTGCACGAGGCCGGCTTCCTGTGCGTCGGTTGGCCGAAGGACTACGGCGGTCGCGGACTCAGCGGGATCGAAGTGGCCGTGATGAACGACGAGTTCGGCCGGGCCGACATCCCTCGAGTGACGCGGGGCATGGGCGAGTGGCTCGTGGGACCGTCGATCATCGTGCATGGCACCGAGGAACAGAAGGCGTACTTCCTGCCGCGCATTGTCGACGGATCAGATCGCTATTGCCAGGGGTTCTCCGAGCCTGACGCTGGATCCGATCTGGCCGGATTGAAAACGCGGGGCGTCGTTGACGGCGACGAGATCGTCGTCACCGGACAGAA
>Ga0182024_10007042_pt1 | contig 24403 bp, 19 predicted proteins | sample P32metaG_FD_120480 | JGI IMG/M metagenome (GOLD analysis project Ga0182024, IMG submission 120480) | Permafrost microbial communities from Stordalen Mire, Sweden - P3-2 metaG (Illumina Assembly) | ecosystem: Environmental > Terrestrial > Soil > Wetlands > Permafrost | place: Sweden: Stordalen...
AGACAGAACGATTAACCCCGACCTTGAACGCTGGTATGCCACACGAGCTAACAGCCACAAGGTCGAAGTCCCAGGCGCCAGCCACGCGGTCTACGCCTCCAGGCCGAAAGAGGTCGCAGCTCTCATTGAAGAAGCTGCCTCGCACGCCCGGTAGTAGAACTTGCAGCGGTAGGTTATCACGTCACTTTCACACGCTTCCGACTGCGGCTAGCCGACCATCCTGGAGTTGATAGGAATCTCGGCCTGGACTGTGGCGTGAGCTTTGGGAACGCGAGGCAGCGGCGCTGCATCGGGGACGAAGGACTCCGGCCTTGACCTAAGGAGGTAGTGATGCCGTCGAAACCGTCTCCAACACCTCACGTGGAAACCCTGCTGACCGGTCTGGCGATGGGTGAGTCACCCCGTTGGGATTCGAACTCTTCAGACTGAGTTCTAAGTTAACAGATTCGCATCTAACGGAAACATCCAGGGAGGCGTACGGTTCGCTGGGGAATGGCATGACCATCGATCGTTCAGGTCGATGCCAACGAAAACAGAAAGGAAAATATGATAGACCACGTTATTCTCACAGTCAGTGACTTCAAGCGTTCAGTCGCTTTCTATGCCAAGGCTCTGAAGCCACTTGGGATCACAACCTTTATAGACTACGAAGGCAAAGACGGACACGCAGACTTGAAAGGTTTTGGTGATGGCAAAAGACATTTTTTCTGGCTCAAAGAAGGGAAGCCCGATCCTCAGGCCGTTCACGTCGGATTTGTAGCGAAAGACCATTCCGAAGTAGATGCATTCTACAAGGCCGCTTTAGCAGCTGGAGGAAAGAGTAAGAAATCACCTCAAGTTCGTCTCGAATACTATCCTGGCTATTATGCGACCTGGGTGCTTGATCCTGACGGCCACGATATTGAGGTCGTCAATAAAAGCTAGCCGCCGACAGAATATTGTTCACCAAGGTGGGGAAACTTCGTGCTGGCTCAACACCTCTAGATCTCGTTCTTTTTCCCGCCCTATACAGAACATTTGAACTTATATGCTTGGCGTAATCCTAGCTGAAGACGATGCAACTACGTCAAGAGAGGAATGTCCATGCCCGCGAAGCGACGCATGGCTGCGAAAAAGGCAGCTCGAACACGGAAATTAAGGCTTAAACACGGCCGCATCTAGCTTTTTCTTTATCGTTCAACGACTCTTATTTGAAGACTGGATGCTGCACCTGTGCCGCCTCAGTGACCGCACGAAGTCAGTGGGCCACGAAACGCTGACGTTGTTACGGCTCGAATCTGCGATTCAAGATCCTCGGAGCCGATGCTTTTCAAGCGCTTTGACCAGTTGCCGAACAACGGGAATCGGCGCCTTCGATCGGCGCGTTTCCTGTTCCGGTTCGGTGCGGTTCCACCGCGAGCGGTTGAAACGCGGCCGGTCCGCACGCCCAAATCCCCGAGGAACCGGAAATTGAAATGGATCTTACCGGGCCGAAATATGGCTTCTCCGCCCACTTTAAATCGTCCTTGCGTCCGAATTGAATCTGCTGCACCCGGCTACAGAGATTCACTCGCGTATACCTTCGCGGTGCAGATCCTGGCCCCTCCACGGCAAGAACACGTCAGGGAATACTGCGCACCTGAGGAACGAGAGTTCGGATGGCTGGCAGGAGCGAGTCACTGAGCGGTGGAGGCGGATTAGATTTGCTTCGGTTTGAACAAGCCGATGGTATTGCCTTCGGGGTCAGCGAACCAGGCGAATGTGCCGGTCGGGATGTCGATCGGAGGCACGAGTGTCTTGGCTCCAAGAGTCGCGGCCCTGTTCAGGTATTCCTGCACGTCGTCCACCTGTACATAGAAAATTGTGTAGTGGCTTGGTTCGTGGCCGAGAGCGGTAATATGCCCACCGATCCCGCCCGTAGAAATCATCGTCGCCGGACCGGCTGCCTGCATCTGCCAGTCGAAAAGTTTGCTGAAGAAAGCTTGCGTCTGGGGAACGTCGCGGCACCCGATTTCGAAATGAACTATGGGATTAGGCATTTGATTGTCCTCGGCCAAAAGAATATTACTGCGGGCCGGGCGTCAAGGAAACGCCAATGAAAACAAAAAAAAGAGGCGCGAGCGTGCAGCGCATTTACTGACGGAGGACCGTCTAAGTGACTGTAAAAGCAGCAAGTTATGCGGCGTCCACGTCACAACGTGGTTCGGCAACAACGTTTCTTTAACGCGCCGAGAAAACGCTCCTGCCGTCCGAGAAGCTCGTCTGGCTTTTCGGATGCGAAAAACATGGCATGCAAATTTTGACGGCCATCCGAATCGTCTGGCTGCAGTTGATCTTTCTTTGAGAACAGAGAGAACACATCTTGCAGCTCAGCCAATTCCCGCAGAGTCGGATCATCGATGCGCAGGTTGGCGGTCTCGTCTCGTAAGCCCATTTCAGCCCTCGCCGCCGGAAACCGGAACCCGTTGCAGGTCCGGTCCATAGCTGTGCTTTTCGGAACGTCTTTGGGGACAGGTTTTGACGCGGGGACAGAATGAATTACAGTTTTCGAAGCCATGTCGGCCTCCATCTAGGTTGATTTGGTTAGGGGTGTGTCGGTGCTTCTAACACCGGAGCGTCTCACCTTACACTTTCTTTTTTGTACCGGGTCTTGTGCCCGTTGTAACCGTTCGACACTCCTCAATCAAAAACAGCAAACACTCTTAGCCTTCCAAAAGGTTAGCTTATCTCGGACTTGCGGAACTTCCGACGGGGCTCCCGGCGCAAAGGCAAAGCAACGGCCAGAAATGGGCGGCACGGTTCGGACCGGTCCGGACACACAGGTGAGAGAACGTACTGGCCACATAGGTAGCACTTTTGGGCCGAACGGATTTTGAAGCGGTTCTAACATGCGCGTATTCAGGTCGAAGTATCCCAAATCATAATCCTTGGAGCCAACCAGCCAGATATCGTCGTGAACCTCCCCGATGCCCACTGACTGTTCCACCCGCGACAAATGGCTCGCCTTGAGCTAACTTTTTCGATACTTCTGTAACCATTGTCGGGAAGTGTAATTCCATATTGTCTTCACCTGTCCGTCCGGACAACTTACCGCGCGCGGTCCCGCAACTTAGACTGTGGTTCGTGGGGATCCTACGTGGATCGCGGTGCGAAATGCCTGGGCTTGACTATATATCCTGTGTTTTGACGGTTCTTTCGACGGTACTGGTCGGAAAAAAACTTTGGCAAGGCTGGGTAGTTGCCGGGGTCAACAGCGTCGTCATCTGCGTGATCGGGATGCGGACCGCGCAATTCGGCTTCGTGCCCGCCAATCTGTTTTGCATGGGGTTGTACGCAAATAATCTGTGGTCCTGGCGAGGCAAGAATCCATGAAAACGACCGCGAGCCGCCGCGTTGCCGCCATCGCACTGGTTTCCGCGATAGCCGTTGGCGGCCCGCGAGCCCGCGCTCAAGCGAATTCCCCGGCAGAGATGAAACGCCAGGTCAAGCACATGGTTACCCCGCAGTTTCCCGACTTGGCAAAAAAGCTCAATCTGACCGGCACAGTAAGGATCGAGGTAACCATCGGCCAGGACGGCGTCGTGAAGCACTCGCGCATTTTGGGCGGACATCCGGTGCTCGCGGCCGAAGCCGAACGCGCCGCGGAGAAGAGCACTTTCGAGCCCGGCCCCAAAGAAACCACCGAAGTAATCGAGTTCAAGTTTTGACCCGCTTGCAGCGCACACCCCGAAAACTATGGCGCGGGGCGGAGTCCGCAGAGCCCTGCGGCCTTTACCCCATTGCGAGTTCGCATTCCAACCCTGAAAAAGCAGGGAAGAAACGTCAAAAAATGACAACCACCACCCGGAGAGACCCCCTGTAAGGTGAGGGCCAGCGCCGCCGCTGACGCTTTCCGCTAGTAACGCCGACCCGCCGCGTAAGAACAGAGGCGTTATCTTTTTTCTGCTGCCACTCTAGCCGCGACCCCGCTACTGCGGCGCCGGTCCGCGAACCACTTGTGCAAACGAGTCCGGCCGGATCCATTTCGCGAACGCCGCGCGTACTTCGGCCGCGGTCATCGCGGCATAGCGGCTGGACGCCCGATTCAATTCGTCGAGCGGCAGGTCCATTTCCGCAAATCCAAGCAGGCTCCCCGCTAAATCATCTTCGCTGGCGGCTCGCAACGACAGCTGTCGCAGCAGTAATGCCTTGGCTTGCTGCAACTCCGTGGGGCTGACCTCCTCTTTCTGCATGGCCAGCAGATCGCGTTGCACCAATTGCCGAGCCTTGGAAACGTTCGCCGGGTCGCAGCCGTAGGTTACCGTGTAATCCGCTCGCGTTTTTCTAGCGTCCAATTTTACGTCCACGTTGTACACGTAGCCGTTGACCTGGCGCAGATCGTGATACAAACGCGTCGCGTAAAAACCGCCTCCCAGCACATGATTTCCCATCTGCAAGGCGTAGTAGTCGGGGTCAAATCGCGTGATGCCTACGATCTCCGCCAGATGCACGGTGTCTTGCAGCTGGCTGGGATCGGGCACAGTGACGACCGATGCTGCGTTCAAAGGTACCTTGGGCAGCGTCACCTCTGGTTTCTCGCCAGCGCTCTTCCAACCGCCAAACCATTTCGTAATCACGCCATTCGCTTCGTCGGAAGTGACATCGCCAATCACCACAATCGTGGTCAGGTCCGGCCGCGCGGCCTTTGCGTAATATTGTTTGACGTCGTCCAGCGCAAGTGTCGAAATCGTCTTCGGTGTCGCTTCCCGCAACGAAGGGTCTTTGGGTGGTAGCAAGCCCGCAAGGATGGCCCGGTCCGTTCTGTAGCCGGGACTCTTCAAATTCCCAGCGGCGAACTGTGCAATCTGCGGCTTGATGTTTTCCAGAGCCTCTCCGGGAAGCGCAGGATTCAACTCGTTGTCCGCCAGTAGTTGCACCCCTCGCGAAAAATCCTGCTTCAACACCTTTAAGGAAAAGCTCAGCCCCGGCGTTTCGCTGGCAGCAATGTCGTCCAGCGCCTTCTGAAACGCCAGCCGGTCGACAGTGGTGGTGCCGTAAGTGAACAGCTCGTCCAGCACATCGCCTACCCCCTCTTTGCCCGGCGCGGCTTGCAGGTCTTCGTTGTGCAGAATGGTGCCTAGTACGGTGACGGTCGGACTGGTCTTGTCGGTTTTGACGATCAGTCGCAACCCGTTTGGCAGCTTACTGTCGGTCCACGTCGGTGCAATCGAGAAAGTCTTCAGCGCGAGCAGGTGCGATTGCGCCCAATCCGGCAGTGCCACTGGTTTGGTCGGAGCGGAAGTGAGTTGCTCGCTGCCCCCGAATCCTTTTTCGGAGACGGCTTCGCCGGAAGGCACGGGTTTGAGAAGCGCAGTGATCGCGCTCTGCTCGATCAGATATTGTTTCGCGACGCGGTTCACGTCTTCCAAGGTGACTTTCTTGGTAGCTTCGACGATTTCGTCGGGAGAGTTGCGCCCTTCGGCGGCCAGCGCTTGCGACCAGCTCTCGGCCAATCCTGGGATCGAGTTGCGCGCAAACTCCGCCTGGGCCACTTCACCGCGCTTCGCAGCATCCACGAGGTCCGCAGGAACGCCTTTGGCTGCGTAGTCGTCGAGGATCCTGCGCATCTCCTGCGTCACCCCGCCAGCGTCAGCTTCCGCAGGCAACGCCAAAACGCCGAAGGCTACGCTGGCCTCCGGAAAGGTTTCTCCGATGCCGAATTCCGCCGCGAGCGCTTTCCCTTGCGGCACCAGCGCGTACAAGTTTCCTCGCTGACTGGCCAGCACATCGCTCAGGATCCGCGCCGCTGCATAATCCGGGCTTTTCGTTCCAGGCATACGGTAGGAAATGAAGGACAGGGCATAAGGAAGATTGCTGTCCAGCGTGAAGGATTCCGACTTCACCGGCTGTAGCTTAACCTCCGGCCGCGCCGGCAGATTGCGGCGTTCGATCTTGCCGTAAAGCTCTTTCACTTTCGCCAGCGCTGCCGCCGGATCGACATCGCCGGAAATCACCAGGATGGCGTTGTTCGGCGCATACCAATCCTTGTAAAACTTCTTCAGCATTTCGCCGGTCGTCGCGTCGAATGACGGCTTGGTTCCCAACGCATCGTGGCTGTAGGCGGTCCCCGCGAACATGTCCTCATTGAGCCGGGTAAGAAATTTGTAAGTCGGGTTGGAAAGGTCGCGTGCCACTTCCTGTTCGATGGCACCTTTTTCTTTATCCCACTCGGCCTGCGCGTCGTCCACATCCTGCATACAGTCGGCGTCCAGACGCAACGCCAGCTCCACGTCGGCGGCTGGAATCGTTGTGAAGTATTGCGTGATGTTTTGTTGCGTGTCCGCATTGCTCAGACCGCCAAGCTGCGCGTAGATGGCGGCAATTTGGTCGGCGGTAATATCGTGGCAGCCGCGGAACGCCATGTGTTCCTGGGCGTGAGCAGTGCCGGGGAATCCTGGCGGTGTCTCGTCGCCGCCCACTAGGTAGTTCTGCATCACGGTGACTACCGGGGCTAGGGCGTCGCGGATGATTACTACCCGCATGCCATTGTCGAGCGTTGCGCGCGTTACGTTCGCGTCCGTTCGAGCGGCATCTTGCGCGAATAGAGCGCAACTGCATAGCAACACCATGGACATCACTTTAAGCATCGACCGCGGCATCAATCCTCCAGAGAGCATCGGTACTGTCTTCCACCATATCTCTAACCTTCGATGCTCCTTGAACCGCTGGCGTGGTGTCAAATCGCGGATCTCGATGACTAGAAACCGTCCGGAAGGAATCTGCTCCGAAACCTTCATCGCGGGATCAATGCAGAATTGCTGAAAAGGTACCGACGGCGATTCTTGCTGACACGGATTCGATTTCGGTGGCTAGAGAACGGTCTTCGATGACTTTGGCGGAAACTTCGCGGACCGCGGCGATCGCTTTTTTTGATAGCGTGCCGGTTTGTAGGGGTGCTAGGAGGTCGATTCCTTGGGACGCGCTTAGGAGTTCGATCGCTAGGATGTGGCGCAAATTTAGGAGCATGCGTTCTAGGCGGCGGGCTCCGCTCATGCCCATGGAGACGTAGTCTTCCTGGTTGCCTGAGGTGGAGATGGAGTCTACCGAGTGGGGGCTGGCTAGGGTCTTGTTTTCGCTGGTTAGGGCGGCAGCGGTTACCTGGGCGATCATGAAGCCGGAGTTCAGACCCGGCTCTGGGGTCAGAAAGGCTGGGAGCAGGCTGGTTAGGGGATTGGTCATTTGCTCGATGCGGCGTTCGGAGATGCCTCCCAGTGTGGCCAGGGCGATGGCTACCTGATCGGCGGCCATGGCTAATGGTTGGCCATGGAAGTTTCCGCCGCTGATGATGTCCCCCGCACCGGCGCCCGATCCGTCGCTGGCGAAGACCAGCGGATTGTCGGTGGCGCTGTTTAATTCTACGGCGGCCATTTCGCGGGCTTGGGCTAGCGAATCGCGGACGGCGCCGTGGACTTGCGGGGTGCAGCGCAGGCTGTAGGCGTCTTGCACTCGGGGATCTTTCTCCGGTGGGCGATGGGATTCGCGGATCTGGCTGCCTTCATTCAGGTGGGCTAGGTTTCGGGCCGTGGTTGCTGCTCCGGCATACGCACGTGCGTGCATAATGCGGGCGTCGAACGCGCCGGGGCTTCCGCGTAGCGCGTCGAGCGACAGGGCCGCGGCTACGTCAGCGGTGTCTGCGGCTACGTCCGCTTCGTACAGCGCCAAGCTCAATAGCGCCAGCATTCCTTGCGTGCCGTTGAGTAGCGACAAGCCTTCTTTTGCTTCCAGCGCTACTGGCGTGATTCCGGCGCGGCGCATGGCGTCGCTGCCGGTCAGAATTTGGCCCTGAAAGGAAGCGCGGCCTTCTCCAATCACTACTTGGGAGAGATGGGCCAACGGCGCTAAATCGCCGGAGGCGCCGACCGAGCCTTGCGAGGGAATGACCGGATGCAATTTTGCATTCAGCATCGCGCACAACGTTTCGACCGTTTGCGGGCGGATGCCGCTCAGTCCTTTCGCGAGGGCGTTGGCGCGGAGCAGCATCATCGCTCGGGTTTCTGGCTCGCTGAGCGGCGCGCCTACTCCGCATGCGTGGGAACGCACAAGGTTCACTTGCAGCTGGCGAACTTGCTCTGCCGAGATGCGTACGGAGGCTAATTTGCCGAAGCCGGTGTTGATGCCGTAGGCGGTTTCGCCGGACGCAACTACGCGCTCGACCACCGCGCGGGAGGCTTTCATGCGCTCGATGGCGTCGGTGGGCAGCGAAACTTTTTCGCCGCGGAGGGCAACATCGTAGAGCTGGGTGAAGGTTAGATCGTTGCCGGTGAGTTCGATGGGACGAGCACTGCTTGAGCTTGGGGCCATCCTTATACTTCGCTCCCGTCAGGATTCGGAATATTCAAGTGCACGAGCACGTCGCGGTATTTAGGAGGTAGCGCTTTCGGACGGCCATTGCTGCCACAGATTACGTGGGTGGTGAAGCCCGTGGCCAACAGAACCGCTGACGAGCGCGCGCCGTTCTTACTTTCAACTTTAAATTGTTGACTGTGAACCTGTTCGCGCCCGTCACGAAATATTTCGTAATTAAATCTTACGATGCGGGTGCGCCATTCGGCGATGCGGGTGCGAACGCGGAGAACTTGGTCGTAGCGGGCGGGCTTTTCGTAATGGCAGTGGGCTTCGGCTACTACGATGTGGCAGTCGTCTTCGGTTTCCATGGTCCTGTACTCAAAGCCCATGGCGCGCATGAGTTCGACGCGGCCCACCTCGAACCAGATCAGGTAGTTGGCGTGGTAGACGACGCCCATCTGATCGGTTTCCGCGTAACGCACCCGTACTGTGGTGTCGTGATATTCGAGGGTTCGCATGGGTTTGGTTTAGTCGGGCTTAGTTTGCCAGACTGGCTTGCGCTTCTCCAGGAAGGAGGCTACCCCTTCTTGGAAATCGGGGGTGCAGCGGATGCGGGCGTTTTCGAGGATGGCGCGCTCCAGGTCGTGGTCGAGTCCGGGGGCGGCAGCCGAGGTCAGCAGGTGCTTGGCGCGCGTCAGGCTGATCGGGCTGGCTGCGATTAAATCAGCGGCGAGCTCCTGGGCGCGATCAAGCAATCGATCCGCGGGGACGACTTCAGTTACCAGGCCGAATTCTTTGGCCTCTTGCGCATCGATTATGCGGCCGGTCAGCAGAAGATCGCGGCAGCGTTTTTCGCCGATCTGGCGCGCCAGGAAAACGGAGACGATGGCCGGAAGGAAACCGATCTTGACTTCAGTGTAGCCGAATTTCGCTTCTGGAGCTGCTAGCGTGAAATCACAGAGGGTCGCGACCCCGCAGCCTCCGGCGTAGGCGGCCCCGTTGACAGCGGCAATCATCGGCCTGGGAAAACTCCAAATGCGGCGAAGAATTTTGGCGATGCGGCGGGAGTCTTCCTGGTTCTCGGTGGGAGACTGCTTGGCGATTGCGGCTAGCATTCCTAAATCCATGCCGGCGCAAAATGCTTTGCCAGCACCGGTGAGAATCACCACGCGAGTGGCGTGGTTCTTCTCGATGGCGTCGAGCGCGCTCTGCAAGTCGGCGATCATGGTGGCGGTGATGGCGTTGCGTTTGTCAGGCCGGTTGAGCGTGATGGTGGCAATGGCGTCGCGGCATTCGAGAAGAAGTGTGGAGTACATGGTAGAAACACCTCCTCAGTTCAAAAGTGGTGCGTGGGCGTACTTGGCCCGAATTTCGTTGGTCATGGCCAGGATCTTGGTCAGGCGTTCGGGCTCGATTCCGGGATCTGCGCCGGCTTTTTTCAGCGCCGCCAAAACCTGTTCCGTTGCGATGTTGCCGACGAGATCGTCTCCGGCAAACGGACAGCCGCCGAGGCCGGTAAGAGCGCTGTCGAAGCGGCGGCAACCCGCTTCGTACGCGGCCATGATTTTTTCTTCGGCACTTTCCGGGCGGCTGTGAAGGTGAACCCCAAGTTCAATTCCCGCAACGTGATCTTTCACTTCGCGGTACAGATCGCCGACGAGTTGGGGCCTCGCGGTGCCGACCGTGTCCGCCAGCGAGACGGTGCGTACGCGAATATCCTTGAGCCATTCCAGAGTGTCGGCCACGATTTCCGCCCCCCAAGGCTCATCATACGGGTTCCCGAAGGCCATGGAGATGTAAATTACAAGGTCGCGGTTTGCGGCGGCCGTATCTTTTCTTAATTTCTCGACCAGTTTCCGGGATTCGTCGCGACTCATGTTAGCGTTCGCACGCCGAAAGTAGGCCGAAATGGAGTAAGGATAACCGATGGTGGTCACACCCGGCGTCGCCAGCGCGCGTTCAAGACCCTTTTCGTTCACGACGATGCCAATGATCTCCGGCGATTCGTTGCTATCGGAAAGGGAAGCGCTGAGCTTCGCCATAACACCTTCGCTGTCGGTCATCTGTTTGACGTGCTTCGGTGAAACGAAACTGACCGCGTCGATGTGTTTGAAGCCGAGGAGGATAAGTTCGCGTAGGTACTCCGCTTTGAGTTCGGTCGGAATGAACTCCGGGAGCCCTTGCCAGGCGTCCCGCGGGCATTCGACTAATTTTACGTTTTCCAATTAAATCGCCTTATCTTTTCCGCGGTTGTCGAAAATCAGTGAGACCAGCGCAACAGGGAAAAGGAGAAATCCGACAATGCTGATCGGGAGAGCGTGAGACAGTCACGGGAACGTGTTCATCTGAAACTCGGCCATCTGCCCAGGTTCAAGGTGCTTGGTCTGCGCTTCATGCAGTACGACGAATGATGCAGCCCATATCACGAGAAGCGAAATAGGTCCGAGAGCGGCGTCTGCCGACAAGAGTTTTGAGCGCGTGCTGATATTCATTTTACGTTTGCAAGACGCCGGTTTTGAATTCGCGGATTTCGGGATTTAGCGCGGCGGCTTCTAGGGCGGTGATGAGCGCGTCGCGGGTGTGGGCTGGATCGATTATGGCGTCGACCCAGAGTCGGGCGGCGGCGTAGCGGGGGTCGGTTTGGTGTTCGTAGGTGGCGCGGACGGTATCGTAGAGTTCTTTTTTGGCCTTCTCGTCTACTTTTTGGCCTTCGCGTTCTAGTTGCTTTAGCTTGATTTCTACCAGCGTGCTGGCTGCGGCGTCGCCGCTCATTACCGCGTAACGCGCGGTCGGCCAGGCGAAGAGGAAGCGCGGGTCGTAGGCTTTGCCACACATGGCGTAGTGGCCTGCGCCGAAACTGCCGCCGCAGATGACTGCGATCTTGGGCACCACACTGTTGGACACCGCGTTGACCATTTTTGCGCCGGCGCGGATTATGCCGGACCATTCGGCGTCTTTACCCACCATGAAGCCATTTACGTCGTGGAGGAAGATTAGCGAGATGCGATTTTGGTTGCAGTCGAGGATGAAGCGGGCGGCTTTTTCGGCGGACTCGGTGTAGATCACGCCGCCGAATTCGAGGCGCCTTTGGTCGGAGCCGCGGGCTGTGGTTTGGACGTGCTTCTTTTGGTTGGCGACAATGCCGACTGCCCAGCCGCCGATGCGGGCATAACCGCACAACAGCGTTTCGCCGTATTCGGCGCGGTATTCCTCGAATTCGCTACCGTCCACGATGCGGGCGATGATTTCGCGCATGTCGTACTGCTTGCCGGGATCGTTCGAGAAGACCCCGTAAATCTCGCCAGCGGGATAAAGCGGTTCGCGACTGGCGGTGTGGCTAAATGGAGAGGGGTTCGGGGCGCCCATTTTGTCGGCTAGGGCGCGGATGCGAGTTATGCAGGACTCGTCGTCGGGCTCGCGGAAGTCTACGGTGCCGCTGATTTGGGAGTGCATTTTTGCGCCGCCTAGATCTTCGGCGCTGGTTTTTTGACCTATCGCGGCTTGCACGAGCGCCGGACCTGCCAGGAATAAGCCGGAGCCTTCGGTCATCAGAATGTGGTCGCACATTAGCGGAAGATAGGCGCCGCCTGCTACGCACATGCCCATTATGGCGGCTAGCTGCGGGATGCCCATGGCGCTCATGACTGCATTGTTGCGGAAGACGCGGCCGAAGTCGTCGGTGTCGGGGAAGACGTCTTCCTGCAGGGGGAGGAATACTCCCGCGGAGTCGACCAGGTAGATTGTGGGGATGTGGTTTTCTATGGCTATGTTTTGGGCGCGGATTACTTTTTTTGCGGTCATCGGGAAGAAGGCGCCAGCTTTTACGGTGGCGTCGTTGGCGATGATCATGAAGGTGCGGTGGCAGACTCGGGCAATGCCGGTAATGGTTCCGGCGGCTGGGGCTCCGCCCCACTCTTCGTACATTTCGTAGGCGGCAAAAATGCCCAGCTCGAAGAAGTGCGTACCGGGATCGACGAGTTTTCTGAGGCGCTCTCGAACGGTAAGCCGTCCCTTTTTGTGCTGCGACTCGATCGCTTTCGCGCCGCCGCCCTGATTTATTTGCTCTTCCTCGTTTTTGATTTGGGCGACGAGGTCTACGACCTTGCGGGTGTTTTTCGCGAACTCAGGCGACTTGGCGTTGACGCTGGTTTTCAGGACGGACGCAGACACTCGCGAGCCTCACGTTGAAGATGCATGTGCATTTGCAAACGTCTCAGTATACGGTTTAGCACGTCGCAGCGCGAGGGTCGGTCCCTTAGGCCATTGTCGTTGGACGGTCCGCTTGTGCACGCCGAGTCTCTTCGAAGCTTCGTATCATCGGCACCGAGCAGGATACGGCTACGCCCGACAAGAAGCGGGTCATCGTTGGCGATGTTTTCTGGCTGCCGTGACGCCAGTTAATTATTATCGCGATAGGTTTCCAACCTTAGGTCCTCTAGGAATTGCGCCTCTAAAACGGTTAGAGTAAAGTGAGCGAAACTTCGATGAACTACGGCACCCTTCCCTCTCGCTTTATCAACACCATCGACTCGCTCCCCAACCCGCGCGCCCAAATGTATCGTCGCGCGGATTTGTGGCATCCGATCTCCTCCGCCGAACTCCTGCGTCGGGTTGCTGGTCTGTCCATGGCCTTCGTTGAACTGGGCGTCAAACCCGGCGATCGCGTAGGCCTGTTCGCCACCAATCGCCCCGAATGGCACACCGCAGACTTTGCCATCACCGGAGCCGGAGGCATCACCGTTCCTGTCTATTTTAATGAGTCGCCAGACCGCATGACGTACATCCTCGGTCATGCCGGCGCGAAAGTGGTTGTGGTTTGCGGCGCGCCACAGCTGGAAAAACTGCTTTCCTGTCGCACCCGCCTACCGGAACTCGAACACATCATCGTGGCCGACGCCGGCGACGGCGTGCCCACCGAATGCCTGCGCTACGAAACGTTGATCGCCTCGGCTGGCGGCGCAGAGATCGCGGCTTACCGTATGCGCGCCTCCCAGGTCCTGCCCGGCCAGCTAGCCTCCATCATCTACACCTCCGGAACCACTGGCGAGCCCAAAGGCGTGATGCTGACGCACACCAATATTTGCTCCAACGCCACCGATTCCTGGTCTGCCTCGGAGTTGAAGGCGGGCGTGGACATGGCGCTGTCCTTCCTCCCGTTGGCTCACATCTACGGCCGCACCATGGATTACGTCCTGCTTTTTAACGGAATTTCCATCGCCTACGTGGAGGATGTGAACTCTCTTTCGAATGCGCTTCTTGAAGTGAAGCCAACTGTTCTCGCAGCCGTCCCCCGCGTTTTCGAAAAAATGTACGCGCGCATTCAGGAGAAGGGCAGCAAGAATACCGGCATCAAGCGCAAGCTCTTCGATTGGGCCATGGATGTCGCCAAACACGCCGCGCCGTGGCGTAGCGGCATGGGATCGGCGAGCCCGGTACTGAAGTTACAGTGGATTATGGCCGACAAGCTGGTCTTTTCGAAAATCCGCGAGGGCACCGGCGGCCAGCTGCGCATTGTATTTTCCGGCGGCGCCCCGCTTTCCAAGGATCTCGCGGAATTCTTTTGGTCGATCGGCATTCTGATCTATCAGGGCTATGGACTGACGGAAACCTCGCCGGTACTGACCTCCAACCATCCGAAAAATCGCGTGGGCAGCTCGGGCAAACCTATTCCCAACGTTCTCATCAGCATTGCACCCGACGGGGAAATCCTCGCCAAAGGTCCGTGCGTGATGCAGGGCTACTACAAAAGTCCTGATGCCACCCGCGAAGTGATAGGCGAAGACGGTTGGTTCCATACCGGCGACATTGGCTATTTGGACGCTGACAACTATTTGTTTATCACCGACCGCAAGAAAGATCTGCTGAAAACCGCGGCGGGAAAATTTGTCGCTCCCCAACCCATCGAGAACGCCCTCAAGACCAGCCCCTATGTTTCGAACGCGATGGTGGTTGGCGATCAGCGCAAGTTCGTGGTCGCATTAATAGTTCCGAATCCGGTGACGATCGAGTCGAAAGCGGCAGAACAGGGAATTACCTTCGCGTCCAGCAAAGAAATGGTCACACATCCCTGGGTTCGCCAACTCATTGAGGACCAGGTGGCGCGCCTTACCACCCACCTCGCGCAGTGGGAAACCATCAAGCGCTTTGCTCTGCTACCGGACGATTTTACCTTCGACAACGGCGGCTTGACGTTCACCATGAAGCTAAAGCGTCGCGTCGTCGAACAAAAATACCAAGATGTGATCGAGCAACTCTACGCCGACACTGCGGAGCCACGCCCCATCCTGCAAAATTAACGAGCGCAATGCGGATCCCTCTTTGGAGTTGTTGGGGTACGTGAGGAAGAGGTGTTTTATCTAAGTCGGCACGCGGGCGACCCGTTCAAAACATCGACAGCATCTGCCGGCAACCTTCTGCAAAATCCCGCTCCGGCATAATCAAGCTGACGATCAAATAACCGTCGGTCGCGAAATCATAAAAATGCCCCGGATGCACGTAAATCCCTTTTTTCGTGAGTAACTCCACAGCAAGATCGTCGTCAGACCGGGTAGCAGGCACCCGCACCACCGCGTACCATCCGCCTTCAATGTCCAGCCGGCTGCACGTCTTCCGCAGCATGAGCTGGCGATCCAATTCGCCGACGTTCCGCCGGATCCTCGTCAGCACCTGCTTCTGAAACCCATGCCGCTGTTGCAAAAATATGGGCACCGCCAACTGCACTGGCGCATTCATCGACAGGTAGGTGTCGGCAATGACCTCAATCCTCTCCAGGGCCTGCTTCTTTAGCGTCTCCGGGCCGCTGGCCACCAGCCAAGCCGCCTTCATCTGTGGCAACCCCGAAATCTTCGACAGGCCGCTCATTGTGAACGTAAGCGCCCCACCATTCACCGCCAGCGAGGGCGTTCGTCCATTTCCCGGGCGAGGACGTTGCGGTTTGCCAAGCTCCCGCCGCCCATTGGAATCGGCGTGAGCGAAGTCCAGAAATACTTCATCGGCGATCAACGCCATGTCTCGCGACGCGCAGATCGCGTTGAGCGCCGCCAGCTCCTCGGCTTTCACAAAGTGCCCCGTGGGATTGTTTGGGTTTACGACGATAATCCCGCGAGTACGCGGCGTGAACGCTTTTTCCAAAGAAGGGAAGTCGATCTGCCAACCGTGATCGTAGATCAGCGGATAGTGAGCGAGCGTCACGTCATGGATGTCGGCCAGAAATCCAAACAGCGGATAGCTCGGCGCGGGCACCAGCAGTTGATCGCCCGGATTGCACAGCGCACGAAATACAAAGGAATACGCTTCACTGGTGCTGGCGGTCAGAATGATATCTTCTACCGACACTTCGTCGCCGCGTTCCGCGTAGTATTCCGCCACGCCCTGCCGCGCCCGGAGCAGTCCTTTCGGGTCCGGCACATACGTCAGCGCCGACGCGTTGCACATGGCGTGCAGGATGGTCTCGTGGTCGTACGCGAAACCCACCTCGGTGGGGTTCGACGCACTCAGGTCGTAGATGCGCTTTCCCGCGGCAAGGTGCTGCGCGAGGTTCTCGCTCAAGCGGTTCGGCGACAGGTTCCAATTTGTTCGTTCGGCAAACATGATCACGGCCGCCACAGCGTTGCGTGTCGTTGGAGCCACACGCCCGCGCGGCACTCTATAGAACTACAGCAAATCGCAACCTGCGTCCAATCGCACGCTTTCCTTTACGCTGACTACTTATTAACTGATGCGCTCCCGCGAACCTGTGTTGCCCCAAGCTCTCATGTCCTCAATAGATTGCAGAGATTCAGCTACCTACGCTGCGCCGCGACGATTGCAGACCGGGCACCCCCTCGGCGGAGTCTGGTCAGGACAGCTTCTCTATTCCTGTTCGGGGGAACGTGCATCGCCGGGCAAAAAATGGAGGCGCGCTTCAGCGCGACCGAGCGAGCGCTTCTGCGAGTCCGCCCGCACGAAAGCCAACGTAATCCAAGATGGCCTTCGGGACGAATTTGTAGCTAGCCCCACACAGGTTTAGAATCAAATCGAGGACCCCATGGCAGACGAACTCGTAATCGCAGGCCGCGCCTTCCGCTCCCGCCTGATCGTAGGCACCGGCAAGTACCGCAGTTTCCAGGAAATGGCCCGAGCCCACGCCGCGTCAGGCGCCGATATGGTGACAGTAGCCGTCCGCCGCGTAAATCTGACCGACAAGTCCAAAGAATCCCTGCTCGACTACATCGACCGCGAAAAGATCTTCATCCTGCCCAATACCGCAGGTTGTTTCACCGCCGACGAAGCCATTCGTACCGCTCGATTGGGCCGCGAAGTAGGCCTCTCCCACTGGGTAAAATTAGAAGTAATCGGCGACCAGCAAACTCTCTTCCCAGACACCGCCCAACTCATCGAAGCCACCCGCGTCCTGGTAAAAGAAGGCTTTGTAGTCCTCCCCTACACCAACGACGACCTGATCGCCGCCCGCAAACTAATCGACGCCGGAGCCTCGGCCGTAATGCCGCTAGCCGCCCCGATCGGCTCAGGTCTCGGCATCCAAAATCCAGCCAACCTCCGCATCCTCCGCGAACGGATCACCGAAGTCCCCCTGATCGTAGACGCCGGCGTAGGCACCGCGTCCGACGCCGCCCAAGCCATGGAACTAGGGGCCGACGGCCTCCTGATGAATACCGCCATAGCCGAAGCCCAGGACGCCGAGCAAATGGCCGAAGCTATGCGCGAGGCCACCCAAGCCGGCCGCAAAGCCTACCTAGCCGGCCGCATGCCCAAGCGCCTCTACGCCGCCGCCTCCTCCCCGCTCGCCGGCGTTGTCCGCTGACCCGGCGCTCCTCTATTTCCTTCCAATGATCCAAAATCCAATCGCCGTGCTCACGCACCAAGCCACCACCGTCCACTTAAACGACACCGCGAACCCCCGCAAGTTCTCCAGCTTCAGTTTGCAGATCAGCGAAAGCTCGAACACCTGATCGGTAACATTCCTGAGCAACTGTTCCGGCCCCGACTTCGAGAGGGCTTCGTAATAGGCGGCGCTGTCTTTGTGCCGCAGCACATGCTCGTAATACAGCAGCGACGCACCTTCTCGTGGCGATTGATGATGCCGCGCAATGCGCGGGGTCATCGCCCGGGAAATTAGAACCAGCGACCACACGAAGCCTGCCGTCAAGGCCACGCTCGTGAACAGATACAATCCCGAAGCAATCGCGGCCGCAGCGTACTCGAATCGGAGTTTAGGGATCACCTCCGTACCCAGCGGAATCGTGCTGGCTCCAAAAAACAACAAGAACGGCACCAGATACCCGGCCTTCAGATCCGCAGCCCGGATAATCGCTTGCTGGTCCTCAAAGTTGTGCCAAGCAAATTCAATCTGCTCGCTTGTGGTGGAAGCTGTCTTCTCAACCGAGTCCATGCCGGCCAATCTACCTGAGGTATTCCCGAACGTCTAGTTCGCTCTCATCGCCTGTGGGTTCAAGAGATTCTGCGAATGGGCGAAATGCGGGGAATACCGGTTCGTTCATTCATTCGATCTAAACTAGAATTCATGATCCAGTCTTTATAAGTGCAGCTAAGCCGTAATCTGATGGGATGAGTATCATAACAAGGCTCAAGTCTTACCTGAAAGGCGACGGGAACACGCCTCGGCCCGATCCTGAGCTCTTGCGGTTAGTTGCGGAAGCCATGCAATTTTGACGACAGGGTAACCTCGCGGAAATGCGACGCGTTTCGACTGCAGCACTGGAACATCCCGATATATGGAATCACCCGGAGTTTGTCCGCTATTTCTTTACGCAAGCTGGCTTGTCGTGGCTCTATTCAGACGACTACGCTTCCAGAATCTCTTTCTTCAGAAAGTACGTTCGCCAATATCCGGATCAACCGACGGCGTATGAAATGCTCGCCGGCCTTTTCTGGTATTCCGGCCAGTGAATCGAGGCCGTGGAAACATACACAATATGCATGGGCAAGGAACCCGACGATTACAAGCCGTACGGTGGCCGCGGACAGGTTTTGGTGGAACTGAGCCGATTCGACGAAGCCGTACGCGATTTAAATCACGCCTTGAAATTAGTGCATCGTTCCAGCGAGGAATTCTCGTATCGCGTGCAGCTCCAGGCATTACTCACAACGGCAAAACTGCCACGCTGGCCGGTCTCGGCCAAAATGATCTTGCAGTCAAAGAATTTAAGGATTCGATCAATCTGCAACCCGATAACGCGTGGGTCTACTTTAATCGCGTCCAATTTCATGAACGAAACAACGACATTGCGGCCGCGGCCGCAGCCTATCGCGTCGCGCTTGACAAGGAAAAACCTCCCTTAAGCTTGCTGAAGCGCGTCTTGCCGAAAAGCGATTGACAATACTGGGTCAGTAAGGTGGATGCGAGCTTGTCTCGACCCTATTCATATCGAAGGGTCTGCATCGGATCCACCCGTGTAGCCCGCCGCGCCGGCACATAACAAGCCGCCAGCGCCACCAAAGTCAGCACCGCCGTAACCCCAGCGAACGTAGCCGCGTCCGTCGCCTCCACCCCGAACAACAAGCTAGCCATCAACCGGGTCAAAGCAAACGCGGCAACCAACCCAGCCACCAACCCAATTACCACCATCCCCGCTCCCTGCTTCATCACCAATCCCAACACATCCGCGCCCTGCGCGCCCAACACCATGCGCAACCCAAACTCCTTGGTCCGCAGCGCCACCGAATACGACACCACCCCATAAATCCCCACAGTGGCAATCGCCAAGGCCGTCAGCGAAAACAAGCTCAAGAGCAAAGTCAAAAATCGCGGCCGCGCCTGCGCCCGCTCCATCACGTCATCCATCATCCGCACATCCGACAGCGGCAACGACGCATCCAGCAAATTCAATCGCTCCCGCACCGCCCCCACCAGATTCCGTGGATCCCCCGAACGCCCCCGCATCGCCACATACATATCCGTCAACCCAAAATTCTCCGCCTGCTCAGCGGCCAAATACATCTCCGTACCCGCAGGTCGGTCCAGCCCCGCATTCTTCACATCGTTTACCACGCCCACAACGGTGCTCCAAGGATCCTTCGAGCCGCTATTAGGCCGCACATGCTTCCCGATCGCACTCTGATTCGGCCAAAACGTCCGAGCCAGGGTGCCGTTTACAATCACCACCGGTGACCCCGCCGCCGTATCGCGATCGTCAAACAATCGCCCTTCCATCAACCGAATTCCCATCGTCGTGAAATAATCCTTGGTCACCACTTGATCGAAATCCACATTCTCAATTGGCCCACCCTCGCGCTTAACGAATCCCTCGAAGTCGGTGTCATTCATATTCGGAGCCCGCATCGGTGGCATTCCATAAACCAGCGCGGCTGACCGTACCCCAGGTAAGTGAGTAATCTGTTCCTCGAATCGCTCCCAAAATCCCGCAATCTTCTTGTTATCCGTATACGTTCCGCTAGGCAGCGACACCCGCATGGTGATCACGTTGTCGGGCGCCATCCCGGTATGCACTTCCTGCAGTTTCCAAAACGCCCGCAACATCAACCCGCAACCTATCAGCAACACCAAAGCCATCGCCAACTCACCGACTACCAGCGCCCGCCGAAACAATTGGGCCCCGCCCGCAGCCGTCGTGTTCCCAGCCGCATCCTTCAACGAACCAGAAATCCCGCTGACGAGCAACGGCACCAAAGGAGCCAGCCCAAAAATCGCCCCAGTAACCAAGCTAATTCCCAGCGTAAAAATCAACACCCGCCAATCCATCACAATCTCATCCGCCCGCGGAATCCCCCCGGCATTCGTCAACTGCACCAACCGCACTCCGCTGTAAGCCAGCCCCAATCCCAAAATCGCCCCGCACAGCGCCAGCAAAACTCCCTCGGTAACAAACTGCCGCGCCAAACGCCCCAACCCAGCCCCCATAGCCCCGCGAATCGCAATCTCCCGCCGCCGCGCTTCCGCCCGCGCTAACAGCAAATTCGCTACATTGACGCTGGCGATTAACAAAACAAACGCTACCGCCCCCAGCAAAACCAACAAAGCAGGCCGCACACTGGAAACCACCTCCGCCTGCAATGGATAACTAACAATCGTGTGATTCTTCGGATCAAAACTGTGCGTGTTCGCCGACTTATGCTCCGCATAAGCCTGCACCAGTGCCGCCAACTCCCCCTGCGCCGCCGCCGCCGACACCCCTGGCTTCAACCGCCCCAGCAAGTAGTAGTTATGCCCGCCGCGATTCTGACTCGCAGGATCAAGCTGCAGCGGCGTCCAAACTTTCGGCGGATCGCCCTCCCCGGGAGGGAATTGAAACGTAGCAGGCATCACCCCGACAATCGCGCACTTCTTCCCATTAAGTCGCGTTTCGCGCCCAACGATCTCCGGATCGCCACCAAACACCGTCTTCCAAGTCCCATAAGAAATGTCCGTCACCAGCGGTGCCCCAGGCACATCGTCGGCCGCCGAAATCAACCGTCCTGAAACAGGCGCAACTCCCAACGACTCCAACAACCCGCCGCTCACACTAGCCGCCGTGACCCGGACCGGCTGCGTCTTCCCGCCCAGATTCGTGCCCCCGACCTGCCAAGCATCCAGCGAAGCCCAAGAATGGGTGTCCCGCCGCAAATCAAAAAACTCCGGCGCCGAAGTCCAAAACCGCGGCAAACCCCCATTCGGAAATGTAGGAAACTCGGTGTAGACCCGCACCAACTGCTCCGGATGCGCATAAGGCAGCGGCCGCAACAAAACCGCATTCACCACGGTAAATATTCCAGTTGTAGCCCCAATCCCCAGCATCAAACAGAGCACCGCCGCGGCCGTAAATCCCCAATTCTTCCGCATCATCCGCAGCGCAAACGCCAAATCCTGCCCAAAATTTCCCATAAGTTCCCCCACCCCGGTAGTTACGCGCCATAACCCAACAAAGTTCCCGATCCGAAGACCGGGACCTCGGTGTTCAATTCCTTTCGCCTCTGACTCAGCGAATCTCAGGCACCTGTGGGTCTCCACGTTATCTTTTTCCCTGTTCTCCTATTTTTCCCTATCCGCGACATTAGCAACCACCGATGATACATTCCCCACCCATGCCGTCGACCCCGGAACCCACCTCCCAACGCTGGCTCCGCATCATCCCCGTGGCCCTGGTGATGTACACCATCGCCTTCATCGACCGCACGAACATCTCCCTGGCCCTCCCCCGCATCGGCCACGACCTGCACCTAGACCCCCAGCAAGCCGGCAACGTAGCCGGCATCTTCTACTGGGGCTACCTGGCCCTCCAAATTCCCGGCGGCCACCTAGCCAAGCACTGGAGCCCCAAAAAATTCATCAGCGTTCTACTGATAGCCTGGGCCATCTGCGCAGTAGGCTGCGGTTTCGCCCGTACCTACCACGAAATGCTCGTCCTACGCCTCCTACTAGGAGTCTCCGAAAGCGGCGTCTTTCCCGCCACCCTGATCTTGCTCTCCCACTGGTTCGCTCGCGCCGAACGTGCCCGCGCCAACGCCCTATGGCTACTGTGCCTCCCCGGAGCCGTCGTAATCTCCTCCCCATTCTCCGGGTGGGTCTTAGACCACTGGAACTGGCGCTCCATGCTAATCGCCGAAGGTGCCCTCCCATTCCTCTGGCTAATCGTCTGGCTGCTAGTCATTCAAGATCAGCCCCAACAAGCCAAATGGCTCCCGGCGGCCGAACGCGAAACGGTAGCAGCCAAACTGCGCCAGGAAACGACCGATCTCGAATCGGCCGAAGTCGACTCCTACCTCCGCGCCCTACTCCAACCCCAAGTCTTCCTACTAGCCGCGGTCTATTTCTGCTTCGTAAGTGGCCAAATGGGCCTCCTCTTCTGGCTCCCCAGCGCCATGGCCACCTTCAAAGGCATGAGCAGCCTCTCCACCGGCTTCCTATTCACACTCCCATTCATAGCCGCCTGCGTAGCGCTGGTCGCAGTAGGCCGCCACTCCGATCGCGCCCGAGAACGCCGCCTCCACGTCGCCGCAGTAATGGCTTTCGGCGGCGGCTGCATCCTCGCAGCGGTAGCCACGATCCACTACTCGTTAGCCCTATCCTTCGCCTTCATCACCCTAAGCGGCGTAGGCGCCTACGGCCCAATGGGCGCCTTCTGGGCCATCCCCACAGAAACCCTTCCAGCCAAAATCGTGGGCTCCGCTATGGGCCTAATCAACGCCCTAGGAAACCTAGGCGCCTACTTCGCCCCGCTGATCGTAGGCGCCCTCAACAAGCGCACCGGCAATTTCTACTCCGGTTTCCTGTTCCTAGGCCTAATCACCTTAGCCGCCGCCGCCCTCTCCCTCTGGTTGAAGACGCGTACAAAGCCACACGAAAGCCGGAGACTTAGTTAGCACCGCGTATGAGGTCTCTTCGTTCCACCCCAGCGAGTCTCAGTCCACTCAGCGTCTGTTCACCCTGAACTTCGACGGGAGCGTTATCGTTATTGCGGCTTTCCATGGTTTGCGGAGACGTTCTGAAGCCGAACCTTCACTCCGCACGCCGGAGGTCCCCACCCTAATGTCAAACCACGTTTATAAGGGGCTGGCTACGAACTTGACTCATTTTCTTCGTAAGTTTCGATGGAACTGGATTCCTACAGCAGCGAAGCTGGCGCCAACTATCGTAGCGATGAACCAAGACCTCGCAATCTCCGACTCGACCAACAAAACGACAACCCTCACGGCGAGTGCGGCGTAGGCCCCTGGGGAATCTCACGACGCGGCCCTTGCCCACCAGCGGTGTTTGTTGTCCTTCACAACAGACTGGATTGGTCGGTACCACTGCTCAAGGCCGGTCAAGAGAAATGTGTAGAGTGAGACAACGACCACCCAGCCAGCACTGTTAAAAAGTGCGGCGACGCCAAAGAGCAAGAAGCCAATAAAAACATACCCACGCTTGTGTTTTTCCCACCGAGCGCGAAACAGTCGTCTCATTGCCTTGGCCGTTCCGACAGAAGGGGAAGTCATCGTCTTAGCGCCTCCGAATCGTCACCCTCGGTTCGCGTTTAGCGAGTGCGTCGGCTGCAAATCTGCAGGAATTCCCGGTTTGCTGACGACCCGGAAGTATTATAGATAAGCGCCGGAGTAGAAAGCCGTGACCATGCGTCAACCCAAGGTTCACACGCAACTCGGCCGAGCCGCAGTCCAGATCTTTACCGCTAACGATCACATCAACCAGATTCTGATCGAACGCCTTGACCCGCGCGCTTGGAGAGCCAAGCCGCCCGGCAAGGGCCGCACCATCGCCGCGATCGTCACGCACATGCATAATGTCCGCACCAAGTGGGTCAGGCTCACGGCCCCGCACCTCAAGGTTCCACGGCAGCTCCACCGTGCCCACTGCACGCCGCGGCAGGCCCGCGCAGCATTGGCCGAGAGCGCCGCCGGTTGCGCGCAGATGCTCGCCGAAGCGCTCGGCAGCAGTGGGGGCCGCGTCAAGAACTTTCGCAGAGACAGCTGGGCTCGGCCGTGGCCGGTGGGCCCGGAAATGCTGTGCTACATGCTCACCCACGAAGCCCATCATCGCGGGCAGGTCTGTATGCTCGCGCATCAACTCGGATTCCCGTTGCCGAACAAGGTGGCGTACGGCATCTGGAATTGGGAAAAGCTGTGGAAAGAGTGCGGGTCGCCTGGCGGCCCCGGCGACGATTGTTAAGGAATCGCTCAACGGCCAAGCCGCCGGTCGGCCTTGCCGCCATCCAGGGAAGCGGCCAACCTGTTGGCCCAAGTTCACGGGAATCGTTGGGTAACGTTTGGGCCCTTTAGTGAGGGCACTCGGCGCCTTTAGAAATCTACGTTTTCACCTTTGCAAGGAATTGTTCCGAAGGCATTGGACTCGGCGTGCGTCCTTGGCCCGGATTCCAGCCCCAAAGCACGAGTGGACTGTTCACATGTTCGAAGATCTGTTCGCGTCGCGATTGCCATTTTGTTTCGGATCGAGCAGCAACTCGCATAGCGGATGATCGGACAATCCTTCCCGGATCATGGGTGATTCAGGAGACGGTAAATGCCAATCTGGGGCTCCCGGAGGCATGTGCGGCCCGGCGAGGTTGTGTTCCTGATGGCAGGTCTGCATTTCACGCCATTAACCCCGTGTCCGTCGGGCCCACGGCGAATTCGCATGGCGCGATGA
>Ga0182024_10007043_pt1 | contig 24402 bp, 23 predicted proteins | sample P32metaG_FD_120480 | JGI IMG/M metagenome (GOLD analysis project Ga0182024, IMG submission 120480) | Permafrost microbial communities from Stordalen Mire, Sweden - P3-2 metaG (Illumina Assembly) | ecosystem: Environmental > Terrestrial > Soil > Wetlands > Permafrost | place: Sweden: Stordalen...
CATTATCCGGCGACGCTCGAACATGGCATCGAAATCACCCGCGCCGAGGCCTGGATGGACCGGCAGGCGGGAGTCGAAGTAAGGTTGCCCAACTACATCGCCGAGATTATTGAACAACTCGCGTTTTCGGCCCGCGAAGACAAGCGGGTCGACAAACGTTCCGGCGTTTCGCAGCGGCTGCCCATTTCGGTGACGGAGAACGTGGTCTCGAATGCCGAACGGCGGGCGATTCAGAACGGCGAAACGGTCGCGGTGCCGCGTGTGCTCGACATCTATGCCGCAATGCCCGCTATCACGGGAAAGATCGAACTGGAATACGAGGGCGAGTTGAAGGGTGGAGACGCCGTGAGCCGGGAGCTGATCCGCGCCGCGGTGGGGAAGACCTACAACCGCTATTTCGAAGGCGTGAACATGCAGCCCGTGGTGCAGTGGTTCGATATCGGCGGCAATCTGAAGTTGGAAGAGGATGTGAATTCGACCGATGTGGTCCGTCAGCTCAACGGAATTCAGGGCCTGATGGAAAAGACGCGCGCGCTCGGATTGACCGCGAACGAGCCGGATGCGGTGCGGGCCTCGGCGGGCGAGTTCATCCTCGAAGGACTTTACGCGCATCGGAAGATCAGCCGTTCGGAAGAGCGCGGGTTCACCGCGGAAGAGCGAAAACGTCCGGTGCCGGAGCCGGATGAGAGTCCGCGGGCGCGCCAGCGGCGTCAGTTTAATTAGGGTTGAAGTGATTCATTACCTCGAGATAAACGTGGGGCGGACCATCGGTTTTTGTGGTCTGCCTTGCCGCGGTGTACGAGACCAGGCAGACCACAAAAACCGATGGTCTGCCCCACAAGAGGCTCTCCGATGAAGTGGATCAAATTCTCGAAATATAACGGGGACGATTTCGGCATCGATGCCAGCGATCTGATGCAGGCGCTGGCAGATTTCTTTCTCCAAAGCGGCTTCAACAACCCCTACATGCAGTTCCAGGAATGGAACCACCAGACCCTTGAGGATTTGAAACGGGCCATCCAGGAAGCGCTCGAAAGCGGCCAGCTTTTCCCCGACGATCAGATGCAGCAGATGCTGGAGAAGCTCTCCTCGATGTCGCCGGAACAGATGGACCAGTTGCTGGAGAATTTAGTACAGAAGCTCGCGGCCGAGGGGCATATTTCGACGGAGCAGGACGCCGAATCCACGCCCGGTCAGGGTAACGGGCAGGGCAGGGACGGGCAGGCGCGCTTTGAAGTAACCGATAAGTCGCTTGATTTTCTGGGGTTCAAGACTTTGAAGGATCTCCTCGGCTCGCTCGGCAAGTCGAGTTTCGGCCGGCACGACACTCGGGATCTGGCGACGGGAATCGAATCGTCGGGATCGTCGAAGCAGTACGAATTCGGCGATACCCTGAACCTCGATATCAGCGAGACGCTTTTTTCGGCGGTGCGGCGCGAGGGCGTCAAAGTTCCGATCGACCTGGAGTATTCCGACCTGCACGTCCATCAGTGCGAATACCAGAGCTCCTGCGCGACCGTGCTGATGCTCGATTGCAGCCACAGCATGATCCTTTATGGCGAGGACCGGTTTACTCCCGCCAAGCGCGTGGCGATGGCGCTGGCGCATCTGATCCGCACGCAGTATCCGGGCGACAGCCTGCGGTGCGTTTTGTTTCACGATTCCGCCGAAGAGCTCCAGATCAGCCAGCTGGCGCGCGTGCAGGTAGGCCCGTATTACACCAATACGCGCGACGGCTTGATTCTGGCGCAGCGGTTGCTGCAGCAGGAAAAGAAGGACATGAAACAGATCGTCATGATCACGGACGGCAAGCCTTCCGCACTGACGCTCGACGACGGCCGCACATACCGGAACGCGTTTGGACTCGATCCTCTGGTGATCAGCCGGACGCTGGAAGAAGTGAATCGTTGCAAGAAGAAGGGCATCATCATCAACACGTTTATGCTGGCCAGCGATTACGGACTGGTCAACTTCGTCCAGAAGGTAACGGAACTATGCCGGGGAAAGGCGTACTTCACCACGCCTCATACGCTCGGGCAATACCTGCTGATGGACTATATGAACCGCAAGACGCGAACCGTGCATTAAGTGCCGAACGCCGGCGGCAAAGACCGCCAGCGCCACAGTCATTGCTTTGTCATTTCGGCGTGAGAGACTCGGGCGATGAGTGATTTTCTTCTGTCGCGGCGCGCGTTTACAATAGCGGGACTGGCTTCCGTGACGCCTCTAATGGGATCCGACACCCCCCGCATTCTGGTTCACGGCCATCGCGGCGCGCGCGCGAGACGGCCGGAGAACACACTTCCGGCATTCCGTTATGCCATCGAGCAGGGTGTCGATGTGCTCGAGCTGGATGTTGCGGTAACGAAGGACAACGTAGCCGTCGTGTCGCACGATCCCCTGATCAATGCGACCATCTGCTCGGGACCGAAGACGGGCATCCCGATCCACACTTTGACGCTGGCCGAATTGCGCGAATACGATTGTGGCGCGAAGGGGAATCCGTTGTTCGCGACGCAGGTTCCGGTGCCCGGCACGCGCGTGCCGACACTCGACGAAGTCTTCGACCTGAGCCGCGGGACCGATTTGAACGCGAGCAGGGTTCAATTCAACGTCGAGACCAAAATATTCGCGGATCATCCGGAACTGACTCCCGGCCCCGAAGCTTTCACGCAAATGATTCTGGACCTGATCCGCAAGCACGGGATCGAGCAGCGCGTTATCCTGCAGAGCTTCGATCCGCGCACGCTGCGGGTCATGAAGAAGCTGAATCCCGGCATCAGAAGGGCGGCGCTTTTTGAAACGGATCGTGACTGGCCCGAGGTCGCGCGTGAATTCGAAGCCACGCTCTACAGCCCCGAGTTTCATCTGGTCACGCCGGAGCGGGTGGCGCAGGCGCACGCCTCCGGGCTTCAGGTGGTTCCATGGACGGTGAACAGCCCATCGGACTGGGCGAAGCTGGCGGACGCCCGGGTGGACGCGATTATTTCGGACGACCCGGCATCGCTGATCGCCTGGCTTAAGGAAAAAGGACTTCGCTAAATATTAAGGGGCGAGCGTCGAGGAGCGCTTTGCCGAGCCTGTACCGGCCACGAAAACGTGATAATGTCTGATCTATTGTGAGTCCAGCAGGAAAAACGTTAACGCTCCCGGAAGGCGCGACCCTCACCGCCGTCTACGACCGGTACACTCTTTGGGTCCGAGGTGAGCGCAAAGGGGTTTCCGCTAACGTTGTGGATCGCGACGTGGGGACTCTCTTTGGAAAGTGGGACCTGACGTCCCAAACGACCACGGCGGAAGAAGCGAAACAAGTGCTGCTGGAAGAATTGCATCGAAGGATTGGAGACGCAGCAATCTCGCTGGATTGGCGCTACACCGATCCGCTTTCACCGGCGGCGTCTTAACCCGGGAGTCATCCCAGCTTCCGCTGCGCGCCGTGCAAGGAAACCGGGCGCGGCGTTTTCCTTCGGTCCGCCGAGCGGAAAACGCAATAGCAGCGCCTGCACCGGAACTGGCGCTTGCCGGTCAACATAATGAGCACACGCTCAAAACCCGTCTGATTCCGAATCAGAAGCTCATTCGATCCGCAGCGGGGGCACATAAATCGTTTATCTCCCAATTGCGCTCTGCACGCGATTTCACACCCAAAATCATATCCTAAGGCAAATGTTTCCGTCGCCGGGGGCGTGGCGCGTAGTCACCACGCGACGCGGCCGTTTTCGTCGAAAACTCCGCCGCTCGGCCCGTCGTCGCCGAGAGTAGCGTATTGAACCGGCGCTGTGGCTCCCTGCGCCGCGCTGCGTGGGCCACTGTGGCCGTTGATGTCGGTAGCGCAGTAACCCGGGCACACGGCGTTGACCTTTATCGGCGTTCCCCGCAGCTCGTTGGCAAATTGAACCGTCATGCTGTTCAAAGCCGTTTTTGACGTGTTGTAGCCCAGCGCGAGGAACTGGGATATCGGCGACTTGGGATCGGCCGCCATGCTGAGCGATCCCAGGCTGCTCGTTACATTTACGATGCGGCCGTGTTTGGACCTGCGAAGCAGCGGCAGCATTGCCTGCGTCACGGCCACAGGGCCGAAGAGATTCGTTTCGTAGACTTCCCGGACCTTCACCAAATCGGCATCGCTGGGCTTGGGCCCCCATTCCCCGATTCCGGCATTATTCACCAGGATGTCCAGGTGGCCGAATTGATCCTCGATCCACCGCGCCGTCCGGCCGATCGTCTCTTTGTTGGTGACGTCCAGCGGAACGAATCGAGCGTCGACGCCCTCGACCTTCAGCTTCGTGGCGGCGGCTTGCCCTCTGGCCTCATCGCGCGCGCCGACCAGCACAACGATTTTCTTAGCGCCCAGCCCGCGTGCGATTTCGTAACCGATCCCTTTGTTCGCACCGGTAATCAGGGCGATCGCGCCTTCGAACAAATCTCCGTTGGTCATGATTTACTTAGATTATTTACTTAGATTGCCGGCGTCGGCTCGATCGCCTTCGGCCGCAGGTAGAAATCGAAATTCAGATCCGGGAACACCCGATAAAACTCCAGTTCCCGATCGAAGAGCCGACTGTAGATTTCGGAGCTGAAGCCCGGAACCGCGATTCTTACGTTGAAGAGCGTTTTGCTGTCGATACTTACGTCGACCGTGCCGCGTCCGGAGATAGACTCGAGGTCCACTGCAATGGCTCGGGCGAGTTCGGGGCCACCGAAATAGAAATCAAAATCCAAGTCTGGAAAGAGCTGTTGAAGCTCCCGCTCGCGGTGGTAGATCTGAGTACAGATCTTCGGATTGAAACCCGGTATTGCTATTCTGGCGCTGAAAGTCGTTTGGTTGTCGATGCTCACTACAACCGTGCCACGGCCCGAAATGGATTCAAGATCCTCTTTGATGGCATGGGCGAGTTCGGGACCGCGGAAAGAAGTAATTGGCGCCTGCGTCTTTGGCGGCGGTGCTTTTACCGTTGCCGGCGGTACAGCGAGAAAGGCAGCCAAAGCCGCTTTGAGAATCAACATGGCAGATTCGCAGTCTCTTGAAAAAAGTATAACGTAACTCACCGAATGGCTCGGGCGCGGCATGCCGGCTCGGCTATATTATGGATACTTGCTTCGTCATCCGACGCCGGAGAAAGAATCATCATGAAACGACACAGCGTCTCGATACACATCCGCCCGATACTTACTTGCCTGACACTTTTGATGCCGGGGGCGATTGCGTCCCTCACCGCGCAGGACCTTACGATCGCCAACGCGCGAATAATTGGCGTCAATGGAGCCGTTATAGAGCGCGGATCGATCGTAGTGCGCGCGGGCAAAATCATGTCCGTGTCGCCCGGCGCGCCGCTGGCAGTGAGCGGCAAGACTATCGACGCCAAAGGCATGACCGCCGTGCCCGGGTTCATCGATGCGCATCGGCATATCAACACCGGGCCCAACGAAAAGGCGCAAATGCAGGCTCTTCTTGAAGCTGGTTACACTACCGTCCTCTCCGGAGGCGGTCCGGCGGAGGGGAATATCACGCTCAGGGATCACATCGACAAGGGGCTCATCAATGGACCGCGAATCATCCCTTCGGGTTCCCTGCGGCTGAACAATAACACTCCGGAAACGGCTCGCGCCGAAGTGCGGAAGATGGCTGGTCTGGGGATCAAATTCACTGGCGAGATCGCGCTGACTCCCGTGCCGGGGCCGAGCGAGAAAGAAATCGAAACCCTCAAGGCCATCGTGGACGAGGCGAAAAAAGTTGGCGTCATGGTCCAGGTCCACGCCGTGAGTTCCCGGGCGATGGTGGCCGCCGTCGATGCCGGTGTGCCGCTGCTGGTCCACCTTCCCAACAAGGATTGGGTCAGCAAAGAGGACGCGAAAAAAGTGGCTGCCGCGGGCGTGAAGGTGTTGGGGACGGTCGCTTTCGGCTCGCCTGTATTCGGCGTGTTTGCGGATGACAACAAGGCGCGGTTCCGGGATGGGAAGCCGTGGCCCGAAGGGATCGTCGACGGGGTCCGTCTCGGCGAAGAAGCGGGATACATGCCGGTGAATGCGCGCACGATCTGGGACGCGGGCGTCACCCTTGGCTATTGCACCGACACAACCTATGACCCGAAGGCCGGTCTGGACCATGAGCTGAAAATGCTCAATGTGATGTTCTCAATGCAGGATCTCATCAAAATGATGGGGCCGAATACGGCGTCCTACATCCAGATGAGTGACCAGTTGGGGACGCTGGAGGCGGGCAAGCTGGCGGACATCATTCTTATCGACGGCGATCCGCTGGAGGGCTATTGGAACTGGCTGAAAACGAAAGTGGTGGTCAAAGGCGGTGTGGTCGTGGTCGATAAACGCTAACCAATTGCCTGGCAGGCCTGGAGATCTGTTGTTATCGAGTACGGACCTTGTGACTGGGCGTCATCGACCTGGTCGGAGACGTGAGCAAAACCCGCCTCGCTGATCCTGTACCGTTTAACTCCGCCTCTGTCTTCGGTAACAATCCATCCTTCGTCGCGCAGCAGCGAGAAGGTTTCCCATTCAATCCGCTCGGCGCGCGCATTTCCAACGGCCGGGTCGAACAAGATTTGCCCGACGGGCCGCCCAAAGTCCGTTATCTGGCCATCGCAGCGGTGCAAATCCGCCAGCACCTCTTTGGATCTGATCCTGGGCAGTGCCGGTCTGGTGAGCATGCTGCCATTGTGCAGTCGCTCTCCCGGCGGAGTAAATGTCCGATTTGGAGATTGTGGTACCGATCACCCGGCCGGAAACAACGGCAACGGTAACCAACGGCAATATCGCAAGACTGTGTTCAGGCGGCGAAGCTGGGCCGCGGCAGTGCGGATTCCATCAACCATTGAACATGGCGCTTCTCGATCGGCGTCGAACAGTAGTCTGTCGCGCCGGCTTCCAGCGCATCCAGCCACGCGCTTGTTTCGGGAATCCGCGTGACCACGACGAAGGGCAGGGTCGGCATCATCTCCCGCACCTGCATCAGAAGAGGCATGTAGTGGCCGGGTTCGCCGCCCGCAAACACAATATCCGCATCTTCGATATCCTGGATGGCAACACTTTGCGGACGGTGCTCGACCTCATGGCTGTCCACCGCGAGCGCGCTGCAAAGCTGCCCGGCGGCCACTTGTTCAAGACCAATGAGAACGATCCTTGCCATGGCTGTGTTTCCGACGTTAGCACTCGCAACCAGCCGCGCAATACTCTAATTGGTTAGACCGTCGAGCCGCTCAGTTCTTGCCGGAATTCGGTTGCGCCACCGCGCCTTCTATCAGAGCCTTGACGTCTCCGGCCGAGCAGCCCAGTTCCATGATCTGATCGAACGGCGCCAGTCGCAGAGTCTGCTTGGGAACGGTCCACGGCCCGGTCAGCACCTTCGGATCCTCGACTTTCGTCTCGACTTCGAGTGTGTTGGCGTCCACCCGGTGATAGCGCTCCACGATATGCAGCGCGTCCGAATGGAAGGAGATCCGCCCTTCCGCGGACATCCAGCTGCTGTCGGTAAAGTTGGTCTTGTCGACAACCAGAGTGTCGCCCTCCCAATGACCCACCGCGTCTCCTCGATTGGCGGGAGGCACATTATCCCGATGCGGCCTTCCGTCGGTGGGGACAATTTGAAAACCGTGGTAGGTTTCCGTCAGCATCACCACGAACTTCGGCGTTTGAACGATCTGTCCCACGGCCCCAACGTCAAAGAGGCTCACGCTAAAGGTGCCGAGCGCCGTCGGAACGCAATCGAGCGACGGGTCGTCCTTATCGCCCAGCGTTTTGAGCTTGGCTTGGGCCCAAGGCTGATACAGACTGGTAAAAGAAGGAGGTGCTGCACCCCGTCCCGCTCCTCCACGGCCACCTGGTCCACCGGCAGCAGGCGCCGCTCCTCGTCCACCACCAGCAGGCCGTCCCCCAATATCATTGCCAGGCCACCAGACGCCGGAGAGGTCCGGATGACCATCGGCCATGCGCGGCGCGGGCGCCGCCGTACTGGCCGGCGCAGCCGCTGCCGCATTCCCCGCCTGTGCCGAGAGCCGGACCGGGGCCGCCGCGGACCATGCCAACATGCCCGCGAGTGCCGCTGTGATAATCGGGCCCTTCACTTACTTACTCTCCTGGGGTCCGAACAACCCGAAGACCTGCCCGTCCGCTGTGGTGAGTTCCCTCAGCATCCCCCGTTTCTGGGAAGCGTCCCGGGCGCGAAAGCCCTTGATGGTGACCTCAGCTCCGGCCTTGATGACGCTTGGCTTGTAGCCGTTGCGAATCATTCCACTGGGAGTTCCGGCCTCGAAGGCCCACTCCTCCACTTGGCCACTTTCGTTCTTCACATTGAGCATGAACCACGAATGCGGGTTTCGCAGCAGGACATTAACGATCGTGCCGTGAACTGTTACCGGTTGTTGCAGGTCATACGCCGCGGCAAACGAATGATGCGCCCACGCTGGCACTCCCATAGCGAGCGCAACCAAGCCCGACGCCAAAACCGCGAAGGCTCTTCGTTCCATACCACCTCCGGTGCAATCCGGAAAATCCACTGGGAATTCCGGGCACCGATCAGTATACACCCAGTGAAAAAGGCGTAGTTTTTCAAAGCCCCTCATGCGTAGCGCAGCAACGCCTTGAAGCCGTAATCCATGTGCGATTGGATGTGGCAGTGGAACAAGGTCAGTCCCGGCTGGTCGGCTGTAAAGTCCACGCTGGCGCGCCCATAGGTAGGCACTACGACCGTATCTTTGATAACGCCCGAAGTGGCTTTGCCATAAATCTCGGCGATCTCGAGTTGGTGGCGATGCAGGTGCAGCGGATGCGCATCGTCGGTGCGGTTATGAAACGTCAGCCGGTACCTCGTCCCCTGCTTCAGCAGAAACTCCTGCTCGTGAGGATAGGGTTTGCCATTCACAGTGAACTGGTTGAATTTGCCGGCGCCGCGCGGCACCTTTTCAAACACCATGTCCAGTTTCTCTGTGGGCGCCGGTTGCGTCGACGCTGGTTTGCCAAAGATCGTATAGTCCCAACTGGATTTCGGCGGCGGCGTCCACTGCGGAGTGCGTCGTTGATTGGCATATTCGATGACAATGCCCAAGCCCCCTTCTCGCACCATGTCCTCGGGCGCGCCCATGATCCAAACGCCAGGCTGGTTCATCTCGACCCAGGCGTCGATGCGCTCGCCCGGACCCAGCATCAATACGTCCACGGCCGCCGGCGTAGGCACGGGATTTCCGTCCAGCGCGATGACGTTGAATTTGTGGCCAGGCAGCGCCAGATGCCGATTCTCGATCGCGCTGGCGTTCAGAAAATGAAACATCACGCGCTGGCCGCGATCCACGCGGATCGGTTCGCCCGCGCCGAGCGCTTTGTCGTTGATGGAAAAAATATCGGACGCGACCTCCATCCCCGCCGGCCGTGTATCTTTCACCGCCGGCTTCTCCGGTTGCGGCCCCGAGGCATCGAGATCGTCGTTGTCCATGTATTGATTACTGAAGTAGGGCTCCCAATCGCGCAGGGCGAGGTAATGTTCCTGATCGAAGTTGCCGGGATTATTCGCTCCCTCAATGATCAGGAAGCCGAACATTCCGGTATAGCTGCCGCGGTGCAGGTCATCCATCGACATGGTGTGCGTGTGATACCAGCGGGTGCCGGCCGGCGTGGGAGTAAAACGATAACTGCGGCTTCCGTGCGGAGGCACCGGAGGAGTGCCTTCTTCCTCGGATCCGTCCACATCGGAGGGAATGAGCAAGCCGTGAAAGTGCACAAACTCCGGAACGTCGGTGTCATTGACGACGTTGACCGTAACCGGCACGCCTTCTTTCATGCGTAGCCGCGGTCCCGGCGAGATGCCATTGTAGCCGACCGTGCTGAGAATTCGATTAGGCGCGAGTTCGACCGTGACGGTGCCGATTTTCAGCGTGAACTCGGTCTTGGCTACGTCCTGCGGGCCGGTCGGCGCCAGAAATGACTGCGTTTGTTGGCCAATCAGCCGGCTGCCTGCGGCCGCTACTCCGGCAATCTTGAGAAAGTCGCGTCGCTGCATGACCTTCGAACATGGTATCGCCCCCGCCCCACGCTGCAAATGCCGCCGCGCTTCTGATACGCTTCAAGACAGATCGAGGTAATTATTCATGAAGCTGGTGCGGCCCATCTCCGTCACTCCCCTCCTGCTGATTTCGCTCTGCGTCGGGCTGTTTGCGCTGCAGCGGGGAGGATACGGGGGGTACAGCCGCTACTACACCGGACAAAATGTGCCCTCGGAGTTTTATTGGAGCCGCCTCCAGTACAACACCCTCTACGGCGGCGGTGGGTTTCGCAGCTACGGCGGCGGCTGGGCGCAGGACTACCCCAAGGCCGACAACGATTGCCTGATTGCGCTGCGGCGGTTGACCCGCATCAATTCCCCTTCGCCGCTGAATGTCGCAGACCTCGATAGCGATCATCTTTTCGACTATCCCTGGATCTATGCCATTAACGTAGAGAGTTGGACCTTCACCGACGAGGAGGCGAAACGCCTGCACGACTACCTTTTGAAGGGCGGCTTCCTTGTGGTAGATCACTTCCACGGCACGCAGGACTGGACTCGTTTTATGGCCGGCATGCGCCAGGTATTACCCGACGCGCAAGTCGAGGATCTTGCGGACAGCGATGAGATCTACCACGTCCTCTACGACATCAACGAAAAATTTCAGATCCCAGGCGAGCAGTATGTCTCCAGCGGCATAACCTACGAGAAGGACGGCTACGTTCCCAAGTGGAGGGCCATTCGTGACCGGCACGGACGCATCATGGTTGCCATCTGCCATAACATGCATCTCGGCGACGCTTGGGAGCATGCCGATGAGCCGGAATACCCCGAGAAGTTCTCCGGGCTTGCGTTTCGCATCGTGCTGAACTACATCACCTACTCCATGACCCACTAGGCTCTGTAGAATGTTACCGAACCGCGACCCGTAAGGGAGCGGCACTCGCAGACCGCTAATCATGTTCGAATTCCTTTTCAAGTACCCGCGTTCCGTTTATTCACGCGGCCAATTCTCCCTTTTGGGGGCATGGCCCAAGTGGATGCTCGTGGCGCTGATCCTGGCCGCGGCCGCAGGTCTTGCCTGGCTCATCCGCTCGCGTCTGGCGGAAGCCGCGCCGGTCATCCGCGGTTGGCGAGCCTGGATCATCTGGGGTTTGCAGACGCTCCTCGCCGCGCTCGTTCTTTTCCTGCTGTGGCAGCCTGCGATCACCGTCGCCGAGTTGAAGCCGCAACAAAACATCATCGCCGTTCTGGTGGACGACTCCAAAAGCATGGCCATATTGGACGACGGAAATGCCGGCTCCACCCGCCAGGCCCAGGCCGTTAACGCGCTTCAGAACGGTGTCCTCGACAACCTCAACCGTTCCTTCCAAACGCGTCTCTACCGCGTTGACGATGTTCCCGCCCGTATCGACAGCTTGAAAGACCTGCAGCCCAACAAGCCCTCGACCCGCATCGGCGACAGCCTCAGGCAATTGAGCGAGGAGACTTCCGACCTGCCCATCGGCGCCGTGGTTCTGCTCAGTGACGGCGACGACAACGCCGGCGGCATCGGCGCGGACGCCATCAGCGTCCTGCGCGCCCGGCACATTCCGGTTCACACCGTGGGCTTCGGACGTGAACGCTCCGCTCATGATGTGGAGCTGGACGACGCCGTCATTGCTCCCCGCGCTCTGGCCGACTCCCGCCTCGCCGCGAAGATTACCTTTCACCAACGCGGATACGCTGGAGCGAAGATCAACCTGACAGTGCGCGATGTCAGCAGCGCCGCGGCTGGTTCGGGAAGTGCTCAAAGCAAGATGCTTGCATCCCGCCCCGTCACTCTGGCGGCAGACGGCAATCTCCAGACCGAGACTCTGATGTTCGATATCGGCGGCGCCAGCGCCAAAACCCTCCAAATCGCGGCCGCTCCACTCTCAGGCGAGGAGAACACGGCCAACAACACCCTGACCCGCGTGGTCAATGTCGGCTCCGAAAAGCGCCGCATCCTCTATATGGAGGGTGAGCCGCGTTGGGAGTACAAGTTCATCCGCCAGGCGGAAGAGGACGACCGCATGGTGCAGATCGTCTCCATAGACCGCACCAGCGAAAACAAGATCTACGTTCAGGGCGTCGACGATCCCAAAGAGCTGGCCGGTGGCTTTCCATCGCGCGCGGAGGACCTTTTCGCTTACCAGGGACTGATCATCGGTTCGGTTGAAGCCGGCTATTTCACGCCCGTCCAGCAGGACCTGATCCGCCAGTTCGTGGATCGCCGAGGCGGCGGGCTGCTGCTGCTCGGCGGTCAGTTCGCGTTGGCTGATGGCGGCTGGAATGCGACGAACCTGATCGATCTTTTCCCGACGACACTTCCACTCCAGGCGGGCACTTTTCATCGCGAGGCGGATCCAAGAAACGGCACCACCCACACAACCGCCGAGCTAGCCCCCGCCGGCGTGGACAGCATCATCACGCGCCTGGTCGACGACCCCGCCGCCAACGCCGCCAAGTGGAAGAAGCTGCCCTACCTGATGGTCTATGAAGATCCCGGCACTCCCAAGCCGGGGGCCGCCGTGCTCGCCAATATGATTACGCTCTAAGGCCGAACGTTGCCCTTATTGATCACGGAGAACTTCGGCCGCGGCCGAACAGCGATCATGGCCACCGGAGGCAGTTGGCGCTGGCAGATGAGTTCGCCTCTCGGCGACACGGCTCACGATTTGTTCTGGCAGCAGCTTCTGCGGTGGGTGGTTTCGGATACCCCTGGCCATGTGTCGGCTTCCGTCCCCGCCCAGATGCTGCTCGACAACGGCGCCGTAAATCTTACCGCCGATGTTCGCGATCAACAGTACAACCCCGCTCCCGATGCGAAGGTCGAAGCTCATATTCTCGGCCCGAGCGGCGTGAGCGCCCTCGTCGAGATGTCGCCTGTGCCCGATAGTCCCGGCCAGTTTCAGGCGGCGTGGTCTGCTCCCAAGGTTGGAGCGTACCTGACTGAAGTCACTGCCCAGCGTGTCGGCAAAGAACTCGGCCGTGACGTCTTGACGTTTCAGCGCATGGACGGCGTGGCGGAAAATTTCCACACCGAACAGAACCGCGACCTGCTGGAGCGCCTCGCCACCCAAACCGGCGGACAATACTGGAAGCCCGCCGACCTCGGCAAACTCGCCGCTTCTATTCCCTTTTCGGAAGCCGGCGTGACGATGAGAGAAACCAGAGATCTGTGGGATTTGCCGCTGGTCTTCCTGGTGCTGCTGCTCCTGCGCTTTTCCGAATGGTGGCTGCGCCGTAAGTGGGGAATCGTTTAGCCCGCGTGCTGCTTCCCGTGATGTTATATTTAGATATAACCACAAAAGGAGGAGCATTACGCATACAACTAATTTGCGTAAGGTCGGCGGTTCGGTCATGCTGGCCGTCCCGCCCGCGTTGCTCGACATCCTGAACCTGCAGCATGGCGCCAGGGTCGGCATTGCCGTGGAGAGTGGCCGTCTCGTGGTCGAGCCTCGGCACCGGCGCAGGTATACCCTGGATGAGCTGCTCGCCCAATGCGGTCCCAAGGCCCGGCGATCCAAACAGGAACAGGAATGGCTCGACAGCAGGACCGTCGGCCGCGAACTCATCTAATGAAACAGACGGAGAAGCGCGGCGAAATTTGGCTCGTCAGTCTCGATCCTGTATCGGGACACGAGCAGAAGGGCCGCCGTCCTGTGCTGATCGCGTCGCCTGAGGCCTTCAACCGGATAACGAAACTCCCTGTAGTTCTCCCGATCACGAGTGGCGGTAATTTCGCGCGGACGGCCGGTTTCGCCGTGCCGCTGAAAGGAGCCGGAACCAAAACCGCGGGAGTTGTCCGGTGCGACCAGCCTCGCGTTCTCGACCTCGCCGCGCGCGGCGGCAGGAAGTTGGAAAGCGTTCCAGTCGCGATCATGGACGAAGTGCTGGCCAGGATATCGCCGATATTTGAGTGAGGCGCGTTTATAATCGGAGTGCTCTCACCTCCACAGGAAGGATTTGTTGCGCAACACTCAGGAACAGTCTCCCTCATGTTCGGCGCGTTACCGCACCTTGACTGTCAGGGAACGGCAGCCGAATCCCCGGGTTAGCCCCTAATGCTGCAGCGTTTCCTCGACCCCTCCATCCTCGCCGGCATCTCAGGCCTCGATCTTGTCGCCAAGACCGTGGTCGACGGCTTCGTCGCGGGCCTGCACCGCTCTCCCGACTTCGGTTTCAGCCAGGAGTTCGCCGAATATCAGGCCTATACTCCGGGCGACGACCTTCGCAACATCGATTGGAACGTCTACGCCCGAAGCGAGAAGCTGTATCTCAAGCGCTATCGCGGCGAAACCAACAGTTTCCTCACGATCCTGCTCGACGCCAGCAACTCCATGCAGTTCGGTTCCCATCGCGTCAACAAAATGGACTACGCCCGCTACCTCGCCGCGTCGCTCTTCTACCTCGCCATCCACGAACAGCGCGATGCCGCCGGGCTGATCACTTTCGATGACGAGATCCGCAACTATGTTCGCCCCTCCACTCGTCAGGGCCAGCTGCACCGTTTGATGGCCAGTCTGGATCAGGCGGAAGCCCGCGCCCGCACAGACTTCGCCAAGCCCATGCGCTACTTCCAGGAACTGTTGAAGCGTCGCGGCATGGTGCTCATCGTCTCTGACTTCTGGGAGTCGCCGGAGAGCATTATCCGCACCATTGAGCCGCTGCGCTTCTATGGAAACGAGGTGGTCCTGTTCCACGTCCTCGACCCCGAGGATGTGCGCCCCAAATTGAGCGGCCAGTCGCTCCTTGTTGATATGGAAACCCAGCAGGAACTCAAAGTCACCCCCGATTACGCCAAAAAGGAGTATCGGGAAAAAATCGACGTGCATCTGGCCGATCTGCGCAATCGTGCCCAAGGTGCGGGCATGGGCTACTGCCTCCTCATGACCGATCGGCCGCTTGACGCCGCCCTTCGAGAATATTTGACTCTCCGCGGAGCGCGCAAATAAATGGGAGCGCGCAAATAAATGGGACTTCTCGCCCCCTGGTTCCTTGCCGCTCTGGCGGGGCTCGCGCTTCCACTCTATCTGCATTTGTTAAAGCGGCAAACCACCACGCCCAAGCCGGTAAGTTCGCTGATGTTCTTCGAGTCGCGTACCCAAGCCTCGACCCGTCATCGCCGGCTCCGTTATTTCCTGCTGCTCTCGCTGCGCCTGCTGTTGCTGCTGCTGTTGATTCTCGCCTTCGCCAATCCCTTCATCAACCGCAACGCGGCCACCCTTGCCAGCGACCGGCTGGTGCTGCTGGTGGTCGACAACTCGTTCAGTATGCGTGCCGGTACTCGCCTGGAAGATGCGAAAGCCGCCGCAATGAAAGTGCTGGCCAACAAGGGCGCCGCACGCGCGCAAGTAGCCGCGTTCGGCTCGCAGTTGCGGCTCATGATGACGCAACCCACCGTGGACCAATCGGCGTTGCGCGCCGCTGTGCAGGCCATTGAGCCCGGCGATGGCCACGGCAACTTCGGCGAACTCGCTCGCGCCATCCGTGCCCTGGCCGAGTCGGTCCGTACTCCCATTGAGCTTCACATGTTCAGCGACATGCAGCGCGGCGATTTGGCCTCCCCCTTCTCCGATATGGCGATGCCCAACAACGTCACACTGGTTGCTCACGCCGTGATCGCCAAAGCCCAGCCTAACTGGACGGTCGAATCGGTGGACGCTCCCGGACAAGTTTGGGGCAAAGACGCCAAACCGGTGCACGTACAAGCCGTGATTGCCGGCTACGGCACTCCCGCCGCGCAACGCACCGTGTCGCTCGTCGTGAATGGCAAGACCACAGCAACGAAGAGCGTCGCGGTCCCTGCCAACGGACGCGCCACCGTCGAATTCCCCGCGCTCGAAGTGCCCTACGGCTTCAGCCGCTGCGAAATTAAAATCGACGCCGCGGATGGTTTTCCCGCGGACGATCTGCGTCGCTTTGCCGTCGCGCGCACCGATCCGCAAAAAGGCCTGCTGATCCATAACTACGGCGACAGCCGCTCGCCACTCTACGTCGGCGCCGCGCTCGCCGCGGCCGCGCAATCGGCCTTCATCCTCGAATCGATCAACGTCAACGAGGCCGCCGACCGCAAGCCGTCCAACTACGCTTTCATCGTTCTCTCCGATGTGAATACGGTGCCTTCGCTGCTGGAGAATTCGCTTACCCAGTACGTGCGTTCCGGCGGCAGTCTTCTCATCGCTGCGGGCACATCTGCCGGCGCGCGCTCGCAAATTCCGATCTTTGGCGGGCGCATCATTGAAACGCGCGACTACAGCCGCGTTCCCGATCGTTACATGGCAGTCGGCTCCAGCGACTCCTCCTATCCAGCCGTGGCCAAAGGCGAAGGCTGGCAGGGCGTGAAGTTTTTCTACGCTCTAAATGTCGATCCCGGTAACGATGCGGATGCCGCCCGTGTGATCGTTCGCTTGGGCGACCAGACGCCGCTCCTGCTCGAAAAGCGCATCGGCGAGGGCCGCGTGGTGTTGTTCACTTCCGGGCTGGACAACCTCACCAACGATTTTCCTTTGCACCCTTCCTTCGTCCCTTTCATCGAGCAGACCGCGCGCTATCTTGCGGGCAGCGAACGTCAGGGCGGCGCGCAACCAGTGGACGCCTACCTTGAACTCCGCAATGCGAAAGAAAAAGGTCAGGGCGTCGAGGTCACCGACCCCGAAGGTAAGCGCCCGCTAACGCTGGGCGAGGCCGCCTCCGCGCAATCGTTCCAGCTCACCGAGGCCGGCTATTACCAGCTTCGCCTCGCCAATGGCCGCCAGGACGAAGTCGGCGTCAACCCCGATCCCAGGGAATCGCACCTCGACGTGATCCCCGACGATGTGCTCGCTTTATGGCAGGGCAAAACCGGCCAATCTCAACAAGAAGCGGCAGCACCGCTCCCGGCAGGGCCGCACAAAACCCAGCAAACCATCTGGTGGTACGTGATGCTGCTGGTGCTCGCCTCGGCAGTCGCCGAATCAGTCCTGGCCAGCCGCTACCTCGGCACCCAGCGCGAAGAATCGTAAGTTTGCTAACTTGTCGCAGTGGTTGACCCTGCCGAACCGCGAGTCTCCGCAAGCGCGCTCTGGATGATTATTTCATCAACTCCGCGAGTTTGTCCTTAACGGCTGCACCCCATATGTCGTACCCACTCGCCTGCGGGTGCAGGTTGTCGTTCCGGAATGTATCGGGGAGGAAGTATCCCTTCTCATCCAGGAATTTGGCGCCAATATCCATGTAGAAGACGTGGCGCTGGTCGTCAAGCTTGGCAATGATTCTGTTGATCTCCACGATTTTGTCGCGTACCGAATCGCCGGGCACGCCGCGCGGGAAGACCGCGAGCAGGAGGATCTTTGCGTTGGGAAAATCGTTGCGCAGTTCCAGCACTACACCGCCGATGCCCTCCGCGATTTCGGGCGCCGTGGAAGTGCCGGCGTTGCCGGTCCCGCCGGTGTTGTTGGTGCCGATCATCAGCATGACGGCCTTGGGTTGGAATCCCTGGCCTTCGCCGTTCTTCAGGCCCCAGAGAACGCCCTGTGTAGTGTCGCCGGCGATTGCGAAGTTGGCAGTCCTGATGGCGCCGAAATACTTGTTGAACATCGCCTTGTTTGCGTCTCCCTGCACCCACCAGTCGGTAATCGAGTCTCCGTGCAACAGGAGATCGATATCGCCTCTCTTCGCGATTTCGACGAATCCTTCGTGCCGGGCGCCCATCCGTTGCGCCGTTTGCGTGTATGTGGCCGCAACATTAAGCCTCGGAGTCTGCAGCATCAGCAACGATTCAAACTTCTCAAGAAGAGGCTTCGCCGACGACTGATCGGAGTCGATCAACTTCTTCAGCGCATCGTTGACCTGCGCCAATTCCATCGGTGTTGGATGTGGGATCGCAACCTCGGGTGGGACAGGAGCCATTGGGCCGATTACGACTGGCGCAAACGCTCCGCGACCCGGACCTTGCGGCGGGCCAGGGGTGTTGGCTGGAGCTGGGGCCGGGACCTGAGCCGGCACCTGAGCAATGGCGAGGCCTGCCAAAGCCAGCAGCACAGCAAAGATGTGAAGCAAGCGGATCATACCGAACTCCCGTCGCAACCGCCCCAACGCGACGAACGCACCTCCGGAAGAGTTGTCAAAAATCATTTATACTCCTTGTGTATTTCAATTGTCGTCGATCCCGGCCTCCGGATCGAATGGGCGTAATACAGGCGCTATTCGCTCCAGCTCGGGTAAAATGAGTGGAGTCATTTCGGGGATGACGCGAATATTTCGGGGAGGACACGAATATGGATGATCCAACAAGACGCAACATACTGGCAGCCGGGGCCGCGGCAGCGGCGATCACCGCGATGCCGCGCGCGTTTGCTCAGCAGACCGGGCAGGGAGCGGCTGCCGGGCGCTTCTACGAAAAAGGCTCCGTTCGCATCCACTATGAGGAGGCCGGGTCCGGTTTCCCGCTTATGCTGCTTCCCGGCGGGGGATTGAACGCGACCATTTCATTCTTCACCGGCAACTCACCCTTCAACGCGATCGAGGAGTTCAAGGGACAGTATCGCTGCATCACGGCGGACCTGCGCAACGCCCCCGCCGGCAAATCCACCGGCCCAGTCGAGGTCGACCGGCCGTGGGATTCCTACGCCGACGACCAACTTGGTCTGATGGATCATCTGGGCATCGACAAGTTCATGGTGATGGGTTTCTGCATTGGCGGCCCATTCATCTGGAGTCTCCTGAAGCGCGCGCCCAATCGTGTTGTCGCGGCCGTTCTCGCTCAGCCCGTGGGGTGGCGTCCGGAGATGCGCGACCCGAAGTACCCAGGCGTTTTTTGGAGGACTTGGGGTGCGACGCTGACCGCCCAGCGGCCCGAGATCACGATGGCGACGACGGATAAATTTGTAACCACGATGTTTGAAACCAACCCCGACTTCGTCTTCACCGTGACACGGGATTTCGTGCGTGCTTGCCAAAACCCGATCCTGGTCCTGCCGGACGATGTCCCGGCGCATCCTTTGGCGGTCGCCATGGAGTGCGCGATGCTCGCGCCGAAGGCCGAAGTGAGCATCTTCCCCTGGAAAGAGCCCAAAGAGCGCATTCCCCTGGCGGTGCGCCAAATTCATTCCTTTCTCAAAGCGCACCAGCCTGCTTAAGACGGCGGTGTCCCTGCGAGAGGGCGGCAGGCGCCGAACGGACAGTGCCGGGTGGGTAGCAGCGCGACTCTCCGGCGGACTCAAAGATAAATTCCGAAAGGCGCGGCCACCAGAAAATGCCACTCCACCGACACCTCTGCCGCTGGATGTATGATTGGTGAGGCGGAGCGACAACTCGATGCAATCTGCAAACGACCGTGAAGCCGCTGAGCTGGTAACAATTGGCCAGTTCGGAAACATGTCAGAGGCGTTGCTGGCGCAAGGCTGTCTTCACTCTGCCGGTATCGAAAGCTTCCTGGCAGACGCCAACATTGCCCGAGTCGAATGGCCTCTTACACGGGGAATGCGATTGCAAGTCGATGCGCAGGATGCCGGGACCGCGATCGCACTGTTGACGCAGCCGGCAGCAAACGATTCGAACCCTTAATCGACTCCGGTCCGGCGCGCCTTCTTATGGTATTCCCCGCTGGATGAAAGTTCAGTTATCGCCATAGACCGGAATGGCCGCGCCGTGAATCACTTTGGCATCGTCGCTGCACAAGAAGAGGATCACGCGCGCAATGTCCTCAGGTTTCGGCCACTTTCCAAAATCGGCGCCAGGCATCGCCTTGCGGTTCGCTTCCGTGTCGATGATGCTCGGAAGAATCGAGTTCACTCGTACCCCGGTGCCTTTTAGCTCCTCAGCCAGCGAATCCATCATCGCCAACGCGCCCGCTTTGGATGCGGCGTAAGCGGCATTACCGGCAGCGTGTTCCAACGCCGCTTTCGACGCAACGTTTACGATTACTCCGCGCCCGATCCTGAGCATCGCCGGAACAACTGCGCGCGACAACAACAGACCAGAGCGGATATTCAGCGCTATCATCCGGTCGAAGACTTTCGTATCGAGGTCCCATAACTTCACGCCACCGGCATAGGCGCCTACCGTATTGACCAGGGCGTCCAGCCGGCCCTGCTTTGCAATGACTCGCTCTACGAATTGACCGACGACAGCTTCATCGGTGACATCCACGGCGTACCCCTCGATCGGACTACTGGTTCCGACTGCGTCCGCCAGATCGGCGAACTCTTCCCGATTGCGATAGGTGACAATCACCCTCGCATCTTCCTCAAGGAACGCCTGACTCACCGCCCGCCCCAACCCGCCAGTGCCGCCTGCAACCAGTACAACTTTCCCTGAGAATCTCGTGTTCATTTCGTCTCTCTCATAATCGGAACATACGGAGCCGCCTGCGCGAATGCCGTTTTTTGCTATGATACGCGGCGGGAGACGGCAGATGAAGACACCAGCCTTGGCCAGCCTGATCATCCTTTCCGCGGCCTTATCGCCGCTCAATGCGCAATGGCCTAGCCGCCCAAACGCCGGAGTGCCCCGAACACCCGACGGCAAGTTCAACCTCTCTGGCCCGGCTCCGCGATCCGCCGACGGCAAGCCGGATCTTTCCGGCGTTTGGCGGATACACACGAGCTATCTGCTCAACGCTACGCCGGATCTCAAGCCGGAGGACATTCAGCCGTGGGCGGCGGCACTTTACAAACAAAGTGGGGATAATTTTCGCAACGACACGGACGGCATCAATTGTCTGCCGCCCGGCCCGAAGACCAGTACTTCGGTCGGGTCTCCCGTGAAGATCGTTCAGACGCCGAATCTGGTGATATTCCTCTACGAATACCAGACCATTTACCGCCAGGTCTTTACCGACGGTCGCGGCCTGCCGGAAGATCCCAACCCGACTTGGATGGGTTACTCGATTGGGCACTGGGAGGGAGACACCCTTGTGGTCACGACTGCTGGCTTTAACGACCGGACGTCCCTGGACCTGGGCGGGCACCCCCATTCAGAGGCATTGCGCATCACCGAGCGCTTCCGCCGCCGCGACGCCGGCCACATCGATCTCAAGGTGACGTTCGAGGACCCCAAAGCCTACAACCGGACGTGGACGCTGCCTGTGGATCTCGATTTGATGCCGGACGGAGAATTGATCGAGTTCGTCTGCGAAGACCGCGATAAACCGCACCTGGTGGGCAAACGCGATGAGGAGTTTCATGTTTCAAAGGAAGTTCTGGCTCAATATGCGGGAACATACGATTCGGAGAACCGCTCGGTCGTAGTGGTCACTTTGGAAGGGGACCGTCTGATGATCGACCCGGGCGGGATGGGAAAGATTCCCCTGATCGCGATGTCGGAAAACAGTTTTAGCATGGAAGGCAACATCGTCGAGTTCCTGAGGGATGCCCAGGGTGCGGTCACGAGAGTCGTCCAGCACTGGACGGAAAGTGATCGCTCCGCTATTCGCAGGAAGTAGAAGCCGCGCTCGAAAGGGCGAGAAGAACCCTTGGGATTCATTACGCGGGGGGGTGCCGCGAAAAGAAGTAGTCAAAGTTTGGGAGCGGCGCACGCCTCGCTTGCGCGGTAGCATCGCTGGGATACGAGGGAGGTGGCCATCCATGAGAAGCAATACTCCTGGCGGGCGGCTGTTGGCTTTGACGTTTGTGTTATCCACTGGCGCCCATGCGCAATGGTTGAACTATCGCGAGCCTGGCGTACCGCGGACGCGCAACGGCAAAGTCGATCTCACGGCGCCACCGCCCAGGGATCCGTCCGGCAAACCGGACCTTTCGGGCGTGTGGATGCACGAGACGACCACCGCTGCTGAGATGAGGCAGCTCTACGGCGGCGTCATCGATGAAGCGATCAAGGTTGACGCACCCGGAATGGAGATCGGTACGCAGCATCGATACAGCCGCAATATCCTCCTCGACTTCAAACCCGAAGAATCTCCGGTGCGTCCCGAAACCCTCGAACGAATGCGTCGAAACCCAGCACGGCCTCTCCTGAGCGATGCTTGTACGCCGGGTTTCAGTTTTGGGTTTCCGCTCGCCGGCCTGCTCTCCGAGCCGATCAAGATCGTTCAAGCTCCAAAAATGACGATGGTTCTGTACGAAGCCGGAAACTTCCACCGGCAGATCTACACCGACGGCCGCAAGCTTCCGGAAGAGGTCAACCTTCCCGCGTTCTATGGTTACTCAGCCGCGCACTGGGAGGGCGACACCCTGGTTGTGGAGACCGCCGGCTTCAACGACAAGACCCCCCTCGATGGCATGGGCCACCCGCACAGCGAGGCCCTGCGCACGCTGGAACGCTTCCGGCGCCGCGACTTCGGACACCTGGACTACGAAGTAACCTTTGACGATCCGAAGATGTACACCAAGCCCTTCACGGTAAAGATTCCTCATGAACTCCTGGCGGACGCCGACGTGTTCGAAAACTACTGCGAAAACGAAAAAGACCTGGCGCATTTGGGAGGGAAATGATCTCACCAGCCTGCCGGTGCTGATGAATAAACGCACTTTGCCGGGATCAGGACTCGTTGCTCGCCGAAAAAGCAGGCTTCAATTTCACGGACTATCAAAGGGAGCCCGCCTGACCCATCCGTGGGGCAGGTTGGTAACCTGCGGCCGATTGCCAATCGGCCCGGACTTGGCAGACACATTCCCTTGCCAGTGCGATATGCTTCAGTTATCAACGCTGGCCATGCTGTTGCTGCCGTATAGTTGGAGGGTTCCATGAGTTTCCGCGAGCAACTTCACGCTTACATTGCCCAACTGGAACAACGTCTGCGCTGGAGCACTCTGTTGCGTGGCTTCGCCATCCTCACCGGCGGCGCTCTGCTCGCTACTCTGGTGCTGGTCGCAATCGCCAACGCGCTGGCCTTTTCGCATGGAAGCGTGACCGCCGCCCGCTTCGGCCTCGTCTTGATTTTGGCCATCGCCGCTGCCGCCGGGTTAGCGCTGCCCCTGCGCCGCCTTACCCGCCGCCGTGCCATCGGAACCGCCGAAGCCGCCTTCCCGCAATTTCAGCAGCGCTTGACAACTTTCGTCGAACGCGACGGACGGGATCCCTTCATCGAACTCCTCGCCGGCGACGCCCTCGATGTCGCCCAATCCGCCGAGCCGAAGCAAATGGTCACCGACCGCCGCCTTTGGATCTCGCTCGGCACGGGCGTCGGCGCTTTCGCCATTCTTATATGGATGATCGCCGCCGGACCCGGTTTTCTCGGCTACGGTGCATCTCTTCTTTGGACGGGTGCGCGCAAGCCCGCCATCTACGATCTCCGCGTGACCCCCGGCGACGCCGTCGTGCGCCGCCACGCCGACGAGTTGGTTACCGCATTGCCCACTGGCCTTCATTCTCCCAACGTCAAGTTGTACGCCCGCTTTCAGAGCGGGTCGAAGTGGGAAGAAATAGCGATGTCGAAAGTAGCTGGCAGCTTCGCCGGAGGCTATCAATTTCTTTTTGCGGCTTTGCCCGAAAACGTCGAATACTACGTCACCGCCGGCGCGATGGCGTCGAAGCACTTCAATATTCGCGTCACCGATTTGCCCTCCGTGAAGCAGATTCGCGTAACCTATCACTACCCCAGCTGGACCGGCATCCCGTCCGAGATCGAGGAGCGCGGCGGCGATCTGCGCGCCGTCACCGGCACCGAAGCCGAACTCGAAGTCTCGACCGACCGTCCGCTCCCCGGCGGCCAGATTCAGCTCGATAGCGGCGAAAAAATCCCGTTGAGCGGCGGACAGAATAACGTCTATCGCGGCGCCGTCAAGATGGATAAGGATGGCGTCTACCACGTCGCCGGAATTGAAGCGGGTCAGCCCGTTCGCGTCAGCGAGGATTTTTTTATCGAAGCCCGCAAGGCCAACCCGCCGCAGATAGCGATGGTGCGTCCCGGCCGCGGCGATTATCACGCCAGCCCCATCGAGGAAGTAACCATTACCGCCAGGGCCACCGACGAGTACGGCCTCCACGGCGTCACGCTGCATTATTCGGTCAACGGCGGCCCCGAGACTGCCGTGGATGTTCTCCCGCAAAAGGGAAAGAAGGAAGCTGACGGCTCGACAACGCTCTCTCTCGAGGGCTTCAAACTCGTGCCGGGCGATCTGGTCAGCGTCTACGCCACCGCGAAGGACGCGAACCCCGCCAACGCCGAAGCTCACACCGACATGATGTTCATCCAGGCCGATCCGTTCGAGCGCGAGTTTTCGCAATCTCAGTCTGGCGGAGGCGGTGGTGGGGGCGGCGGTGGCCAGGGCAACGATTCCGCTCAGATCTCGCAGCGCGAGAAGGAGATCATATCTCAGACCTTTAAGCAGCAGGGTGACAAGAACTCTACCGCCCAGCAGGCCGCGGACATGGCGAAGTTGCTATCGCAGGCACAGGCCACTCTGCGCGCTCAGTCCGTTACACTTTCCGGCCGCCTGGAAGCCCGC